>Ga0105055_10010116_pt1 | contig 11870 bp, 15 predicted proteins | sample BON03_FD_78090 | JGI IMG/M metagenome (GOLD analysis project Ga0105055, IMG submission 78090) | Freshwater microbial communities from Lake Bonney liftoff mats and glacier meltwater in Antarctica - BON-03 | ecosystem: Environmental > Aquatic > Freshwater > Ice > Glacier meltwater | place: Lake...
CACATACATACATACAGACATACAGACATACAGACATACAGACATACATATACATGTATTCATATATTTGTATATATTTACATACAAATATATGTGTACATGCACATACGTATATTTACATTTTGAAAGCCAGGAAACTAGACTCTAGGCGCACTATCAGCATCAAATGGTAACAGTCCTCAATTAACTATTTACAATAAATATACATCTATTTTTTTAAGAAGTTGTACCTGCTCCGCGCTTTATACTGCATTGTCCGGTGCAAGGTCCTTTGCAGAGCCCCTTGTCTGGTCGATTTTTTCAAAAGTCAGCTGCACAGTCGTTTTGTCATCAACTTAGGCGCGGGTGAGTTTTGGGAATATCTGCCTGATGGTAACCTTTTGCAAGAGCCGGGAAAGATAGTAAAATTCAAGCACTACGTCGGCCGCCTCGAGGATGCCAGCGTGGGACCGGAAGTTCAGATGTAGGACCGTAGGTTTTTCGGGAGCCTTTGTGGTGAGATGGTGGAAAATACTGCGTTGCAATACACTCTTGTTACCGCACTGCAACACACACTGCAACGCACTGTAACACACATTGGATACTGCACACCTGCAACACGCTCGTAACCACACTCCAAAACACACTGCAACGCATACTGCAACACTGCACCGCACCCTGCAACACACTGCAACGCAAACTGGATACTACGCACCTACAATACGCTCTAGTCACCGCACTGCCAAACACACTGTATCGCGAACAGCAAGACTGCAGTGCGCACTGCAACACACTGCAACACACTGCAACACACACTGCAATGTACACTGCAACAAACAATACATAACGCGTACCTCCTCAAACCGCACGCACGGCAGCACTTACTCTGATTGAGTCTAACACACACTGCAACAAATTCTGCTGCAATGTAACACACTCTGCAACACATATTGCCACGCATACTGCAACACACACTGCAACAAACTCTACAACACACTCTGCAACACACTTTGCCACACACTCTGCAACATACAGTGGGTGATGCTCACCTCCTCAAACTGGAAGTCAACTCCTTCCGCAACGCTTTGTGCAGGGTCACTAGCCAGAAAGAAATTGCTGCTCGTACTCATTTTGAACAGTAGCACCAGCTCTGCATTCGCTAATTCATACGTGGGTGTGTGAGGTACGCTAGGGGGAGAAGCATGCTCCCACGACTAGCCAGCGCCATCATTTCGCTGAAGATAATCTGTTGGTCCTGGATTTTCTTCTACACCCACGACTAGCTAATGCCAGGATGCACGACTAGTTTGCGCAATGAAAGCGCCATCAAAGGCTGCGTGTTGAGCGCAGAAGAGGGGGTGCGACTTACTCAAATCCTGCACTTCGTTCACATACACCTTCCGGAATCTAGGCAGCAGCAGCATGCCAGGCGCTCCCGGCAGCAGCGCCCTTGTACCGCAAGAAGGAGGTTGCAATCGTTCCAGAGCCTTGGGCGCTCGTTCTCATAGTCGGCACGCACAAGTGTATATAAATGGAATGCGTGGCGGCATTGCACCTTGGGCAACCGCACGCGCTCTTTATTGAAACTTGCAAACGTGTCTGGTAGAAATCCCCAAAAGTAAGCGCTGTGCTGATTTTACATGGCAAATCAAGTCGTGATCACCTGTGCACAACGGCTGCCGTCATGCGCAGCAGTCGTTTTTGAAATGCCATGCACTACAATGCTGCAGCCTAGAATGAATATGTGTGTTGGTGTGCGTGTACGAATGTGTGTGGGTGTGTAACGAGGAATGTGTGAGCGAGTGTATGTCGTATGTATATTACACATCTATTCATATGCATTTGCGTGTATCATATGATGTATGTGAGTGTGTGTGTGCGATTGTATCTAATACGCATGCCTATATGTATGTAAATGATATGATTATGCACATGTTATACTTCTCTTAATGTTCTAAATCTAAAATTCAACTTGCTGAACAAGTGTGTGAATGTATGTGTGTGCGTGTGCGTGTGTACGCATGTGTGCGCGTGCATGTAGGTGTGCGTTGCACGTGTGTGCGCGTTGGCATGTGCGTGCGTTGGCATGTGTGTGTGTGCGTGTGTGTGTGTGCGTGTGTGTGTGCGTGTGTGTGTGTGTGTGTTCGTGTGTGTGTGTGTGTGTCTGTCTGTGTGTCTGTGTGTGTGTCTGTGTGTGTGTCAGTTTGTTAAATGTTCAGAAGTCAGTTTTATAGTCATTGTATATACATAAATTTGGGAATGAGCTGACATTTCAGAAGATCAACGTGCGAAGTGCCTACCATGCGGCAGATGCGCTGTGATCTGGTGACACAGAGCTGCAACTTGCCCAACAAGGCTTGGCAGTCAACAGCCATTTTACTGGTGATACAGATGGTTTTGCTTGTGCAGCTGCGCCCGAGGAGCAAGCACGTGTCCATGATGTTGATGACCTCCTGCTTTTTCGAGGTGAGACGCAGCGGTGGATCCCACCCATCCTGCTGCATTCGTTGGATTTTTGCCCCCTCAAACGCAAAGATCTTGAGCGGCATCTTGGCATGCAGATCAAGCAATACCTCATCTCGTGCAAGCACCTTTTCCCCCGCATTTGCCTTGAGCAGCTCCATATCACTGCCATCATCTGTAATTAATGCGGCTTCAAGGGCAATCTTTCTTCAATTGAGACGCGATTGAGAGAAATCAATCTGCTTCATATGGTGCGACACTGTCTTGTGTTTGCTCACGTACCATACAAGAATCCTTTTATCTCCGCCTTCCAAGAATTCCGTCCATAAAATGCCAGTCGCGTAATGCGTTCGAAAAACTTTGTGACAGTCTGGCGTCACATCTTTTTACAATTTACCAACTTGATCTGTACACCATACCCTTTATCGACTCACTCAGCCCCCTCACACCCTCCCACTGGCTCCTCTGACAAATTAGATGGCAGTAACAAGTCTGGCTCCACCTCTGTCCCCTTTGCCCCACCTTCATATCGTTGCCCTCCCTCTTATTCCCCAGCCAAACCAGTCACCATGATACACTCTTTTTCTCTCGCGCTTTCTTTTGCCGTCTCTCCCACAAAGGCAGCACAGAGAACGCTTTGTTGTGCATTTAGCACCATACACTTGTTCTTGCTGAAATCTTCCTTCAGAATCTCGCTAAAGTCGTGCTGCGTCAGCTTCATCTTCTCTATCCACTGAGGTCCGTGCGCAGAAGTCAGTCTGATTTTTTTGAGAAGCTGTGCAGATTTGCACCACATTTCAAAAAACATTCCTCTTGTTTTGTAGTCTCTCCTCCTCGGAGGGTTCTGGTATGACAACAGTTTAAGCCTCACTAAGAGCTCCCTTTTTGCGCACCTTTTGCATGGGTTTTTTTTCCATTGCTCACCCCTCAAGTGATGTGGGTTAGCACCAGAATCAAGAAGCAGATCTACGACCCTGCTGAGCCCATGTGTAGAAGCATACATCAAGACGGTGTGTCCTTCAGTGTTGGGCACGTCCAGAGCGCCCAACACCTGCGTGGGTGCCATGAGCACCTCAACCACCTTTGTTCGCTGCGCCCTATTTTCTAGCAACTCTTCCTCTGACACTGCCAGCACCAATATCTTGCCGGACTCGCTCACACACACATGATCTGGTGGAAGCACTGAAATCCTGCTCAAGTCGTCGCTATAGATTGTCTGATTGTCATGAATTTCCTCAAAATCAATCACTATCAAGGCGTCATTTCCCGAGAATTTCTTCTTGATGTGTACTGCTGTACCCAATGCATCCTCTGGCGCTTCAATTTCTGCAGATTTCAATTTCAATTTCAATTGCTTGGTCGTCTTGACCTAGCAGCCCCACGACCCAGCAGCCCTCCTAGATTTTGGAAAGTGTCTCTGCCTAGCTGCTTTGGATCCAAACAGCAGTAACATATGGCCAAGTTTCACAAGTGCCAAGGCCGTCATCCCACCCTCGTCCTTTACCTCTGCCTTTGTACCAGCATCAAGAAGCATCTCTACGACACTGCCGAGCCCATGCATGGCAGCATACATTAAAACAGTTTGACCCTGGCTGTTTGACATGTCAAGAGTGCCGGCAGCCTGTGTCTTTACCACGCCTCATTATCACCTCCCCTCGCTGCGCCTTCTTTTTGCGCAACTCCTCTTTTGGCAGCAACGACAGCTTGCCAGATTCACTCAAAAACAAGTGATCTGTAGAAGGCACTCAGATCGTGCCCAATTTTTTTGCTGAAGACTGATTTGCAACCAGTTTCCTCAAAATCGATATTTATGCAGTGATTTTCATCGTCAGTCATTACTATGTCACACAGCGAGTCTTCTGGCACTTCACTTTCCTTGTCCATCGTGGGTCTCTCTCCATCATCCTCCTCCTCCTTGTCATTAGCTGGCAATATTTTTCTCACCCACACCCAGCAGCCCAACGAGATTTTGGCAGATTTCTCTGCTGCACTTGCTTTAGCTCCAGACAGCACTAAGATATTGCAAAGCTTCACACAGGCAAGTGCCAAGGCATTCATCCCACCTGTGTCCGTCACCTCTGCCTTGGCGCCAGCAGTAAAAAGGCGCTCCACAATAGAAAAGTGACCCTTGTCTGACAATATCAAAAGCCCGCATCAATGCAGTACGTCCTGATTTATTGCGCATATCGGGGTCTCTAGTCTAAGCAGTGGGCGTAAGGAGCAGCTCCGCTGCAACAGTGTGTCCCTTGCTGCACGCCAGCAGTAGCGTTGTTGACTCATCCGTGTCCTTCTGCTTTGGCTTCGTACCAGCAGCAACAAGCAGCTCTACTACAATGTGTAGCCCATGGCCCCATGCTTGGCAGCATACATCAGCACAGTGCATCTCTCAGTGTTGGGCATGTTGAGAGCGCAGGACACCTTTGTTGGTACCATATACAAGAAGTTCAACCATTATTTTTCGCTACAACCTTTGATCGAGCAACACCACCTCTGGCAGCACTGATTCACATCTGGCCGGACTCGCTCACAATCACGTGATCAGGTGAAAGTACTGAGATTTTGCCCTGTGTTTTCAACGTGCCATCAAAATCCCTAAAATCAACGTCTATCGAGGCTTCGTATTTCAAGGGTTCCTCCTGCATAAATAATACTTTATCCAGTGAGTCCGCTAACACTTCAATTTTTATCATCTCCACCCTTGTATTGACACGAAAAAGAGACAACGTCACCGTCGCCCGTACCCAGCAGCCTACCGACTCGGAGATGTTGGCAGATGTATCTGCTCCGCTTACTCTAGCTCCAAATAGCACTGAGACATCGCGAATCTTCACACAGGCAAGTGCCAAGGCCGTCATTCTGCCCGTGTTTGTCATCTTTGCCTTGACGCCAGCAGTAACAAGGCGCTCCACAACAGAGAAGAGACCCTTGTCAACAGCCCACATCAGCACAGTATATCCCGTTTCATTGTGCACATCAGCACAGCACATCCCGTTTCATTGTGCACAGCAGCGGCGGTGCCAGACTATCTGGCAACCTGTTGAGTGCCCAGGGCAATTGGGCACTCGATCCTGAGATCAGAAGACCCAATCCTGATTACACTGTAAGTCACGAATCACAGTCATTACTGGGTGTGCCCAGAGCACGCCACGCCGTCTTCTACTTCTTCTTCTTCTGGTTTCGAAGACCCAGCCTAATCACTGGACTAAGCGGATGGTGAACACCCGATGAACCACTTAGGACCCAAGAAACTGTCCCGGACCGCACGACCAGAGCCTACCTAGTTTAGGGCAAACCCAATCAGATCCCCTGCTGGTGAGTAAAACAGCTCACAATGTTGGTGGGCTGGCATGTATCCTCGGGCTAACCAATCCCCACAACTAATCTTGATATCCGAGACGATGTAAAACTAGCTCAGTTGGTCAGAGCGCGGGACTGTCCATCCCGAGGTCGTTGGTTCGATTCCGGCAAAAACTCAAAAAACCCAGAACTCAAATCTACATAGATTTGAGCTATATAAGCAAGGGTACTAAATGACTGTTGCAAGTAATAAAAGCAATCATCACATCCCTAACATCCAAGGAACATAGCACCCAAGAGATGGTGCCCCCCACTTGGGTAGGAAAGGCACCACATTGACATAGTGTCCTCCAAGTAGAGCTCGTCAAGATTGTGACTGAGATCCTCTTTGGCAATGTGCTTTTGGCGAACCATGAAACACCTGTCATGGCAGCAGATCACAGACTAGCTCACTAAAAGGACAGAGACCTGGTTCACACGAAGAGACAAACAAGACACCATGGACAAAAACAAGCATGGCAAAAGGCGAGTAGGGGCACCGCACCTTGGGAGCGCGTCAGGCAGTGTCAAACTGCGGGCGAGGGCAGAGTACAATAAGTAGGCGTGTATAGTAAGTTTAGGCAACGCATCAGCATGGAGACAAGAGGTAGGTCCACCTCACCTGCGTTGGATGAAGAGCGCCTTTGAGGTGCGCACGGCTATATGTGGGGCCGCACCAAGGCGTACGGCCTCTTAATACAGATCACAGTCACCCTTATACACACAAGGCCTGCACAACAAAGGTCATACTTGCCCAGGCAAGTACTACATCTCAGTCTGGCGTGCGCACAGTCCCCCAAACCGCTCTCTGATGCGCAAGCTACTCAAAGCTCCATAACACGTTTGCACCCGTAGGCTTGACAGCGCGACGCTGAGTGAGTAACTCGCGCGCTACCCAGAGAGAACTATGGTGCTGCCCAGCCCAACATCAAGATGTTGTAACCCCCCGTTCACTCAGTGACAAATAATTGCGCATGCCAGCATTTTCAATTTCAAGACTATCCAGAGAGAAACCAATCTGTGCAGTGCACAGCAAGTCGCAAATAAAGGCTCCCCATTGTGAAGTGAAGATTGCTTTATTTGTTGCTCATAAAGAAATAATGCAGTAGTTTTGTTAGGAACTCTCAAGGTGCAGTCTTTGACTCTCACCAAAGTGAGTGACTGTACTTTGCTGAGTGTCGTCACATCTTCTCTTTTTTTCAAAAGAAAAGACAAGTTAAAAGAACAAAAGGCAGTTAGCCCAGATCATCAAAACCCGCAGCCCAGCATATATGTAGACAAATGTACTTTGTACACCTATACGGTCTACATGTATACTGCGCTGAAGTCGATCTGGATTCTTTCGGCTCTCCAGGTGTCCATCCTACACCTGGTCTCACATCAAGTACCCAAGTAATTTGTGCGTGTGTACGCGCTTATACAATCAGACACCCACCCACCACTTTAACACCCGCAAAAATAGAAAAATATACAAGACAAAACCCCTATCTCTACCCCTGTCAAAACATAGCCTCCCACGCCAGCAACAAGCACTAACCATGAACGAGCTGGTTCCAATCACCCCCAAAGCGCGGGCTGCAAACGTGATCAATGTCGCAAATTTAAAACTCTGTCGGGCGACACGTGGAATGAAGTGTCTGCCTCTCATTCTTTTTCACGTGTTTACTTGACTGAGCACATCAGTGCCGCACCAGTTGTACAAAATGTCACGCACACTATACAGCCCACTCCAACTTTGCATAAATCCACAGATATCCATTTGATCTCGTCACGTGCCACATTTTTGGATACACCATTCGGAATTGCTGTGCGATCTCTTTCCTAAAATGACTCTGTGGTGTACCTACACAAGGGCAAGTACCACGCAGCACAGCATCAGACAGAAGGCATTCCAGGACTCACTGAGCGGGGGGAGATGCACAAAACTGACCAAGGAGGCCGAGAGGCTGGCAACATTTATGATTTTTCCGGTGATTGTGCATTGCCCAATCAGCACATAGACAACATCAGGAAATTTGACTCCAAATGTTCAGACATACAGCCATTGGGTGCTGCACTAGGCACTGGGGCACAGCGAGGAGCTGCAGGTACTCTTGCTGAAATTCTCAGTCGCACAGGCACCACTCTGAATATGCAGCCAGCCGTGGGAACAGCAAAGAAAATGGCATGCACTCTCATGGGTGCTGAAACAATCGATCAGCATGGCAAATCCATTATTCTCGTCGTACTAGATGTGTCTGTGTATGACCCAGGCATGTCTGACAGCCTAATTTCAGCTGGACGCCTAATGGAGGCGGGCTACAAAGTGAATTTCAGAATCCCCAATGATGCTCTTACAGATGGTTTCGCCTTGGCTTCCTATTCTCTCTAAGGGGGCAGCATTACTACTCCAGACAATCTCACCATGATTCTTATGGAGTACGCAGGACATACATGGCGATTGCCTAAAGTCCGAGCAATTTCAAGGTCAGTATCAGTGACTACACCCTTACCTGTGGACTCCAAAGACATTGAATGTTTGACAGAAATTTCGACATGTAATAGTTCGCTGGACTTCCCGACATCTTTGACTACGCCAATGAGGCACACGTGCCAGATTTCCTCTCGACTGAACATGTCGAGGGATGCATGCAGCAGCGCTTTGAGCTCATGTGTCGAAACCCAAAATAGGCCACAACACTCCATCGAGCACAAGGCCACCCCAACAATCGCACGCTTCTACTCAACCTTGAGGCAGCAGGCCTCCTGTACAAGCATTTCTAGCACTACATTTTAGCCATCTCCTGTGACGCATGCTGAGCGGCTTTAGGCAAGCGTGATAACAAAACGTCTACAGTAGCTCTTTCGAAAAGACAAGCCATAGCTCAGCAAAAGAAAACTGAAAAGGCTCAGCATAAACTCTCTGCCCAACAGAAATCAATCTTGAATTCTTTTACTGATTCTATCCTCGACTAGGACTATCTGGATTTTAGTCCTATCACTGACACAGTGGACCCTTGCAGAGACGCCCTAACCGGTAGGCTACTTTAGCATTCGGATAGGGTACGGAAATAACCATATGGTTATTTCCGTACCCTATCTGAATGCTAAAGTAGCCTACTGGTTAGGGCGTCTCCACAAAAATACGTTCCGTGGGACGCGGTGTACTTCGGCCCGGATGGCTGGACATGCTCGGACCTGGCCAAATGCCTATTTCCTCGTCTCCCTTGTGGTGAGGGAAGATTGGTTCGGGAGTTTCGCTCGGATGGCTGGACATGCTCGGTGCACGGAATCGAACCCGCAACATTCCGCTTCCTAAGGTATGTTTGTGGAGACGTCCTTGACCGGTAGGCTACTTTAGCATTCGGACAAGGTACGGAAATAACCATATGGTTATTTCCGTACCCTATCCGAATGCTAAAGTAGCCTACCAATTCCTACTTGCACTATCACCGAATTGTTGGCACGTTTACATGAATTCACAGCGTCAAGTGACAGTTTCGATTACTCGTGTCTTAAACCTTCCCTGATGATGATGATTGCTTTTATTACTATAAAAAGTAGTTTAGTACCCTTGATTGAGGGTCTATGCACTCAAATCCACTATTTTAGATCTGAGATTATCGGTGGTTTGCGTTCACATCTTTTGCTTTTCTTTGTCGAAAGAAAAAATGTGTCAAAGAAAAAAACAGTTAGTCCAAGATCTCATCCCGCCTCCTAGCATATACATATACATTTGTACTTTGTACACATATGTGAATATGTGTACGCTGAGATTTAGTCCATCTGGATTCTTCGGGCCCTCCAGGTGTCTCATCCCGACTCCTGGGCTGACAACCGAATAACCCATCTGTGCAGTGTGTGTGTGTGTGTGCGTATACACACACCTAGTACGTGTGTCACCTACACCCACATACATTCCGACCCGCGTTAAAAATAGAGAAGACACAGACAACACCTCTATCTCTCCTTCTGTCAAAAATAAACCCCCACGCCAAGCAACAAGTACCCTCATGGACTAGCTGAATGAACAGAATGCACATACATGAGCGCATATGCACACCCTGTAGCAAGCGTGTACGCAAATATGTACGCTGATGTCACAACACCTGTTTAACGTACACACCTGCACATGTATGGTGCTCAGAACACCTGTTTAAGTGCATGCATACTCTCCGCCAAAAATGCACATGCACCCGTGCATGCGCGCCTATGCATCTTTGCAGAAACTTGTTTGCCCTGGAAGCTCTCGCGAACTTATCTTGAGTCTTGCGCGAGCATCATGCAGGCTGTCGTTTGCCGCCCGCCCTGTTCCTTTCTCGACGAAATCAGTCGCCCGACGCTGTTCGCTCAAGAAATCCGTCCAAATCCACGCTAGCTCATGACGCAGTCGCTGTTGCAGTGTCGCATTAGCATCATTCGATCAACCGCATTGGTGCAGGCCTCATCCAGTTTGTCTATGGTTCGCACTGGAAACGTGGCCACGGGGCTCACTTCAACCAGAATTCTATTTTCTTCATTTTTTCGCGCGAGTTTTCCTGACTCCTATCATTGGAGGTGATATGCCTTTCGCTAGCGAAATCGCTATCCATCACGCTTCAACGCAAATGCAGCTTTCCGAAATTTTAATGACACCCCTCTCGCACCTGTTATGACCCAGCGCGATCAACCAACCGCTACTCATTCATCGCCAAACACTGAACTACGAAAGGATTGAGCAGACGCCTGCAGTCTGGGACGACTCTCGAATCCATATTTTCTTGTGATACTCGGCAAAGGTACAGAGTATGATTGGGCCACTTACCCCCGTAAAACACGAGGCACGGGGACTCCAGTCAAATTACTGAAACAATAAATCACTACAACAGGCCGTATACCTCATTACTTGCGCGTTGACAAGACAAAGGAATCCACCTCACAGGAAATGGTGGATTCGTGCAGTGAACATAACATCAATTTGCAACCTGTGGTCGCCTACAACCACACCGTGGCAGTGTCGCGTTGAAGGTGCTATTGGCTGCTCAAAGCAACACAGCCGTATCGCACTTGTGTGCGCCAACGCGCCTAGCCGTTTTTGGTCAAACGCCACATTCGACTTTATGTGCAAAAAAAATACTCTGCGGACAAAACATGACAAACATGGTGAATTGTGAACTGCCAACGATCGCATGCAACCAGCCTTTGCAGGCTCATACAACTCTGTTGCTATCCCTTTGGGCTCCCTTTTGACAGGATATATACCTCGACAATATTGTTTGATCAAGAACGGATCCTTTGGGGATCGTTTTGTTCAAGGAATCTACCTTCGTGCCGACCACGACACGCAGTATATTCGTATGTGTTGTATCACATCAGGATCTGAATTCCTTGTCCAGGATTTCAAATCATACCCCAATGAATTTCCTTTTCGAAATCCCTCGTGTCTACTACGGTGCACTCCAGTCATTTTACAAGATTTGGCTAAAATGCATATTGTTGATGCTTATGACGACAACCTCGTCGCCGAAGAAACAGCTCTTCACGCTCATACACGCTCACAGACACGAGCTGCTGATGCAGCACAGGTCTTTGACGACCTTGTCATACTGACAACTTTTTCAGATGATCAGACTGAAAAGTCGAAATCGCCGCGCCGCCACGCCGCCGCGCACCAAAATCGCCCAGCCACCGCCGCGCACCTTCGCTACTACCACCGACGAAATCGCCCTTTATGACGATTTGGTAGATCACAACGAACTTGCCATCACCCGAATTTTCTCTTGACACTCGGTTGAATTTGTATTACCTCCTCATTACAGACTAGATGTGATGGGCGAGATGCGCGTCACCAAAAAGTTGACCAGGACCAAAGCAGTTTTGATTGTCAAATTTCGGACACCACAATCTCTCAAGGATTCCATCATGCAGATGTATTGCACAAGTCTCGAGCCCAAAAGCGGTTTCGACCAAAGTGCTGACCTTAGTATTCTTACCACTATTAAATCTACACACTGCAGTGTGTTGCAGTGTGATGCAGTGTGTTGCACATGCGTGCAAGACTCGAGGGTGTAATCTTTAACAATGATGTTTATTCGTATTCGCCCACGCGAGCAAACTAATGTCTTTTCTTGGTG
>Ga0105055_10010117_pt1 | contig 11869 bp, 10 predicted proteins | sample BON03_FD_78090 | JGI IMG/M metagenome (GOLD analysis project Ga0105055, IMG submission 78090) | Freshwater microbial communities from Lake Bonney liftoff mats and glacier meltwater in Antarctica - BON-03 | ecosystem: Environmental > Aquatic > Freshwater > Ice > Glacier meltwater | place: Lake...
CGTTGCCTGCTTGTGCAATGAAATCAGCATGTCCTGTCCCCGTCCCGAGCCTCGCGTAGCACCGATCTTGCCATGAAAAGAGCAGAACGGCGAGGGTCTATGTGATCGTCAGGGATGGAACAGCTAAGCTGCTGTTTGTTCGCTATTTGTACCAACCCGTGAGCGGCTGAGCAAGGTGCGTAATCAGGAGCCTTTTTGTGACGGCGGAGCGCCTACGGAGGCTATCACCTGAGAGGGTGACCGCACACAGGCTCGCCGGAGGGCTGACGGTGATGCAGGTGTTCTTCCGCTATGTGCTGAACAACAGCCTGCCCTTGCCCGAAGAGGCGGCGCGCCTTGGATTTGTCTGGATGGTGTTTCCGGGCATGGCCATCGCGGCGCACCACGACGCGCATCTGCGGATCGTGCTGTTGCTGCTGTTCATCGGCCTGTTCATGAAGATGATCACGGCCATGGTGATCATGGTTCCGATTTTTCGTGCCTAACCTCGGGCCATCTGGCGGGGGCGGGGCTGTACGTCTTTGCCCGCGAACCTCTGGCGCCCGATGCTGCGATCCTGTCGGGGCGGAATGTCGTGACCCTGCCGCATCTGGCATGGCTGACCTGCGAGACGCTAAGCCCCAGCCTTGCCGTGGCCTGCGAGAATATCAGCCGTCTGGGCGATCGCCGCGACCTGTTGCACCGTCAGGCCTGAGCCGGAGCGTTGTCAGGTCTTGGGATTGAATTCAAGTTTGAACCGAAAAGTCATGTCGCCACCTGTCCACATGGCGAAGTTTGTGCCCCATTTGTTGTTGAAAAGAACGAAACGCCCGCCTTTTGCCGGGTCGGGCGGATCGGTGGTGTGTTTCAGGAAGGGAAGCGAGGACAGGCCGAACAACCCGACATCCAAGGGCGTCAGCCGCAAGGACGCATGCGCGTTCTCGGCCGCAACGGCATGCACGGAATGCAGTTGGCGGTTGCCATTGGGTGGCACGTTCATCGGGTCAATCAGCGTGCCCATCTTTTCAAGGCGCAGGGTGGCCCCGTCGATTTCAGGTTCGAAATGGCAAAAGCCGGCCTCGGGCTGTCGGTTCGGGGCCTTGTTGATCAGATACAGCGTGACGTGCAACGCGTTTTCGCGATCCTCATAGATCCAGACAACCTGCGTGGGGGCGCCAAAATCATCGACCGCGACAGCGGGCATTCTGGTCGTGACCACCAAGCTGCTTCCATCGATCACGGCTTTGGGGTCGCACGGTCTGAAAACCTCGGATCGCTGCGTCCTCGACGCTGCAAGACCGGGTTTGGTATGGTCCTGAATGCCCCAGCGAAACCGGTTTGTCAGGTAAGAGTCCAGATAGCTGGCGATATCGTCGGCAGAGTAGGCGCGCTGTGTAAAAGCAAATACCCCGGCGCCGTCTTCTGTTGCCTGCAGGATCTGCGCGCCGCGATGCATGAGCGTCACAAGAGCGCCGGTGGTCTGGTCGATACGGGCCGCAAAGTTTCCAAAGTGCAAGGTTTCGCCTGTTGCCGCAGGAATACCTGCCAGCCTTTGGAGTGGGGGGGCCTCAATGATTGCCGCTTTATCGGTGGGATCGAGCAGCGCCAGGGCAGCGTCGATGATGCGGTCTTGCTCAGTCCAGGCACCTTCAGTGATCTGAAAGCGCGGGTCATCCCTGCGGGCCGCCTCAAAATCTGGGCGATCCCACGCTGATTCGTCCCTGAGATAGGTTTTTATGTCGACGCCCCAGGTGTGTTCGGCAACCTCAAGCAATTTGCGCCCGAATGCACGCCTTTTGGGGGTCAGGTGCATTGAGAACCGATCATAGGCTCGTTGGCAGGCAAAGAAACGTGAAAGACGGCGTGGGGCCGATCCGGTTCCATGGATCCAGGTATCGCCGATCTCTTGGGTGACGATTGGCAATGTGTCGCGGATGTCGCGCAGACCGTTCCAGTAAGCGTCGAGGGTTGAGGCCTGAATATCGAAGTCAGGATTCTCCTCTTTCATCCGATCCAGGGTTTCGATCACGTGGCCAACACTTTGCGGACCGATGTTGTCCATGGTGTGGGCAAAGGCGATGGCATCCTGCGTTCCGTCGGCAAGGAATTTTTCACCATAGGAATTTTGATACAACACAACAATTTCCGACCCGTTCGGGGTGCGCCAGCGGAACAGCGGCGGAACGTCCGGTACGGGCGAGGCGGCGTTCACCCCGAGGTGCAGAAATTCGATGCCGTGTTCTGCCATGACGTCAACCGCACCCAGAGTATGGCCAGGCACGTCTGTCATCTTGGCGGCGCGTGTTGTTCTGCCAAAGCGCGTGTCAAGTTCGGTCGAAAGTGACAACGCCTCTGCAAACAAAGGGCGCGACAACAATTCAGTATGTGTCGTAAAGGGCAGCCCGTGCCACGAGATGATGCCATCGCGAATTCCATTCTCAAGGCGCTTCACCTTTTCGGGCGATTGTGTGTTCAGGTGATCCCAGATCAGCCAGCTTCCGGTTGTCCATCGAAAGGACGGGCTTGTCGGGTTTTCCTTCAGAAAATGCTCTCCGGTGTCGAGCGCCATGGGGATGTAATACTCGTGATATTGCCTGCGCACCGTGCTGGCATAGCCGGTGAACCCCAGGTCGAGATGCGTTTTGAAGATCAGGTGTAACTTTGGCATTTTCAGTGTTCCTTGCAGGGTTTCGGTACCGGTTGGTTCTGTTTGGCGACGCCGTGACCTGCCTGTCACCGCGTCAGACCAGTTAAATCGGCAACGTCAGGGGTTGCAGACCCGGCTGATCCGTCGCGCGTGATCAGTTCGGTCGGCCACCATTCCCAGCGGCGACTGGCGACTGGCGACTGACAAAAGCACGCGAACCTTTTGAATTTGGGTAGTGTGGTCCGTGGTGGCATTCAATTCCAACTGTCTGTGTCACCTAATTCTTACAATCGAACGCTAAGTCTGAGTGGCGCTTGGCGGGCCTGAAGACAGGTTTCCTGAGAATCATGTTGTCAGATTCAACAAAAACTGCAATCTTTGATGCACACGTGTGCAATATCGCACGGACATCGATCTTGGGAGGTCACATATGGCATACTTGGTACGAACGACTGCATTGATCGGCACGCTCGCCATTCTGGCAGTTCCGGCCCTGGCCGAAGACATTACAGTTACTGTCTGGGCCGGTGGCTCGAACGACAGTGACAGTTATCGAATCGAAGCGATTGAGATCGCGGCCGATATTTTGGAACGCGAGGCCGCGATTCTGGGTGAGGAACTGAACATCACCGTCGAGGGCCGGCGCGATTTCACCGGCTGGGAAGAGTTCAAGCAAGGTATCACTCTTGGTGCCGAGGCCGGAACCGCGCCGAATATCGTCGTCACCTCGCACCTCGATATACCACCGTGGAGCCAGGCCGGGTATATCGTGCCGATCGAAGACTATGTCGACCTTGACGCCTGGCCGCTGAACAACGTCTATCCCAACCTGATGGAAATGGCGTCTTACGGCGGAAAACAATGGGGCATTCCGCAAGACTCGGAATCCCGCCCGTTTTTCTTCTGGCGCGAAACGCTGACCAAGCTGGGTTATAGCGAGGCAGAGATCGACGCACTGCCCGGCAAGGTTGCAAGCGGCGAATACACCCTTCGCGACGTTCTGGCCGACGCCACCAAGGCCGTCGAAATGGGCCTCGTCGAGAAAGGCTATGGGTTTTACCCACGCGTATCGAACGGCCCGGATTATGCGCAGTTCTATCTATCCTTCGGTGGAGAATTGATGGACGCCGACAGCGGCAAGCTGGTACTGGACAAAACGGCGATGACCGAGTTCTATCAGTTCTTTGCCGATGCCGTTGCCGCAGGCGTGACCCGCCAGAACCATATCGGCACGGATTGGAACCAGTGGTATACCGAGGTCGCCAATGGGCGGGCGGCGTTCTGGCATGGCGGCACATGGCATTTCGGTCGCTATGCAAAAGAGGGAAATGATGATTTCTGGAACACCATCCAGTTCTCGCTGATCCCGGCGGGCAATGAAGGCGGGCGCGCCAACACGATCACGCAGCCACTGGTCTATCTGGTGATGAACCAGGAAGACGACCGTGTTGAAGAGGTTTCTGCACAGCTTATCGCCATCGCGACCGAGCCGCGTCTCAACACCTTGCACGCGATCCAGTCCAACCACCTGGCTGTCGCAAGGGCCCAGAGCGGTATTGATCTATACCGGGGAAACCGCTGGGCGTCTGAGGCGACAGAGGTGCTTTTGCCGTTTGCCACGTCCCAGCCAAACCACCTGAAATACGGTGCCTATTCCGAGGCGATGTTCCGCGGGCTTGAGGCCGCCTGGACCGGTGTGCAGACCCCCGCCGAAGCTGTGGCAGAGGTTGAGGCGCAGATGCGCGCCACAATCGGTGACGACCTGATCGTTCGTTGACCAACCAAATCGGCAGGGCGCAATCGTTCGCGCTCTGCCGACCGTTTCCAGGGACAGGCCACCGATGACATCTCGAATGCTGGGCATTGGATTGCTGACGCCTGCGATCCTTGCGGTTTTCATCTTCTTTCTGCTTCCGGTTCTGTTGACCGTTGTGTTCGCTTTTACGAACATGTCGACGTCAACTGGGATCATGGGCGGAGATTATCGGATCAATACAGAACAGCTGCGCAACGTGTCCCAGATCGGCATCAGCGAAGGCTCTGTCGAACAACTTGAGAATGCAGGGTTCCAGATTACCGAGGCGGGCCTTGCCGCACTTGCGGATCAGTTCGGCAAAGATACGGCCGATGAACTGCGCGATGAGTTTCTTGGCCAGACCTTTACCGCGCGGCGCGATCTGGAGCTTGTGTTGCGCAACCTCGATGATCCGATCCGCCAGACGCGGGATCGAAAGACCGCTGCAGATCTGTTCGCCGTAACGATCATCGGAGTACGGTACGAAACCGCAGAACAATTCCGTGAAGCGTTGGGCGCGACGGGAATAGATCCCGCCGATCACGACGCCCTGACCGAATTTGCCTTTACCGGCTGGACCTGGACGACCGATAACTTCAAGTTGCTGACGGAGTTGCCATCGACCCTGCGGTTTGCTTCAAACACCGCTTTCTATGTGGTCTGCACCCTGACGTTCAACATCCTCTTCGGGCTGTTCCTCGCGGTCTCGACGTTCTATTTGCCGGCTCGAACGGCAAACACCTTTCGCGCAATCTGGTTTCTGCCGCGAATCCTGCCGCCGGTTCTGTATGTGCTGATGTGGAATTGGTTCACCTGGGACAACGGGTTCATCGCCACCGTCACCGGATGGTTCGGCGTTCCGCAGCAAAACTGGATGATGCAGACGACAACCCGTGCCTGGACCGCTGTGATCCTGATCAACGGCTTTGTCGGCGCGTCCCTGGGGATGATCCTGTTCTCCTCGGCGATCAAGGCGATCCCCACCTCGATGCTTTATGCCTCCGAGGTTGACGGCGCGAACCGGTGGCAACAGGTGCGCTATATCATCCTGCCGCAGATGCGCTGGCCGATCCTTTTCATGACGTCGTATCAAACGCTCAGCTTGCTGACGTCGTTCGAATATATCCTGCTGGCCACCGATGGCGGGCCGGGTCGCGCGACCGAGGTCTGGGCACTGGCGGCCTATCACACGGCGTTGAACAATTACGGCGGCAATCTGCAATACGGGTTGGGTGCGGCCTATGCGCTGGCGCTGGTGTTCATCGGGATCGGGCTTTCTGTCCTGTATCTGAGGCTCTTCAATTTCAAAGAGCTGCTTGCAAAGCCGAGGATCGAGCAATGACCGCGAACGCACGCATCTGGCATCTTGTCCTGATCCTCGGGATATTTTCGACGCCTCTGGTGATCATGTATGTCTATCAGATCATCGACAGCATCGCACAGCCCGATCCCGGATCCCTGGTGCCCGGCGCGCTGGACCTGTCGAGCTGGCGCTTTTTGTGGGAGCGGATAGATTCGGGGCGACCGTCGATCTGGATCGTCACCTTCAACACGTTCCTGTTTGCCAGCACCACGGCCTTTCTCGTGACATCGCTGTCAATGACCGCAGGCTATGCGCTGTCGCGGCTGAACATGCCGGGGCGGCCCTATTTTCTGGGCGGGCTGATCATTCTGCATGCCTTTCCGACGATCACGCTGATCATCGCGATCTTTATCATCCTTCAGTTCCTCGGCCTCTTTGACACGCTTCTGGGGATCATCCTGGTCAAGGCGGCGCTGGAATTGCCATTCGGGGTGTGGATCATGAAAGGGTTTTACGACACCGTGCCTTGGGAAATCGAAATGGCTGGGGTTCAGGACGGGGCCAGCCGGTTGCGCGTCTGGTGGGAGCTTGTGTTGCCACAGGTCAAACCGGGGCTTGCAGCCCTTTTGATCATCTCGTTCCTGTCGGGATGGTCTGAATTTGTCCTGCCACTGGTTCTGGCGCCGGGGTCAAGCACGCAGGTTTTGGCAACCTACATGAACGCGGTCATTCAGGATGACGCCACCGCCGATTTCGGGCTCTTCAAGGCGATCGGCATGTTCTATTCAATTCCAGTCATCGTTATTTATCTGGTCTTCCAGAAGCAGCTGATGAACATCTACGGCGGAGGCACCAAAGGCTGATGGAACTCAGACTCGAAAAGTTCACCAAACAGTTTGGCGATACGACGGTGATCAACGACATGGACCTGACCGTCGCAAGCGGCGAGATGATCGCCCTTCTGGGGCCCTCTGGTTGTGGCAAATCCACAACGCTGTTTGCCATCTGCGGCATTCACAAGATGAGCGGCGGGCACCTGTATTTTGGTGATCGTGACGTCACGACCCTGCCACCGCAGCAGCGCTCGGTCGGTGTGGTGTTTCAGAACTATGCGCTTTATCCGCATATGACTGTCGAACAGAATATCGGCTTTCCTCTGAAGGTTCAGAAAAAATCCAAGGCCGAGATCAGAAAAGAAGTCGGGCGGCTGGCCGATCTGGTTCAGATCGGTGAATTGCTGGACCGGCGGCCCGCCCAGTTGTCTGGTGGGCAACAACAGCGCGTTGCCCTGGCGCGTGCAATGATCCGCAAGCCGGAAGTGTTGTTGCTGGATGAACCCTTGGCCAACCTGGACGCCAAGCTGCGGCTGGAGATGCGGTCGGAAATCCGGCGCATTCAGCGCGAAACCGGAATTACGGCCATCCTTGTGACCCATGATCAGGTCGAGGCGATGTCGATGTGCGACCGGATCGCCCTGATGAAAGACGGCCGGATCGTTCAGCTTGACACGCCGGAACAGATGTACGTCAATCCACGGTCGCAATTCGTTGCGGGATTTCTGGGCAATCCGCCGATCTCGTTCCTGCCCGCCACGGCGGGCGAGGTGTTGACGCTTGCAAACAAACAGTCGCTGACCCGACCGACAGGTTTGACTGCAACAGGCGAGGTTGTTTTGGGCATCCGCCCCGAACATTTCGGCCCCCAGCATGGCCACGGATTGCAGGGCAAGGTCGTCTTTGTCGAACCTCAGGGTCGTGAAGAACTGATCGACGTGCGGCTGGATGGCGGCGGCGATATCCGGTCAATCCTTCCGTCGGGCGAAAAGATCAAACCGGGCCAACGCATTGATTGGGGCGTCGCCACCCAAAGCATTCTCGCTTTCGCGCAAAACGGAGACAGACTGTGACGTCGGTCAAGATTCCTTCTCGCCCCTATTCCATAGCTCATCGAGGGGCGTCTGCCTATGCGCCAGCCAACACGATGGCCGCCTTTCGCAAAGCGGCCGAACTGGGTGCTGACATGTGGGAGGTCGATATCCGCATCTCGGCAGATGGCGTGCCAATCGTCCATCATGACGCGACCCTGGCCAGCGGGCATGTGCTGCGCGACATGACGCGAGAGGCGTTGCGCGCCCAGATGCCCGACTGCCCCGATCTGAGCGAAGTGGTGGCTCTGGCCGCGGAACTTGGCGCCGGGATCTATGCGGATATCAAGGATGCAGAGGCGGCGCTGCCCACCCTGCATCTGTTGCAGGATGCGGCAATCGCACCGGTGATCATCGGCGCCTTCAGCCCCGAGATCGTGCAAACGTTGAAGAAGGCCGGCAGCACCTATCCGGTTTCCGGCCTTGTGCCCATCGGGGCCGATCCGCACATTCACGCCGTCGATGCCGACGTCATCCACCTCTGCTGGGAGCATCTGCCGGCGCCCCAGGAAACCCTGACACCCGAGCTTTTTGTGCGCGCGTTTCGCGATGGCAAAGAGGTGGTCCTGTGGCATGAAGAAGATCCTGCGCGCATGGCCGCCATCCGCACGAAACCGGTGACCGGCATCTGTTCCGACATGCCCGAACTGGTGAACCCGTTCCGCCCGCCATCCGACTATCCTTTCGGCATTGTCTGTCATCGCGGCGCCAATACGATTGCCCCTGAAAACACATTGCCTGCGTTTGAATGCGCTTTGGCCGGTGGGTTCGATTTCATCGAGTTGGACCTGCACATCACGGCGGACGGCGAAATTGTCGTCATCCACGACCAGACGCTTGAGCGGACGACCGATGGCAAAGGGCCCGTGACGCAGCGCACTTTGGCCGACCTGCGCGCGCTGGATGCGGGCACGTGGTTCGATCCGTTTTTTGCAGGCACGCGTATCCCCACTCTGGATGAGGTTCTGGCCCTGCTGAAACGGTATGATGGCCGCGCCTATCTTGAGTTCAAATCTGCGCCGCCTGCCCCTGTGTTGGACCGGGTTCTGCGGGCGGGGCTGCTGGATCGCGTGTTTTTCTGGTCGTTCAACAGGGATTTTCTTGTCACACTGCGCCAGCTCAGCCCCGCGGCACAGATCATGGCCCGCCGCCAGGATTATCCCTCGCTGGAAGTGACGATCGCCGATTTTGACGCGAATATTGTCGAGTTTACCCCCGCAGCAAACGCCCTGGAAATCGCGTCACTGCGTGGCAGCGCGGTGACGTCGATGGTGGCCTATATGGGCGGGGATACCGAAGTGTTCGCGCATCTGATCCGCCTGAGGCCAAACCTGTTCAACCTCAACCAACCGTTTGCCTTTGCCCGCGAGGTCAATCGAAAGCCCCGCGATGGCTAAGTCGGGCCAGCGCAAACCGACATCCTTCGATGTTGCCCGCCTGGCGGGGGTGTCACGGTCTGCCGTATCCCGCGCCTTCACGCCGGGGGGGACAATCGCGCCCATAACACGCGAAAAGGTCACCAAGGCGGCGTCCGAGCTTGGATACCGTGTCAACTCGTTGGCGCGGGGCCTGCAAAAGAACCATTCGGGGATCGTCGGCCTTGTCGCATCGCGCCTCGATACGCCGCTGCGCTCGCGGCAGGTCAGACTGCTGAGTGAGGCCCTGACCCGCGAAGGCCTGAAACCGATGCTCATCACGGCAGAGCGGCCAGACAATGTGGGCTCGCTGATCGAGTCGCTGTTGGGATACAGTATTGCGGGCATGATCTTTACCTCCGACAGCCCGACCCGGGCGCTGATTGAAGATTGCGGGCGGTTTGGCCTGCCTGTGGTTCTGGTCAATCGCGCCGGCATCACCAATTGGGGTGATCGGGTGGTGGCCGACAACGAAGCCGCCGGCCAGCTTGCCGCACAAATCCTGATCAAAAGCGGCGCAACACGCCTTGCCTGCCTCGTGCCCCGGGGTGGGACATTTTCAGTGTCCGGTCGGGCCACCGCTTTTGTCGGGGCCGCCGAAAGACAAGGGTTCCGGGCCGAACTCTTTTATTCCGCAGACCAAAGCTATGAGGACGCTCGGGCAGAAATCAACGCCTTGGGGCCTTCGGTGATCGGCCGTCTGGATGGCTTGTTCTGCGCGACCGATCTGATGGCGCTTGGGGCGCTTGATGCGCTGAGGTTCGATCTGGGACTGACGGTTCCCGACCGGATTCAGGTTCTGGGTTTCGATGATATCGAGCAGGCGGGTTGGGCTTCGTATGATCTTTCAACCATTCGCCAGGATATCGCGACGCAGACAGAAACTGTCGTGCGGCTGCTGATCGAGCGGATTGCAGACAGCACCCTGGCCAATCGGGTCGAACGTCAGCCGCTGGAAATTGTTTTGCGGGGCACGACACGCCATGATCGATGACCGCCTTGGCGCCGCGCTCGCCGTGGCGCGAGAGGCCGGAGAGCTTGCCCAGAAGATGCGCGCAAACCCCGCAGAACTGAATACCACGATCAAGGGTCCGATGGACCTGGTGACTGCCGCAGATCATGCAGTCGAAGCGCTGCTGCGCAAACGAATTCTGGCCTGCGAACCCGGCGTGGCGATTCTGGGCGAAGAAGGTGGCCTTGAAGGGAAAGGTCAGGACGTTTGGATCGTCGATCCCATTGACGGAACGGTCAACTTCGCCCGCGGTATGCCGGATTGGGCGATTTCGATCGCCTGCACAGATGGCAATGTCATAACCCATGGTGTGATCCACGCACCCGATCTCAATATCACGGCCTGGGCAAGGCGGGGTTGCGGCAGTTTCATCAACGGGCGCCGGATCGAATTTGGCAACGCGGTTTCGCCAAGCCCCATCGTTGCCCTGGGCTACTCCCCCCCGAAGCGCGCTGTCGGATTATTTGGACCGGATTGAACGATTATTGGATGCCGGCATCGAACACCGGCGTCATGGCGCTGCGACGATTTGTTTTATGGGCGTATTGGCGGGCTGGTTTGATGCCTTTTACGAACCCGCATTGAACATCTGGGATGCCGCTGCCGGTGTGCTGCTGGTGGACGAGGGGGTGGAACGGTGTCGCATGATCCACTGGCAAGCTTTCTTCTGGCACCCTCTGACGTCCTGGCGGGCAACAGCCAGTCTGCAGAACTGGCTGAGGTTCTTACCGGTGGAGCCAGAGTTCCCATAAGGTCCAGGCCCGCGTAAGCAGGACAGATGGCCCTGTCAGCGGGCCCAATATTGCGCCAATGGCCTCAAGCTTTCCGTGAGACGGTCGATGCGCCAAGCAGAAACCGGCGCAATACGGATAAGCCCGCCGTTTCCATTTGCCAGACGCGCAACCCGGCACGGCAATTCCAGCTGCATGCCGATGCGACAGTTATCGTGGCGCCGCACTAATTGGCTGCATCCTGCGCTTTGCCATCCTGGCTGATCGACGCCGCCAGGGCCTCAAAGCCCGGGGGGATTGCCAGATTAAGCTCGCTGCACAAAAGCCGAACATCATGCCAATCGCTTTCACGCAGCTCATAGCCAGTATGGGACAGGATCAGCCAATGCGCAGGCACACAACGCACCGTCACGCCAAGAATAACGCCTTCACCCGAAACCTGATCAGCGACATATGACACCCCGCCCGCGTTGCTGCCGTCGGGATTCAGGACATAGGAGTGGACGTCGATCAACCTGCCTTGCGGGTCTTCAAGGACAAAATTATGCTCCCACGAGTCGGGCCTGTGCACTTCGACATAGCCACCTGCGGCCAAAAGCTGCCGCAATGCCGGAACGTCGACCGCTGGCAGCGCGATATCAAGGTCGTTGTGCGGTCTGGTCTGGCGTTTCAGAACCGCATCAACAGCCCACCCGCCTTCAATGCAGATTTGCAGCCCCCGTTTTTGCGTAGCGTGCCAAAAGTCGATAACACATTCGGCCTGCATGGGGTTTCCTTGGACAGTTCAATTTGCACCACTGCTTTCACCTCATGTACCCATGGCGATATTGTCAAGCAAAGCTGGAACAAGCCCCAAAGTTGCCCACCCAGAGAAACAGAACTTTGAACAGACCCTACTCATACCTCAGGGGAATCGCTTTTGGAACTGACGGGCCTGAAGGCAGCACTTGCGGCATAGTGTGAGATGGATTCTGAGTGGCGGATTCAGTCTATGGCAGCCGCCGGCATCATGCAGATTTTCCTGTCCGCCTTCGACACGGTCCCCGACCCTCGAGCAAGCAAC
>Ga0105055_10010118_pt1 | contig 11869 bp, 17 predicted proteins | sample BON03_FD_78090 | JGI IMG/M metagenome (GOLD analysis project Ga0105055, IMG submission 78090) | Freshwater microbial communities from Lake Bonney liftoff mats and glacier meltwater in Antarctica - BON-03 | ecosystem: Environmental > Aquatic > Freshwater > Ice > Glacier meltwater | place: Lake...
CCTCTTTTCTTCTGGTATCCAAGACCTATCAACGTGCTCTTTAGGGGACTGGGGGGGGTACCCACAATTGTCCACCACAGAGCCCATATGAGACATGCCCATTCTTGGCGGAAGTGTTTTGCCTCTTTTAAAATGTTTTAGAATGCTTCATAGACCTCGGACGAGGCACCACAGAGGGGTCTCTAAAAGGCCTGACGTTTGCGATATGAGGCATCATAGCCGGTCGGCGGCGGGGTCGTGCGCGCACGGCGGGTCGGGCGTACGGCCCATACGGCGGCTTATAGATTTTTGCTATCTATATAGACCCCTAAAAAGATCGTCGCCCCTCTTGTTTTTCCCAGCATCGATTCCGCACCACAGAGCCTCCTCAGCTCCTCTCGGGGCCTCGGCTCGGTCGGGTCGGGTCGGCGGAGTGCGCTCGAGTCGGGGGGTCCTACATGATGCCTCATATCGGCCACGTCAAGCCTTTTAGAGACCCCTCTGTGGTGCCTCGTACGAGGTCTATGAAGCATTTTAAGACATTTTAAAAGAGGCAAAACACTTCCGCCAGGAATGGGCATGTCTCATATGGGCTCTGTGGTGGACAATTGTGGGTAGGCACTCCCAGTCCCCCTAGAGAGAGGGAGATAGGGAGGAGGTGTGTGCTCCTATTTTGTGCGTTTGATTTCATCTAGTACATCTCGAAGGCGATCAAAGATACGCTGCTTGGGTACGTTGCGATTTTCCGATTGTAATGATTCGACTATCTGTTCGGTTATGTAATCAATGTTATTATCCTCTCTGTTCGTCAGCTTTCTCCACATATTGTTAGCAAGTTCCACGGGAGAGTCAACTGCCCTTGAGCTTTCGTCTTGCCTTTCGCATCGTCCACTGCTGCTTTAATTCGTCGTTCAAGCATTGCATGGCTGATTGGCTTCTTATCAGTAATCCTGCGATTCTGTCCCTTATGTGTTTCAACGATTGATGCGTTTTGTAGTGTCTTCTCGACCACTACATGATTCCCCACGAGCTTGGACACAGGTGGTCCCATCTTGGCTTTAAGGATTATCTCCTCCATTTATTTGGTTCGTGAGATTTAATTCACGTGCACTTCGATGTCGCTGCTAATAGCACTTGTCTCGCTTACGATGTCATTGTCCTTTTCTCCGACATGGTATTGATCGCGGATTGCAGGCAGCACATACCTTGTCCAGAGAGAGACCAGCATGCCAGCAAACATCGGTTCGCAGATTGGCCACATTTACTTTAGGTTAGCGTATTTTCTAGTTGGGCCACTCGCGCCTCGAGTGTTGCTAGCCTCTCTCTTAGCCTTGCGTCTCTGTGCAAGGTAAGGTGTAGTTCAGATGCAACGTTCAATGTAGCCACTCTCTTGTTCGTCACCACTCTTTTGGTGCTCACTACCTGCTCTGTGTGTAGTATGTTGTTCGTTGCTTTTACGTGTTTTTCCTTCTTGCGTAATAGGGCGCGCTGTTGTTCTGATGTAATGTTTAGAGCTGCCACCCTTGTTTTGTTGGTTGTCTTTCTCACGCTTACGAGTTGCTCCGTCTGTACAGCTATTCGTGTTATTGTGTCTTTCTTTCGTATAAGGGTGATCTGCTGGTCCGTAGCAACACAGATAGCATTCATTCGAGTGTGGTTAACAGTCTTGCGTGTTTCGTTGAAGACCTCTGACGAAATAGCAATCACATTGCTTCGTGTTACTTTGCTTCCTTGCCTACCTGGGAACCCATCGTACGAGAATGTGGCGATATCTCTTGGGCCAATTTTCCCTCGAGCTTCTCCTGTTCCCCTTGTCTCCCCCACTGTTCCTTGTCCCGTTTCGCCGATCTCTCCTCTCTCGCCTGTTTCGCCGCTCTCGCCTCTCTCGCCGATCTCTCCCCTCTCGCCTCTCTCGCTTGTTTCTCCTGTTTCGCCTCTCTCGCCTGTTTCTCCTGTTTCCCCTGCTGTTCCTTGTCCTGTTTCGCCTCTCTCGCCTCTCTCGCCTGTTTCTCCTCTCTCGCCTCTCTCGCCTGTTTCTCCTCTCTCGCCTGCTGTTCCTTGTCCTGTTTCGCCTCTCTCGCCCCTCTCGCCCCTCTCGCCTGTTTCCCCTGTCTCCCCTGCTGTGCCTTGTCCTGTCTCCCCTTTCTCGCCGACACTCCCTCTCTCGCCGACACTCCCTCTCTCACCGACACTCCCTCTCTCTCCCTTTTCGCCTTTCCCTCTTCTTCCGTTGAGCCCATCCTCCACACTAGCCAGTACAGAGCAACCACGCTTTCCCTCCTTTCCTTCTTGTCTTTTGCTTCCCCTCTGGCCATCCTCTGCCAACAGTGGAGCATATTTCCGTGCTTTTGTTACGCTAACGTTAGTAGTCCCCGATTCTCTCTCCTGCTGCTCAAGCCAGCGGAGCAGGGAATTGAGTACGGGGACTTGTGTTTCGGTTGTGGTCTCTCGCCATTGAAGTTGCTCGTAAGAAAAGTCGGGGGTGACTTGTACAATCTGTGGGGTTGCAGAGACGACTTGTGATTGATCTACGAAGATATCCCTGACATCTCTTATGTTTTCTTGCTCCACCAAACGCTCGATATGTGGGGATCATGTCTGCTGTATTGCTAAGTGGGGAAATCATCTTTTAAATACTAGGGTTAAACAAGCAAAAAGTACAGTCCAAACACCTAATCGGAAATGCTGCAGCCGACGATTTCTACTTCGATAATAGCATCAACATTCAAGCTAATAAACGATGTTGTAGGGGTCGTAGAAGAGCGGCGTTGTGTCTGACACGCCGAATCCCTTATAATCGATAGTCCGTAGCTCGCCTCCTCTGGAAGAGGTCCCAGAGAAGCCAACGCCGCCAGCAGGACCAGAAGCAGCCTTTTCCAAATCGACAGCTACCATAACTTTAGCGCTCCTGAACTCGTATGGCAGTGCATTGATCGGTACATCACCGAAGTGTGCTCCTACCGCCAATCGAAGGCGGTAGTAGAACTCGGCAAGGCAGCTCATCGGGTATTCTGGGTACTTTTTCGCGCCAAGCTGCATCTGCACTTCAAGCGAATCAGCGGCGTGATTGTAGGCTCCTGGTCCATGGTGGTGGTACAAGTAGTTGGTCTTGTTCCGCAATCCGCTAGGATCGTTTGCCTTGAACCAGGTGACGAAGATACCCTTAAGCCTCGTGAAAGACCGGGCAAGCACAAGGGTCTGTGCCGCGCCCTCGCTCCGTTGCTTCTGTGTGACGAAAGAGCTGAAAGCAAGAGGCAGGCTCTTACCAGTTGCCAGATGGGAAGCATAGGACGACTGCAGACTAGCATCAAGCTGGCACATGCCGCAATACACCCTGGCATCGGAGAGACTCCACTGTTGACTCATCTGCGCCGCCCCCCCTGCAGCGCCAGGTGCTTGGTAAGCGGGGGCGAAGGGATCCGAACAAATCCGCAAGTTCTAGCTCAATTGTGATGGGCAGGTTGGGGAGAGGCAGCCACAGGTGCTGGCTAAAGAGCCCAGACAAAAGCGTCATGAACACACGACGCTCACCACCAGCTGGGATCTGCTCTGGAACCCATTCAACAGCAGACAGGCCAGGAGTGTTGCCAGCTCCTCCGAACCCCTCCGCTGCATCCATAAATTGTCTGTCCGGGGGAGGCATGCTATGGAAGGTGTTGACCTGCCGATTGTACAAATTCATATCTTCGTTCAAAACCCCGTTGCTAAGAATGCGGCACCTGGAGAACATCGTGGCTGGCAGGCAACTCACCGGTTGAAGGGCTCGGGCAGCATCCTCGTTCCTAACTGTAAAGCCAAGGCGAAGCGTCTCCGGAACGAGCCAGTCGCTGCCAGCTAAGCTCCAGCGAAGGGTTCGAATCCCGTTAGGACTGAAGTAGTTTCTGTTACCAGGGTGTATTTGGACAGATTTCCGATCCTGGATATAGGGGCCAGCTTTTTCGGGAGTAAAATTCAAACTGCCGAGCAAGGTCGTCTCGGACGATTGAACGAAAGACTCCATGATTACTTTTACTCTAGCGAGGTTTTGTTCGCCCCCTCGCTCAACGTCCTCTCACCGTGTACTTTGCGAATTCTTTGTGGGCTTATGTTTGGTGGCTTTGGCCTAGCTCTTTTCTTCTCTTTCCGATCTCTTGCGACTGGTCGAGCGGCTCCTATTCTCGCCCTTATCTGCTCTGCCTTTTCTTTCCTCTCTCTCCCCCTTTCCCCTTCCTTTCCAACGCTTGCAAACATTCCAGCCTGCTCTCGCTCTACCCTCTCCCGCTCGAGCATTCTTACAGCTATTTGGTACAGGGACAGCGGGGGACCATCAGGGGGGGGCAGTGGAGGTGGTGTTGTGTTCGGCGTGTCGTCTCCTATGTCAAACTGTTCTGCTTTCCGATTCAAAATCATTATACCTCCAGCTCCTGGTGCTCCTCCTCCTGGTCGCTTACTGCTGTTGGCGAGCACCTCCTCCGGGTCTCCTGGTCGTTTCAGGCCGCTGCTACTGCTGCCTGTTTGCATGTTGTAGGCTGCATCCATCTGCTGGTGTAGTATCTTCTGATCGTTGTGCATGTTAACTGTGTTTAGGTTAACACTCCGTGCGTCGATGCCAGTGCCCACGCTCCTTGCGTCGACGTTAAAGCCCCCGCTCCTACCGCCGTTATATATGTTGTTTGTGGGTTACGGGGTTGACATCAGTCTTTGCAGCAAGGAGGGCGTGGTAGGCTCCTTTCATCTCCCCCAGAGTGGCCCTTAGCTGCGCATCTGCTTCCATTCTCGCCGCTTCTCTCTCGGCTTGGAACTTCTTTTCCTGCATCGTTCCGAGCATGAATTCGTTGCTCTGTGCCTGCGTCTGTTGATACGTCGCAGCAAAGGCTGCCATGGCTTGATCGTGGTGTTGGGACGACGCTCCTGGCTGCCCTGGCTGCCCTGGTTGCCCTGGCTGCCCTGGCTGCCCTGGTTCCCCTGGCAGGCCTGGTTGCCCCGGCATCCCTGGTTGCCCCGGCATCCCTGGCTGCCCTGGCTGCCCTGCTTGCCCTGGTTGCCCTAGCATCCCTGGTTGCCCTGGCATCCCTGGTTGCCCTGGTTACCCTGGCATCCCTGGTTGCCCTGGCGGTCCATCCGGCCTCCGACCAGCAACTGTCCGCAGATCTTGGTGATCGACCCCGACATCCATCGCCACTCGCCTTACTTCGTTTTCGTACCCATTGTTTGCCATAACTCGCAGCTGGTGTGCTTCCAATTCCAGCATCGGATCGTGGAACCATTGTTGTACTCGCAGCGCCGTTCGGTCTGGCAGCTTCAACTTAACATTGTATTTTTCGATGATCCTACAAGCTCATCGAACATTGGCCTTCTGCGCATCGCGCCTTGGATAGCCGAGATGCTCACTTATTCTTAACTTCTATGTTGGAAGATGTTGGTGACCATGGATGCAAGCAAAATGGCGACGAGCAGTGGCACCAGCCTGCTGTGCATTAGCTCCCCCTTGATAGGCTCTCCCAGCAATGCTGTTGTATTCTGCCTGGTAGTTGGCACTTTGCTCGGATGCGATGCGATCCATTCGGGCGTTCAAGCGACTGGCATGCCGATCTGCCATTTCTGGTGTGATGATGTTGTGGAAGGGGAGGGGGGCTGACTTTACCTTAGCAGACTGATGCTTAGGCTTAGGCTTGGTGGGCTTAGGCTTAGCGTATTTCATGTAAAAAGATTCAACAACATTCCTGTACATGTCCTCTCGTTGCGTGCGTTGTCTCATTCGGTGATTGAGCATGTACTGTAGCATTGCCTCATCTTGCGAGAGTAGTGGTTCTGGAATATGTTCGGTGGGCGCTTCTTCTCTCTCTCTCTCTCTTTTACATCTTCTCGAAGTGTAACGACCTTAGAAGGTCTGGCACGAGGAGGTTTGGGCTCAGCCTTAACCTTGGCTTTGGCTTTAGCGCGCACTCGCTTTACAGGCACAGGTGGCGCTGGTACATCTTCTGGATCGCTGCCCGACACCTCCAGGACATCCGGAACATTCGCAGGAACATCCGCCGGAACATCCGCAGGAACATCTACAGGAACATCCGCAGGAACATCCGCCGGCACATGTGCCGGAACATCTGCCGGCACATTTACACTTACCTCTTCTACTGGCACGAAGGAAATCGTTTCAGCCAGTTGAAAGCAAGAGCGATGTTCAAGGTCGTTCGCCGAACAGGATCGAGAACTTTACAGTGGTTACCGCTGAGCGAGCAAATGTTGCCGAAGCTATCTCGCAGAGCAAATCGGAGCGTCTTTAGAGAGAGGGATGCACAGTCGATGTAATCTTCTCCATGTCCGGAGTGCTCGTAGTGTTGCAAGCCCTTTGCCGGCTCGGTGATTGGGATGCGGCGGATTGTGCTCCTCAACCCGCCGTTCGGACCAATAACCTTATAGTTGCTGAAGGTTTCGCTGGTTAAATAGATCGTATGAACTGGATGTAGGTCCATGGAACCTCCGATTTGAGTGGTGCTAAAGTTCAAATGGCTGTTCTCTTCTGCAATCCAAATTCGGAGCACGCCGTTAGCAGTCTTGGGGTTGACTCGCTGGTAAATGTAGCTCTCGTGCATCGCAGCTTGTACGACTGGGAGGGGCGACTGTGCTGCATAGTAGCGCCGGTTGTTAAAGAAATAAAAAGCTCGGAGCTGGTCGAAGGACAGAACAAGAAAGGTCCCACCCCCAGAGAGGGTTACCGTAAGTGCAAAGGTCGATTGCGAGAATGTAACATCGTATGTCCGGCTTACATATTTGAAAGCTGCTCCTGTGCCGCTAGTGTTTAAAGAGAGCTTGACCTGAGCCACAAGGTCAGAGCCCAGCATGTAATCCTTCTGTGCGATGTTTACCACCCTGGCATGGGGGATAGGTTCGGAGGTTTTTTCAAGGAGGTAAATCCTGTCGTTATGTATGTCGATTGTGTGCCAGGCGATGGGGAACGAGACGTCCGCAATCCAGGCGACACAGTCTGGACCACAATTGATTGTTTCTGGGAGCTCCAGCGTAAACTGCGAGCCGCTACCTTCCGCAAAGCGCGAATCGACATAGATCTTCTTAACGGAAGCCATCTCACTGAAAACACAACCAAAGCTTCCGCCAACGTTACATGAAACCACTCTCTTGCGGCGGAAATCTTATTGCGTTTGGCGGCAAGATGGGTATGCACCGACTCATCTAAGTGGCCAAGGCCTGGAAAAGTCGCACGCACCACCATTTCGAATGGGAACTCGGTCACCAGGCTGCGAGCGCGCTCCTCGATTTTACTTGTTCGACCAATCTTCAAGCCATGCAACAGTCCAGAAGGATCTGTGCTCAAACACATTATGTAAAGGTCGGCAGAACGACACTGACGCTTAGCAGAGAGCTGCTCCGAGGCATTTTCAGGGAGTGGTTCGGCCACAGCGGGTGGATAACCATACTTCTTGGCACATTCCCGGTAGACCTCATCGTCACACTCTCTGCACATGTTGTTGCTTCCATCGTAATAGCGGGCATTGCCGTAGTAGGTGTACAACGGAACCATTCTAGAACACTTAACACACGCATCCGCCATCGAACTGGAGCACGATCCGGTCGACATGTTCTCTTTTTTTCTAAGGCAGCCTTCAACATTTCAAGGCAACCTGCCGCAGAGGCGTAGCAGAGCACCGACCAGAGTGAGCCCAAGTGAGCCCAAGTGAGCCCATCGCGGTCCATCGCGGTCCACCCCTTAGATCACAGATTAAGCTGTAACGAAAAAAAGGCAAAACAAAACGCGTAACGGAGCACCGATCAGTGAGCCCATCGCGGTCCACCCCTTACATTTCTACCCTCCCTCCCTCGCACCCACAAGGCTTCGACGCAGATCCTCGTACGATGCGACGTTTCTTTTTGCCCTGCTTATTGTGCCCGTAATTGCGGCAGCGTCGTGTCCGAGAGCCCCTCCCATTGCGCCAGCAATCTGCGGGTCCAGGTTCTTTCCATAGTGGTGGGCCATCCCCAGCGTCTTATCAAGCGCGTTTCCTGCTCCATAAGCAAACGCCCGAGCATACTGGCCAAACCGCTTGGTCGTAAAATTTGCTCCACGGATGTGCATTTGTAGTAGGGGTGTTTAAAGCATTGCGGCAACAACTGGAGCAGCAACTCGCGCTACATTGTACACCTGTCGCCCTACGTCGTAAATCGCCTTGGCCGTCGCTGCGTATTTCAAACCCGTTGCCTCTGCGGACATTGCCTTTTCCACAAAGTCGTGGTTGCGACCTCGCTGCAAAGCCATCGTCCTTTATTTACCTTATTACAAAACCGATGTCGCTCTTCTCTGCAGGCGACTTCCCTGCGGAATTTGACATCCCACAATGGCAGACGAGCATCCCGAATCCGGCACATGGCGTTTTGCTTACTTTGCAGGATTCCAGCGTGGTCTCTGTTTTTCCAGCGTTGAAGTGGCTCTGCAATGCTTGAAGGCGATGAAAGAGAGGGGACAGTGGTTTTTGCAAGCGAGCGAGGTCGTGGTCGTGGTCTCTGATGGCGAAAAATTGCTCCTCCTCGAGGCGTCGCTTGTGAACCAGAAAATGCTCCAACAGTTCGCCTGTGCTTCGCTCTCTGGCCGCGCGCTCTTCCAGCACAGGAGTTGCAGTCAAATCGTCACCCTGACAGCAGCCCTCCAACAGAGCGGCTACTGCATGAAGGCTTCCTTGCCCTTTTCTGGTAATTTGGACCTTCGCTCGGCACCCAACCCTCCGGCGATTCAACTGGTGGATTGGTTCTACGACACTTTCCCCGCTGACAGCCCGAGTGGTAGCCAGTTGGCGGGAGAGGCCCTGGTGTATTAAAGAGGGGGGGTCCAACCTGGATGAATTTTCCGCCCAACCTGGATGAATTTTCCGCCCAACCTGGATTAATGTTCGGCCAGGTTGGATGAATTTTGGGACGCTGTCGGTTTACATCTTAGTTTGCGATGTAAGGGTGGGAGCCTGGAAGAAATCCCCCGTCCAACCTGGATGAATTTTCGCCCAACCTGGATGAATTCCGCCGACCTGAATGACTTTGGGTAAAAACGCAAGGACGACAAATTTCAACCTAGTTTCAACCTGGTTTCAACCTGGTTTCAACCTCGCCCCCTTCTCCCTCGCCCCTCCTCCCTAATCGTCGCTTCGTTGAAATGCGCTGCCTCGAAGTGTTCTGTGGGACGAAGAGCGTTTCCAAAACCTTGCCCGCGGATTGGGAGGTGGTCTCCGTCGACAATTTGGCCAAATTCCAATCGACGATTCTAGCAGAGGTTGCCACATGGGATTACACCACTTTCGCTCCGGGCCATTTCGATTACATCCACTTCTCGCCCCCTTGTACCGAATTTAGCAGAGCGCTCACCTCAAGGCCACGGCGGCTGGAGGAGGGCGACATTTTAGCAAAACGCTCCCTGGAAATCCTCTCCTATTTCTGCCCTCGTTGGTGGACCTTGGAAAATCCGGTAGGCTTGCTGCAGACCTGGCCTTACATGGAAGATTTTATCCGTTTTCGTCGCTTTGTCTGCTATTGCAAATACAACGAAGGCGACCACCCATACAGAAAACAGACAGTAATTTGGACAAATATCCTCGCCTGGAATCCTCGTCCGATGTGCAATAAAGAAAGCCCTTGCGCAGATAAGGCAAAAAAGGGCAAACACCTCCACCATGCACAGCAAGGAGCGCTACCAGGGCTGCGAAAAACATTAACCCAGCTTTATTCTTTCCCACCAGCGCTTGCAAAGGAGTGGATTGCAGCGATATTGGTTGAAAGTGGTGGTTTTTATTGCCTTGGTTTGATCAACCGAAACCATATCTGTTTTACATGGTTACCTTATCCTGTATTTTGGAATAGTATTGTAGCTCCGCGCGAGGGTGTGTATGTAAAAGGAGGAGGAAGTTACAAATTCCTTCTCCTTTACATACGCACCTCTCTGGGATCGGCTGTGGTTGGGAATGCCACTTCTTCTGCAAAGTTACCTTCTGCATTTCGGAGCTGTATTAGCGTAGTCTCGCGCGAGGCGTTGTTTGTTTAAAACAACCTACATTTGAAACTGTTTGTTTAACACACAACGCTCTGAAATGACAGTGGCGAGTGCAATGTCCTCCCTTGCTTTTAGTGCTTTCGTTTGATCAACCGAAATCATAGCTGTTTTACATGGTTACCTTATTCTGTACTTCGGAGCTGTATTAGTGTAGTCTCACGTGAGGTGTTGATTGCTTAATAATAGATGTTGCATTTCCCATCATCTATTATTAAACAAACAACGCTCTTAATTGACAGTGGCGAGTGGAATGGCCCCTTGCTTTTAGTGCCTTCGTTTGAACAACCGAACTCATATCTGTTTTACATGGTTACCTTATTCTGTAGTTTGGAATAGTATTGTAGCTCCGCGCGAGGGTGTGTATGTAAAAGGAGGAGGAACTTACAATTTCCTCCTCCTTTTACATACGCACCTCTCTGCAAAGCCACCTAGTATTTTACAAGATTCGTTCATGTATGTGTCGCTCGTTGCAGACAGTTGCTCAAGCTCGTTTGCTGCTCCCTCCCTTACCCAATTCGATGGACTTTTTGCTGGAATTGTTCACATTGACCCTTGTGCAGTAAGCATTGCTCCTTTGCAGCAGGTGTATCGGACGTGCGTCCTTCTTTTGAGGAGATTCTTGGCTATGAAGAGGTTGCAGCTGAATTGGAATTGAAGATGATTGTTGCAGTTGCTCGTTGTAAGTCTACGCTTGTATCGATGGACATCTTGATGGACATTGCCGGTATGATTGCTGTGTTTACCTTCAGCTCCCAAGTGCCGTCAGGTCCGGCAAAACTCACAGTAGATACGATTATCCAAGCATTTCCACAGCAGCAGCGGGAAGCATTGATACGCACCTTCCGCCCACTCGATGAACTTGACAGGTTTCGCTTCGATGCCATGCAGACTGTGCGCTCTCTCCGGCCTTGTGTGCCTAAAGAGAAGGAGGAGCCAGAAGAGTTCTTTTGCATCCCTGGCGAAACAAACAATGATCCCAAATTCAAGTCCGTGGAAGCATACTGCTTGGCCCTAGAAGAGGAGGAGCGCATTGAGAAGGAATCGTTGGCAGAGGAGGTTTGGCAGAACACACTTGCCGTTACAGACAATGCGTCGGTCTCTGGCTCCACCTTGGCAGTGCAGCGTGCTAAAGTAGAGTGGGTAGAATTGGCACAGAACTATGCTACAATTTCGATTCTGAGCATTGGCTCTTGCAAGCTCACCTACATTCGCTGTCACAGGGAGGCACGGAGAGTATTACTCCTGGAAAGAGGGCTTGATTCTTCCTGCAGCTTGTGTGGAAGTGTAAAAGTGGCTATGCAGCACAGTGATGCGGGCGCCCTCCCTCATCCGTCCCAATCTCGCTTGATCAAAATGGAATTCACGCGAGGCTGCATTGCAGTCTTGAAGTCAAAGAACCCCTCTGCAGAGAGTGACGTTAAGAAACTTTCTTTCAAGGACCAGTGTGGCATCATAGTGGCAATGGGGGGGGGGGGGGGGCGGGTTGCGATGTTTTTACAGGGCCGGCGGGGCTCCTTTTTACTTGGGAACTTACTTCGCTTTGTTGGCCGAGGCAAGCATTTCCTCCTAGCACGCCAGTCGGCAGACTCCCAGAGACCTCGGCCCTCTGTAAGAAATGCTACAGAAGCAATCCTTGGAGTTGCACCCAGTGTCGTCGCCGAGACACATTCGACACACTTCGTGGCACTCGCCTCATCCCAAACCCGATTGATACTAACGGCGAATATACGTACCATCGCCACCTGGATTGCAGTTGTGGTGGGTTCTTTCGCAAGCACAATTTCAGGTACTAGGAACCGATGACACCGCTTCGTGCTCGCGCCTTAGAACATCACTGGGCTGCGAAGCAACAACAAGCTGCAG
>Ga0105055_10010122_pt1 | contig 11867 bp, 9 predicted proteins | sample BON03_FD_78090 | JGI IMG/M metagenome (GOLD analysis project Ga0105055, IMG submission 78090) | Freshwater microbial communities from Lake Bonney liftoff mats and glacier meltwater in Antarctica - BON-03 | ecosystem: Environmental > Aquatic > Freshwater > Ice > Glacier meltwater | place: Lake...
ATGTAGAAGATATATCAAGAATATTAGAGCATTATCACAATATGACTGGTAAAAAATTACAACACAATGATATATGTAAATATTTCGAATTCGTCTTGAAAGAGCTTAGTCGCGATAATGGATTCCATAACACTAGAATAATGTCAGCTAAACGTGAACGTTCGGGAGATATCAAATGGGTTGAGGATGTATATCCACAATCAGTTACTAATTTTGTCAAGACATACAGATATTTATATTCTAACGAGTCTGAGACTGCGAATGGTTTGGTCGAATATGATGAGAGTTTTCTACTCAAACCTCTCAAATGTACATTCAATCCAGACATATCTTCGATCGAATTAAAAGCACATGTGATAGTCACATCTGAAATATTTGAATTTAGACATTTTGAAAATATATTCTCCGACCAATTTATGTATCCAGATTGGGTAAATAATTCGAATGAATTTTTCAGTAAAAATGAAAATGGAGATATTTTATTAGATATGGCGCTATTTAATTATGGAGGTTATTATAATAAAAGCATAGACATATACAATCAAGAATTCCAAAAAAGAGAAGATAATCCTTCATCATCTTCCTCCTGAAAAAACATATATTAATTAATATATGTTCAGTCTACACTTTCTTAACTCGAACTATTTTAATCTTTCTAGCCTTAGGCTTAGAACTTTCCGCAGCATTTTGAGCTAATTCGAGCTCACGTTCTCCTATACCGTAACATTCTGCCATAGCTCCGCATAATCCTTTAGTTAAAATGGAGACACCATTTGCTTCCAATATATCTCTTATGTTGAATAAATCGGGTTCCTCTAAATTATATTTACCTTTAACGATTAATGTGTTGCTATCGACGCGACTAAAGTTAGCTAAACATCCTTTATAATTGAGACAAGAAATATCCTTTCCAGTAACTTCTTCTATCTTTTCGATCGATCTATGTTCTTTTATCAATTTAAAAGCGTTTACAGGACCCCACCCTGCGATTCTCTTATTAAAATCGCATCCCAGCAATATACATAAATCGACAAATTCATCCATCGACAACTCTAATTTATTCAAAATAACAGCAAGTTCGTAAAATTCTAAGGTGGGAATAGTTTGTCCATTTTCATACATATTCGTAGAATAAGACTTTAGTAGAATAGGACAACCTAAAACCATGTTATCACCATCTTTCGAGTATACGGCATCCACTTTTCCTTCGAGGGCTAACATAGCACACAACTGTTCAGATTCTCCTTTAGCTTGATACCAAGGTAGGCCAGATATATCTAGAATATTAATTAAATTTTCAATCTCTCCCCCGGCGAGATCTATGAATTTAGCAAAATCGTTTTGTACTTCGTTTATCATTTCGACAGTTCTATCTAATATATCCAATTCGTTCATTTGTTTAATCTTTTCTTCGAATACATCCCTTTTCTGTTTGCTACTTTCGGATCTTGCCTTTTGTGTTTCTCCCTTTTCAGGTTTATCCGTACCGTCAAATACAAATATAGGAGTAACACCAAAATTCAACCACTTGATTATGAATTTTAAACATAGCTCAACCCATTCTTTTCTAGTTAATGCATTATCAACTTTATCTACTGCAAAATTAGTTTTTCTAGCCGATATTTTCCTAGCACCGAACATATTAGCATACATCCAATTATGACCATCTATGGCTATTTTCTTACCTCTATAATGCGTTATAGGCACACGACCTATCCCTTCAGGCGCATGTTTGCTGATAATACTATATAAATCTTTAATCCCCATTATAAGAACTCGGAGAAGCAATAAAAGAAAATGGGTGACGATAATTATGATGATGACGCGAAAGCTATTCAAAATTGGCACGATATTTTCGATAGTGGTAACTTTACCTCGAAAATATCTTCTTCAGATGAAGAAATAGAACCTCTAAATGTCAGTGTTAAGAAGCCTGTAAAGAAACGTATTTTTGCAGCGCCAGATAATCGACCAAAAATCAATTTGGAAACTTTAAATTCTAAGTTAGATTTAGTGCTTAGAAGGATTTCTATGATTGAAGAAAAGACTGATCTGATTTCATCAGAGATGACTAGTTATTCTAACATTATAAATCGTGGATTGACTATAACTCCGAATAATACATCCAACGTATTGAACAATCCTAATATTGCGAATCCAGTATCTGATAGTACAGATACTAAAGTGTCTGAAGAGAGTGAAATAGTAGAGGAAGATACTAAAGTGGCTGAAGTGGAAGATACTAAAGTGGCTAAAGTGGCTAAAGAGGAAGATACTAAAGTGGCTGAAGAAGAAGATACTAAAGTGGCTAAAGAGGAAGATACTAAAGAGGAAGATACTAAAGTAGCAGAAGAGAGTGAAATAGTAGAGGAAGATACTAAAGTGTCCGAAGAGAGCGAAATAATAGTTGAAGATACTAAAGTGTCTGAAGAGGAAAATACAAATGTCTTCGAAATAATAGATGAAGATACCAATGAGGTCGAAATAGTAGAAAGAGAGTCAGTACCGGAAGATGTGAAAGAAAATAGTAGCGAATTATCAGGAGATATGAAAGAAGAGGATACTAAAGAGGAAGCTAAAGAGGATGCTAAAGAGAATGCTAAAGAGGATGATACTCTTATTGATAATAAGAGAATTGAATCTAATAGTTCCATTATAGAGGAAAAAAATGTTGAGCCTGTAGTGGAACCAGATATTACGTCTTTTGTCCCTTTTTACAACAAAGAAAACTATGCATGTGAAGATAACTATACCGTATTAACAGGTAACAATGTCGATATAAAAATCATGTTACTTGGAGATTCAAAAGATATAGTATTATATCCATTTGCTATGCAAGTATTAAACAGAGAATATCAATATTGGGCTTATCCTTTCGAGATAATAACTCTTAACAATATTACTATGGGAGTGATATATTTTAATTTAATTATAGACAAAAACGGTATATATACCATGATTCCTGAGACAGATTACTATGAAACTAATAATAATGACAAGATTGATTTTTCAAGTTTAGATAAACCATTATATTTAAGATATAACGGTATATTAGAGTGAACACTTACTGTGATTAAACATTAGGGTATAATTTTTATCCTTAAAAACAATTTTTATCTTCTTAGACATAATTAATGCGAACATTCCATCGTTAGTATTATGATTGTAGCTAACTTCCACTGTAGAATAATTACCTTTAGATTCTATTTTAATCATCGGATAGCCAGCATTTATGTCGTTAGGATCTTTGACATAAAAAGAAAATATCTGCTTTATGTCATTCTTTGTTATATTGAGGGGGGCTCTGCTACATACTAATTTGTTATAGTCTACGTCCTTCTTTTTACGTAGAATACATGGATCTATCTTAGGTAAAATGTATTTATTCTTACCCGTCTTGTAATCTTTAATGGTTATGTATAAATTGTTAACCACATTTTCATAGGGTACTTGTATGTAAGGCGGTGTTACTAGATCTATATCTTTTAAGATATTCTCTTGTTTAACCATATTATTCTTGTAAAGAGGATTAGGGATATGTGCCAAATTCTTAGTACCATTAGGATTATTTCCTAGAAATATATGATACATTTCTTTATTGGAAAAATATACATAAGCAATCCCTAGCGATTCATCTGTTCTATTGGTGATAAGATTTATTCTCCATTCACCAGGAATATAAGTATGGACTATTTTTGAGTAATTTTCTAGGTAGTCTACTAGAAAATTACTCAATTGTTTTCTAGTAGTTATCCCTAGATTTGTTATAAAAATAGAATTTTCGTCATTAATTGGATAATATTCTGTATATTTATCTTTATATACGATATACGGTTCGTCAAGCGAGGCCATTTTATTATTTTTTGAACTAATCTATATATGTCCTTTAATATATAAAAGTAGTCATTAAAGGATCGATTTCATTTTAGAATGGCATATAGTATAAAATCTTCACTATTAGCTTGGTGGCTTGCAATTATAGTGTCAGTATTTTTATGGTATCGTAATCATGATTACGATAGAATAGTATCAGCTTTAGCTGTGATTTTAGGATTATTCCAGCTCATAGAATATGGAATATTTAATAATATGAACCCTCATCAAGGGGGCAAATTAATTTTTTCAGTATTGTGGCTATTATTACTCATACTGGCTATATCAACTTTTATTTATACTAAAAATGTAATGTCCTTGATATGGCTGATCATTATATCCACTATATTTTTATTCATTATAACATATACATTTACAACTGATCCTGATAATTTTAATGTGATAAGATTAGACCCCTACCTGAGTTGGACCAGAGAAAATAACACTATATTGGACGGGTTAGAATTAATATACCTTATAGGTATAATTGTTCCAATTGTTTTATTGCTAAACTATTATGAATGGATGGATCTAGGAATATATATTATATTGATATATGTTATATCTTCAGCTCTAATAGTCTGGTATATTTTCAGTCCAGATCTATTTGCTAGCATATGGGTATATTCATTGATAGGAGCAGTATTATTAACATGGTTCGTAGGTATGTTCAATATATAAACATTTGCATATATTTAAATAAATGAGCGACGATGAAGATATTTTTTCTGGACGACCAGGCCTGAGAGGAGAAAAAGGTGAGCGCGGTAAAGAAGGCCCTCCAGGTCCTTCTGGAAAACCTGGAGATAAAGGACCTGTAGGTAGGGATGGTCCGCCAGGTCCACCGGGACCGCTAGGACCTCAAGGAGAAATTGGAGAACCTGGCCCACCAGGACCACAAGGTCCACCAGGACCGCTAGGACCTCAAGGAGAAATCGGAGAACCTGGACCACAAGGGCCACAAGGTCCTCCTGGATTGCAGGGATTTAAAGGTGATAGAGGAGATCCTGGAGGTCCATCTGGTCCTACCGGTCCACAAGGACCACAAGGGCCGCAGGGTACTAGAGGAGACGATGGTCCTATGGGTCCAGAAGGAGCTCAGGGTAAATGTGGTCCGCAGGGTCCTCCAGGACCACAAGGACCTGCCGGTTTAGAAGGACCTCACGGCGGTCAGGGAAGAAGAGGTGAAAAAGGTCCACATGGTCCATTAGGTCCTACTGGACCACAAGGCGATGGAATAATATGGTCTATGTATAAAATAAAAGTTAAAAATACAAAGTCTATCAGTTTAGAATATGTGCCTATAACAGATGTAGCTTGGTGTATAGAATGTATGAGAACGTTAAACAGAAGCGCTATAATGAAGCATAAGAAAAATGACAAAATTAATACTATACATATAACAGTTCCAGATTATAAAATTACAATGTGTTTAATAACTAGTATAACTAATCGTCCAGGCGTTGCACCCATACAATTTGAGAGTTTCAGTGAAGAGATACATTTTGAAGATCCATTTATACCTGGCACTGTCTATGAGTTATGGTTTTCGGCTATTCCTAATTATAACAGTTCATCACAAAGTTCATCACAAAGTTCGTCAAGTCAACCTTCCTAGTAAATTATTATATAAATTTATATAATATTTATTTATTAAGTAGTATATCTCCCAATACCTTCATCATTTTACTGATCGGACAACTACGTTTAACAACGACATAGTTATCAAACTCTGTATGGAATATGTTTAATGTATCAGCCATTTCTAATACTGACGGAGATTTGTTAAAGTAATAATATAGGTCTTCATAATACAAGATATTATTGTTAATATCTTGTATCTGTTCGTATGTAATGTCAGAAGCTTCAGTTATTACACCCCAAGGTTTATAGTAAAACTTGATCTTTTCTGACAAGTCTGACATAAACGCTAACATACTATGAGTTACTAATTTCATACCAACATACTTTTCAATTGATAAATGTAATAACTTAGATTTTGCAGATTCTGTTAATCTTATAATACCATCCTGATTATAAGAAGAGAAACTATATAACCATTTCTCTGCAATTTCATCATACGTTCTGGACGTTTTACAATAGACTACTTTCTTGTAAAAATAGAAAGAGATGATCCTACAGAATATCTCTCTCAAATTATAAATGCTTTTTGAACCCAATTGATAATCGAGTTCTATAGTCAAGTTAGCAGTCTCCATATTTTAATTAAAATATAAATTAACTTACGCTTGCAATAATACATCATTATGTGTAGAAGTTTGACAACATACAGTTCGTTACGATATATGGTCAGTTTCCTGTAAATCGAAAGGTTCTGGCATACCAAATAAAACCATATATTTATATGCTGTACATATTAACCAGTTAGACGACATTCTTATACAAGCAAAAATATCCTTATTATTTTTTACTTTAGCTAAACGTTCGTATATCGTAATTCCATCCTTTTTATCTCTAGATCTCTTCCATGACCCGTATGTATAACGATATAATGGAAGATCTAGTACTTTCTGTCCTAACTCATTTTTATATTCTTCTAACACCGGCCAAAGAGCTATCGTTACTAGACCGTCCGTATCGTCAGTATAAGGTCTTCTTTTTATAGGATAATCGTCTTCACCTCCTTTCCATCCTCTCATATACATCCCGAGGTCAAGTAGTCTTTTCAATAATTTATCTACATATAATTTATTTTCGTTGGAGAGAGACGTATACCAGTTTACTATTTTTCTCATATTATCGTCTAGTTGTGCGTCTAGTATTTTTATCCTTCTCAATATATTGGATAATTCAGGAGATAGCGACGCTGATATGTTTTGTAATGTTGTTACTATACGAGCTTCCAATTCTTCATCTAATATATCAGGATGTGAAAAACTATCCTTATACGAATATAACTGTATTAATTCATCTATCACATAAGGTATAAATCCGCTAATATGATTTCCAAAACATATAATATCTTTTCTATTGTCGAGATCTTCCATCATAATAGCTGAAGTATCTCTCTTCATTTTTACTTGCCATCCTCTATAAAAATTATCCATAGTATAATTCAATTGAAGATTTAAGTACATATCTATATTAGGAACTGAACCTGCAAAACCAAAATTTCTATATAATTTATCAAGAGTATTTCTAGAGTAATATGTTACTGGAAAAATAGGATTAAATGTGTTTCTTAAATCCAATAAATCTTTATTTTTTCTGTGTATAGTAATTAGACTTTCATCATGATATATTTTAGATATTTTCTTAGAATAAAAATCTACAATCGGACATGACGAGTATGTTAAGTCCTTATTGTAGAGTATGGCAGATATAGCTATAGCCTCAGCGTTAGTACCTGGCGTTTTAACATTTATATCGTTATATTTCTGTTTGAACTTAGTTAACTTAATTATAAGCTTTTCTCTGTTTTGTGAATCGTCGAAGTTATTTCTAATATTTTGACATACTATCGTTCTTATACTTTTAGGCGCCAATGTAGATATTTTGATCATAGTTATAATATCTTCTACTGTAGTTTTATATGTGGTAGGTATGGACCATTCTAGACATATTCTATACAACATCGAAGCATTCAAAGAATATGGAGCTTCATTAGTTTGAAGACCTACATTCTTAAGTTGCCACTTTACACTTATTCTCTTACACATGAAAGATCTGATAAAATTCCACGCTTTAAGTAAATTTTTTACATCCCATTCTTCATATGGATTAATAAAGGATGCAATATCATCCAATTCTCCATATATAGGAGTTTCAGACACTACTGCTACATTTTTACTTAAAACGTCCCCGATCGTTTCGCTTTTGTGAAAGAATAGTATTTCTGAAATGACAAATTTAGGCATACAGTCAGTTATACGCCCCGTAATCAACAATCTCGATAATGGCAACATAGCTTTTCAAACACATGATTACATGTAACGAAATTGATCTTTTATATAAGTTCTTATATCAATAAATGGACATCATGCACCTACACTACACCATATGTGTATAAATATTAATTAATATTTATATTTTAGACCTTACGTCCTTTCTTTCTTCTATTACCCTTTACTTGTGTCCAGTTATCTGGTACTGGGTTAGCAACGTCGCTATAACTCCTATCAGTTCCACTCTCTTGTTCTTCTTTATAACTTTTATCGCTTACACTCCCTTTCTCTGAAGTTCTAGAATTAGAGCTAGACGCTAACGAAGAAGATTTCTTTTCATATATCTTACTGATAATATTTTTCCTATCCTCATCGTTAGCTACTTCATTTTTGACCTTAGAATAGTTGAATGCTATAGGTAAGAAATTTTCAGTAGATAATCTATTTTTCAATATTATCATAGCGTCTTCTTCATGGTTGGGATGTTTAACATAATGCAATTTAAGATTGTCCAAACATTCCCTCTTAAGCTGCTGCGCAGTGTGTAATTGTTTTTCCGCTTCAGACATAGCAGCTAAAGCCTCCGATAGTTTAATAATATTAGAGATAAAATGCTCGACATGGTCAGGATTACATTGAGCTCTGTACAACCTCCGTTCTTCTTCGATAGATTCTTCAAAATTGGTCTTTTCTTCTTTGGCTGTCTTAAGCATATTTAAATTCATATAATTGGTAGCATCATCTAATCCTGATTTATCATCGATATAGTAAACCTCACTAATACGAGCTCTCCTTTGTAAATTGAACCACTTATGTGTTTGAGTCCAAAATATGAGATTATAACCTGATACTGAGACCATATCTTTAGCGTATTGGATAGCTTGCTTTTTACCAGAAATGAGTTCTCCATTACTATTAGTAGTATCTGAAAAAGATGCTAATATAATTATAGAACCAAATACAGGATTTTCTTCTGTAGAAGTGCTGATGTCGCTCGCTGTTATATAAGCGAATACATGATAATTCTGAATGACCTGCGTTTTAGTTAACGCGAGTGCAGAATTTATCTTACCAGTGTTTTTGACGTCCATTTTATAGATAAAATCTGTACTTTTAAATTGATCTTAAAAAGATTTAAATTTAACATTAAATATAACTCTTAGCGATCGCACTTCTGCACAATAACGCTTTTATACTATAATTTAATCTTATACTATATTTTTCTTCTGTCAATATGGAAGGCCAAGTTATTGGAGACATCTCCGTGGTGGTGGGAGTTCAGAACGAGTATCTGGATAAGATATCCAAGATTGTCGACGCTCCGTCTTACGCTTTCGACGTCATGAGTCGAGACGAAGATATATTCCTTATTCACTTCAAGAAGGAATATCCTACCTACAGTAGGTTGAGAGGAACAATCATTGATATTGAAAAGGAAGCTATCATTGCTGACGGCAGTCCCGATGTTGTCGAAGTGATCGCTGATACCCTCGTCGAGGAAGATGGTACACTTGCGGTGGTTGACATTAACAGCAAGTGTCATACTCTGGACAATTACACCATCAATCCAGGCTATGAAGGAACTACCATCAGAGTATTCAAGGCCAAGGGTAAGATATACCATGCCACTTACAAGACACTTTATTTCTATGATAAGAAATGGGGTATTGATATGTGCTTTGGTGATATGTGGAAAGAACTGAAGTGCCCCACTGATGAAGAACTTTTTGGTGATGAAGAGAGTAGCAGCCGCTGCTATCACTTCTTACTTTCTCACAAATACCTCCATGTTGGGTCTCGGTTTTTGACGATGAATCCTGGGTTTACAGTATTGTTGGAAACAACTAATACTGGTTATCCAGAATCAGAGTTGAAATTTGTAGCATCTGATATGCTGCCAAAGGCCAAACTCGACGATCCATTCGTTTGCAATGCTCCTACACTCGCCCTAGCTGAGGCGAACGATTATCTGAAATATGGACTTCACCCAGATGAGCCCCTTAGCTCTGATGTAAGACTCAGGTGTGGAGAGTTTGTAATCATCACTTGTCCCGAATTGGGGAAGTCTATCAAGGTAATGTCTTCAGGATATAATTACAGAGTCATGTTAAGAAATAACAAGGCTTTTATCAAGGATCGGATCCTCGAACATATCAACGAAGTGGTCAAAGATGCTTCAATGTTGGAAGAGGAGACCTTCCTCAAACATTACATCCCTCTCAAGTATTACGATTCGCCAGTGATAGTACCCGAAATATTCAACGGCATCAAATGGCCTCTCACCAGAGATATGGCCATAAAATTGGTATCCAGATCTTTTATCGCTTCTATTCCTCCTTCAGTGCAGTCTGAATATAAGAATTCGTTGAAAGAGTTCTTCGATGTTCGAAATGAAGTTACTAAATGGTTGGTAGATCTGAGTTCTTCCAAGATTCCAAGTGGTAGTCTCAGCTCTTATCATAAGAGAGTTAACATTATCATCTCTCAGGCTAGAAAATATGCTAGGAATGGAGGTGCACAATCTCGGGACATGCATGAGAAGATCAAGACCAATATCAAGTATATGGTAGGTAGAGAGTTAGTATTTAGTCTCTACCGTCTTCACAAGATTATGCTTGAGAATACACCCCAAGCCGAGAAGCCTAAGCAGAATGTGATCCATTTCGTGTACGGTGAAGGTTCTGCCCACAAGTAAATGTCCTTTTTAAAAAATTTATTAATTAATAGATTTTTAGACGTAAAGTTGTACAGTATGTAATTGTGCTCCTCCTCCTCCACCATTTTTTCTAATTCTGACGTCTATAATAGATTCGGATATTGGAATATTCATTTCAAAATCTAAGTAATCTTGTGTCTTGGTAGCTATATCTGCATCCGTATCTCCAGTAACTATAGTATTTATTTCTATGATCTCAGTTGTTAAACTTGTAGGTAAAGGATTTGCCGGCATAGGTGTACCAGAATTATCTACATCATACCAGAAAAAATAGTAATCGCTACTATTGTTTCCGTAATATAGAGCGAACCATTTACCGTTTACATCTGAAGGACCTCCACCTCCAGCCGAAGCGCCAGACGTGTTTATAGTTAAGATCTCTTTAATAGCTACCGTTGGAGGTGTTGGAGGTGCGGGTATACCACTACCATTCGTTCCGGCTGTAGTAACAGCAATGGCGAAAGGTGCTGTAAATCCTGTTGTGGAGGCGTTAGGTCTTATACCAGATGCACCGTTTGAAACCGTAATAATAGTACCTACATTTGAGGCTTGAAAAACATAATATTCTACAGATCCTTTGTAAAAAGAATCAGGTGCTACTTGAAACCCTGTTCGTGTAACTTCCACACCTAATGTATAATTCCATAGCTGAAGTTGAGTACCTACACCTGGTCCAGTCCCTGACACTATAGATCTAAAATCGGTAAAAGCGTCTCCTGAAGAAGTACCTCTAACTAAAAAACTACCCACAGAGGATCCATTTGATAATGTAGTACTATTGGTAGTTAAAGGAGATCCACTAGGATCGTTAAATCTAAAGTTAAGAGGAGCACTATTAAAAGGATTTATAGATATAATAGTATTCCCAAACCCGTCACTACTAAATATTACTCCAGACCCTGAATTAAAACCTCGAAGTAATATAGTATTGTCTGTAGATATCCCGGCTATAGCTGTAGAATCTGCTCCTGTCAAATTATTAAAATTACGAAAAGGTATCACATCGTTTACAGTATCTGTATTTTGTAAAACATTATATTGTGGGAGTGTAGTAGATACTGGGCCGTTGCTAGTTCCTACAGCGACTAATCTCCTAATATCTATAGATCCAGATGTTAAAGTATCGAAAGATTCTGCTATATTTGTCGAACTCCCAGTCATTCCTACATTGCGAGCATCATTTATAGCCCCAGTTGGTCCTGTAGGTCCAGTTCCTAAGGGTCCTATCGGTCCAGTCACGCCTGTACTTCCTGTAGGTCCAGTTCCTAGTGGGCCAGTATAACCTGTACTTCCTGTAACACCGGTACTCCCTGTAACACCTGTCGGTCCTGTACTTCCAGTTACACCAGTATAGCCAGTACTTCCAGTTACAC
>Ga0105055_10010124_pt1 | contig 11866 bp, 12 predicted proteins | sample BON03_FD_78090 | JGI IMG/M metagenome (GOLD analysis project Ga0105055, IMG submission 78090) | Freshwater microbial communities from Lake Bonney liftoff mats and glacier meltwater in Antarctica - BON-03 | ecosystem: Environmental > Aquatic > Freshwater > Ice > Glacier meltwater | place: Lake...
GGTTCGTTACTTCGTATATCTAATACGCGATAAATTGGAATGTTCTAGCCCGAAAGTGCCACCTACTTCCTCCTAGTCGAGGATTTTTCCTTGGCCGTCAGCGTTAGGAAAGGTCGTGCATACCCCGAAGCTTTGAAAACAGCTTACCAAGCGGGACTCGCTCATCTACGGCCGGACGACAATTCTGGCGGTGCGATCCTCGGAATCTACAACCATCGAAGGTTTAATGGCTTCCTTCTCCTGCAATTCTCGAATGTCGATCTCCCGAGATACCAGAAGCTCGTCCTTCTTGTCGTAAAGTTCGATACGAATGCGCCCTTGGTGAATCACGGCGGGTTTTTGCAACCCCCGATCTATTGAGGGTTAAGCTGTAGAGGGAAATCGCTGATCATTTTTTGCCCAGATCGGCAGAACGGGGCATGGCCAACTCCCGCTTTCGTATTCCCGTCTTCTCCGAACAGAAGATTCTCGACCATGTCCACGGCCGTCCGCTCGCCTCTGGCGATACTGCGGAGCGCAAGGTTTTGCGCGAACTCATGGAAAAACACCACTACAGCGGCGAGGACTCCAGCCGGGTGCGCAACCGCAACGCCCTGCTCGTGCTGGGCATCGGACGCCGCGCCGCGCTGGGCATCTACCTGCACTGGCGCAAACGCTTCAAAAACAAACGCCAAGCCAGAGTTAAAGACTTCCACGATGCCATGAACCGATTCAACAATCGACTGGCCTTCGCCACCATTGCCGCCCACTGACCTTCCTTTCATGCAAAAATCCGCCGTGCCCACTATTATTACCCGCCTGTAATGTGGCAATATGCGAAAAGCCCTCGCCCTCGCCTACGAAAAGCTCGCAGCTGCCAAAGCGGGGGGCGTGAATCGTTCTCATCCGTGATCCGCCGCTGCATACTTCCTGCTCTCCCCGGAACGGTGCCTCAGCTGTGGCAGCCCTTCGGGAGCGCCGGTGCTTCAAGGGCGATAGAGATCTGGATAAATTAGAAGAGATCGATCGTAGCAATTCCCAGCATTTAACCCGTGGCAGGAAATCGTATGATTCTAGAGGCAAATGTCCTGACCTACTGGCTGCTGGTCGCTACGGGCAACGTTCGCGATTTCGAAAAGGTGGACGGCTTGCTTGTCGTCCTTGTCTGAGCACTCCAATCGGTATTGCTATCGAAAAACCGGCACAATGGTTGATTCCCACTTCCCCCGACGCGCCATGTCATCCATCCTCTTCCGCGTGTCAGAAAAAAACATCGTCTACTTCGATTTAGAAACCCAGCGCAGCATCAGCGACGTCGGCGGCTACGCGAACAAAGCCAAGCTCTGTATTTCCGTCGCGGTGACTTATTCCACCGCCACGGATGAATACGTGATCTTTGGGGAAAACGATCTAGACGCCCTCACCGAACAACTGCTCAAAGCCGATCTGGTGGTCGGCTGGAACCACATCGGTTTCGATTATCCCGTCCTGCAGGCCTACGTGCTGCCGCACCTTGAGGAACAGACCCTCAACCTCGACATGATGCTAGACGTAAAAGAGCGCATGGGCCGTTTCCTCAAACTCGACAACGTAGCCTCTACCTCACTAGGTACTGGAAAATCCGCCGATGGTCTCGACGCCATCCGCTGGTGGCAGGAGCACAAAAAAACCAAGGAATTCGAACCCCTCCGCAAGATCGCCGAATACTGCGCATACGATGTAAAAGTCACCCGCTTCGTCCACGAATACGGTATGAAAAACGGCCTCATCAAATACGAGGATGCAGGGAATATCATCGAGCTACCGGTGGACTGGTAAAAGCCATACGGAGTCGTGTTCTCCAGAACGCGACTCCGTATGGCCGCTCCGTAAGCGCGGCTTGGAGACCGCACCTGCCTAACAAACCGGACACTGATTGATCGTCTGGAAGAAATCGTTGCCCTTGTTATCCACAAGGATGAAAGCCGGAAAATTCTCTACCGTAATTTTCCACACCGCTTCCATCCCCAGTTCGGGAAACGCCACAACCTCCTGCGAGCGGATGTGGTCGCTTGCCAGCAGGGCCGCTGGACCCCCCGCAGACCCAAGATAGAAACCGCCGTGTTTCTTGCACGCATCAGTCACCTGCTGCGAGCGGTTGCCCTTCGCAAGCATCACCATCGAGCCCCCATTCTCTTGGAAAAGATCCACGTAACCATCCATCCGACCGGCGGTCGTCGGCCCGAAACTTCCCGAAGGCATGCCCACCGGAGTCTTCGCGGGCCCGGCGTAATATACCGGGTATTTCTTGAAATAATCCGGAAGGTCACCCTCGGCCTCGAGAATCTCCTTCATCTTCGCGTGAGCAGAATCGCGGGCGACGATAATCGTCCCGCTGAGCGAAAGCGCGGTCGTAACAGGATACTTGGAAAGCGTTTCCAAGGTCTTCTCCATTCCTTGATCGAGATCGATTTCCACTCCTTTGAATTTCCAGTCCCGATATTTCTCAGGAATGAAACGTCCTGGATTCTTCTCTAGTTTCTCCAGGAAAATCCCCTCCCGCGTGATCTTCGCTTTCGCCTGACGGTCAGCCGAACACGAAACCCCGATCCCCACCGGGCAAGATGCGCCATGCCTAGGCAAACGAACCACCCGGACATCGAGCGCGAAATATTTCCCACCGAACTGGGCACCGATCCCAATCTCACGGGCAGCCTCCAGAAGTTCTTTCTCCAGCTCAATATCCCTGAACGCCCGGCCGTGCTCGTTGCCACTTGTCGGCAGGCCGTCGTAATAACGGGTCGTCGCCATCTTCACCGTCTTGAGATTGTTCTCCGCAGAGGTTCCGCCGATTACAAAACCAAGATGATACGGAGGACACGCCGCAGTTCCCAAAGACTTCATTTTCTCGATACAAAACTCTTTAAGCCGCTTCGGATTCAGCAGCGCCTTGGTTTCCTGATAAAGGAACGTTTTATTGGCCGAGCCACCGCCTTTACTGACAAACAGGAATTTGTATTCGGAGCCCTGAGTCGCATACAGATCGATCTGAGCAGGCAAGTTGGTCTTGGTATTTACCTCCTCGTACATCGTCAGCGGAGCGGTCTGGGAATAACGCAGGTTCTCTTTCGTGTAGGTCTGATAGATACCTTTCGAGAGAAATTCCGCATCGTTAAAGTCGGTCCAGACACGCTGGCCTTTCTTCCCGATCACCGTCGCCGTTCCAGTGTCCTGACATGCCGGTAAAATTCCATGCGAAGCAATCTCCGCATTCTTCAAAAGCATCAGCGCAACCATCCTGTCGTTCTCCGAAGCTTCGGGATCATCCAGGATCGCCGCAACCTGCTTGAGGTGACTGCTCCGCAACGTGAAATTAATCGCCTTGATCGCTTCTGCCGCCAGCAATGTCATTGCCTCGGGGTCGATTTTCAAAATCTCTTCGCCACCGAAATCCACAATCTCCACACCCCCATCATGGATCAACTCATACTCGGTTTCGTCCGCCCCGATTGGAAACGGATCCTGATAAAAAAATTCCTTCTCGCTCATCGCGCAGGACCATAAACGCTTTCCCGACCAAAGCGCAACACGTGCGACTAAGGAAAAACCAAAAAACCAAGGAGCCCCCGGTTCCAATTAATCCCTCAAATTCGTTCGATTCGTCAGATTCGTGGTGCCTTCACTCTTTTCACTCTTCGAATTTCTAAAAACGATCCTCGTCATCCCACCACCATCAAGGAGCTTGGTCGCCATCCAAAGCCCCTAATTCCTCATTGGCTCTGCCTAGCAGACGCTCCAGATCACTCAGATTCCTCTTCATTCGGTCAAGGTCCTGCGGTTTCCCCTGAGGGCGCGCATTGGGAATCATCGCCCTCCTCTGGCTGGCCAGCTCTTGGCGCTTGCTATCAATTTTAGCCCTTGCCTCTGCGACAGTATCGAACTCGCCTTTCAATACATCCATTACCGCACTGCTCCCAATAATATATGTCCTCGTCCTGTCGGCGCGGGCTATTGTGATTCCGACGATCCGCCCGTCCAGATCAACAACCGGGCCGCCGACTTGGTTCTTCTTGATCTGCATATCGCTCTGCACGACACGCGAGAACCCATCTCTCACTCGGTTCGGTTCACCACCCATGCGTTCCATGTTGTTGAGGCGACCGCCAGAAAATTGACCGAGCAAAGGCCGATTGGAAAGTTGTACCTCAAACGTCCGCTCCTTACCTGCAGTCTCGACCAAAATCGATACACCATCGCCAGGCTGTTTATCCGTCAGCGCGTTTTTGAGTTCCTGCAATCCTGAAATTTTTCTCTCCCCGATGGCGAGAATGACATCACCAGCCTGCAAGCCGGCTTCTGAAGCCCCGTATTCCGCCTGCACACTTCGGATTCGAACTCCCTTTCCCCGATAATTCGCATCGGCGATGATGCCCAGGTGCGCCTGATCCGTCTCACGCAAATTCCTTTCCAAAACACTCACCACGCCGAACGCCGCCGGTCTACCACTCGGTTGGGAGGCCGTCAGGAAACGTCCGTAGCTGAGATCCGCTTCGTAAAACTCTGCCGGAACCAAACTGGAACTTGGCCCATCGTTGTCTTGAAACTCCAATTCGCTTCCCTCCCGAATCACACCCCCTCCACCCCGCAGGTTCAACAGCACCAGATCCTCGCCAGTGAAGACTCCTGCCACCTCGACCTGGAAGGATTCAGTTTCTCCGGTCTGCACCTGCAAGGTTTCGATAGACGCCTCCACCTCGCTCCATTTTGTCAGAACCTGCGAGCCATCCCCAACCACCGTCCCGTATGCAAGCATCACTGGCTTGTCACGCCGACCCGACTTCCCCCAGATCCGGACTGTCGATTTCGAAGCCTCATCGATGATATCTACCAGAGCATTATTGAAATTGTCCGATTGTTCCTCTACAACCTCGCGCTCGTCCGGCCTCATCAATGGAACGTCTTCCTCGCCCCTCTGGCCGTGCGCCAACGAAGAAACACCGAGAAGAATCATTCCGAATCTGGCAATATTGAAAAAATTCATCTCGTTTTGTATAGCTCCTCACGTTTTACAAGTTCCACCTCTATCTCCAGTTTCTCATCTCCTCTCGCAATCCCCAATTTGACCGTGTCACCGACTTCTTTCTTCACGAGGATTTGCTGCAACTCGGACCCCTCCCTGACGCGTTCTCCGTCAACCGACTGGATCAGATCACTGACCCTCACTCCAGCTTCTGCCGCAGGTGAATTGGGTTCGACTTTCTGCACCACAACGCCGAGAGCATTGCGCCTCATCGCCATCCCGATTCCCAGCACTGGGGTCTCGGGATTCGCCAAGGGGTTCATCTGCAGTGTGCCCCATGATTCCCCGGCCAGCAGCCGATCCCAGTCCTCACGAAAACCATCGACACCCGCGTGATTGTTGTTCTTCCACGACCAACCGATTGAAGAATTGATACCCACGAGTTTCCCATCGAGGTCGAACAACGGACCACCCGAATCGCCTCCGATCAGGGTGCAATCCGTCGTAAAATAATTGCCGGGCCCGTCAGACATGACCCGCCCGAACCGAATTGGAGGAGTTCTCGCCGGATCGAAACCCGCCGAATGCCCCAGCGCCACAACCCAGTCACCCGCCTCAAGCGGCCTGGACTCGCCAATATCCACGGAAGGCCAAGGCCCAGCATCCCTCATTTTCACCATTCCGATATCTTTAGAATAATTTGCGCCAAGCACATCTGCCCGCCATTTCTTGCCGTCGGCGAAATAGACATCCACCTCCTCCATCCCTTGGATCACATGCGCGGCGGTTAGGATCAGGCCCTCTTTTGAAACCAAAACACCCGACCCGGAAGATCCGGTCTTCTCAGAAACCAAAGCCACTGTCGCCGGCATCGACTTCAATGCAACCTGCCCGACTTTTTTTTCCAGTCGCAGCAAGTCCGCCACGCTAGATGCAGGCTCTCGCGCCCCCACCACTGGCGATATCAACGCCAAACAAAGTCCTACTGCGGAAAATCTCATCACCAGACAATCGACACCAGATACAGGATTCGTCTAGCCGAAACTATTGCCTATCCATGAGTGCCATGATTAAAAGACAGAATTCAAGCCCACTTCCGTTTCAATATTACATGCCTGAAACTTAGAGTTTCATCTCTCGTGAAATCACCTATCTTTCCCGCCAAGATCCCATGGCCACACGCAAGCAACAGAACAACAAACCGCACCAGAAAAAATCTGCGGCGCGGCGTTCACCAAATCCACTTTCCCTCCTGCTACTCTGGCCGTTCCACCTCCTTTTCTTGCTCACTCGCAGCCTCTCCGGTCCAAAAAAATTCCTACTCCGCCTGATCGGTATTCCTGCGATTTCAGGGCTGTTTCTCTTCATCGTGCTCGCCATCGTCTATGGCATCCGCGGAAGCCGCTACGACCTGAATCGCATCAATCAGATGCCGGAACGGACCATCATCCTCGACCGCCAGGGAACCGAGATCGGCCGCATCCACGGAGAAAAACGCTCAATCGTCCCGCTCAAATACGTCTCCGAAGATTTCCGAAAAGCCATCCTCGCCCGCGAGGACGAACGTTTCTACTCCCACGGTGCCGTCGACATCATCGGGATCGGCCGCGCTTTCCTTAAAAACCTCGAAGGCAAACGCGAGGGTGCCTCCACGATTACTCAGCAGCTCGCTTCAGATGTTTTCCAACTAAAACGCGGCGAGAAACGCGGAGAACTTTTCAAGCAGCTCGACCGGAAATGCCTCGAAATCGCGATCGCCTTCCGGATCAATTCCGCTCTTTCCAAAGACCGCATCCTAGAAGCCTACATCAATCAGATCAACTGGGGCCGCCAGATCAAAGGCGTGGGTGAAGCATCGCGCATCTATTTCGAAAAACATCCCTCCGAACTCACCCTCTCAGAGTCCGCTCTGCTCGCCGGAATCGTCCGTGGCCCCGACGCGTTTAACCCCTTCAGCTCGATGAAAGCCTCTGAGCGCGAACGCAATACCACCCTCGCCCGCATGGTCGTGGCGAAAAAAATCACCCAGGCCGAAGCCGATGCCGCAAAGCAAGAACCCATCACCGTCCGCCCCGCATGGCGCCGGGATCACGAAGCCTCCTACGCGATGGACGCGATTCGCCGCGACCTCGAAATCATTCTTGAAAAGGAAAATATCGAACTCGGCGGTCTCACCATCGTTACCACCATCGACGATAGACTCCAGACCATTGCCGAAGAGGCTCTCGACAAAAAACTACGCGAAACCGAACGCATCTCCGGCTACCCCCACCAGACCCGCGCCGCATGGAAAAACTTATCCTTGGAAAATCGCAAAGACCCGGAATACATCCAAGGCTCCGCCGTCCTCATAGAAAACCGCACAGGTGCTGTCCTTGCCCTTGTCGGTGGCCGCGATGCCAACGAATCCCAGTTCAACCGCGCCATTCAGGCACGTCGTCAGATCGGTTCGGTCTTCAAACCTTTTGTCTACCTCGCCGCGTTTGACAAAGGACTCCGCCCCTCCACCCAGATCTCCGATGGCCCGATCAAGCGCGGTGAAATCAAGGGAGCTCCCAATTGGAAACCTAACAACTCCGATAGAAAATTCGGCGGTATGCACCCGGTCTCATACGGCCTCATCCGCTCCCGCAACACCATGTCGGTGCGGGTCGGAAATCACGCAGGAATCGACAGAGTCGCTGACGTATCCCGCATGGCCGGCTTCGGCGCCACCATGCCGAAAACCCCCTCCTCATTCCTCGGTTCATTCGACGCTAGCCCATGGGAAGTCGCCACCGCATACACCATTTTCCCCAACGACGGCGTCCGCTACCGCCCTTATCTCGTCTCTGAAATCAAGGACCGCAACGGTAACATCCTCTACTCAACCCCCACTCTGCCCTACCAGGCGACCAGTTCCGGCTCCGCTTGGTCGGTTTCCAGAATCCTCCAAGAAGTCGCCAACTCGGGCACCGCCGCCTCGATAAAACGCCTCGGCTTCACCAAAGACGCCGCCGGGAAAACCGGAACCACCAACGACTTCAAAGACGCATGGTTCGCCGGATACACCTCCACCCTTACCTGCGCCGTCTGGGTCGGCTTCGATACCCCAAAAAAAACCATTCAGGGCGGCTACGGCTCCACACTCGCCCTCCCGGTGTGGGTCGATGTGATGAAAACCGCCGACCGCCTCGGATACAAAGCCGGCGACCTCCATTCCAATATCGACCTCATCCCCATTGAACTCTGCAAACTTTCTGGAAAACGCGCCACCCAAGGCTGCCACAGCGCCGGAACCGCCTATACCGATAGCGTCCCTGCTGATACCGCGCCCGAACCCGGCGATCTCTGCCCCATCCACCCAGCCAGAGCTCAACCAGTTAACGAAGACAACCTTCCATCCCCGCGACGCAACGCACCTCCGCTAGCGCAACCGATTCGCGAAATCCCGAGCGCGCCCCCACGCCCCCTCCGCGCCCAGCCTGTCGAAGAAGAAGCCCCGCCCCGGGCCCAACCCGTCCAGGAAAGACCTCTCCGCGCCCAACCCGTCGACTGATCCAAAAAACACATTCCCGCAGACAACAACCTCGCCCAACGGCATTAACCTTCAAAACAACATGAAAACCAACACAACCTACCTCTACCGGAAACCCAATCTCTCCAGCGGTTTCACCCTTCTGGAAATCGTCATCGTCCTCGGGATCATAGCCGTCATTCTCGGCGGCTCGATCGCCGTGGTAGGAAAAATCGGCGACGGCGCGAAAGTCCAGCGTGTGCAGGGCGATTTCAATGCAGTCGGGTCCGCGGTGCGGATGTATGCGATTAACGCCGGAGCTGCCCCATCCACATCCCAAGGGCTCAAAGCCTTATATGTAAAACCTACCACCCCACCTGTCCCCAAGCGTTGGAGTCCCGCCGGTGGCGACAAGGACGTGCCTTTAGATCCATGGGGCGATCCTTACAAATACCGCAACCCCGGCAAAATAGATTCTTCCACCTTCGAGATCTATACCTTCGGCCCGGACAAACAGGAAAATACTGACGATGACATGTCCTCCCAGGAATGAGCTGAAGTTGCGAAAGGCCATCTATCTTTCTCAGCAAACGAAACCGAGCCGTGGCTTCACGCTGATCGAGATCGTCATGGTCCTCCTCGTAATCGGAGTCATCACCGGTGGAGCAATCACCGCCATGCTTCTAAATTCCTCGGAGCGCGTCCTGCGGAACAACTCCGGCGAGATCGAGCTCTTGGCGAAAAAAGCCCGCGCCGCAGCAATCCTTCGTCAAACACCCTACGCCATCGAGTTCCGGCCCGGATCCGTCCGGCTCCTGCCCTTTGCTGGAACCGGAAACCTCGAACGCACCACCGCACTCGGCAACGCCATCGGCGGCATCGAAAGTGGCACCTTGTCCCGTGCTGCCCTCCACGATGAAATCGCCATCGATCCCGATATTGTCATCACCATCCGCCACTGGAACACAGAAAACTACATCACTCCCACCGAAAACTTATTCCCCGTCTGGCGTTTCGACCCAGACGGCCTTTGCGAACCCATCACCGTCCGCCTCACCCTCGGCGATAGCTACGCCCAAGACACCTACCATCCCCTAACCGCCGCTGTCGCCGATTCCGAATTGGAAGCGAACTAGCCTACACTCCTTCCTTGAGAGTTAAAATTTCCAGCCGAAAAAACGGATTCCTCCTCCTCGAGGTTGTCCTCGCCTTGGGTATTTTCGGCATGGCCTGCACCGGCCTTGCTGTTGCGTTTCATCGTATGGCAGAGGCCGCCACCCTCGCCCAGACAGAGCTACGCATCACCCGCGTTCTCGATTCCGCCCTCACCGAGCAACTCTCCTTCCCAACACTCGAAGAAGGTATCACCCAAATCCCTGTCGAAGGCACAGATATCGAACTCGATGTCGTCGTCGAACCCATCGAAGACCTAGAAAACCAGGACGGAGAGCTCCTCCAGCAGATGTTTCACATCACCGTCACCGCGAACTGGTTCGCCAGCGGCGAATGGCAATCCCGCTCAGTTGATACCTGGCGCTACAACCTGATGTACCAGCCATGAAAGTGACATTGGAAATTAGAAATTTGGACATTGGGACAAGAATCGGCGGACGCCTCTCGCCTGACTCAATTCCCCGATTTTCAAATCCCTCAATCACCCATTCCCGCAGGGATGGCTTTACCCTCCTCGAACTCGTCCTCGCCCTCCTCCTCATCTCCCTGCTTGTCGGCATGGTCTTTGCAACCGCCCGCTCCTCTCTCGTCCTCGGCAACGCGGTCGTGAAAACCCAGAACGAGGAAATGCTCCACCAGGCATTCTTCGAACTTCTCAAAAACCGCTTCGCCTCCCTCCCGGGAAATACCCGCTTGGATCTAGCAGTCACCGACGGAGCATCCCATTACCTCGCAGACCTCACCCTCCAAGACGTCCCGATCTCCTTCACTTGGGGCGGCGAGGAACGCACCGCTAAAGCAATCCAGCTCTCCACCGTCCTACGCCGCTCCGGATTCCTCGATATCGTCCTCCGCTACTACGAAAACGAAATCATCGATCCGGAATCCGCCGACTCCGGTGGTTCGGGATTTGCCTCCTCCGCAGCCGCCGAAAAACCCTTCGCCGAAATCACACTCCTCACCGACGTCCGGTTTTTCGAATGGCAGGCCCTCGATAGCCGGACCATGGAATACCAATACGACTGGGACCTCCCCGGACGCCTCCCGCTGCAGCTTGAACTCGTCTGCGCCTTTGGGGCCGAAGGCGATCCGATCCGCCAGGTTTTCTGGATTCCACCACGCCAGAACCCGGAGGTCTTCATGCGCCAACTTCAGCAGGGCCTCGGCGGAGGAAACCAGAGCGCCCCGGCAACTGAACCTCCCAACCCCAACCCCGGAGAAGGAAACCAAGGCGGTCCTGAAATAATTCTGCCACCCATCGAGTGATGAGATCCGCACCAAACACCCACAAAAAAGGCGTAGCTCTCATCGCAGTGCTATGGCTAATCGCGATCCTGTCCCTCGCTGCGGTCACCACCCTTCGCGTCATTTCCTTTGATCTGGAAATCGTCGCCGCGAAAGTTCACGGCTCTCGCGCTTTCCAACTCGCGGAAACCGGCATCGCCATCGGTTCCAACCCCGTCGTCGAACGCAACGACCCACTCCTCCGCCGCTTCGATGTTACGAACAACGAGGAAGTCCAGGTCACCCTCACTTCCGAAGGAGCCCGCTTCAACATCAACTCCCTCGTCCTTGCCGAGGACAAAACCCTCATCCGCTCCATCTTCATCAACTGGGGCCTTGACCTCGATTCCGCCCAAGCCCTCACCGACGCCCTCAACGACTGGGTCGACGGCGACGACGAAATCGCCCTCAACGGTGCCGAAATCGACGAATACGAGAAAATGGGCCGCCTAAACCAACCCTTCAACCGACCCTTCTACGACATCGAAGAAATGGCACTCGTCCGCGGAATGGACCAGATCGAAGCACTCCGCCCCGATTGGCGAAACTGGTTTACCGTCTGGTCCAGCGGCACTCTCGATATCAATGAGGCCGATGCCGAACTCATCGCCGTCGCCGCAGAAGTCACCGTTGCCGAAGCATCCATCATCCCCCAGACCGTCCGCGGGATCGACGACACCCGCGATACCCCAGACGACGCCCCTTTCCAAGATGTCGCCACAGCACTTTCCCTGCTTGGCATCGGCGCTGATTCACGCCAAGACATTGCCCAGCGTTTCACCACCGACGACACCACCACCCGCATCACCTCCACCGCCCGCTCCGGCGACGCCAAACGCCGCATCACCGCCATCGTCAGAAACCGCACCGGGAAACCCGCACTCCTAGACCGCACCACCGAAATCATCCCCTAACTTTCAACTTTCAACTTTCAA
>Ga0105055_10010128_pt1 | contig 11861 bp, 9 predicted proteins | sample BON03_FD_78090 | JGI IMG/M metagenome (GOLD analysis project Ga0105055, IMG submission 78090) | Freshwater microbial communities from Lake Bonney liftoff mats and glacier meltwater in Antarctica - BON-03 | ecosystem: Environmental > Aquatic > Freshwater > Ice > Glacier meltwater | place: Lake...
GAGGATTTAGTTTTGTTCGCTATGCCGATAATGTAGGAATACTGGTAAGCATTCAAAAGAGTAGAGGCTAGCGTTTATAATATTAAGAAAATAAAGCGCAATTAAAAAATATTACCTGTATTAGTTCCTAATTTTAGTTATGGTAAACCTCCTGTTAATATCGGTATAGTGAATAGTAGAAACTATTGTATAACCTGCTTCACACTCCCACATTTTAGCATTGCATCACCATAATACGGATTGAATATTTTTTCCTCTAGACTCAACCAATAAGCACCTTTATTATTATCTACCATTGGACAAAACTCTACAAATATTTTTTCATTGACGCCAAATAATTGCACTGTATTAATTAAATGCGATGATAGATGTTTGAAATGGTTCCTCTGCTCTTTGATATTAGATGTTTTTGAAATTAATGTTGCCGATGCTTTTATCTCTTTTTCTAATGACATCCAATGCTGATGAGTCTTTTTATCTGTTAATAGCTTCATATCAATTTTAGACAAATTATCTAATAGCCTTTTTGATTCTGTAACTACATTATTTGAAGCATCTTTTACTAAAGCATTTTTCAATTTGATATAATCATTAAAAGATGCTTTTAATTGGTTTTGAAAAGCCTTTGATACATTCACCCTTTCATTCATATTGAAATGATTCTCATTGGTAACTAAAGCATTCTCTTCCAGACCAAGATGTCCCTCGTGACCAGTCATCACTTTGCCACCTACTTTATTCATCATTGATTTTTTTCCTTGTAATTGAGCCGCTGCATCAACAGTAAACGTTCCATTTGTTACTATTTCATCGCTATTATTTAACCCTTCTAACACCTCGTAATTATCTCCAACCTTATTGCCTAATGTGATTTCATGCATTTCAAAAATAGCTTTATTTGGGATTGCTTTAATGTAAACGACTGAACGTGTTCCTGTCCATAAAATAGCCGTAGATGGAATGGTTAAAACTTCTTCTTTATTGGAAGAAACACCTTTTATTTTTCCTTCTACAAACATTCCTGGTTTAAAAATATCGTTCTGATTATTTAACACCACTCGTAAGGTTACTGTTCGTGTTTTGAGATTTAAAATTGGGCCTATAAAATCTACTTTTCCTTTAAACTCCTTATTTGGATAAGCGTTTGTAATTATCTTAATGTCTTGTCCTTTTTTAAATTGGCTGATTTGATTTTCATACACATCAAAATTAGCCCATACAGTATTGAGGTTTGCAATTTTAAGTAAAGGTTGACCTTGCTTAATATAATCGCCCTGTTCTACCAACTTTTCTGATACTGTACCTGAAACTGTTGCATATATAGGAAAGTTTTCTTTGACTTTACCAGTTTCCTCAATCTGTTTAATCTGACTTTCAGAAAGCTTCCATAATTTCAACTTATTACGAACTGCGTTATATAATGCAGGCTGTGATTCTTTTAAAGATAAAGAGGTAATGAGTTCTTGTTGTGCTGCATATAATTCTGGTGAATATATGGTAGCTAATAATTGTCCTTTTCTTATTTCTTCGCCTGTAAAACTAACATTTAACTGTTCTATTCTTCCAGAAAAATAGCTGACTTGAACTGCATTGGCTTCTTCATTTTCTACAATCTTACCTGAAAGTTTAATTCTACTGCCTTTTCTATTGTTATTACCAACAATTGACGTTTGAATATTTGCTAAAGCAATTGCATTCTCGGTTAGCTTGAATTGGTTTGCCATTAAACCATCGCTATTGCTTTCTGCTGGAATTAAATCCATGCCACAGATAGGACAATCACCTGCTTCAGGCTGCATAATCTGTGGATGCATAGAGCAGGTCCACATTTGATTTTTTTCGGTTGTTTCAGAATGATTCTGTTCTGTTTTTTCATTGGATGAATTACCAAAAAGTACCCACCCTAATAATAGCCCGACGACCAATAAACCTGAATAAATTATATATTTTTTCATAATTAACTTTTTATTTTAAATTTGAACTTCAGAGATACTTTTTCCCAAGTCAACGAAATTGAACCTTCCTCTTCGCTAACCTTACTCACTTTATATTCTAAATGCTCTGTTATTTCTTCTGAAAGAATTGGTTTCACCTTAAGTCTAAGTACATCATCTTTTTCATCATAATCATCTTTACCATGTTGATCCCAATTTTCATTAATCATGATCGTCCAGTCTTCCTTTGAAGGGATTGTAAAGAATCCATATTTCCCAGCCGGAAGTATGTTTCCATCAACGATCAAGTCTTTATTGGTTTCTATCCAAGTGGCTCTATGTGCTCCTGCTTGCCAAACATTGTTGTATCCTACCAAACCACCAAATATGATTCGATTTCTAACACCAGGTGATGAATAGTCTATATGTATGTGAGCATCACCAATCATTGCCATAGCAGATGTATGCGGACTTAATACTTCCTTTTTTACAGGTTCAACTTGCTCATTCGTATTTTTGGAATGATTATGTTCTTCATTTTTTTCGCTTTGATTTTTACAACCAACAAATAAAATAGCGAGACATATTATCGTTAATAATTTTTTCATAAGGAGTTAATTTTAAACATGTTTAAAAGCATTAATACAGCCATTACAATCATAATAGCATTCTCAATAAAAGTTGCTTCCGTCATCGGTAACTTTAAAGCAGTTCCCAGACATGCGCAACGTATAGATCTTTTATCTAAAAGGGTTTTAATTACACCTAGAGTTGTAATACTCAATATTATAAGTGTGATAATGAGTGCTATTGTAACTTCAAAGCGCATCAAGATCATCAATCCTAAAATCGACTCAATAAATGGGTATATTTTACCATACAGAGTAACTTGTTTGGCTAATGGATCGTACATTCTGAAAGATTCTGTAAACCCTTTTAAATCTAGCATTTTGAAGAAACTAAACACTATATAGAATAAGCCCATAAAGTCAAGCATAAATTCGCTCCAAGACCAAGCTTTATAATGAAGTAATACACTTGCTATTGTGATATAAAAGAAGATGAGCAATAATGGTTTTAGCTGCTGTAATTTAGTTTTTTCAACTTCTATTTGTTTAATATTTATGTCTGAAGTAGCGAATACATTTTTTTCCTTATTCTCAGTGATTCTATACTTTATAGGTAAAGCTTCTTGAAATATTTCTATAGGAATATGAGATTCCATTTCGATAGTTGCTTGTGCAGTTTCTAATTCAACTGTAGCTTTAGAAACACTTTTTACTTTTGAAAGTATTTCTTCAACGTGACTACGACAACCGTTGCAGGTCATGCCGTGTATGTGATAGGTGTGTTTCATAATCTTATAAACTATTTTTTAATTGTGTTATATATTGAATTATTTCCTGTTTTTCAGCTTTAGAAAGTATAGCATTTCTATGAATTAGTGTATACGAACTCAAAGGCATTTCGTCATTTTTTATCTGCTTTATAATTGACCGAAGTTTACTTGCTTTTCTTCGGTTTGATAATGAGCCCCATTCACTAAAATTCAATTCTTTTTTACCGTCTTTAATATGGTTTTCCATAAACCAGGCTCCTGGTTGAATTTTACTATACCAAGGATAAGTGGTATTGTTGCTGTGGCAATCATAGCAGGATACCTGTAACTTGTTTTTAATGCCATTCGGAACTTTGTTCACCAACATAAAATCGGTTTTTGGAACAACATCGCTTTGGTTTCGTTTTGTGGGCACAAATTGTATGCCCACAAACGCTACCATTAAAACCAATGCTATGATTTTAATAATTTTCAATTAGTTAATTTGCTTCTCAACTTCTCCACAAGTCATCATTTTACTTCCGTAAAAAGGATTTTTAATGTCTTTGTTCATACTTAACCAAGCACTACCACCATCATACATAGGGCAAAATTGTTGATACAAAGTTGTGTTTGTTCCTATAATTGCAACCATATCTATCATGTCTTTGCTCAATATTTTGAAATGTTCACGTTGGTGACTCATTTCACTTTTACCAATATGCTCAGCGTGTTCTTTTGCATCTGTAATGATGTCATTCAATTCTTTTTGCTGTTCAGGGGTATAGCTACTCACGTTAAAACTGCTTAAGCTACTTTCTAATTTTTTACCTGCAGTTGCAGATTGCTCTTTATTGGTTGCGACCAAGGCATCTTTCAGCGTCATATAATCTGCCAATACTAATTTTACGTCAGGGTTTTGAGTGTTTGAATCCATCTTATCATCAGAGGCATTCATGTTGTTGTGGTTCATTTCAGGCTTTACTGTATCAGTTGGAACCTCTTTTTTACTGTCTTTACAAGACATTACTGTTAAGCTAATAAAAGCCATTGCTAAAATTGTTGTTGTTCTTAGGTTTTTCATTGTTCTTAATTTTAAATTATACTTGTTTTTAGTTACTTAAATAATTGATAATTGTTGATTGTTTATAATAGGTTTTAATAGATTCTATTTGTGTTATTTGAAACTTTAATTGTAATTCTTGAATATCCAAAACATCCTTAAAATCAATCGTTCCTGATTCATAAGTTTTTATTAAAATTTTTTCAGCAGCATCAGCTTGTTTTAAATTATTTAGTTGTGTTTTGTAGCTAATTACTGCGGATACTCTGTTTTTTATTGCTGTGTCTAAAACAGTTTCTAAGTTGTTTAATCGCATTTGCTTCTGTGCATTTATTTCCTGCTGCATCAACACATTTTGTCTAGTTTTTGATTTGTACTTCTTGTTGAATATCGGAATCGATACTGATACCATTGGCATTAGAATATCTTTGCCATTATCACTAAAATTCATATTTGGTCTTTTATCAACATTCACATAATCCAATCCAAAACCAATCATTGGTAGACTTTCTTTTTGATTTAAAACTTCAGACTGTTCTATAGAATGGTAGAGTTTGTCATATTTAATCAATTCAGGATTTAGGGATAAATTTTCTACATTAACTAAACTGGTTTCAGAAGGAATAATCAATTCGTTAACAACGTTAACTTCTGTTAATTTATCTCTATTTAAAAGTTTATTGAATGCTGTTTTTTCCGCCAAATATTGTTGAACCAATATTTCTTTCAATTGTATCAACTCATTTTGACGCATTTGCAATCTTAATACATCTACAGCTGAAGCTTTACCAACCTCAACAGATGTTAACACTAATGTTTCATAGGTTTTAAGAAGGTTTATGTTATTAGTTAACACCATTTGTTTAGCTGTATTTGCATACAGATTGTAATAAGATTGAGAAACTGAGGCAACCAATTTTCTTTTCGCAATAACGATATCTTCATACTTAGCATCCGCCAAAGAGTTTATGTAATTTTTTCTTGCAGTAATAGCACCAAACCACGGCATCATTTGTTTCGCATAAATTCTAAAGCGTTGCGCTCCTGTTCTGGTTTCGGGCGAGGTAACAAAGTAGCCTAAACCAAATTCAGTATTAGGAATCGTGTTTGCCTCGTTTACTTTTTCCGAAGCGATGTTATATTGCAATTCAAATTTTTGGATTTCCGGACTATTTTTTAGAGCCTCTTCTATAAGTATTTCCAATTGTTGTGCATTTCCTTTAAGAACAAAGAGAAAAGAACAAAGAATAACAATTGCTTTTATATTCAATTTTTTATATTCATTTTAGTGTTTTTTTAAGTTGAAGTTCTGCTTTCCAGCTAAATAATACTGGCACTACGAATAAAGTAATTAGAGCGATTAACATTCCGCCAAAACTTGGTATAGCCATAGGAATCATAATATCACTTCCACGACCTGTTGATGTTAAAACAGGTAATAATGCTAAAATTGTTGTTGCGGTTGTCATTAGACACGGACGAACACGTTTTTCACCTGCTTCGATTATAGAAGCTCTTATTTCTTTTTTGTTTTCTGGTGTATTTCTATCAAAGGTTTGCTTTAAATAAGTCGCCATTACAACACCATCATCTGTTGCAATACCAAATAATGCAATAAACCCAACCCAAACAGCTACACTTAAATTAATAGGATGCATTTGGAATAAGTTTCGCAAGTTTTCTCCGAAGAAATTAAAGTTTAAAAACCAATCTTGACCATATAGCCAAATCATTATAAAACCACCTGAAAATGCTACTGCAATACCTGAAAACACCATTAAAGATGTTGATACAGAACGGAATTGAAAGTAAAGTATTAAGAAAATAATAAGCAATGCTAATGGCACAACAACAGAAAGTGTTTCTTCTGCTCTTAATTGATTTTCATAGGTTCCTGTAAACTTGTAATTGATTCCTTTTGGAACTACCAACTCACCTGAATCAATTTTTTGCTGAATTAAGGCTTGTGCATTTTCAACGACATTTACTTCCGCAAAACCATCTAATTTATCGAATAAGACATATCCTACTAAAAAGGTGTCTTCACTTTTAATGACTTGCGGACCTTGTTCGTAACGAATACTCGCTAATTCACTTAAAGGAACAGGGTTACCTTTCTCAACAGGAATATATATTTGTTTTAAATCGGTTGGATTAGCTCTTAATTCTCTTGGATAACGTATACGCACACCATAACGTTCACGACCTTCAACTGTTTGAGTCAATACTATTCCACCGACAGCAACTTTTAATACATCTTGTACATCCTGTATGGAAATACCATAACGTGCAATTTTCTCTCTGTCAATATCAATTAACAAATAAGGTTTACCAACAATACGGTCTGCAAAAACAGCTTCTTGTTTAACACCTTCAGCTTGTTTTAAAATATTTTCTAATTGTATTCCAAACGCTTCAATTTGTTTTAAATATTGCCCTTTTACTTTTATACCCATTGGTGCTCGCATTCCCGTTTGAAGCATTATTAATCTTGTTTCAATAGGTTGTAGTTTGGGTGCAGAGGTTACACCAGGTAGTTTGGCAACTCTAACTATTTCGTTCCAAATATCATCTGGTGATTTAATTTCTGGTCGCCAATTGCGGTAAAACTCGCCATCATTATCTTCAATTAATTGTTCCTTTGCATTAAGAGATTGCCACGCTTCACGTTGTTCCGCTCGCAATGACATTCCGTTTTTTAATACATATTCGTCATTATCATTGACTTTATAACGTTGACGTTCTCCGTTTTCATTCAGCATATATTCAGGTTTATACTGAATCATATTCTCATACATAGATAATGGTGCAGGATCTAAAGCAGATTCTGTTCTACCTGCTTTACCAACAACGGTTTCAATTTCTGGAATACTGGCTACCGCCATATCCAATTGCTGCAATACTCTTTTGTTCTCGGTAACTCCAGAATGAGGCATCGATGTAGGCATCAATAAGAATGAGCCTTCATTTAAAGATGGCATAAACTCTTTTCCTATATTTTTCATAATGATAAAACCAGCAATCACAATAGCTGTTGGTATGGATAGAAAGAGAAGCTTATTATCTAAACACCATCTTAAAATACGTGTGTAATAGTTTCTAAATAAAGTAAAAACACCTAATAGTCCGAAACAAATAATACTCACAAAAATGAGATTCCAAAAAATGCTTTTATCGACTCCTAAAGGTCTCCAATATTCAGCCAATAGAAATACAATTGCTAACATTGAAGCTATTATATTGATGAGGTTCACTCGTTTTTCAGTTACTTTTCCTTGAAGTTTCAATAATGCTGTAGCTCCAAAAGCTATCAATATCAACCCCAACAAGTAGCCATAGAAAACAGCAACGATACCAAATCCGATTAAAACACTATTTAAAGTATAGTTAAAGGGCTTTTTAATACTTTTCTTTCTGAATAAAAAGGCTGCAAACGGAGGAATTAAAAATAAAGCAACAATTAATGATGCAGTTAAAGCAAAGGTTTTTGTAAAGGCTAATGGTCTAAATAATTTTCCTTCTGCACCAATCATAGTAAAGACAGGAATAAAACTAATTATCGTTGTCATTACTGCGGTTAGAATTGCACCAGAAACTTCTGTTGTTGCATTATAAACGACTGTATTTATGGGTAGTTTTTTATCGTCTTCATCGAGATGTCTAATAATATTTTCTGAAAGTATGACACCTACATCTACCATTGTCCCAATAGCAATAGCAATACCAGATAATGCTACAATATTAGCGTCAACATTAAACAGTTTCATAGCAATAAACACCATTAACACTGCTACAGGTAATAATCCAGAAATTAATACAGAAGCACGAAGATTAAATAACATAAAGATAATTACTAGAATGGTTATTAAAATCTCTAATGTTAGGGCTTCGTTGAGCGTGCCTAACGTTTCTTTAATCAGTTCTGTTCTATCATAAAAAGGAACAATTGTCACTTGTGAAAATGTTCCGTCTGCTAATACTTTTGATGGTAAACCAGCGCTTAATTCGTTAATTTTTTCTTTAACGTTGTTGATGACTTCCATCGGATTAGCTCCATATCTTGCAACAACTACAGCACCTACAACTTCAGCACCTTCTTTATCTAAAATTCCTCTTCGTGGTGAAGGTCCTAAAGACACTTTTCCTATATCCTTAATTTTAATTGACGTATAATTTTCAGAAGTAACTACCGCATTTTCTATATCTGAAATAGACTTTACATATCCTAAACCACGAACTAAATATTCTGCTTGGTTAATTTCTAATGTCTGAGCTCCAATGTCTTTATTACTCTCTTTTACTGCTTTTACAACTTGACTTAAACCAATGTTGTATTGACGCATTAATTCTGGATTCACGTCAATTTGATATACTTTTACGTAGCCACCAATAGAAGCGACTTCAGACACACCACTTGCAGACGACAACGCATATTTTACATAATAATCTTGTATACTTCTTAATTCTTGTAAATCCCAACCTCCAGTTACATTTCCTTTTTTATCACGTCCTTCTAATGTATACCAAAATATTTGTCCTAAACCTGTTGCATCTGGACCCAAAGCAGGATTAACTCCTTCAGGAAGTAAACCACTTGGTAACGAGTTTAGTTTTTCCAGAATGCGACTTCTGCTCCAATAAAACTCAATATCTTCTTCAAAAATGAGATAGATACTTGAAAAACCAAACATAGAAGAACTACGAATCGTTTTTACTCCAGGAATACCGAGTAGGGAAGTAGTTAAAGGGTAGGTGATTTGATCTTCAATATCTTGTGGCGAACGACCATCCCATTTTGTAAATACGATTTGTTGGTTTTCACCAATATCTGGAATAGCATCTACAGCAACAGGATCTCTTGGTAAAAATCCTGTATCCCAATTGAAAGGTGCATTGATAGTTCCCCATCCAACAAAAAGGACAAGTAGTAACACTGCAACGAGTTTGTTTTCTATTAAAAATTTGATGCTTTTATTTAGCATTAGCTTTGATTATTAAATAGTTAGACATTGGTGTAAGGAAAACACCGAATACAATCAAATTATCCTTATAACATTAAAGTCATAGGATAATACAGACTATTGTTTAAAAATCAAATTAAATAAGTCTCGTCAAACTTGTAGATTTGCTTTACGACGAGTGGTGGTTCGTACTCTTCGTAAGAAGATACATTGTTGTCTAAACCTTTAAAAGTGTTGTTATAAGTGTAAACAAATGAAGCGATAAATACTTGCTGTCCAAAAGAAATTTTATCAACTGAAAGTTGTAGTTCGTCTTGACCATCAACTATTAATTGTTCATCATTACAACAGTTCTTTTTGATAATAGCACAACCTTTGGTTGAAGGATTTTGCATTTCCATTCCGCAACCTTTTGCTTTTTGAAATACAGCAGTTTCATTTAAAGTATCTCCACAATAATGCATGCTTATTGTAAACGACATAGTAGAGAACAACACTACTAAGGCCATTAACATTGATGTTATTTTATGGAATACTTGTTTCATACAAATAGCAAAGATATAAAACTTTAACTATTAAATTTTTTTTTGACAGATTTTTAAAATATTAATGAGTTAATTATAAGTTAAATGGATGTTTGTTGGTCATAAAAGAGACTACACAAACCAATTGGTTGCATAGATTACCGACAACAAAACTGATTAAAATACCAAGAATAAATTTAACTTTTAGAACTATACTTATTTAAAGAATCCGTTTCTTTGTAGAAATAGTTTAGCACTTTTGGAACATAATAATCAACAATCCACAAACCTTAATAAGTTTATCAGCAGCACAGGAATTTGCTCTCGTAGAGAAGCAGAAAAACTAATTATTGCTGGCAGGGTTACTATTAACGAAAAACCAACAGAACTTGGTAATCGAGATTTTGATGGTGATGTTGTTAAGATTGATGGAAGCGCTTTGCAGCCGAAACCAAAAACACTATATATTGCTTTTAATAAACCAGCCGGAATTGTGTGTACTACAGATTCTAAAGAAAAAGACAACATTATAAGTTATATTAATCATCCAGAAAGATTATTCCCAATCGGGCGTTTAGATAAACCTTCTGAAGGATTAATTTTTTTAACCAATGATGGTGATATCGTTAATAAAATTCTTAGAGCAAGAAACAATCATGAAAAAGATTATGTTGTAAAAGTTGACAAACTAATTACGGATGATTTTATTCAAAAAATGAGTAATGGAATTCCGATTCTAGGAACTGTAACCAAAAAATGTAAGGTTACAAAAATGAGTACAAATACGTTTCAAATTGTGTTAACTCAAGGCTTAAATCGTCAAATTAGAAGAATGTGCGAATATGTAGGATACGAAGTGTTGAAATTACAACGAACTCGTATTATGAATGTAAAACTCGATTCTCTAAAAATTGGTGATTGGCGAGAACTTACAGAAAAAGAAGTATCAGAAATTAATGCAATGGTTGCAAGTTCATCTAAAACAGAAGAAGCTTCTATAGATAAGCAAAAACCAAAAAATAAAGCATCAAAAAAACCAATAATAAAACCAAACGAATTTACCAAGAAAAGTGCAACTTTTAGAAAAAACTCACCAAAATCTAAAAGAAATTTGAATACACCTTTCAAAAGAAAAAAGAGATAAATCCTACCATTTCTTTAACAATTCAATTCTTAAATAACTGTATCTTTGACAGCAATGAAATTTGACTTAAAAATAACAGACCCAAAAAGTAAAGCTAGAGCTGGAGTAATGACTACTGATCATGGCAAAATTGAAACTCCAATTTTTATGCCAGTTGGTACAGCTGGAACCGTAAAAGGAGTTCATCAAAGCGAGCTGAAAAACGAGATAAATCCTGATATTATTTTAGGAAATACCTATCATTTATACTTAAGACCAAAAATAGATATTATAGAGCAAGCTGGTGGTTTGCATAAGTTTATGAACTGGGACCGTAATATTCTTACAGATTCTGGAGGTTATCAAGTGTATTCTTTATCAGGAAGAAGAAAAATTAAAGAAGAAGGCGTAAAGTTTAAAAGTCATATTGATGGTTCTTATTATTTCTTTTCACCAGAAAATGTGATGGAAACTCAACGTTCTATCGGTGCAGATATTATTATGGCTTTTGATGAATGTACACCGTATCCGTGCGATTACAATTATGCAAAAAGATCTATGCAAATGACGCATCGTTGGCTAAAACGCTGTATTACACATTTAGATAAAACACCTTTAAAATACGATTATAACCAAACATTTTTTCCGATTGTACAAGGAAGTACGTATAAAGATTTACGAAAACAATCAGCAGAATTTATTGCTTCTGTAGAAGCTGAAGGAAATGCTATTGGAGGTTTATCTGTTGGAGAACCTGCAGAAGAAATGTATGCAATGACAGAAGTTGTTACAGCAATTTTACCTGAAGACAAACCACGTTATTTAATGGGAGTTGGAACGCCAATTAATATTTTAGAAAATATTGCATTAGGAATTGATATGTTCGATTGTGTGATGCCAACTAGAAATGCTAGAAACGGAATGTTATTTACAGCTCA
>Ga0105055_10010129_pt1 | contig 11861 bp, 12 predicted proteins | sample BON03_FD_78090 | JGI IMG/M metagenome (GOLD analysis project Ga0105055, IMG submission 78090) | Freshwater microbial communities from Lake Bonney liftoff mats and glacier meltwater in Antarctica - BON-03 | ecosystem: Environmental > Aquatic > Freshwater > Ice > Glacier meltwater | place: Lake...
CATGTAGACCGTATAGGTGTACACAGTACATTTGTCTATATATATGCTGTGCTGCGGGTTTTGATGATCTGGGCTAATTGCTTTTTTCTTTTAACATGTCTTTTCTTTTTAGCAAAGTAGAAGATGTGACGACAATCAGCAAATCACAGTCTCTCACCTCGGTGAGAATAAAAGACTGCACCTTGAGAGTTCCAAACAAAACTACTACATTATTTGTTAACGAGCAATAATAAAAGCAATCTTCACTTCACTTAATCCCTATGCCATCTGGCCTCCTATGCCATCTGGCCTCCTATGCCATCTGGCCTCCGATGCCAAAAACAATTTTCATAAAACACTGTCGGGTCGAAATCATAGCGTTCCCTTTCGTGCTCTTTCACAGAGATCGTTTTTTCAATGTCTGCTGCCTTTTCCGTCGGCGATTTTCTGCTGTATATCTGCTCAAACTCTTTCTCCTGACACAACGTGCTCATACTACTCTCTTTGTCAGGTGTCAATAGCCTGAATTCATGCAAGCGCCTACCGTAATCCCGTGACTGTCGCACTCCATCAGAATCCACTGTGTGTGTATACCGTGACACACTGGACTCAATCAGTCCAGTATCTATATTCCGCAACAACCACTTTTTACTTATTTCACATGAAATCATGCGGGGCGATGAAAACTTATGGATTGATGTGTTGCTAGAGTCCCCATGCATGGGTAGACAGACAAAACCCTTATCTTCAAGAGTCCTCATGTCAAAATAACGTCCCACGCCAGCAACAAGTGCCCAGCATGCTGAATTTTCACCAACCAATCCATCAATCAAGTCATGGATCACGCATACATGGAGAGAGCATGTCATGCCTCACTGCGCAGCCTTGGATATAAACGCACGAGAAGCCTACAACAATAGCGTACCAACAGAGAAGGCCAAACCTCCAGACAAGAGACCTACAACATGACTATATTGCATACTAAGAGCACACAAAGCAAAGACAACAGACACACACACCAGTGTGCAATTTACTGCTCTGAGCCTGTTTGTCCTCTATCCGGCCATAACATGTGCACACTGAGAAAATCATTTGGATGCATCACCAAGACAACTGAAAATTGAATGCCTCAAAAATTACTTTAGCACCGGGCTAGTCAGTAAGAGAATTTCACTGAGAAGCCCCAAAAATTCAGCTTTCACAGACGCAAATACACACCGCACTGCCAGAGCGTGAAAAAGAAATTTGTGATACACAATTTCACAAATATTACTCCAGGCAAACTCACGCACCGGATAATGGAATGCATCAAACGGTACTCTCCAGGTGCCACAAACGGGACAAAGGGAGAGAGAAAGAGAGAGAATGAAGGAAAAGGAAGACAAAAGAAAGAAAAGGACAGAGAGAGAAGAAACGAGGGAGAAAGGAAGAAAGAGGGGAGGACAGAGAGAAAGAGCGAGGGACAGTGCGTGAGTGGGTGAGGTCGCGACAGACAGGGCGATCCCCGGCATGCAAATGCCAAATGGATGTCCACGCGCAGCTGGCGTGTGTATACATGTGTATACAAACATATATAAACATATTTATTGTCGTTATTGCTGGACACTTTTTTCTGGCGTGCTGAGCACTTGTTGCGAAACTTGCTGAACCCCCCCACCCTCGTCCTCCAACGCTAATGAAAAAGCTGTGCATACATGAATGCACATGCATGCCCTGCGGAGAGTGTGTTTGCAAATATGTGAATTGATGTCAAAAACACTCGTACAGCGTACATACCTGCACATGCACTGGTGCTCAAGACACCTGTTTAGTGCATGCCACACTTACCGCAGAAAATGCATATACACCCGCGCAAGCACGCCTGTGTGACGATGCCGCCACTTCTTTGACATGGAAACCAGTGCGAACCATCTCGAAACTTGATTTCTGCCTAAGAAACTATCAAAATTGGCACGCGCTCATGACGCGGTCGCGGCTGCGTCATCACACAGGCATCATTTGATCAACTATGTTGGTGCGAGCCCCAATTCATAGCCAATGGCCCGCCCTTGTTGTTTGCCACGATGCGACCCATCACCGTGGCAGATTCTTATTTTCGCCTATCTTTTTGGCGTAACTTTGCAAGCACTTGCTAAGAGAGTCACAGGCTAAGGCCCGTGATTGTGACAGTTAGCAATGGTTAAGGCATCACTCTTGAACTGGTGTTTAAGGGTCAGTTGATTATTCTATAAAGGGTATCTGAGAGCACATGCATTTTTGAAGGCATCGAGCTTGTCATGGAGGGCATGGGAGCGTTCGGGGACACGAGAACCATAGTACCAGACTTCTGGTAGCCCCTGCTCACGGTGTCACGGGACACTGATCATGTCAGGTTATGAGCCCTATTCTACCAACAGCATCAAGAGAAACACGTACATCTAAATGTATCTGCGATACAATCACTCATATTATATACACAAACATTATTGAGTCACATGAAAATGAGTCCATCAGAGAATGCTACACATATCTACACAAGTAACAAAGAATACCGAAACCCAATTTCATCTGTGGCGATTCAGCGGGGATAAGGCATGAGGAATGCAGAGGTAAATCAAAACCTCTGTTTACGAGTGAGCGGGGATAAGAGAGTCTAGGGACCGTGACCTTGCCAGTGACAGTCAGTGAGGCTAGAGTAACTCTTGAATCGGTTTTTGAGAGTCAGCTGTTTATTTTATCAAGGATATCTGAGAGCACACGCATGCCTGGGGGCATCGAGCCCGTCTGGTGTTGCTTATATTTGTTGATATTTAACACTTAGATTACACATTTTCGAAAGCGCATATTTAAGCACACACACACGAGCACACATGTATGATCAGCGCACAGGAGAAAATGGCAAGAACCAGGAATAGGAACTTGGTTGATTGGAGGCGAAAGTAAGTTTTGCTAGAGACAAATGCCTAGCACACACACACACACACATCACACAAATACCAAAAATGACAGCCCACCGAGATCTCAAATCTAAAAAGATTCGAGTTTCCAGCAAATCCATTACACTATTTCTCATGGAACAATAGAAAACTTTAATCAACCCCACTTCACATGCTTTTTCAGGTCAATCAAGGAAATTATCCTGACAAGGATGCTGGGCCGGATGCGATTGCTGCTAAGTCCCCATTACAGCGCACCATCACCTTCACGGATCAGGTCCTTGTTCATTGAGTGACGGTGGAGCTTAGCAGGGCTTCTAGTGTGTTGCTTTGTTTTATTAAACCGATATTAGGGAATCGTTAGGTACGGTCCCGGGGCTTCATCGTGAGCGAGCCAAGGGAGACGCACTGGCCCACGATCCGAGATCGCCGACGTCCCAACCTCACCCTGTCCCCTCTTAGATAACCTGGGGTGTCCGGATCCTCACCCTCCACCTTAACTACGTTGCAGGCTACACCGGTCCCCTCCTCTTCCTCTTCGAACGGACCTACAACTACTACGCTGACAACCAGGGGGCTTGTGCCCTGGCGGCTCAGTCGTCTGGGTGAGTCCAAAGTTCGTTCTACCTCATAGGTGGAGGTCCTGAGTGATGGTAAGATTTTTTGAGATCCAAGGTCCCAATTGTCGTGAAACCCTTCACCGCCTACTACCCAAAGCAACACTTGTTTGTTTTTTAAAAAAAGAAGAAAACCCCGAAGGAGAACGCGCCCCTGCACTAGGAAAGTCGAGGACCCAACATCTGGTCTTTCGCATTTCCAATTAGGAAATGGTACTGAACCGGCCGATGAGCCTGTTGACCTCGCATCATAGCAGAACCACATGGGTCCTCCTGGCCAGTATTTGACGAGTTTATACTCGTCTGGGAGTGTTGGGCTTTGGTCAGAGATACTCCGAATTTAGACTCCTCTTGGAATGTTGCACCTGATGAGGTGTGGCATTCGGGGGAAGGTGACAAGCCTGCAGGGAGTGTGTGTGTCTGTCTGGTTCAAGCAAGGACAATTTCACCTCACGCACTGCACTACACTTGTCCACTACTACTGGTCTGAGGGTTGGAGGATTCAGGGAGCATCCACGTGTGATTTGGGGAGTCATTGTCTCCATCTATATTATAGTTGTCCAAGGAGAGACAGTGCGGTCTAGAGCTGCCGTCATCAGTGTAAAAGACAATGAAGTTGACTACCTGCTTACAAACCTTGCGCTTCGGGTTACTCTTCCCTTCGGATATGCGGCCAAGGCACCAACCATACGTGGGCAATTTGAAGAGAAGACGATATGATGCCCAATGAGCTGTTGACCTGTGGGGTCGAGGAATGCGAGCATGGTGTTGGTTGGTGGTATGGAAAACACGTCACCTCAGATTCACATGGATTTGAGCACATAGACCCTCAATCAAGGGTTCTAAACTACTGTTTCCAGTAATAAAAGCAAATCAAATCAAAATACGGGTTAGAAGCCAGGGGGAGGTGGATGAGTGAAAAATCGTCGTCATTGTCTGACGATGCTGCGTCCTCATCATCAGAGGACATGTCAACAGCACTGAGATGGTTGTAATGATATGATGTGTGTGCGGAGGGCATACGCGAACTCGCAGCATAGGGGGTTGGCTTCTTGTATCCATCTCCGTAGGTCCTTTTGCACGATTTGTGGAGGGGGGCTCCCTAGGACTAGTCGTGTGGTCTCTTCTGCTGAGAAGGAAGCGAGGGAGATAAGGACAAGTAGTCGCGTGAGCCGTTGGTTTAAGAGCAAACCTGTCAAGTACTACTGTTGTTATCGGGCACTGACATATGATGTGGAGCTCATCACCAAGGATCTGGGTACCTGAGGCAAGACAGTACGGGCACACGGCACACACGATCTTGATAAGCAGCTCGTGGGTTTGGAAATGCATAATGGAAGTGGGAATGTATAATGTGGATGGTATGCTTGGTGTTGATCCGAAGGAGCTCTACTTGATAGGGTGAGGATTAGTGGGTGAGATATGGGGCTGGCTTATACATGCTACGTTTGAGCTTGTTGTGGAGGTGCCAGTGTACGTATGCCCTCACTCGTGGGTTGCTTAGCGTAATCTCGAGGTGTTTTCGCCATTGGTCAGAGCATCATTGAATCTCGAAGTACTTTTTGTATGAAATCTCTTTGTTATGTGGTTGGGCAAGGGTTACGTTGTGTGGCATCGGGGATTTTGGGTCTCGCCGTGGAGGATCCACCTGCCCTACCGCATTCTGCATGCGATCTTCAAGCGTATCCAAAGGCACTGCTTGCAGCAGTGGCTGCCATAAGCACCAGAGGAAATGCTGGATTGTGGTGGGGGGGAAGGAGTACAACCTGAATCTGAGTCGTGCAAGTTGCAGATTTTGTGTGATGTACAAGCCTGAGAGGGGAATACCTCTTTCAGAAAGTAGTGCTGTGGGATGTTCATAAACATGCATGGTGGTACTGAGTGACTTGTTGAGGCTAGCCTGTAGTGTCTTAAGTTGTGTCTCATCTGATATGTATCGGAGGTAGAGGAGGAAGTGTGGGATGACACATGCTTTCCAAAGGTCAAGCATTTCAATTGGTGAGCTGCAGATGGTGAGGTTCGAGTGGTGCTTGTCATAGCGGAGGGAATAGGAGACAGCGAGGACAAGAGAGTGGGCTTTGTTTGCCTTGTCTTGGATGGATGACAAAGCAACTTTCATATTCACCATAGGGTCGAGTCGGAGAACGAGATAGTCAAATTGCTTTACCTCTTGTAGGAGTGTGGATACATTACATGATGTGCTTTGTGTGGGTATATGGATAGAATGTGGAATGGCGCTGGCCAAAGAGTGCGACCATGGACTTTTCGTGGTCGTTTTCGCGCATTTCGGGCTCGTGTTGTTTCATGGAAACAAATAATTTTGGTTTTGTCAGCGCTGAGTTGCATCCTCACCTTTTCACTCCATTGATTGATGTTGCTTTTATTACTTCGTAAGAAATAGTCTAGTAGCTTTGCTGGAAGCTCTATGTGCTCGAATCTGTTCTTTAGATCCGTGAATATCGGGGTTTTCTGACATTTTGTTTTTTGTGCAAGGTCTCTAACAAAGCCTTCCTTCCGCCTTTCTCAACCAGGCTCCTTTGCCTGGTTGTCACAATTCCTCTTGTGTGCTGATTGTACATGTGTGCTTATGTGTGTGTGCCTCTGTATGTGCATGTGAAAATGTGTAGGTAAAGTGATAAATATTTAGCAAATATAAGCAAAACCGTAACGACGTCACCTGCAGTTTTAACATAGAAAACAGAAATAGATGTTCATAGTATCGTAAAACAAGCAGCGAATGTCTGTCATGTGTTTATCATCACCTAGAGTTCACGAGCATCAGTCGAGATCAGACACAGATTGTCAACGTTGAGAATTCCCCTTATCCAACTGAACCCCCCATTATGGGTAATGGTAGCATTGGGGAATTGTAATTTCAGATCGTGGATCTGGTCAGCCACGAAAATCCCAAAAAGAGTGGGAACCTAGCCTTCTCCCCTCAGACACTCCACGCAGGATGTCGACACTGCTACTTTTGGGGATCCGTGGGTGGAGGACACGGACTTTGACTGTGTGAAATCGTTCTCTGAGATGTTTCCACATTCTTCCCACTATATTCTCTTTACATAGTCATCTTGATCAGAAACAGTCAGTTGAGATGCTGGATCCGCAGTCAGAAAAGCGTTTCCTTGCAAACCCTGAGGATTCCATGTTTGCAGAGCTCATCCCCGCTCCTCAGTCACGGTTAGATCCCTTTCAGCCAGCTGTGCCAAAGGAAGAAGCTACATAGACTCTCAATCAAAAGGACTAAACTACTACATAGACTCTCAATCAAAAGGACTAAACTACTGTTGAAAGTAACAAAAGCAATCATCATCATCACGTAGAAGGTGTGATGTGTGTGTGCGTTCGTTTGTATGTGTGTATTCGTGCGTGTGTATGTGGCCCGTGTGTGCGTTTGTGTGTGTGTATATTTGTGCGTGTGGCCAATACTGCCTTTGATGGTTCTGAGCTAAGTGGACGGTAGCGCGCACCGCACCTTACCAAAAAATACAATAAATCTGGGTACTAAAAGCAAAGCTGTATAAATGTGCAACATCAAGGATCGTTTCACCGACACAGCGCCCACGAACAAGATCTGCCGCCGCGCGTCAAGTGGAGCAACGCCCACGAACGAGATCTTGTCACAAATCATTAGTTTAGGTCCCTTTTAGGTCAACCGTACATTTTGGACGGTCTTTCTTCCGACTCAGTTCGCACAGCAGGCTACAAAGCCAGCGCGTCGACAGCTGAGTTCTTTGTCGAGTTTAGAGCATTAAAGTACTCGTACTCTTGTGTCTCTGGCTTGTCCCATCTCATCTGACGTGTCGCATATAAATGAATCGCTGTATATGTTTTTTGGCTTAGCTTCCTCAAGTTTTATTATATCTTATGACTTATAATAAATGTGTCAGTCCATATACTCAAATACACACTTTCTCTCTCTCTCTCTCTCGTACCCGTACACAAATAAATCTTCTCTGTCTCTTTCATACACACACACACACATATATACGCACGCACGCACACACACATATGTATTTTTTCGAACTCATATTTTTGTGACTGCATCCAGCAAAGTACAACGAAACCACAGAATTTTCTTCTGCCAATCGTCTTACACTAAGCTCACCACATCTCGATGGTGTGGCTGTGGGTTTTGGTTGTCAGACCCAGACCACCACTCTCAACACTTGCTTTTTAAAAGAGAGCAAGAAGGAGCCTTTTCAATGTCTCCCACCTCCGCGCGCCATGTCATACGTGTGACATGAAAGAGCCATGACTCAGTCCTGAGTGTGACACGACCCCTTGCGCGGTGCTGGCCAATGAGTCACGGAACTGAGTCACTGTAAATCCGTCATGAGTGTGAAATGTAAATCCGTCATTAGTGTGAGATGAGGGAGCCATGACTCATGCATAGAGCAGCTGCCAACGAGTCACGGCACTGAGTCACGGTACGTAATCACCGCCTGCCCCCACAATATCGATGCAGAACATCAGGATCATCGTTGTCTGGTGAATCCCCAACTACTCGAGGCTCCTGTTATATGTGACATGGCACAGTGAAATGAGTGACATGACTCACATGACATGACTCATTGACATGGCTCATATGACGTGACCCATGAATCATCAATACATACATATATTAATACATAGATACATAAACACGATACATCAAATCAATCAGAAACACCTCAGCAAGGTACGAAAACCTTCATACATCAATACATACATACATACACACACCGCTCACGGAGGTGATCAGACTAAAATATTTGGATCTCCAAATCTAACGGGATTCCCGTTAGATGACGGGGATTCCTCTCTACTCCGTGAAAACGTCTTTGAAATTCTGGGGACTCCGTTGAAAACTTGTTTGAAATTTACGGGGACTCCCGTGAAAATTTGATAATTTTCAAGTCCAATCTCCTCCACCCATGGGTACATCAAATAATTCCGAGACACTTCAGCATGTCAAGTACAGATGTGTGATATCACTTCATTTCTCTCACGAATGACTGATTCACATACTCTAGTCAAGCAACACAACAGACAAATGGAAGACATACATATAAACAAAGTCACACACACAAAATATAAAATAAACCCGAGGGACCTTAACAAGATACGTTCTTGCTCTTGCGCTATGCATCTTTTGCAAAAGAGACCTACAAAAGAGACCTATATTCTGCAAAGAGACATATATTTTTAAGCATCCTACTAATCGTAGCCACCCCATATGTGTGACATGACTCATTGACATGAGCGACATCACTCATATGACATGACTCATGACTCATATTCACTGAATATGAGTCATGAGTCATGTCATATGAGTGATCATGAGTCATGTCATATGAGTGATGCATTTGCGATGAACCATGACTCATATCCACCTAGACGACACATGTGCTACAGGGTGGCGAAGACCCATAGGATGCCTTAAGTTGCAGGTCATTTTTCGCAAAAGAACCTCTAATTATAAGGCTCTTTTGCAGAAAATGACCTATAAAGATAAGACATCCTGTGGGTCTTCGCCACCCTGTATCTTGGTGGATGTGTTTGCTGAGTCATTGCAAAGGTATAGTGAATATGCGTCATGAGGAGGGTACCGGGACTCCCTATTAGAAACTGCGCAAGAGGCTATAACAATCGTGCCCAAATGTGCCCACAGCTGAGTGCAATAGATGTGACAGCAAAGACATTTTTTGAGCGTTTGTATTTGGTTCTAGGATTGCGCAAAATTGCGCCTTGAGTCAACTGTCCCTATGCACCCACAACCCCGACCATTCACTGTACAACTATTTCTCGATTTCTGTGCAATTTTTTTTCCTGAATGGCCCCTCAATTTTGTGATAATGATTCACCAAGTAATCTGGCCGAGTCCCGGTACCCTCGTCATGAGTCATGTCATATGAGTCATGCCACTCATGTATATATGAGTGATGTGACTCATATGAGTGATGTCACTCATACGAGCGATGTCACTCGTATGAGTGATGTCTCTCATGTCAATGAGTCAAATCACACATAACAGGAGCCATAGGTAGTCGGTTCTTACTGTGTGTCATGCCTTACTCGTATGTGTGAATTGACTCATTCGTATCGCTGAAAGGCGTTCATAAGGAACAAACTCACTCATATGCGTGGCATGATGTGACACGATGCATGTACACACGTGACCTGTTTCCTTCATACGCGCAACATGACTCATTCATATACCTGGGCGTCATCAGCAAAATAGGAACTCTCTCTCTCGTCTCTCTCTCTCGTTTTGTCTCTTTGTATATTTCTTGCTCTCACGCTCTGTCTCTTTCTCTCTCACACGCGTGCAAATGCTATCTCTCTCATACACCTAGAAGCCATCAACAAGACAGAACCCCTCCCTTTCTCTTGCTTGCTCTGTCTCTCTCTCTCTCTCGCGAGCGCGCGATCCCTCTCTCTCTCTCTTTTTCTCTAGCGCGCGCGCGCGCGTTCTTTCTCTCTTATATGACTGGGAGCCATCAACCAGACGGAAACTCTGGATCTCTCTCACTTACTCTTAATCTATCTCTCTCGCGCGTGAGTGAAATCCCTCTTTCTCTCTCTTGCAGAGAGACAGAGCGCGCGCTGCCTCCCTCTCTTTTACATATACCTGGCAGCCATCAGCAAGACAGAAACGAGAGAGAGAGAGAGAGAAACGGAGAAGGCTCTCTCTCTCTCGCTCGTGCGCGTTCCCTCTCCCTCACGAGCTCGTGTGTGTGCGAGCGCGCTCTCTCTTTCTTGTGCACGCTTTCTCTCTGTCTCGCTGCCTCGCTCTCTGCCTCGCTCTCTATCTCTCCCTCTCCCTCACGAGCGCTCGTGTGTGTGCGAGCGCGCGCTCTCTTTCTTGTGCACGCTTTTTCTCTGTCTCGCTGCCTCGCTCTCTGCCTCGCTCTCTATCTCTCCTTTTCACTCTTTCTCTCGCTCTCTCTCGCATACACCTGGGAGTCATCAACAAGACATCGTACCGACAGCAGAAAGGCATTCATCAGACTCAGTGTCCCAATATATATGTAGAGTGTGTTGCAGTGTGTTACAGTGTGTTGCAGTGTGTTGCAACACAGAGAATGCCTGACAGGTATTCTCCCTCTCTCTTGCTCTCTCTTGCTCTCTCTCTCTCTCTCTCTCTCTCTCATCGACACAGGATCTACCAGCCAGACGGGAACTGTCGCTCTCTCTCACTTGCTGTATCTCTATGTCACGTGCGTGCGTGATCTCTCTCTCTCTCCCCCTCGCTCTCCCTTCCTCTCGCGCACGCAAGCGCGCGCGCGCGCTCTCTCTCATATACCCTCGAGCCATCAGCCAGACGGAAACTCGAGAGTGATCGTTCCTGGCGTTCTCCGGTGCCGTAGCACATTGCGCAGCGAATACGCCCTGTCTGCTCGCCTAGAGTCATGTCACACACAAGTCACGATATGCAAATATGTGTGTCCTTACAAATATGTGTGTTTGTTTATATGTGCATATGTATGTGTGTATTTACAAACATTGAATTTACATGTATATGTGTGTGTGTGTGCCAGTGAATATATGAATATATATTACTCTGTCTGCTTGCCTAGAATCATTCAAACACGGGTCACGATATAAAACACAGACTACCAAAATACATATATACACTTACATGTAGTGCATGTATATGTATATGTATATGTATATATATATATGTAATTTGTTGCATGTATGTACATATATATTGATATGAATCTTGTATACGAGTCACGATATAAAACATCGATTCAACAAAATACATATATGCACTTACATGTAGCGCAGTACATGTATATATTTGTACATGTACATGTATATGTATATATATACATATATGTAATTTGTTGAATGTATGTACATATATATATATATATATGTATCTTGTATACGAGTTTCAATACAAAATATAGATTCAAAAAAATGCATATATATATATATATATATGTACATGAATACATATATATACTTACATGTAGTGCATGTACATATACATACATGAGGTGCATGTATGTACAGCCTGTTGCATTTGGAGTGTCATTTCTTCAATCTGAAATCTCAATCGATAATCTAGTTCTCTAGGTCTCGTTTGCAACGTTCCGTTGAAAAAAGATTAATGAGATTGAGATTGGAGATTGAGATTAAATGACACTCCAGATGCAATAGACTGTGTATGCATGTAGTGCATACATGCATGTACATGATCTTTATGTGTGTATACGTGTGTGCGTGTGAACAAATATATATATGTACCAGTCATGTCCATTCGCCTAGAGTCACGTTACATATGAGTCACGATATATGAACAATAGTAAATACGTACATATTCACATGTAGTACACGTTTAAGTACATATGTA
>Ga0105055_10010131_pt1 | contig 11860 bp, 18 predicted proteins | sample BON03_FD_78090 | JGI IMG/M metagenome (GOLD analysis project Ga0105055, IMG submission 78090) | Freshwater microbial communities from Lake Bonney liftoff mats and glacier meltwater in Antarctica - BON-03 | ecosystem: Environmental > Aquatic > Freshwater > Ice > Glacier meltwater | place: Lake...
ATCGAATTCGATAAGTACTTCGGTAGCCGAGTGGTATAAGGCTTCTGTCGTAAGAAGGTTCTTTGGTACCGCGACGTGGGTTCGATTCCCACCGCCGGTAAAAGGACTGCGATCAGTGGGGCGTGCACAGGCACCGCACAGGTTGGCGTCTCGTTGATGTCCTTCTTAGATTCATTCTTCAAATCCATTGTTTACATGTATATTCGACGTGATATTTGTGACATATAAAAGTATGACCGTGACGACGGTATTTACACGGAGGGTGTGCAACACCCAGGTACGCCACCATACCCATTTTGTTTAAACGGTCTAGGTTGCATTTTACATGTACGCTTGATGTGATATTCGTGACGTATAAAAGTATGATGACGGTATCCACATGCAATGTGTGTACACCACCCAGATCTACCACCATACTCGTATTCCTCTGTGTCCACACTTTGCCTATTTTTCCAAAATATGATGTGGATGTGTCAGTGCTGTGTCAGTACTTCCCTCGAATCCGTTCGGTGGACCTACCCATTCAATGCTGTGGTCCTTGCGTTATGATAAAATATGCATATTACAATGCAGATCAACCTCGATGGTTTCCCAAGGTGCGGTGCCCCAACCCTCCTCTTGCCCGTGTTGTCTTGCTTGTTTCTTCTGTGTTCGTGTCACAGTGTGCTCTGGGTACCTATCCTTTTAGTGGGCTGGTCTGTGATCTGCTGCCAAGACGGTAGTTTCGATGTTAGCTCAAGGCACATTGCCAGAAGAATCACGGTATCTCGGTCGCACTGAATCTTGACGAGCACTACTTGGAGGACATCAAGGTGACTTGGTGCCTTTCCTACCCGAGTGAGGGGGACAATTCTTTAGGTGCTACGTTTCTTTTTAGTCTCCTCTCCAAAATTGAAGAGGAGACGCTACAGACCATGGTAGTGTCGGCAACTGCGCATTTTCACCAACATGGTCAAGTGTAGTTTTACTGCAGGCAGCTCATCTCAACTGGAACAAAACTGACAAACTGGTTAATAACTGGTAGACAAATTTGACAAACCAGGAGTATTGCGTATGAACCGAAAGTTCATGAAATTCAGGCGCCAGTGCTACGCACATTGTTTGAATGAACCGTAACTCAACCGTTTGTCAAGTTTGAGACTGTCCTCACTGTCGAAGGTAACTGACAAATGGGCGCAGTTGACATTGACTCCGACTCAGACAGTGACTGAAATTAGGGGTCACTGTGGTGAGGGGTGGAAGGAGTGGGGTCTTAGATCGACAATATTTTCAAGATTGTCAAATACATTGATATTGTGTCACGAAAAACCTTTCTTTTTCTTGAAATTAGAACTTCAAAAAATGTACTCAAAATTTTCGCAAACACACACTCTGACATGTCACGACATCCCAACAAAATTGCGCGTGACTGCAGAAAATTCTTTCAAATTTTCATCCTTCTTCCTGTTCTCTCAAAGTTCTCGGAAGAGAGCCCGAGTCCTTCCTCGATTAATTGATGTTGCTTTTATTGTTTAGTAAGAAATCGTTTAGTAGCTTTGCTGGAAGCTCCATGTTCTCGCATTTTTTTGAGATTCGAGAAATATCAGTTTTTGCTGACTTTTTTTTTTTGTGCGTGCAAGGCCTTTGTCTCTTACAACCGCCTTTCTCCCGCCCCTCCTGACCAAGCTCCTGTGCCTGGTTGCTGCTATTCCTCTTGTGTGCTGATTACACACGTGTGCATGTGTGTGTGTGCCTCTATATGTGTGTGTGAAAATGTGTAAGTAAAATGATAAATATTAACAAATATAAGCAAACCCGTGAGGACATTACGTGCAGAATTAAAATAGATACAGAAATAGATGTTCATGGTGTCGTAAAACAAGCAGTGAAGTAGCAAAAATTTAGACACGTGACAGAATACAATATGAATAAGTAAAATACAATATATGTGTCCGTCTTCCGGACTCTGGGGAGTGGTCTTTGATTGTGATTCCCACTTTACCATCCTGAGTACACTATCCTTCGACGGTCCCCAGCTTCGACGCTTTATGAACGTGTGTTCCTCTCTCGTGCACATTGTGCCCAATGTTCTCCCTCGATCCCTCTGTGGTTGTCCTCGCACCTCCTTGCACCACTGGAGGAAGGACACAATCACCCGATTGTGCGCTTCGTATACCTGTGTCACATGATCGGTGAAGAGTTTGTCTTTTTTTCCTTCTTGTACATCATTCTTTTAGAGCTTGGTGTAGAAGTCGCTTTCGACAACCGATCCGCATTTACCCACCACAAAGTTAATCTGCTCAAATTTCCACTTTGGAGCAGCAGCTCTGAGCGCACCGATGATGCTTTTGTGCTGCTCATTTGCTTCTACTTCTTTCGCCTCTAGGAACCCTTCGTCCCTGTCTATGAACTGTTTAACTTCTAAAATACATATGATCTGCAGAGCCTCATTGATTGCGACTCCATCCAGTCGCCTGCCCAGTTACTACGGAATCGATTTACGAAATAAGACACTGGATTGAGGTTGTGCCGTGCTTCTTCACCTTTTTTGACTGGTAATGTCAACTTTATATCCTTTGCCTTCTCCGCCAGATCTTCCTTGCTGCAGATTCTTACAAACTCTTCTCGTCGCCATAGCTTGCTCATGTTACTTTTTTTGCCAAGCGTGACGAACTTGAGCTTGCGTTTTAGCTTTTGTGCAGCGTGCACGCTATCATACAAGTGCCTCTGGATGGAGTGGTGGGCAGCAGTAACTGTCGTTGCCATTCCTTCGAAGCCTGAACTGTTGGTGTGACCGTGTGTTTCAGACGCCAGACCGTCAGTGCTCTCACCTCGGGCCTCTCGCGCTTTTCTGCACAGCCGACACCCTGTTGATTGTATCTTGCCAATTTTGGTTGGAAAACTGGCTGTTGGCGAAATTTCTGCCACCACCATCCCCAATCGTCTCCTTCGGTTCCATGGGATTTTTTTGTCAATCCAATACTTCACCAGCAGAAATCTTCTTGCAGTCTGTCTTAGCATGAAGTCTGCTAACCATGTACCGTAAAAAGGCTGGTGGGTGCCTCCCCTATTTTCCTTCTCCTTGATATAAGTCTCCTTGAAACTCATCTATGCCATAGAGCCGCTACCATGCTCAGATCATAGCTTACATCCGAGTCATCGACTCGTCGTCTTTGTTTGCTGATTTGTTTCCAAGATCCTGTCACACGATTTCGGTTCTTGCGCACATCTTCTTCTGCCGATCCTCCTATAATCGCCTTGTGCACCCCACTGTTCCACGTCGACTTTCGATCTTCTCAGCTCATCGTACCTTCTTTCCGGCGAGGCTCTTGCCATGTGAAGACTGCTCGATTTGTCCTTTCTTGCCATTCCGGGCGAACATCTTTGCCTGCAATAGCCTTGTCTGCTTGGATGTCGGCTTCTTCATTTGCAGGTTCTGATCGATGCGCTTTCACCCTGACCAGAAAGATCGCTGCTCCTGCTGTTGATCTTTTTCGGAGCTCTTTGATTGCTTCCAGTAAAATGTCTGCGTCTGGCGCTCCTACGAACGTCGCTTTTCCGCCTTCACCTACCCATCTTTTCACAGCTTTCAGCAGCGCTTTCAGTTGGTTGTCGCACAAATAATGCATGGGTTTTGTCACAGGGGTGCCGCGTAATGCCAAGAAAACAGCCGCTAGTTCCGGACGGTTCGCGCTGGATCCTTTCTCTTTGCGTCCCATCTTCCGCTGCTGCCTTTTGCTTTTTCCCCGTAGATTCACATGACCTGCTCCCATTTTTCCCCCCTTTTTGGTTAGATCCACCACCCGCTGTGACAGAGCCTCGGAAGCCGCGACCTCCCAATTTGCCAATCTTTGTGCCCATCCAGTATTCCCGCTCGATACCTGTCAGTGGTACTTGACATTCGTCCTTTCCGCCCGACGCCCTCGCTGCTGTCAATAACGCCTGAATTTGTTTTGTCGTGATAATGAGATCTTTGTGAACACAGCATGAAGCGTGATCCTCGTTCAATGCAATTTTGATGTTGCCTTGTTTCCACCATTGACCTGTATCGTACGCTCTGCTCGCAATGTGCATTTTTTTTGCTTCCAATTTTTTTGTCCTTCTCAGAGCCTCTATCGATTTCGTTTTATCATACTTGGAAAGGATTTCTGTCCCGCTGAGCTCAAATGAGCAGATGACCTTCGCCCCCTTTTTTGACTTGTACCACACGACCTAGTCGTGCATCATGCTTGCCTCTTCCAGCCAACTTTCCTTTTCTTGTTCTGATAGGCTCTGCCATATTACTTCCGTTGGTTATTCTTTTTCCCCCTAGAAGGGTAGATCTCCTCGTCTCGCCGACTGAAAGAAAGGAGGGGCAGACATCAATGCCTCTCCTTCAATTCTCGTGGCACAATTGATCTACTGCAGTGTTCGTAATACTGGCCACGTTGGTGATCTGTATTCAGCTTCCTCCAACTCTTCTGTTCGTTTAGTCTCCTTCCAAATACTTGTAATCAGCGCTTGTTCGTGGCCTTCCCAACAATCCTTTTTTTTCAGAAAGTTCAATCCCCCGCTAGAGATTGTCCATCCCCAGTTTGGGTCCAGGCATGTGGTCAGATCTTCCATCGTGAAGATTCTCATTTCGTCCACATGCTCTTCCCATACCTTCAAACCTGCAACGAGTCCAGGATCCTGACGAAACCACCTGCTGGAATCTTTTGGTGCAGGAATCAATCCTTTCCTATCTCTAATGGCGTTTCTGCTCACGAAGGAGGCGAGGGTCATATGCAGCAGCTGACATCGAGGGTGCTTCCCACCGCATGCTCCGGCTTCTGCGCATGAACTCCGAACCTTTCTCGTCAATTGGGTTGGTGACAATGAGTGGATGATGTTTTGAGATCTGCCTCGAGGGCTCGATCTCTTTACTCATTCACTGTGTAGCAGCGTTAGTGTCTGTTCAAGTTCATTGTTGCAGCATTTCCGATTTTCATCCGAACTAAAGTCAGTGATCACAGGCGCCAAATGATACGCAACTAAGTGGTCACGTACCCTTTGGCTGCTGTCTAAATCCTCTCCTCTCTCCACGTGCTATTTGCTCCGATGTAAGCCACAACTATGTTGACTCTTCGGTCAACTTCACATTGAAAGCGATTGCTTTTCTTTTTCTCTCCATCGTCACAATAGTGTCGCCGCCTTGTCTGTCGTCTAATCTGCCAGCATACCTTGGATCTGCATTGCCGATCAGTGGCTGCTGTGGTTTTTGTTTCGTCTTTGGGATCCCACCTCTGTACATTAAGCACCTGCCACCTCGACCCTGTTGCATCTTGTGAAAGTCCTTGCCAACCTCCTGGGCGACCCCGCACTGTGCACGTTGCTTGCACTTCTCTCGGCGTGTCGGCTTTTGCCACCATCCTGCACTTTTGGGCTCTGGCGCGTGCTGCCCACTCCACCAAGAGCCCGGTAAGAGTAGGACAGGTCTATCCTTGTCGAATCTGTCGTCGAGCTGCCAGTCTGAAAAACCTTGCTAGGCATAGATTCTGTTGGCCTTTTAGGCCGCTTCATACCCATTTACCCGAGCCTTAAACTCCGTCATGTTGGCCACCTCCTCTCCAGTCTGAACCTCTGCTATCTGCCGCACGTCTCTTACCTTCCCGATGAAGATTATGCCCATCATGTGCGTGTTGACTGCTACCTGTTCACCGAGTCGTCTTCTTGTCACCGCTCCTTTCTTGACTGGGCGACTGCTGTCAAGCTCTGCGGTATTGTAATTTGCATGCTCATCGATTGCCTTCTTCTCCAATTCTTGGGCTCGATCCAGAAAAGAGTCCGCGTCCCACATCAAATGCATGTCGTCAACGAGCTGAAATAGCAGGCGGTCGACGTGCGTCTTTGCCTGTCGGAAATCTCGCTTACTACGTGCAGGCTTAACGATATTTATAAAGAGGTGTTGCACTATTTCCCAGACCTCTTTCACGTCGTCTGCACCTACTCCCCGTAGCTTCGTAATATCTAGCAAGTCGGCTAGAGAATCTCGTATGTTGCCTCCAGCCAAGCTTCTGTGGCAAAACTCCACTGGGCTTGCGTCTGATTTCCACTTTCGTTCGGCTCTTGATGTGATCAGGCCTCTTGTCGTCTGACGTCTCCTTGCCTCTCTCAGCTTGGGAATTCGCGAAAATTTCATTTAGTTCAATCCACTCTGCCAACACCGTTGGGGAGCGCTCGAATTTCTTGTCACTCGCTTTGCACCTTTTCTCTGTTAATGGTAGCTCGAGGCCTCTGCAATCAACTAAATTTAAGTACTCCTGCATAAGAAATTGGGTGGTGCGGTGGAGTGCTTGCGCATTGGGTACACGCAATCAAACTCTTTGCTCGACATTCGACGTTGCAGACAACCTGAGCTGTGGTGGCAGATCCTGATATGTGGTGTCAGATCCTGAACTAAAGCCTACGGCTGTCTTTGGCAGATCTTCGACGCTTTCGAACCCTGCCTTTTCCAAGATTGGCATGCCTTTTTTCATAGCCTCCTCACCTGTTCACAACAGATTCCAGACTTGTGCATCAAGGCCCCACGCATTTGGCTCAGCGTCTACACGCGTTTCCCAATCTTCTCATCGTGTTTTGCAATTCCAGATGGACCACATTGCCGTTGCCCAGCTCATCTTCTCAAGGACAAGCCCTGACGCGAGTTTTGGGTCTATTTTTTCAGCCCATGTGACTGACACTTTTTTTGACTGTGCAACAAGTTTGCCAATCGTGACCAGAAGTCTTTGTTTGCCACGTTCCAGTCCCACTCCATTTCGTCAATTAAGTCAGTAAATAAGTTGCAGTGCCACTCTGTCAATGTGCGTGCTAATTGCGCTAACATAACTTTTTTGACGACATCTTGCTGCCGCATGTATTTGTCAACGTGCTGTAGCAAGGCCTGCATGAGTACTCCTGACGGCAGGGGGCACTCATGGCCACCCTCTGCAGTTGAGAAGGTGTGTAGAGCGTTTGAGGTTGACCATGGTACGTGCCATGCGTTTTTATACGCTTGTACCCAGATTTTTTGCAGGCCCTCCAACTCACTCTGCAACCATTCGATGAGGGCCGCCGAGAACCGCATGGTGCCGATTCCTTTCTGTACGAAAGGTTCAGCAGAAAGTTCTGGCGTCAGCGAATAGCTTTTGATTAGATCACGTGCCATTTTTGCTTTTTCACAGACTACTTCTCTTGTGGGGCTCATGTCACTCTTTCCCGTGCCCCAGTAACCTAGGTACCAGTACGCGTCATTGATGTCTATCGTTTTGAGATGTTCGCTATTTATGTTCAGATCTGGTGCCGGAATGATTTCCCTTCGCTTTCGATCCTTGTCAATTATGAATAAGAAAGTTTTCTTGATGTTCATCTCCATGCCATACTTTGACCACATCGAGCAAAGTTTTTATTTCTGCTGGGGTATCAGCAAAAATGGAGATGTCGTCGATGAAACCTATGTTTTAAAACTAAAAGCTGTGGTCGGCGCCTTGACTGCTGTCTTCCTGGTTCTTGCCAATCTGCAAACCAGGACTGATCCCCCAATGATTCTGCCCAGTCGCCGTGAGCATCCGCAACAGAGTGTTGATAAAGATATTGAAGAGTTGCGGGGATGTGATGCTTCCTTGCGCTACACCTGTATCAAACGTGATTGTTGCACTTTCTGCGTCGTTTGGAGCCAACCGACTGTTGCGCTGTCGTAAATCTGCTTCAGTAAGTCAATGTCTGGCAATTGAAACATACTTATCAAGTGTCAGAGAGCTACCTGCGACATTGCACAGAAGGCGTTTCTGAAGTCGATGTCGACTCGATAGACTCGTTTTCCTTGTCTGTGGGCTTCATGCGTGACAAAATGATTTTTTGCATATTGATGTTGACACATCGACCCTGCCAGCCCCTGTTTTGCCCTGGCTTTCACACATTGGTCTGTTCCACATTCCTTTGCAACCCTCGTTGATGATATAAATGAGCAGTTGGAAGCCACTGTTGAGCAGCACACTAACGATCTTTGATCAGACGTTTTGTTGGTGCTGCCTCCTCTCACGGTGAAGTTGAGAGATTGTGCCATTCATGGTGGCTGAACTGAAATCAGAGTTTACTGTAGTGAGGGGGGGAAGGGGTGGGGTCTTAGATCGACAATATTATCAAGATTGTCAAATACATTGATATTTTGTCACGAAAAACCTTTCTTTTTCTTGAAATTAGAACTTCAAAAAAAGTACTCAAAATTTTCGCAAACATACTGTCGTGTTACGATATCCCAACAAAATTGCGTGTGACAGCACAAAATCATTTGAAGTTCTCATTCTCCTTCCCATTTCCACAAAGTTCTCAGAAAAGACTCGGAGCATGAGTCATTCCCCGAATCCCATTCCCTCAGGATTTAAGATAGTGAACAGTGCTGGGCGCTATGTTTCTGGGTCACTAGTAGGGAGACTTGATTGTTGGAACTTGTTAGCCCTGTACGCTACCCTATACACATTGTGGACTGTTTTTACCCACTACTGCTAGTTCCTGAGAAGATGAGACTCAAAATGGTCATCAGAATGTGAAACACAATCCTCGATGGTGATGAGATTTTAGTTAACCAGTCAAAATCGAGAAACTAGTCAAAATCGACAAATTTCTCGACCCGGTTCTCCTAGTAAAAATTCGAATTGAGATTTTGATTTAATTTGAATTTCACTGTATCTTGCTTCAGATTCAAATTTTGGTTTAATTTGAATTTGCTCTTGACTAAAATCTTACCACCATCGGATTTCGATGTGCATTCCGACCAGCATTTCGAGTCTCATCTTCTCGGAAACGGGCTATAGCGGGTTAGCCTCGCATCTAGGTCGGCAATGGTTCGGGACAGTTTTTTGTGTTCTTGGTGATTAGTCGGATGCTCACCACCTGCTTAGGCCGAACGTTAATACTTTCAATTCACTTGTCTCGACTTCGATTGACTGATTTATTTTCTGTACTCTTCTTGGAGCAACCAAGATTCCCCAACGCCGAACGCCAGTACCATCATCTTGGAAATCCCCAACTTTCTTTGTTTACGACCCTAACAAGTCGACCCTAAGAAGTTGTAACGATCCTAACAAGTCGACCCTAACAAGTTCTTACGACCCCAACAAGTCGACCCTCAAAAGTCCCGGAGTGCTGCACACATTTTCCTGAACTATTTTCATGGGAAAGAAATGATCATGGTGGCTTTTATTACTCTCAACAGTAGTTTAGCACCCTTGATTGAGGGTCTATGTAGTTCAAATCCATGGGAATTTGAGATTTCGGGTTTTAGATGGAATCGAACCGACGACCAAGAGAAAAAGAGTCCCTCGTGACCAACTGAGCCTGCATGTGAGGTCTCAACAAAAAAACTGAAGTTGGGACTGAAATTAGAAAGGGAGTTAAAAGAAATCCCACACAAATATGGCCACATTTGTGTAGGATTCTTTTCAACTCTTTCCCAACTAGCCCCCGATACGCAACCGTTACGTCTACTAAAAACAATTTATGATACTAAAAGAAGTCGGGACAAGCAAAAAGTTCGGCCTTAGTCCAATGATTAAGTTGGGTATTCACCACCCAAGAAAGAAAAGAAAGAGAACCCCGGCGACAGCCAGTAGCCCCATTCCTTGGGCGCTAAGTTTCTGGGTAAATAGGGAGACTCGATTGTGGGGACTTGAAGAGCACGAAAGGGCACGCTATGATTTCGACCCGACAATGTTTTATGAGAATCGTTTTTGGAATTGGAGGCCAGATGGCACAGTGATTAACAAGAACCATCGAACACTATACATTCAAGAGTTCAAACGGTCATCTGACAGAAATGAGGATTTTCTGAGGGTAAAGGAAGATGAGGCTAACAAGCAACCTAGAAGCATCATTGAGGCGCTCAAAGGGGCTGCCCCAGAATGGACGTTTGAACAGATCAATTTTGTGGCAGGGAGGCGTGGTGCAGTAGAGAAAGGTGATTTCTATAATAAGCTTGAAAGGCTCAATGTAGAAGCAGGGAAAAGGACAAGATTCTGGCAACGCATGTGCGACGCATATGCGAAGCGCATGACACAGTAATGCGATCCTACTATCATCAAATACATGGGTCATCTGGGGCTGACGTGACGACGTCGATGGAGAACATGAGAGAACAAGTGTATGTGTAAATTACTGACAATCTTTTTGTCATCAGCTGCTGAAGACAGGTGAAGACGGGGCAAAGTTTGAGTAGAATGAGCAAAAAAACAGTGTTACACACAGAAGGCACAGCACAAGTATCAGAATGGTTGAATGTGTCTGATACTGCCAAGAAATTGTATTAAGGTAAGAGTAAAAGTGGAATCGCTGTGGTGATAACGACCAAATTGCAAACAGGGACTCAAAGCTAAAGTTCATTTCCATCAGAAAAGGAAAGGCAGAAGAGAAAAAGGTAAAAACACACACACAATTCCAAAGATTGGATTTCCTTGATTCAGCAAAAGCGAAACGATTGGGGCAGATTGTCACTGTGTAGCAGAGAGTGTCTAAGACTCAATCGCGACAACTTGAGGAGGGGCTGCAGGCTGCAAGATAGAGGCGCAGTGCAAGGGCGGAGTGGGAGCCTACAGCGTGTCGTCGCTCATCGTCGCGGAGAGAGACAGGTGCAGCTTGTTTGGGGTGGGATTCCAGAACATGATGCGTTCTTGGGTCATGATTTGAGGGGCCCAGCAGGGACTGAGCGTGTTGGCGTCTTGATGGCGGGGGGGCGGGAAGGCCAAGGTGCAAGGAAGGGGAATGGGGTGAGGGGCCATCGCTTGCCATCACCGCAATTTTTGCTTAGAATTATTTGTTGTTCAGCAACCTCCCAGTGTTGCGAGTTTTCGGGGGGACAAGTACACCCCTCCCCTCTTAAGGAGGCTTCGTTCTCTAATATAATCATCAATTATATTTTTTTTATATTTTTTTTCATTGCACATGCGTGTGTTGTGTGTGTGTGTAGTGTAGGGTAGTGTTTGTAGTGTAGTAGAGTAGGGTTTGTAGTGTACGTATGCAGGGTAGGGTAGGGTTTGTAGTGTTGTGTTGTAGAATTTATAGGATCTGTAGGATATTTTGTTGTTCGGCAACCTCCCAGTGTTGCAGGTTTTCGGGGGGACAAGTACACCCCTCCCCTCTTAAGGAGGCTTCGTTGTCAAATATAATCATTTTTGATATTCTTTTTCATTGCACATGCGTGGTGTGTGTAGTGTAGTGTAGTGTTTGTAGTGTAGTAGAGTAGAGTTTGTAGTGTAGGTATGTAGGGTAGGGTAGGGTTTGTAAGGTTGAATTGTAGGATTTGTAGGATTTGTAGGATTTTGTATGTATGTATGTAGGAATGTACGTATGTAGGTATGTATGTATGCAGGTATGTAGGTTTATAGGTATGCGTGTGTTTGTTATCGTTGTATTATAAATGTCTTCTTCTGCTGTTGCCTCTTGATTTTCATGATATTGGCAAAAAGAAGGCATAGGAATAGGAAGCCCCCCGAAAACCCGCAACACTGGGAGGTTGCCAAACAACAACATGCGAGGCAACAGCAGAAGCAGAGATTTGTAATATTGTTAGTGAAGAAAACAACATCCCAGAACCTAGAAACAAAACTATTTACGCTTGATGCAAATAGCACCTGTCCTTCAGAAGATCATTGGGGTTACCTTGACATTACTTCATAAAATTCTGAGAACTAAGAATCTCGAATTCTGAGAATTTTTTTTCGAGAATCGAGACTTTTATCCCGAGCACATTTGTTCCTGCGACCGACGTTAGTTGCTTGATAGACCCCTCCTAAAAATGAAACCTGTCCTACGGGAGAACTCCAGCAAACCACCCCCCCCCCCCCCACGCTAACCCCCTCTTGGTCCCATCTCAAACAATTTCCTTTTTAAT
>Ga0105055_10010132_pt1 | contig 11860 bp, 9 predicted proteins | sample BON03_FD_78090 | JGI IMG/M metagenome (GOLD analysis project Ga0105055, IMG submission 78090) | Freshwater microbial communities from Lake Bonney liftoff mats and glacier meltwater in Antarctica - BON-03 | ecosystem: Environmental > Aquatic > Freshwater > Ice > Glacier meltwater | place: Lake...
CAGTCATGCGTCCTCTCACATGCAACCCAAAACCTCAGATACCTTCCTCACCCCACCCAGGTTCAACAAGTCCAAAGTGCCCTAATAAGCTCTCTCCAGCGCACCTTGCACTGCTTCAAGGCAGCGCAGATCACCATGCTTGAGATGGGAATCCCCCCTCTCATTTTCTGACAAGCTGAACAACTTATTTCGCTCCACTTCCGCTACACAGTCACGCACACTCACCTTATTTCAGCACATCTCTACACACTGCAATGTCAACGCAAAGCCTCAAACGCCCACCCCTGACACTCCCTTGAAAAAAGAATAGAAACAGCATACCACACACTCGGCCTCTTCACCTCATACCCTGGACCGTCCACCATGTCAATGTCAGTTGCACTTGCTAAACCAGGAAACAGGGGAAAATCCTACACCACGTACCTTAAACCACTAGTCACTGCAGAATGGATCCGACAACTAACAGCCGCCCACCCCCCTCAGACAACCAACGCCACACCCACGGGCCGTACCCAAGCGCACTTCATGGTACACGGACCCTCCCTATACAATAATCTGTACAAAATCCCTCCCTACCTCAACATCTGGACTGAACGCAACCCCATGTCAGCCACTAGATTCCTCTCCCAAAGACACCAATTAATTCCCACCCATAAGTTCACAATTGAAAACGCACAACGTGTCACTTATGACCAAACAATATGCCCATACTGCGACCAACAAGGCACTGGAAATGAAATACACATCTTGCTCCAATGCTCAGGCACTAAACACATTGTAAACGATCTAGTAGCCACCCTTACCACACTGCTGACACACAGTCACCATCCAACATGGAACTCCCTCACCCTGTACCAACAAACGTCAATCATGTTTGCAGACCCCCCCACAACTCTTCCCAAAAAAATCCACCAAACACTGGCTCCACGCTACCCTCCCCCACATCCTCACCTACATAGTAGTCCTTGAAACACACTTGTACAACATACCACACGCCCTGCCAATCCCTTAGCCCAGTCCCCACTCTGTCCCCCTTAACAAGGGGAACAGACACGGACAGTCACCACTATCTTTTTTTTCCTTTTTCCCAGCTCAGTCTCGAGACACAGAGTTCTCAGCTGCTGTCCACGGAGGACACCTCCTATGTAGGTAAAGGGGGGGAACAGCAAAGGTGACACTCTGATGCCACATTGGAGTATACTGTACTGGCCACAAGACTCATCGTGACAAGTTGCCCACCAGTCACCTCCTGTTGATGGCGAGACACGTCTTGTCCATCACTCACATCCGCATGCAGGTAGTCTGGGCACGACGAGATCATCTGACCTAAGGGAGATGATCTGTGCCCTTACGGCCGAACAGGAGTGGTTGGTGAGAAGGGGTCCGGGTACAGGCTCCCACATTGGGAGGCGGGTAAGGGACGGGCATCTTAAGGGTCCGGGCCCCAATCGGACTTAAAAATAAATGAGAATTGAACTGAACTGAACTGAACCTCAACTGCCACTTGTATGCGTGTCTGATGTAATTGATTCGCCACCTGTGTGGCTGCATAAAAAACCAAAAACCAAAAACCCAACTGCTGTCCACGGAGGACACCTCCTATGTAGGTAAAGGGGGAGGACAGCAAAGGTGACACTCTGATGCCACATTGGAGCCTACTGTACCGGGCACAAGACTCATTGTGTCAAGTTGCCCACCAGTCACCTCCTGTTGATGGGGAGACAAGTCTTCACCATCACTCACATCCGCATGCAGGTAGTTTGGGCACGACAAGATCATTCGACCTAAGGGAGATAATCTGTGCCCCTACGGCCGAACAGGGGTGGTTGTGAAAGGGGTCCGGGTATAGGCCGCGAGTCCCACATTGGGAGGCGGTTAAGGGACAGGCATCTTAAGGGTCCGGACCCCAATTGGACTTCAAAATCATAGTAAATGAGATTGAACTGAAACTGAACAGGCGCGTTGCGTAACCCATAGGAGAGGCTTCCCTCAGGAGGCCCGAAGGAAGAATTTGGATGAATGATTTTTGAAAAAAATCATCCCTGGGGAACCACACTAAAGTTCAGTCACCGCCGTCAGAAGTCGCTCGTGGAGGTGAGGCGCTGCCCTGGAACGTGTGACACCCAGTGTATATGAAACTATCACTACAGCTCAACCTCACTCTAGCCTGCATAAAGGCGCTGTGAAAAACTCTCCCTAATTTACACTGGGCGTCACACGTTCCGTCGCCACGCCACACCTCAACGAGTAGTAGCCGTTTGCAGTGACTGAACTTTGGCACTGTTCCCCAGGGAGGATTTTGTTTCAAAAATCATCCGGCCAAAATTTTCCTTCGGGGCCCCTGAGGGAAGCCGCTGAGCCTCTTCTCCAGGGTACGCAACGCGAAGAGGGAGTGGGAGGGTGACAAACCGGCGGCGCCGGGAGGTTTTGTTTAAGTGAGTGGGAGGTTACTAGTGTACAAATTTTTGTTAATTTGAATTTTGTCTGTGATATTTGAGTATAGCGCCACATTTTGACTTTTTATCACCAAATATTTGAATTTTGGCGCCAATATTTTGATTTTTGGTGCCAAAATCTCAAATTTTTGTCAAGGTGAATGGGGTGGGTGGATGGGTGTATGGAAAAAATATTTCGCAGACCCCTCGTTTGGGACAGTTCTTCACAGGTGTCATCGGTTGTATCAATCACACAATTATCTCGATCATTTATCGAGGATCAACGATCGACCGTAATTCTCCGTAGGTGGAATCAAACAGACTGTCGATATTAATCGTGTTCTCCCGTAGGTAAAATCGAACTGACCGTCGATATCGACCGTGACTGACCGACCGGTTGATGAATCGGTGGATTGGTGTTGATATTTGCATTTTTCATCACTTTTGGGATCATAGGTATAACCACATAGGGTCTATGTGGGGTCACGTACCGACGCAAGGCCAGCCGGGCTTCTTTTTCGCGAGCAGTCTCGACACGACGCAAGTTCACCGCAAGCCTTCAAGGACCAGCGGGCTTCTTCTTCACGATCAGCCTCACAGGAGGTCGGATGCGCTGACGGAATGAAACAAAGACAGATGTGTTTTTCTAGGACTCTGTGCGAGACGAGTGTGTCTGATTCTCTTTGCCCTGCAAATATGCGATATTTGCAGGTCGGACAGAGGGTTGGTGGTGCGCGTTACATGTATGCAGTCTAGACTTTATATTGTGTATTACAGGTGTGGGGGCCAGCACCTGTCTTTGTATGTATGACAAAGTACATGTGATTGTTTGTCATATACATATATACAGTCTGCCTTTATTCATACAATAGTTCCAGTTCATATATGATATATCTACAGTCTGTCTGCATTTTACTTGTGAATCGGGCTGTGCGGGAGGCTGTGGGCCTGTTTGTGCAGTGGTGTTTTACAAGTGTGATATTAATAATGACTTTTTTTCTGTTTCTGTCTGCACGTCAGTAGAGTTGTGGGGAGTCTGACGGACCGACGCTGCTGGTGTTGGGGTTGGAATCTGTATCTTCGTTTCAGTATTTTTGTTCGTTTCCGTTCATGTGTGAGCTTTCATATATATACATGTCTTTCAATTGGTGTCAGACGAACCGCAGGGGCTCGTCTGAGTTCGTGTTACACACAGGTAATTCCCTCGCGGGTAATCCATGTGTGTTTGCGAGTGTTTGCCTTTCATCTATGTATTCGTTTGGGTACAGTTTTGTTTTAAGTTCTTGTAATTTCTCTGTTATGTTTACTTCTTCCTTATATTTTTTGTTTCCCGGTACTTGGGGAAAACCCCCTTGAGATGTGAGTGTGACCAAGTATAAGGATATAGGGTCTATGTAGGGTCTCAGTACGTGACCGTGACCCCCCCTAAGGGTTACTCTGAGGGTACCGTGACAAACGGCAGGGTTTGGCGGATTTACTTGTAACAATTGTGTATAAATACATCGGACTGCACGCCGGAGCGACGAGGGTAATCACAGTACCATCCGTTGGACCATGTTATTATTCTTGCACTGTTGGCTTGCCAGCGCCGGCGGGATCGGCTGTGGACGAGCTGTCTTATTGGCGTACCTCCAAACATCCACTTTGTTGGTTGATTCTCTGCAACAAACTTTAGACAGCACGTGAGTTGAGAAATACCTCTCATTAACAATTGAGTTTTTGTGTACTCATGCCTCTACATTCTAATGTTTTGTTAAGTCTGTTGTCCCTGTGACCAGCATATTAGATGACATTTTGAGTTGTATGTACAGAGGCAATGGCGAGCACAAAATATGTATATGAATACATATATATATAAATATATTCGATCACACTCACGTGTTCCTCACCTACAAGTTCTACACATGTACCTACGCACACATACACACGTTTATGCACAAACACACACATAGAGGGGGTAATCGAGTATTCACCCAATAAGTAAGACAAAGTTTTTTCACAATCAACAACAACTTTGCTCATTCTTGTCTCTGTTTCCATCGTGGTCTCTGTCAGTGTGCGTGTTGTTTACTGAACAGCGCTTAAAGTTGGTCACGGTGAACAGAAGAGAGCATCTAAATCAATTGTTTTGATCTGTTGGTATTATGAAATACGGGTATGCACTGGCAAACTCAATGTCAACACTTTTTTTGAGTGTATGTCCACTTCGACGGTCGATATCAACCGTCAACCGATTCTTGTTTGTATGAATCGACCTGGATGGTCGATATCGTCCGATTTTATGCTTCCATGCATTGAACTAACCATTGATATCGACCGTAATTCTCCCTGGGTGGAATCAAACAGACCATCAATATTGACCGTGTGCTCCCGTAAGAGGAATCGAACCGACCGTTGATATCGACCGTGACTAACCAACCGGTCGGCAAAAAACGACCAACCAAACCGACGACACCTGTGCTGTTCTTGCAATTTGACAAATTGGATCAAGATCCCCCTCCCCCTTTCTTTCACCTGACTGTCTTCAGTGTTGGTGTTGAAGACACGAGACTGCCTTGAGTATTAGTATTTAGGGGGATCAGAGAGGGGAGAGAAAGAGGAGAAGAAGATGACATGACTTGCGTAAGTCCAGAGATGCAAGTCAACCCGTCAACTTTTTGCATGTCAACTTGTTAGTTTTAACCTCAGTTAACACATAGAGTGTCTCCGGGCGGTTGTGTACATTTAGTGGGACCACAGGACGAGCTACGCGGCCCGAGTGGATATACTCCCAGGGGGTTGACTTCGAGTCCAGGGCGGGGGGTGAAGTAAAGATTTTTGGGGTTTATACCAACAAACAAACAAAGCTGGACAGCACGTGTAACGTTCGCAGCAGAAACAAACAAACTTCTGATTTGTCGGGTGCACGCCACCCGCTTATTAATACAGTGATTAAGTTGGTTAATCGCCATCCAAAAAGAAAGAAAGGAACGGACGGGTTCAAACCGTCAGGTCTAATTTTGGAGTTCGGGAGCCGATTATCCAGCTCGGACATCTGTTTGGATTTCCACACCTTGTCGGCGGGCAAGATTTAGGCTGTCAGGATGGGGGTTGGGGGGATCGCGACACCAAGGACTCAATGCGAGTGAACCTTGAGACTAGTTACTACAATGAAAACAAACCCTAGAAAACGGTGCTATCAAAAATACAACCTTTTCAGATACGCCGTGCCAGATGATTGTATAAGACTAGTGACACTCACAGACAAGTGACACTAGTGACACTCACAGACTAGTGATACTCACAGACTAGTGACACTCACAGACTAGTGACACTCAACTAGTGACACTCACAGACTCTCATGGGAGGTAGAGGCATACTCTCTAGTTCATAGTGACAACCATGACGCGTAGTCTTGTAGTTTATACCACCCTTGCAGTAAGGGTCAAGACCAACATGAAATCTGTGACTAAAAAACAAAAAGCGTCATAACGAAATATTGACGTATTGACCTACTGCACAGGTTGCCGAGCGTCACGGAATCGCGTATCGCATATCATCCTTTCTAGTTCCAGATGCTCAATTTGCCCATACCAGTCGAATATTTTTGTCTTAAGAAGTCTGTTTAAAAAGACCACCTGACAATACTGAAAATCAGCAATCGACCCGTTCGTGGACAACCAGAGTGCGATTTTTCCATTCTTGGGTGGTTACCGCCAAACAGAATTTCCCACATGAATTTACAAAGACAACAGGTGTCCGGGCTAAGTACACGGTCATGGCGAGCAAGCACCACTGCTGCCAGACATTTAGCACCTGCGCGAATTTTTTTTTGATGATTTTTGGTCGATTTTTGGGAAAAAATCTTGGTCTTGAAAGACAGAATTCTTGGAAATACGGGATTTCAAAGAATCCGGCCTCAGCGTGACCGGGATGACCAGTTCTTTGAGGCTGTCTCGTCGAGAGGTAAAGAATGATGTGTCGTAGTACCTCCAAATTATTGTCATGGGCCTGTACGCAGTTTCTGAGCAAAGCTTGCTCACCCTGACCGTGTACTTAGCCTCCGTGAGAGCGCTTGCTGAAGACAACACGCTGCGCTCCCCAACAACACACTGGTGCTATGCTGCTTCAACTGTATCATGATGCCAGGCAGCGCAGACCATAATTGAAAATGTCAGGTTGGGAAGACATGGAACTTGACAACGACGTTGGTGATGGCTGCGCATTGTCAGAATTTTACAGCTCACCACCCACCAGCAATGTCTCGCTTGACAATCTGCAATGTCCGCACACATCACTGTGGCAAGGATGCACGGGCTGGCAAAAGTATGTTTCCATGCAAATCGAAGACAGCGAGAAGACACCTGGTGGGCGGACAGTAGAGGACAGTGATGGTGGAATCAACTTGAGGACCACGCAATGGAGCCCTGTGCCATTGACTTGCTCCCACGCGTTGCACTTAATTGCAGCTAGTAGGTGCCAGGGACTCGAAAGAAGCTGGACAGCACGGCATGTAACGTTAGTAGCAGAATCACAAACGCTCATCATTGTGTGGTTACAATCTGTAGACAAACATCTGAACAGAGCCATGTTCCTTCCAGAGTTTGAAGAGCTCTGGCAGGGATTGGATGTTCTTGATCTGCCATTTGATGCTAGCGGGACATATTTCGAGCAGTCGGACGACGTAAAAGTCGTCACTGGGATCCACATTCACATCAACGATCCCGGCTCGCAGGGCATGGAGTTGAATGACATCGTACAAAACAACGGTGTTCACGACGATCCCAAGTCAGCTGCCACAGCCATGGAGTCCATGGTCAGTAGCAATGGGGAGCAACCATGGGCCCGAAAGCTTAAATGTACTGGCAGCAGTACATGATTCTCAGTAGTATGAATAACAGTGCGCGCCTGACATGATCTCTCGAGGAGGATACGACTCGTGACCACAACAACACAGAGAGACTTCCACAAGGTGAAAGGGAGACCAAGAAGGCCAGGACTGCAGATATGGGGCCAAATGCCGCATCCGCTGCCGGGGCTCGTAAATCTTGCAGGCTGTGTAAGAAGGTCAAGTGTTACTGTAACTTGAAACTTGCATGCTTGACGTGAATCGTTCTGGATAAGCAGAAAATTGAATTTGCTCATGCAAATGTTTCAAAAATGTTAGACGCAGAATCAGTGAATCATCACCCAAATCTGTGAATCGGTTTTTCAAATTTACAAACATATTACAACGTAACCTTGCTGAATTAGTTCATAGTTTTTATAAACATAACCCATTTGTAAAAACTATGTTTATAAAAGCTATGGACTAGTCCAGCAAGTTTATGTTGTAACAGCATGAGAATCAGTTTATGTTGTAAGAGCATGAGGCCCGGGAAAAGAAACAAGAAGAATATACACCCGAGTCACAGAACCGTGATTTGTGACTTGAGGCCGTTCATTGGTGACCGGCGGATCATTGCAAACTGAAATACTACGGCCCTGGGACAGAGTGGTCCCGAACTTATTTCGAAGATACATGTTTCTACTTTTTGCAGATTTTTATGCTTTCTTCCGATTCAGTAGGGTTTGAATGGGGTCGGATTGCGATTCATACAAGCCATCATGATGTTGTTGAGAGCACTCAAAAACATTGAAGATCATTATCGATCTTCCCATTGGTTTTCCAATAAACAACATTATCTCTCTAAAAACTGAGTAACGTCCTTAGTCACTGCTGGTGTTGTCACTGGCCCTTATCACTAGAACGCTGACAGTAGTACGGATCCCTCTATGTCGTTGTTTGAGCGAGAAGAGCGTGACAAGATACATTTGAAATAAATGCAACATACATACGAACATACAAACAAACATACATACATACATCAAAGCTACTAGTAACAAGACATCTCAAAGTCATGTCTGACACAAATGAGCCTCGGAGTCACGTCTCATATTTTGAATGTTTGAGGACTATCAAGTTAACTTCGTAATTCAGAAATAATTGAATACATCACTATCTTGTAGGCCCAGAACTCAGTTTTTTGTAAATAGTACTCAACCAACTTTTCCCCGTCCCAACATGACCATTATGGAGCACATCAGATGTAGCATATACACTGGCAGTCCCCACCATGGCAAATACCATTGCACTTGAGACACTAACAATCTCCGCACGGAACCGAGCGCCTAGCAAGTATAGCCAGCATACTTGCCGATACACAGCCTGAGAAAACAGCAAAACCACACTAGACAGCCCGAGACAGGGTGGAAATCCTCCCGACTCAACCATGCATACCAACCCAACCCCACGATCTCCGCCAACTTGACATACATCATCTGACATATCTCCATAATAAGCTGTTTTTGACACCTAGCTTGACGAGATTTCAAACTGAGACCCTTGCAATTGCCCGACAAGATTCACTGGCACCGTGACATGGGGATCTTTTCAACAAAGATTTACTTGGATATTACTTAATATTCGCGCATGAAATCTTTGTGCGGCCTAGCAGTTTAATTCCAGAAAAGCTAAGAGCCGTTCCGAATTCCAAATAGAAAACAGAAACACGAAGTTGACTTTTTCACATGTTTTGCTGGATCTCAGTCATTCCGAACCATTTTCAAGAAAACAGAAACAGAAACAGGTTTGTACTAATCACATTTGAATGTTTGACCATTTGTGACATTTGTGACCAAAATGTGACCAAATCTGTTCTGTCAAAAAAACTAACCAAAAATCCACATGAACAAACCAAGTCACAGATTCGAAATTGTGACACTTTGTGACCGTCACAAATGTCATAAATTGTCACACATTGAATGTGACTGGTACAAGCCTTTTTTTTGTTTCTGTTTGGAATCCGGATCAGAACGACTTTTACCAATTAAGCAATCTGTCACAAAAAACTTTACACGGGTCGCAGGATCAAATTTGGTCGAAAAAAAAGTCCAATTTTTGGAACCGTGACTTTTACTCAAAATTCTACGGTTTTTTTGGTGACCTGGCACTCGTGTCGGAAGTGAACGGTGTCCTTCGCCCGCCCTGGTCCTGCACTTGCCTTGGATTTAGGGGTGCAGAACATTCCGCACTCGGGCAAGATGCACACATGGGAATGACTGTTGCCTTGCCCCCTCGCCAAGGATGTGACCTTCTGTGCATCACCACCTCTGAGGCCTCCCTCACGTTTCCTCTTCCTCGATGCTGCTGTCTTGCATATGTCGCCTCCTTCTTTCCTCTTCTTTGCTGCCCCCTCCTCAATCTCCTCCCACGTCATGTCACGCGTGCCCTCCTCGGTGCCCATGATCAACCAGTCTGCTGCGGCCTTGTTCGTGGGCTGGCCAGAGTCATCACGTGGTGCTCCGCTTACGTGTTCCCCGGCTCGCTCAAGAATCTGAACTGCCTTACCCCCTTCGACCCACAACTTATCTGCCCCCTCCTCAATCTCCTCCCACGTCATGTCGCGCGTGCCCTCCTGGGCGCCCATGATCAACCAATCTGCTGCGGCCTTGTTCGTGGGCTGGCCAGAGTCCTCACGTGGTGCTCCGCTTACGCGTTCCCCGGCTCGCTCCAGAATCTGAGCTGCCTTACCCCCTTTGCGACCCCCCTCGACCCTCAACCACCATTGGCAAGCACAATGGCAGAGACACCGCAATTGGAGGCAGCATACAGCAGGGACTACCAATCGCGTAGTGCACCTATCAAAGAGGTGGTTGTTTGTAACAAACAAGGCACCAAGGCGAGAGGGCACCTTGCCATGCAAAACGAGATTATGAGCCAGGGGGAGGAGAGATTGCAGAACAGGATGGCGGATGGGGATGCAGGGCAGCACACAACCCAGGCGAGCGAAACATTGCCAATTGCAGGGGCGACGTCACCTAGCGGCCACGACACGTGGACCCACACATCCCGGGACGCCACGAGCAGCAGATCATACAGACGTGGACCTAGAGAATTGCAAACTTTCTATCGGGCTACGGGCAACGGTCGGACCAATGTTGGCAATTACACATCGACGTCGGGCACGCCGGCTGCCCCTGCAACCGAGACAACACCACTGTCAACGGGACGCAAAAGGCCGAAGCGAGATTGGCCGTGACGGCATGTGGGTCCATGTGGATCACCGTACCTTTCGCGTTCTTCTCCTCTTCTTCTCCAGGGGTCTAGTCACGATACTCCTCTTTCTTGCTAAGGACCAGGTCACGCTATGGGCTCGCTAGAATGTAGGTGAACTTCGCTTTGAACTTCATCAAATGTGAGCGTCACGTTTTACACATTTCTAAACGTACAATCCTGTCAATTTACACCAGGGGATAGGAGTCCAGATTTCAAAAAATCGTTGCCTTTAAAGCGGGTTGCGCCAAGTCACCATTTGCAGTCAGCTCACAATCTACACTCTTCTCGATTTCTTTTTCTGTTGGGCACGATTTGACAACATTTGCGTCAAATAAAATTGTACAAAATGGCACTCTGAGCCTGAGTCGAGAAATTCTCGCATGTCTGCTGTTGATCTTTCCTTGAGTATGACCCCCGTGGGCGTGACTTTAGTGGATCCGGAGTGGAATCCCTGCTCACGGGTGAATACCAGATCAAAATAACTGCAAAAAAATCCAATAGGTGTCACCTTTTGCAGTCAGCCCACGATCTACACTTTCTTTCTTTCTTTCTTGGGTTTCGAAGACCCAACCTAATCACTGGACTAAGCGGATGGCGAACACCCGATTAGCCACTCAGGACCCAAGAACCTGTTCCGGACCGGAGGACCGGAGCATTCAAGTTACCTAGTTTATGGTAGACCCAATCACCCCCTCCACACAATCAAATTTATTCCCGAATCTGATATGTTTTTTTTATGTTGAAACTCACAAAGTTTCCACCTCAAAACGGGGGGGGTTTCGAATTTTACTACACAAGCCATGACATGAACAGGTGAATTCCGCACGTTCATCGTGCACGGCCCCTGAACAGGTTCGAAAACGGTCCGATTTTGGCTAAAAATAGAATAGAAACGTTTTGCTGACAACCTGAGATGGAAATTCCATCTTTTTCTCAGCGAACCCGGGGCCGTTACTAGGCTCGGCCCGGTTCGCAAAAGTTACCGTTAAATGGGTTTATGGAATGAATTTTCCTTCGGAATAAGGAAAAAGCATATCAGAATCGGGAATAAATTTGATTGTGTGGAGGGGGTCAGATCCCCAACCTAGTGGGTAAAACAGATCACAATGTTGGTGGGCTGACATGTATCCTCGGGCGAACCAATCCCCACAATTAATCTCCCTAACTACCAAGAAACGTAGTGCCCAGGGATCAATGGTGCCCCCCACTAGGGTAGGAAAGGCATCGAATAAGCCTAGTGTCCTCCCAAGCATTGCTCGTCAAGATTGTGACTGAGATACTCTTCGGGCAATGCACCTTTAGCAAAAGCCATCAAACAACCGTCTTGGCAGCAGATCACAGACCAGCA
>Ga0105055_10010135_pt1 | contig 11858 bp, 13 predicted proteins | sample BON03_FD_78090 | JGI IMG/M metagenome (GOLD analysis project Ga0105055, IMG submission 78090) | Freshwater microbial communities from Lake Bonney liftoff mats and glacier meltwater in Antarctica - BON-03 | ecosystem: Environmental > Aquatic > Freshwater > Ice > Glacier meltwater | place: Lake...
CGTTCATTACAGCGCATACAGGGGTTTGGTGTCCTACCAGCTTGATACTCGGCTATGAAGTCATCAACGACATCAATCTTGAATCGCTCAGAAAAATCCCACACGTAGAAAGGAATGCCGAGCTTATTGGCGGCTCGCTGAGCATCCATAGAATCCTCTATGGTGCAGCAACCGCGAGAGCCGGTCCTAAGGGTTCCTGGCATCCTGGAAAGTGCCAAGTGAACACCGATAACCTCGTGTCCTTGGTCTATCGCTCGCGCAGCAGCAACTGCAGAATCGACTCCACCGCTCATCGCCGCTAATACACGCATGGGTACCAGTCTAATTTGCCTTTACTAATTTATGCCGGAGTTGCCTGCAATGCAACCGGATGGACCTGTTCTAGGGCTGTCAAAAATCGCTGGACGTCTTGAATTGTGGAGGTCTTACCAAGCGTTACCCGCACACAGGCGGATGCCTCTACTTGACTGAAGCCCATCCCCAATAAAACATGGGAGGGACCAAGCACGCCAGCCTGGCATGCTGAACCCGCGGAGACGCAAACCCCCTGTTGATCTAGCAAAAACAACATCGCATCAGATTGCGTTCCCGGGAAAATAAAGTGGGCGTTATAGGCAGCCCGATTGGCACCTAAGGCTGTGATTATTGCGGATGGAACGGCCTCCATGACGGCAGCCTCCATCTGATCTTTTAGTGCCCCTAGGCGAGCCACTTCATGATCAAGTTCGGCAATGGCCTCCTTGGCAGCCGCTCCGAAGCTGGCCGCCAGCGAGTAATTCATAGTTCCAGACCTAAGCGAGCGCTCTTGTCCTCCGCCATGAACCAAAGACGTGGGTTTGGCGCTTCTTGCAACCACAAGTGCTCCAACCCCTATTGGTGCTCCGACTTTATGGCCAGACAGCGTCATGGCCGTCAAGCCACTGGTCTGAAAATCAATCGGAACATGACCAAAGGCCGCGACAGCATCGCTGTGAACCGGGATATTAAACTCAGCTGCAATTTTGGTGATGGTTGGAACGTCGGCGATCACACCTGTTTCATTATTTACCCACATCAAACTGATTAGAGCAATCCTTTGCCCGTGCTGGCTAACCAACGCCCTCAAGGAATCCATGTCGATCATGCCATTGGCAAAGTGCTCAACAAATAACACCTGGGCATTCTGATGCTTTCCCAGCCACTGAATCGGATCAATCACGGCATGGTGTTCGGTCCTAGAGGAAATAATCACTCTGCACTCTGGATCGTTTGTGATCCGGTCCCAGAAAATACCCTTGATGGCATGGTTGTTGCCCTCGGTTCCACCGGAGTTGAAGATTATTTCGCTGCGATTGGCGCCGCAGGCTTTTGCTAGCACGTCCCTCGATGCCTCCAATAGCTCGCGGGTACTTCGCCCTTGGCAGTGAACGCTGGACGGGTTGCCGAGCATTTCTAGCGCATCGACCAGCGCCACCTTCGCGCAAGGCCTAAGCGCTGTCGTGGAAGCGTGATCCAGAAAAATTGACATAACTAAAGTTTAGTTCTTGGCCAATCAGCTGCAGTGTTGCAATTTGACTAAAACACTAAAGCATTAGAACAGCAGTGTTGCCAGTCTGCGCCTGGCATTTAGGACGTCAGGGTCACTGTCGCCAATCAGGATAAACATCTCAAGCAAGCGGTCGCGAATCTGGTCACGAGCATCGGTTTCAGTTTCAAACCGATCAAGTAGCAAAGTCATTGAACCGCCAGCATTTCCAGACGTCAATAGTTGATCAGCCTCAAAGAACAGCCCACCCAGCGGACCAGTCTGGTCTTTTGTTGCAAGCCTCAGCATTAGATTTACTTGGGCCAAGCCAGCCGTGGCCTCGGAGTCATTCGGGTACTCAACTATTAGTTTTTCGTATAGCCGCTTGGCCTCCGGCAGGTCACCGGCGTCAATAGCGGTAACCGCTGCTAAGTGCTCTGGGGCAAGGGGCTTTGCTGGTGCGGAACCGGTCTGAACGCTGACGGTCTGGGTTATGTTTTTCTCCCCTGCCAGCTGCAGAACTTGACCCAACACGCTCAACAGCTGCTCTTTAGTCGCCTCGCCCTGAAATAAAGGTGCGGGCTGCCCGGCCAAAATTGCCAGCATCGCTGGGGCCTTATCGACCGCCACGGCTTGGGCAAGCTGCGGATTGGCCGTGATGTCAATGTCAATGCCGGCAAATCGGCCCTGACTGGCTTCAAGAACCTCTAAAACAGCTGCCCTTAGCCTGACAGAAGCCTCAGACTGATCCGAGACCAGCAACAGCACCGGAGTGGTTTCAGACAGCGTTAGATAGTTTCTGAGTGTTGGTTCGTCTCCGGGGACAAGCCAACCGGTGATGGTAGTGCCAACGGGCGGCGTTGACTTATTGGCAAGACTCGAAAGGTCCATGGCTCCGAAATTACTCATTATCCTCCCAAGGTTATCGCCGAAAGTAGCTGCTGGGTGGCGCCGAGTAAAGTTGCGCGCTCATCCGATCCAGAGGCTGGCACATTGAACAGCAGCATCGCACCATATTTGGTCTCAATGCCGGTTGCACTGCCACCGGTGCCAAGCAGGATTGCTTCTTCGCCGGTAATGGCTACGGCGTCGCCGGGCTCCTTTGGAATTATTGTGTAGGTATCGATCATGAAAAGCGCAACCAGCGCTCCGCCCTCAGAGTTTGCCAACAGTACTGGCTGGCTATCTGAAAGTGTGTGCTCGAAGCTCAAATTCGCGTTGCTCAAGGTTTCCTTGAGACCAAGTTGAACGGCGGAAACGTCGGCCACGTACTGGTTATCTGGATCAAGCAGCAGTGCCCACGGTGAATCAAATCCGCGATTCAAAAGATTGCCGAGCCCTTCGACCAGCGAAGCTGGGTCCATCGACAGGAACTTATTGTCCCCCTTGAGTGCGTTAGCGCCGACTACTTCGGCTGGGACGTCAGGGAAACTGATGTTCGGGAGCAAGTCGGAATACTGATAAAGCTTGTAGTCTTCGCGCGGCCCTTCCTGTCGCAAAACCAAAACTTGAAGCGCGTTCTCTCCGGTGATCACGATCGCATTTCTAGGCCAAGTGTCAGTTGCACCGGGCAAAAATAGCTGAACCGGACCGGCGAGAATTTCCATGGGAGTAAATTCTGAATCGGTGCTTTTTGCAGCCAACGCATATGCGGCTCGGCGTATTTCAAGCGCCGGGCCGGTAACCCGGACCTCTAGGGACTCGCGATCTAGGGTCTCATCGGCAGTCGACACGACCTCGGAAATCTCTTTTAAAATTCTGGCTAGCTGAGCATTATCTAGGGTCGCCGTTAGAACACCCGGCTGCTCGAGGGGCTGAGGGGAAACAATCGGGTTCTGGTAATCCGGCACGCAGCCAGTCAAAAGACCAACCGAAGTTGCAATTCCAATAAATTTCAGGCTTCGTTGAGCCCTGCGGCCGGTTGCTGGACCGCTGCCAGCTTGAGAGACAACTTTCTTGTTCCGAATCGGCTTAGGCCTTCTTGGCCCCTTAGTGTTCCTGCGGGTTCGGAATTTCTTGCCGTAGACCACGGCGGCATATGTCCCAAGCAGTGCGCCGAGAAGCATGATTCCAAGACCGATGAGCGTTATGGGCGCAATCGGAGCCTTGGTGTCACCAAGCTGCCAACTCACACGCAGCGTCCTTGGGGCTAGATCGACCCCGGTGGAAGCAAGCAAAACCGCAACCTCGTTGTCTAATTCAACTGGCAAAAGAGCATCTCGGTTATTCAATACTTCGGTTTTCCAGATGTCCGCACCTGCTGGGTCCGCCAAGGGTCCAGCACCGGGCCGGTCGATTTCGATCAGGCTCGCAACTTCCTTGGTCTTGTCTACTGATAGTCGCACCTCCACGTAGGCAGAGTCCCCGAGCCACGCAACTATATCTGACTCTCGGCCAGTGGCCATAAACACAGCTCCGTCACCAATTGCAAAAACTGAATTCTCACCCTCATAGGCACTGAGGACCGAATTCGGAACCAGAACATAACTGGTGGGTTTAGAAAGCGCGACTGAAGCGTTGATGACGCTTATCGGCTGATTCTCTAGCTGATTCGTAAACCCGACGGCGCTAGAAACTAACCCTGTCACAAAGACAAATAGGGCAATCCAAAAACGCATAAACCAGCTCCGAGTACACTTAGGTAGCCACAAAAGTTTACTATTTAACCAAGGATTCAACTTGCCAACTGACTTTAACCGCTTCGATAAAGCCAAGCGAGGCTATGACCCAGAGTCGGTTGAGCGCGAGCTCAATGCTCTGAACTCAGAACTGGTTCGTGTGAAAGAGCAGACTGCAGAAAACTCGGAAGAGCTGCAGCGAACCATCGTCCAGCTGGCACAGTCCGAGGCCAAACTAGCTGCGTCTAATGCGCCAAACTTCTCGAGCCTCGGCTCTGAAGCTGCAGAGCTTCTAATCAGAGCAGAAACCACCGCTCGAGAACTGGAGGGTGCAGCGGCTACAACAGCCGACCGCCTGATTGAATCGGCAACCGAGGAAGCATCGCTCCTTGCGGTCAACTCCGAGAAGCTGTACCAAGACCAAATTTCTGCTGCGGAACGTAGGGCTGCTCGGAGAATCGCCGGTGCAAAGCATGACGCCGAGCTTCTCATCGCAAAAGCTAAAACCGAAGCTAAAGATAAATTACGCGATGTTGAATTAGAGGTGGCTAGGCTTCGTGGCCAAGCAGCCACCGAAGTGGCCGCGCTCAAGACGACAGCCAGACGCGAGGTTGAAGCTAAGAAAGCCGAGCTAGACGCAAAAATTGCCGCCCAAGAGTTTCTGAATCTCGACTCACTTGGAATAAAGCAGGCCGCCAAGGATCTAGCTCTGGCAGACCTAGAATCAAAGCTTAGAACTCGCAGAAGATCAGCCGAGAAAGACTACCTAGAAAAGCACAATGATGCCGTTCATCAAACCGAGGCTTACCTAGAATCTGCCAAGGTTGACCTCACTGACCTGAAAAAAACAATTGCAACGATTCGACTTGAGATACAGGCGCTCGAGATGGAAGCCGGCCAAGCTCAAGGTCGCATCCTTGCCGATGCCAGGAGCCAGGGCGAGGCAATCGTGCACAAGGCTGACCTAGAGGCAACTGAGATAAAGACCGAAGCCCTTGCCCGAATCGGCAAACTTGAAAAAGCCAGCAAGGTGCGCATGAAGGAATTCGAGAATCGTGTGCGTTCCAGTGAGCTTTATTTGGAAAACCTGCGTAGTTTGTTACACAACACTGATTCTCCGGAGGAATAGATGGAACAGCGCGCCAGAGTAACTAACTCATTCCAAATTGGCCTGACCGGTGGACTCGGAGTTCTGACCGCAATAATCATTGGCGCTGCCGTTTCTCAGACTGCCACGATTCTTACCTACATTGGCATCGCACTATTTCTAGCACTCGGGCTCGACCCAGTCGTCCGCTCTTTGACCAGGCGCAAGGTGCCTCGCCCGGTCGCGGTTGGAATCGTCGTCACTGGCTTTTTGGGAGCTGTCGGACTAATACTTTGGGCAATCATCCCAACGGCAATCAGAGAAGCCGCAAAGCTCGTTGAGCAAATACCAGACATTGCAACAAGCCTGGTGACTACAGATTTCATTACCCGTTGGGACAATCAGCTTGGCGGCGCAATATCAACCGCCACCGACACAAGCCTTGATTTCATAGGTAATTCTGCAAACTGGCCGGTGCTGCTCGGGGGAGTTCTAGAGGTCGGCATCGGAGTCATTTCGGGCGTAGTCGGTGTCGTGGTTGTGGTGATTCTCACCCTCTACTTCATGGCCTCACTAGAAGGAATGAAGGATTACTTAGCGAAGCTGTCTTCGGCCTCGAAGCGCGTACGTTTTCGCAAGCTGACAGACCAGATTGCCTATTCGGTTGGTCGCTGGGTAATGGGCCAGACATCCGTCAGCCTGATTCACGCAACCAGCTTGTTTATTTTCTTGAGCATCATAAATGCGCCGTTTGCATTGCTGTTGACGCTGTTGGCTTTTACTATCTCCCTGATCCCTTTGATCGGACCGCTATCTTCAGCGATTATCGTGACCACGGTGACTCTAATTGAAGGGCCCCAGCTGGCTCTAATTGCAGTTATCTACTACTTGATTTACCTCCAGCTCGAGGCCTACGTAATTGCCCCTAGGATCATGAAGCGAGCTGTTTCAGTTCCCGCGGCCCTAGTGGTTATTGCGGCCCTGATGGGTGGAACTCTTATGGGAGTTCTCGGAGCAGTTATTGCCATTCCGGTGGCGGCATCGATCTTGCTGATCGTGCGTGAAGTTTGGATGCCTAAGCAGCAACTTCGCTAGTTTTCGTCAATTAGTAACTAGTGGGTAGCGGTGAGCTTCCCGGAACCGTGACCTGCGCTATTTTGTCTAAAACTCTTTTGGTTGCTTTTTCGCCAACCCACAGGTGCTTTTCTTGGTCGTAACCAATCACCTCAGCGTGCGGAACAATAGCGAAACGGGCAGCCGCGGCTACCGGGTCAAGATACTCGTCTAGCTCAGGAATCAACGCTATGAGTGGTCTTCCAAACTCGTTCCATCTCAACAGATCAGCATCGGTTGCGCGATGAAGCGGTGGCGATAGCAATATGGCACCTTTGATGTCCTGATCAGGGCCATATTTGATTGCAAGCTCCGTGCCAAAGGACCAACCCACCAGCCATGGAGTTGGGAGCCCGCGATCAAAGCAGAACTTCACCGCTGCTGCCACATCGGCAATCTCGCCCACACCGTCAGAGAACTGCCCCGAAGAGGTGCCTCTGGGCGAGGTGGTGCCCCTGGTGTTGAATCTGAGTACTGCAACTCCAATCAGAGCTGGAAGGCGGTTAGCGGCCTTCCTGATCAAATGCGAGTCCATGAACCCACCGTGGGTAGGCAATGGGTGCAGCATTATCAAAGTTGTCGTTGGCTGGCCGGTCTCCGGAACTGATAATTCTCCGACTAGCACTTCGGAATCCGCGGTGTGCAGCTCGATGTCTTCGCGCTTGGCTGGCAGCGAGGTGGATGAACGAATCTCTTCCATCAGGTCAACATTCCATCGAATAGCTTCCAGCAATGATTATGAAAATGTCTTCTGGTTTCTACTCCACGGTGAAGGTCCCAGGCAACCGTGTGGGTAAGGCCTTGCTCAATGTCTATCTGGCACACCGGACACTTCCAACGCTTGCCCTCTTCGGCGTTTGCACCCGAGGACTGCTGTACTTGAAATTCGACACCGCGTTTAATTTCAGAGTGCGGCAAGGTGGTGCGAATCATTGAAAAATCAAGCTCACGATACTCTCTTTTGGCAGCATTTCGGCGAGGTCTGCGACCAACCATTAGTACCAGTTGTGTTTGTCGGAGTGGGCAAGGGCTGCGCATGGCGAGCCATAGCGACCCTCAATGTAACCAAGACCCCACTTAATCTGAGTCTCCGCATTGGTTCGCCAGTCGGCTCCTGCGGATGCCATCTTGGAGGCAGGTAGTGATTGAGGGATACCGTAAGCACCGGAGGACGTATTGGTGGCAGTTAGTTGCCAATTACTTTCACGTTCCCAGAGTTTTACCAAACAAGAGAACTGCGCGTATTCCCAACCTCGAGCTGTCGTTTGAGCAAGGGCCGAAGCCTGGGCGCTGCCGACATCTGGCATCGGTGCATTTCTAACAATCAGCCTCAGCGCGGTTGCTCCGTCGACAAGCTCAAACTCGCCACGGCCAAACCCGTCGCCGGCGATCGGCTGGATGGTCAGCTGCTGATATTCCATGTCCTGAGTGTCAAAACTCTGCATAGTGTCAGCAGACGCAAAAGCACCCGAGTAAGGATCAACCGCAGTAACCATGACCAAGGCGGACACAAAAACGAAACCCAGGCCGACACTTGTCCGCGGGTAAGTTGTTTTAGATCGATGTTTTGCCAATTTACTCCTCAAGGAAAGATAAGCCTATTAGGGCTTTGGCTTTGGGGCAATCAGCCAATAGCCAGTTGCCTGTGAGCTGCACTTGCAACCAGGTCGCAAAAAACATTCACTTCTGCCCTGGAAAGGCCGGACCTAGCGGTCCCAAGAGGCCTGGTTCGAACCTCAAATGGCAACGGAGAAATCAAATTTCCACGGACCACTCTGATGGAATTTAGAAGCTCATGAACCTGGGTTTTCGAGTAACCCTTTTTTTGCGACGAGAATCGCTTCTTGGGCTTCTGGTCTAATGTCTTTGAAATCTCCGACAGCAGCGGGTTCAGCTCGGCAAGCACCCCTGATTTCCCAGACCTGACTATGTGTTCAGCAATCTCTCTGGCCTCCAGAGTGTCAATGAGTTTAGCCAGAGTGCTATCTACCGGGGTTATCTGGTAACCACCTGTCACCAAGTCAAACCGTGCAACAGAAACTATGGATGCGGTTATAAGGCTTCGGCTAGCTGCTTCAAACTGGTATTTGATCCGATTCATGAGCACGTCAACTTGATGGGGGTGATACCCCATTAGATCTTGTTGGCTCATTGGGAACATTCTTAAAACACTAACTGACTCATGAGGTAGGCAACGAAAGACGAGGGAATCAAGGAATCAATCCGGTCCAACACTCCACCGTGCCCAGGCAACACTTTGCCCATATCCTTCACGTTCAAATCTCGCTTAATTAGCGACTCAGATAAGTCTCCTAAAACAGAGCTCAACAAAATCGCCGCACTGAACAGCAAACCAAACATAAATGACGCTGGAATCAACAAAACGAGAATCTGCCCGCCCACCAAGGCTCCGACAATAGAGGCAACAAGCCCCTCCCAGGTCTTCTTTGGGCTTATTTCAGGTGAAAGCTTCGTCTTTCCAAAAAATCTACCAATTAGGTAACCGAAAGTGTCAATGAAAGCAACCGTTACTACGAGCCCAAGCACCCACTGCACGCCCTTGGGTTCTGTGACTAGCTGAATTGAAAAACTCAACAGCAGCGGCACGTAAACCAAAACAAAAGCAGTTCCACCGAAATCTCGTAGGGTCTGCTTGAAAGACTGCCTATTGGAGGTGTAAATCAAAGTGGCTATTCGCCAGGCAACCAAGAGACAGATCGAGAATAGTAACCCAAGCCATTGACCCTCGGCGCTTAGAAAATAAGTGCTAACAACAATTCCAGGAGCCAAAAGCGCCACAAGTCTAGGGACGTGCCAGCCCGCCGATCGCATCGCAATACTAATTTCGGCAGCCGCGAATCCAGAGGCCACTGCAACCAACACAGTAAAAGCTAATGGGTGCAGCAATGTCAACAAAAATACAGCGCCAAGGCCAAACCCGACCATTAATCGTGGCCCCAGGGTTCTAGTCGTAGCCGATTCCATCTAAACCTCTAGCAGTTCTGCTTCCTTATTTTTCAACGCTTCATCAATTTTGTCGGTGTGGGCCTTAGTTAGGGCCTCAAGTTCTTTTTCACCGCGCTCAACTTCGTCTTCGCCGGCTCCACCGTCTTTCTTGACAGCTTCCAGGGCTTCCTTTGCAGTTCGTCTAATTCCTCTTACCGAAACTCGTCCATGTTCTGCCTTATCGCGGGTCAGCTTGACGTACTCTTTGCGTCGTTCTTCCGTTAGTTCCGGAAGGTTAATTCGGATAATTTCGCCGTCGTTATTGGGCTGAGCCCCCAGGTTAGGCATCGCCATCAGAGCCTTCTCAATAGCCGGCAACGCGGTCTTGTCGTAAGGGTTGATTATTATGGAGCGAGCCTCTGGGTTTTGGATGCCACAGAGCTGTGGCAACGGAGTTGGAGTTCCGTAGTAGTCAACCATCACCTTCTGGAACATGCCGGGGTTCGCCCTGCCGGTTCGAACCGACGCAAAGTCGTCCTTGGTCGACTCAAGTGCTTTGTCCATCTTGTCTTTGGCCTCTGCCAAAATTTCTACGATCATTTCATCTGCTCCTATTTGCCTATGCTCGAACCCGGGTGCCGACTTCGCTGCCTAACAGCGCGGCCGAAATATTATCCATACCAAATACTCGCATTGGCATCTTGTTATCCATGCAGAGCGAGAAGGCTGTTGAGTCAACAACCTTCAAACCTTGTACCAGGGCGTCCTGATAGTTAATTTCCACTAGCTTCTTTGCCTCTGGATTCTTATGAGGATCAGAAGAATAAACACCATCGACCCCATTCTTAGCCACAAGTACTTCATCTGCGTCGATCTCAAGAGCACGCTGCGCGGCAACTGTGTCAGTAGAGAAATAGGGCAAGCCTACTCCAGCTCCAAATATAACTATTCGGCCCTTTTCCAGGTGTCTGATTGCGCGCAATGGCAAGTAAGGCTCTGCCACCTGCGCCATTGAAATTGCAGTCTGAACGCGGACATCAGCACCGGCCTGTTCGATGAAGTCTTGCAGCGCCAACGCGTTCATTACGGTGCCGAGCATACCCATGTAGTCGGCGCGTCCTCGGTCCATGCCGCGGTTAGAAAGCTCAGCTCCCCGAAAGAAGTTTCCGCCGCCCACAACAATTGCAATTTCAACTTCTTTGGCTGCGTCAGCGATTTTCTTGGCTACTGCCGAAACAACATCTGGGTTAACTCCGAGGCCACCGCCACCGAAGGCTTCTCCGGAAAGTTTTAGAAGAACTCTTCTTTTCTTAGTCTCCAATTGGCCCTCCAGGGATCACGATGTTTTCGTTACCAATACTAGGGCGCAAACGAGTAACGGGCCCAGTCATTGACCGAGCCCGTTACCCATTAGTTGAACTATGCGCCGACGCGCAACCTTAGGAACCCGGTCAGGGTCAAACCAGCAGCGGATGCTACCTGAGCAACGCTCTGCTTGTTGTCCTTGGCAAATGGCTGGTCAAGCAAACAGGTCTCCTTGAAAAAGCCTGTTACTCGTCCATCAACAACCTTCGCCAAAGCCGCCTCGGGCTTGCCCTCGTTGCGGGCAGTCTCCTCAGCAATTTCGCGCTCCTTAGCAACAACTTCAGCAGGCACGTCTTCACGTGAAAGGTAGGTTGGGCTAAAAGCTGCGATGTGAACTGCGATGTCGTGAGCAGTGTCTGCATCCGCACCCTCGAAGCCAAGTACTACCCCCACCTGAGGCGGAAGATCACGGCTTGTTCGGTGCATGTAAGCATCGAGCCCAGGAGCCGAGATGACCTGAACTTTTCTAAGTTCTACTTTTTCACCCATGATTGCAGCCTTGTCGATGATCGACGCGGAAACAGTGCTATCACCCAGCGGTGCCTCTAGGGCAGCCTCAATCGTGGTTGCGCCCGAGGCGGAAATTGCATCTGCAACCTGGTCAGCAAGGGTCACAAAATTCTCTGCCTTCGCAACGAAGTCGGTCTCGCAGGCAAGCTCGATCATTACTGCAGAACCCGCAGCGATACGAGAAACGACCAAACCGTTTGAGGTCGTTCGTCCCTCTCGCTTAGAAACTCCCTTTAGACCCTTGAGTCTTAGAACTTCAAAAGCCTTTTCGATGTCGCCATTGGCTTCATCTAGGGCACCCTTGCAATCCATCATTCCGGCGCCAGACTTCTCGCGAAGAGCCTTTACGTCTACTGCTGTGTAGTTCGCCATATTATGCGTCCTTCTTCTCTACCTCAGCCTCTACAGCTGGGGTTTCTTCAGTAGTAGCTGGGGTTTCTTCACTCTTTGCATCAGCTGGCTTCTTAGCTTCTGTCTTTGGTGCCTCGGTTGCTGGGGCTTCAGCAGTGGCTGTGGTTTCTTCAGAAGTAGCTGGAGCCTCTTTGGTAACAGCTGAAGCTTCCTCAGTCTTTGCGGCAGCTGGCTTCTTAGCATCTGTCTTTGGTGCCTCGGTTGCTGGGGCTTCGGCAGCGGCCTCAGGAGTTTCTGATTTTCCCTGCTCTAGCAATTCGCGCTCCCACTCGGCCAAAGGCTCAGCCTGAGTCTCGTCCTTTGA
>Ga0105055_10010142_pt1 | contig 11853 bp, 12 predicted proteins | sample BON03_FD_78090 | JGI IMG/M metagenome (GOLD analysis project Ga0105055, IMG submission 78090) | Freshwater microbial communities from Lake Bonney liftoff mats and glacier meltwater in Antarctica - BON-03 | ecosystem: Environmental > Aquatic > Freshwater > Ice > Glacier meltwater | place: Lake...
AATGAGGTCGAAGAGGTTGCGGTAGATGGGCTCCTCCCAGGCGGCCGCTCGCGAGGCAAAGGCGCCACTGATGAAGGCATGGCGGAAGCGATCGTCCACCGCCGCCGCATACATCGCGGCCCGTCCGCCCTCGCCGTAGCCGGCCGCGGTCACTTCGCTGCCGGGGAACTGCAGGGCGAACCAGTCGACCGCGGCGAGCATCGTCTGGACGTCGTAGCCGAGCGGATGACGACCCATTTGAAAGGCCTGCCGATAGATCCATTCGCGATGGGTCTGGTCGGTTCTGAGGAGGCGCTCGTCTTTGCCGTCGGGACCGCCGTAGCGTTCGCGGTTCACCGGCGCTGGGATGAGGAGACGGAAGCCCGCCATCGCAAAGCGCAGCCCGATCTGTTGATGTGAAGGCAGGCGCGGGGTCATGCCGAGGATGTCCTCGGGCGTCTCGTCCGCGTCGGGCATCAGGACCATGAGCGGGGGAGCGGGCGCGCCGGGTTCTTCGGCGACGGGATTAATGTAAAGTCCCTCGGCGAAAAAGCCGGGCAGGACAGGCCAGCGCACCGCATGGACTCGAAAGCCGGGACCCTCCGCGACTCTCATTGAAGAGGGTTCACCCTCGAAGTCAACAGGGTTGAGGGAGATGAACTCCAGGGCTGGAGCGGTGCGCTCATCGACGACCCCGAGCTTTTCCCGGAGGGCGAGGCGGGAGGCGGTGACAAAGGCGGCCCGGGCTTCCGCCTCGAGGGGCTGGCTCACGGTGCGGGCGGCCGCCGTCGCGATTTCGGCGTCGACGAAGGCATGGGCCCCGTCCATGATGCGCACGGAAAAATCCTCGTCGGTCCAGTCGAGCGGAGCGGTGTCGGGCAGAGTTTCCAAGTCCTGACAGAGACACAACGAGGGCGCTGACAGAACAACGAGGGCGGGCAGGAGCGAGCGGATCATGGTTCCTTATTTGCCTTGAGGACGAGTTGATTGATGCGGGTGCCTACGTCGCCGGTCGCGCGGACGACGAGGACGATACCGGGATCGGGCGCGCCGTCGGCGGAGTGACGGGTCACGGTGTAAATGTCAGTGAGCTTGACCTCGAGATTTTTCAGGGAGACGTCGAGCCCCTCGGGCAGGTTGGCTTTGGCGATGGCCTTCTGCACTTCCTCATCGAGCTCGGCTTTGTAGTCGTTGAGATCGACCCGCAGCTGGGCTTCGATGCCTTTGACGAGGAGCCCCTCGATGAGCCACGCCGCTGCCCCGGTGAGTTTGTCCCGCGTCTCCACGGTCAGCTCCACCTCGGTGAAGCCGAGAGTCTGATCGACGTAGTTGATGACGGGCTTGCCCTTCACCCAGATCGAGCCGGCGACGCCGCGTCCGAGACGTGACTTGTCGGCTTCCAGATTGAGCTTCAGATTGAGGAGCCCGTTCTGCCCTACTTCGGCCTCGAGACCCGAGATCTCGACCTTCGTCCCGATGCCGGTATCGATCTCGATGGACTCGGTCTTGAGCACTTCGTTGAGCTCGGCCATGGAGATGACGACGGGGAGATTCAGATCGGTCCCGGTCGGTCCTTCGAGAGGCAGCATGTCGGGGAGGGGCGCCCGGGTCGCTGCGACCGGTTCGCGGTTCGTGAGGTAGGTCGCGGACTGTACCCCGACGGTGAGCGAGATCTGATCGGGTTGACTCAGGTCGATCGGCGCGACGAGGAGCCGTTGCGGCGTGACCTGCACCCAGAGCGGCGGATCGTCCGAGACCATCTTGCTGATATGGGCCTGGTTCCAGAGCTTCGTGACTTCGCGGCGCAGGTTGAGGCTCTTTTTAAACGAAGGCGTGATCTTCCTCGTCTCGCGCTGGAGGTATTTCCCGAGACTGCTCCCGAGCATCTCGCTGATGTCCAGTTTGCCGAGTTGGCCGAGACTTAGCGCGGCTTTGTTGAGATCGAGGGCGGGGGTGAGATTGGGATTGATCTGCCAGTCGGGCATCACTTGCGGGACGAGGGTGCCCCCGGCGGTGCCGCCGACATCGACACTGCCGTTGAGAGGGAGGGAGATGATTTTCGCATCGAGATTGCCTTGACCTGAGCCGTTCCGTCGAAGGGGACGGAAAAAGCAAGTTGCGTGCCTGTGTTTTGAAAGCGGATCTCTCCCCGCTTCACATCCCAGGCGTAGGAGCCTCCCTTGATCGTTTTGTGAAAATTCTTTTCCTCACCGCCTTCAAAACGGGGCGGCACTTCCGCGTTGGCGATCTCTTCGAGCAGGGTGACGGGCACGGCGATGTTCACCGCGAGCAGTGAGGTCTCGGGCCGGGGCACGTCGTACTCGCCGATGGGATCGCCCGACGGGGCCGCGACCGAGATCAGCTTCGGACCGAGGATGCGGGCCCCCACGAAGACCGCGAGGAGACCGACTATCGCGACGACGGCGAGAATGAGGAGAATCGTTTTCATAACTGACTGGACCGGACGGAACCATGACACGTTCGTGTATGGCTTAAACAGGCGATACTTAATGCCGCCGTTTATTTCAAAACGATCTCGTGGAATATTCCAGACATGTTTATGCAAAATGAAGCGATTGAGTGGGGAAGCCGCTCGATAGGGGCGGCCAATCGGTCGCGGCTTCAGTGTGGCCATCTCCTCGTCGAGTTGAGCCGCGGGGCTGATGAGATCTGCCTCGCCTCGAAACGTCTCAGCGACGAGGAAATCAAGGATGGCATCCCCGCCGATGCCCCGGTGAAGTGGACGAACTGGACTGTCTGCACCGGATCGCATGACGTCCAGGTGCTCCCCGGTCTGCCCGATCTACCTGTCCTCGCCCGGCAGGATCCCGTCTTCGAAGTCGCTCCCGGTGGCGGCGCGAAGGTCTTCGTCCGCATCCCTGTGACCGTGCTCGTACAGGTGAGCGATCGCGGCGGGGAGATCCTCGCCGAGTTCCCGACCGAGGCACTGCCGAAGGTGAAATTCGGTGAGGCGGAGAAGGTGGAACCGTGCTTTCTCCTCGCGGATTCTCCCAGTCCGGTCCCTCTGCCCGGTCTCGACGGGGCCACGGTCCAGGCGCCCATCCTCATTCGCAATGACTCCCGTGAAGTCCTCAGCGTGACCCAGATCTGTCTGCGCGTCGGCCACCTCTCCATTTACCGTTTCGGAAAATCCCTCTGGGCGAGCGAGACGCTCGTGCGCTACCAGGGCGGAGAAAGTCCCAGCCGCATCAGTGTGAAGTCAGGCGCTCCAAGTGAGGCGGTCGGGGCCACTCTCATCGCCGGTCCCCGCGAGGGCAGTCCCGCGACGATCGTCGGGCGCACCTTCCGCTCCTTCCGCCAGTGGACGAGAGGCGCGGCGCACTGCTTCTGAGCCGGGGTGGCTTTTTTAGAGCCATTTCATGCGGCGGAAGAGCCAGAACATGCCGCCCGCGCAGACGAAGAAGAGCACCCAGACGGCCGGGTATCCCCAGCGCATCGAGAGCTCGGGCATGTTTTCGAAATTCATCCCGTAGATCCCGACGATGAAGGTCAGGGGCAGGAAGATCGTTGAAAAGCAGGTCAGCACCTTCATGACCTCGTTCATGCGATTGCTCATCTCGGAGAGGTAAAATTCGCGCAGGGAACTGCTATTTTCGCGGAGGTCGTCGGTCTTTTCGATCGCCTGGATGGCGTGGTCGTGGAGATCGACAAAAAAAGGCTCTGAGTTCTCTGTCGTGAGGCTGGAGTTGTCCCGCATGAGAGACCCGGTAATCTCGCGAATGGGCCGCACGATGCGGTGGAACTGATTGATATCGCGCTTCAGAGAGTAGAGTTCGCCCACCTCGACCTCCGTGGGATCGAGCTGGAGCCGCTCGTCCATCGCGATGACCGCCTCGTCGAGCTGGTCCATCACGAAGAGGTAGTTGTCCACCACCATGTCGAGGATGGCCCAGGAAAGGTAGTCCGCCTTGAATCGCCGGATGCGTCCGCCCACGTTCGTCTTGATCCGCTCGATGACCGGGTCAAAAGCCGCCGTGGGGCTCTCTGCAAAGGTCAGGACGACATTGCCGTGGAGGAGGAGCAGGGAAAAATGCTGCAGGTCGATCACGTTTTGCTTTTCGTCTATCGTGATCAGCTTCGTCACCACAAAAATCTCTGACTCGTGATTCTCGATCTTGGAGCGACTCCCGGTATGGAGGATGTCCTCCAGAATGAGCGATGAAACGCCGAACTCTTTCCCGATTCGGGCCAGTTCCTCCACGTCATGGAGACCGGTGAAGTGCAGCCAGGTCACCGTATCCTCTTCGCTGCTGATCGCCTGTTTGGGAAACTTCTCGAAAGATGTCTCGGACGACTTTGCGAGGTTGTATTGGATGAGCCGGATATGGGCCGACTTGGTGCGGCGCTCGCCGCGGTGGACGGGTGAGCCGGGGGGCTGGGCGATGAGCCGTTTCTTTTTAACGGTGGTGGGGCCGGGGGACCAGGTGGGGCGAGTGGGGTTCATGGGGCAGTGCCGCATCATAACGTCGGCTGCGGCTTTGTCAGTCCCATTGAATTCTAGTTGCACGATTTTTCAAAGCACCCGTAGGATGTCCCATGGCGGACACACCCCAGACCGGGCCGGGCGGATCTCGACTGGCGATCTTCGGCGGCTCTTTCGATCCCGTGCACCGCGGTCATCTCGCGATGGCCGACGCCGCCCGGGAGCGACTCGCCCTCGACGGGGTCATTTTTGTGCCCTGTGCCGTCTCGCCTTTTAAAAGCGGCACCGTCGCGAGCGGACCGCAGCGGCGGGAGATGCTCGAGACCGCGATCGCCGAGGCGGAGATGGATTGGGCCGGGATCGATGATTTTGAACTCAATCGTCCCGCCCCGAGCTACTCGTGGCGGACCGCCCGACATTTTTCCACCTCGCGTCCCCGGTGCGAGTGGCACTGGATCCTCGGGACCGATCAGTGGGACCGGATCGAGCGCTGGGCCGAGCCCGAAATCCTCCGGGATCTGCTCCATTTCATCGTCTTTTCCCGCGCGGGCACCGTCGTGCGCGATCGACCCGGCTGGCGGTATACGGCCATCGAGTTTGAGCATCCCGCCTCCTCGACTGCGATACGGGAGGACTTCGCCGCGCACCGCGGCTGGCTCAATCCCGCAGTCGCGGAGATCGCCGGGGAGATTTACTGACAGCAAACACGCTTGAATCTCCCCGTAGGTCAGTGATAGATTCCGGCCACATGCTTTCCCGATTCATCCCCCCGGCCATCGTTCTTTTCTGGCTGGGTAGCGTCGGGTGGCTCTCTGCGGTGGTCTGGGCGCCGCCCGGGTCGCGCATGGCGCAGGTAGATCCGCTCGAGGTCTATCGCGTCTTTTTCTCGTGGAACGACTCGGCCAACATGACCCTCTTCGAGAACGGCACCCGGCGTGGTCAGATCACCGTCTCGGGCGGCTCGGGCAACGATCCCGTGACGGGCAAATTCGCGCGCATCCTCTCGCTCTCGGGCTCGATCGAGACCTACGATCCGCTCAGCTCGTCGAATCTCGTCGATCTCTTCTGGAAAGGGACGGTCGCGTTCTCCGAGGCGATGGCCTTGCAGGAGACCGACTTTTCCGTCCGCATCCCGGGGAAAGAGCTCAGTGCTCAGCTCCAGTATACGGAATCGGCGAAGGCGGGGAAAATCCGGGTCACGATGGCCGGACGCGAGATCCTCAGCTTCGACAGCACCACACCCGGTCCCGGGGAAGGCGCGGCGGGATCTCCCCTCGCGATGCTCGGGGCGATGGGCGGTGATAGTAACCTCGGTGCCCTCGGCGGGCTCGGTCTCGAGGCGCTCAACCCGTCGACGATGAAGCTCGAGACGACCGCGAGGATGGGAAATTTCAACTTTGGCGGACGCGACATGCGCTCTTTTTTCATCACCCTGCGTAATCCCGATCACGATCAGGAGATACGCGTTTACCTCAGCGAAGTGGGCGAACCTTTGAAGATAGAATCGGACCTTGGCTTTGAGGCAATCTCGGAGATCTTTGTCCCGCTTGATGCCTACCGCCGCGACGTCCCCCCGAAGATTGAATGATTGAAATAGCCAACCTTTCCATGCGCTACGGCGAGCTCCTCGCCCTCGACAGCCTCGACCTTACCATAGAACGAGGCGAGTTTTTCGCCTTCCTCGGGCCGAACGCGGCGGGGAAAACGACGACGATCAAGCTGCTTACCGGGCTCATCGAACCGACCTCGGGCTCCGCGAAGATTTGCGGCTACGACATTCAGAAAGATCCGCTCGAGGCCAAAAAACGCATCGGTTACATCCCCGATGTGGCGGAGTTTTACGACAAGCTCACCCCGATCGAGTTCATGGCCTTCATCGCCGAGCTTTTCCAGGTCGATCATGCCGCTGCGAAAAAGCGCACGCCCGAGCTGATGGAGCAGTTTTCCCTGATTCCCTATGGACGCCAGCGCATCGAGAATCTCAGCCACGGTACCCGCCAGCGCCTCGCTTTTGCCTCGGCTCTGCTCCACGAGCCCGAAGTCATCATCGTCGACGAACCCATGATCGGACTCGATCCCAAGAACGTCCGCGTCGTGAAGGAAGAGCTCAAGGCCCGCAGCAAAGCCGGAGTCACGATCTTCCTCTCTACCCACCTCCTCAACGTGGCCCACGAGCTCGCCGATCGTGTCGGGATCATCAACAACGGCAAACTCTGCGCCCTCGGCACCGTCGAAGAAATCCGAAGCGGCGTCGCCGGCGGGACAGGTCAGTCGCTCGAGGAGCTCTTTTTGGAAATTACGGGGGACGAGGGGGAGTAGGCGGGTGGGTCTAACATTGGCGCAAGGGCAGACAGGAATGTCTGCCCCACCCTGGTTCGCGGGGATCCCTGGAAGTTCGTAGTGGTGACGTCCACGTCGCCACCGCGATTTTCGGGAAAGTAGAACGGGTCTCCCGGCCCGTTTGTCGTAGCACCGGTCCGACCCGGGAACATTGGCATGTTCCTCTACGACAAGGCAATGGCACCATACTTCTCGAGACCGCGCCCCCCTACCCAAGGCCGCTTGCGTTTTCGGGGAGCACGGCGAGGGTGGCGCGCATGGGGGAGGGGGAAGTCACCGGCAAGCAACTGATCGATGTCGAAACGATTCTGGAAGCGCTCCAGAGTCTTTCGCCCGAGCGGATCCTCGCCATCGCGCGGGACGCCCACCCCGGTGACGTCGAGGTCGCCTTCGAGCGCCTCGAGGACTCGGATCGCGAGCAGATCCTCGCCCATTTGCCGGCCGAAGCCCTCTCCGCCTGGGTCGATTACCTGCCCGCCACCGACGTCGAAAAGCGACTCGAGACGATGACGACGACCGAGCAGCGCGAGGTCCTCGAAGCGCTCTCCGATGACGAACTCGTCGATTTTCTCCAGGAGATCGAAGAGCAAGACCGCCCGCAGTACATCGAGCTCCTCGGTGAAGACAAACAGCAGGTCTCCGCCGACCTCATGCGCTACCCCGAGGAGACCGCCGGCGGACGCATGACGAAGGCGATGGCGACCATCCGCGAGAACATCACCGTCCGCGAAGCGCTCAACGAACTCGCGGGGATCCAGGACCAGGCCGAGCTCCTCAGCCGCATCTATGTCGTCGACGAAGAGCGCCGCATCCTCGGCAAGGTGCGCCTGCGCGATCTCGCTTTCAATCCCCGCAGCACCGCGATCCGGGACCTCATGGACTCGGACCGGATCTCCGTCCCGGCCCTGGCCGACCAGGAGGAAGCCGCGCACATGATCGCCCGCTACGACCTCATGGCCCTGCCCGTCGTCGATGAAGAGGGCCGGCTCCTCGGGGTCATCACCCACGACGACGCCCTCGAGATCCTCGAAGAGGAATCGACCGAGGACATGGAGCGCATCTCCGGGATCGGCGGCCAGAGTGACCTCGCCTACCTCCAGACCTCGGCCGTGGCCCACTTTAAACGCCGCTTCGGCTGGATCCTCGCCCTCGCTTTTCTCGCGCTCTCCTCGGGCTTCATCCTGCATGCCTTCGAGTCTGTCCTGAAGACCTACTACATCCTCGCCCTCTATCTCCCCATGGTCGTCGCGGCCGGCGGCAACACCGGCGCCCAGTCCGCCACCATGGTCATCCGCGCGATGTCCCTCGGCGAACTCGACACCCGCGAGTTCTGGCGTGTCATCTGGAAAGAGGGACGCATTGGTGTCATGTTAGGCAGTCTCCTCGGCCTCTGTGTGGCGCTCCAGATCAACTTTCTGCTCCCGCCCGGCTTTGACACCGGGCCGGTCTCGGTGTTCCAGGTCGGCCTCGTCGTGGGGGTCTCCCTCATGGCCCAGGTCCTCACCTCGACCCTGATCGGCGCGGGCCTGCCACTCCTCGCGAAAAAAGTCAATCTCGATCCCGCCGTCGTCGCCTCACCTGCGATCACGACGCTCGTCGACTTAAGTGGTTCCGTGATCTATTTCGGCCTCGCGGCCTGGATTTTTGCGTGAGGGGGAGTGAGATGGTTTCTGCTTCACGGGGTTGCCGGGCCCGTCGGGGAAAAGTATTGATGTGAATGCAAATTTTTGATACATTGAATACATGAAGCAGATCACCGTGCGTCGAGTTCAGGATTTGTGCGTCGCCGAAGCGAAGCGACTCGCTCGGGAGCGAGGCGTCGCGGTCAACACGGTTTTCGTTGAAGTGCTCGAAAAAGGGCTCGGAGTGGGACCTGAAAAGACGACCAACGGACTCGAACGTTTTTCGGGCGACTCGGATTTTGGACCGGGCTGGGACGCCCACCTCGAAGCGCTGAACCTGATACACCCCGCTGACTGGGAATGACCCATTCCCGTATTCTTCTCGACACGAACGCCTACTCGGATTGGCGTCGAAAGAATCGATGGAACAATGCCATCTCGAGAGCTGGTACCGTCATGATCTCCGCCATCGTCCTCGGAGAGCTTCGCGCCGGGTTCAAAGATTCCGCCAGGGAAGAGGAGAACGAGCGGAAACTCGTCCAATTTATTTCAGATCCCGTCGTGCGGGTTCTCGATGTCGTGGAGTCCAGCAGTCGGAATTATGCCGCGCTGAAGCATTTTTTGAAAAAATCAGGCACTCCGATTCCTGAGAACGATATCTGGATTGCTGCTCTCGCGGTCGAGCATCTCGTCCCTGTCGTTACCTCGGACGCGCATTTCAATTATTTGCCGCAAGTGGCAAGAATCGTGGACTCTGGCGAAGAAGGGCTATGGCCGGGTAGGTCGTGACTCTAGGGGGTTGTGCCAATAACTCGAGGTGCGGGGGCAGTGACCGCTGCGACGGGGCACGTTTCAGGCAATGGGGTTGACCTCGATGCTTCCGTGGCTAAACCGCAAAAGATCTAAAACGCAAAAAATCTCAACTTTATCCACCGCAAGGCCTGTGGATGTCCCACCCCCTCCTGTAGATTGGATGCGAAATGAGTCGTGCCTGACCGCTTTGACCGATAAAACGGGAGCGCGTTGACGCGGAAGTGAAGACAATGAAATCCAGCGGAAGACACGAAATGGCTTGTGCTCACAGCCGCGAAGGCCGTCCCGTTGGGGAATGGGAGCCGCTTTTTACGCCGTTCGGGGACGGGGAAGGGCAGTGCCGGGGGAGAGAGTGTGGGCGCTGTCGTGATCTCGAGCCGGATCACGGGCATCTCAACAAAGTCGCCTGGTGGGCGGGGAAATTTGCGGCAGAGATGTTTGTGGCCGGGTCAGCGGAGGCGGAGGCGGCGTTTCTAGATCTGAGCAATCGGGACGGCAATCTCGGGACAATTTCTCAAAATGTCTCCGTCGCGGGTGTAAAGCTTCACTCCGAGTGTTCTCGCCCGTGCCGCGTAGGCGGCGTCGTAGAGAGTAAGGTTGCTGGCGTTGGCCTCGGCCAGCACAAGGTCGTCGTCGCATTCCGCGCAGAACGTCACCATCGCCAGTCCCTGCCTCACCATCGCCAGTCCCTGCCTCAGCATGGCAATGCCGTCCTCGGCGCCGATCCTTCCGAGGCGCGTGTAGGTCCGCAGCACGTTGCCAAACTCATGGCGGCACAAGGGCAGGGTTTACGTGTCTCGCGTGTCGCCCCCATGCGGGGGCGTGGATTGAAACCAAGTATGTGAAACCTACGGGGATCAAGATCACGTCGCCCCCCATGCGGGGGCGTGGATTGAAACCAGTTCCATCAACGCACATCGCCTATCGCAGAGCGTCGCCCCCCATGCGGGTGCGTGGATTGAAACCGCATCAGGTCCATTACTGCGACGTGACGCGCGGAGTCGCCCCCCATGCGGGGGCGTGGATTGAAACTCAGGCGGGGCTCCGACCCAAGGGCTGAAGCCCTCACTCCAGCGCAGACAAGAACGAGGGAGGATAAACACTACTGTCCGCCGCATCGGACGCGCAATAGCCCGCCCTCCGAAGCCTCCGAAGCCTCCGTGGAGAAGGGGGAACATTGGCATGTTCCTCTACGAGAAATTCCCGTAGACTCCCGTAGTGGTGACCTCCAGGTCGCCACCGCGTCGGGCGCTGGATCGCCTCACGGCAGTTCATCGACCGTTTCATCCCGCTGGTAGATCGGGAGCTGACGGTAGGGAACGGTGAAGGAGAGGACCATCATGGAGGTGCCGTAGGTTCCTCCGTTGCGACCGTTCGACCAGGAGCCGTTCGACTGCTGTTTGGGGATGTATTCGCTGTACATCCAGTCGGCATACTGCGCCCAGAAACGGCCTCCGAGCTGGAACATGCCCTGGGCGTTGTAGTAGTTCGCGTAGTACTCGTGGGCGTTGTTGATAATGTGCTGGCGGTGTTTGAGGATGTAATCCCCGGAGCGCGGGGTCGACTCGGTGCCGTGGTAGCCGCTCAGTTCGAGGCAGAGCAGCCCGCAGCCGGTGAGGGTCTCGGAGTGTCCCCACGGATCGGTGTAGCCGAAGCTGCCGGACTCGAGATCGTGGTTTTTGAGGACATAGGCGACCGCCTTCTTGATGGCCTCGTCAGGAATGGGGGCGCCGTTCAGCTTGGCGGAACGCAGGGCCATGAGCGCCCAACCGCTGCACGAGAGATCGGAGTCACGGGAGTCGGGCTTATAACGCCAGCCGCCCGCGTGGTTTTCATTTTTCGGCACGGCCTGGGCTTCGAGGATGAGCTTGGTGGCCTTCGCGAGGACGGGGCTGAGGCGATCCTGCGTCTCGACGTCGACCATGCCGCTGCACTCGGAAAGAAAAAGGGTCGCAATGGTGTGGGCATACATGAGCCCGTGTCCGGAGTCACCTTTGTCGAGGAGTCCGTTGCTGCGCTGGCTGTCGAGCACGTAGTTGATGCACCGATCGAGGTTCGGCGCATACTCGCCGAAGCCGGGGGTGTAGCCGGCCGAGAGATACGCCATGCCGACAAGCGAGACGACCCCGACGGAGCGGCCGTAGGAGTCGCTGAAGGTGCCGTCGGCGGATTGGTTCACGGCGAGATATTGCAGGGCTCGCTCGACGGCGGACTCGATGGCGGGCTGGTATTTCAGGAAGACATCCGCCGAGAGGGGCTCCTGACTGCGCGCGGTTGGGGCGAGGAGGAGGAAAGAGCAGAAGAGGCGAGGGAGGACGGAAAAAGGTTTCATCGGGGGAGGCGGATGAGCGAGCCGACAGGGGGAAGGTGGATGAGGCGGATGAGGTGGGAATGGGGGGTGGGGAAGGAAGGAGGGATTGGGTGCGGAACCCGGCCTCATAGAGGCCAGCTACATTGTCGGGCTGGTGGGTGGGGAAGGGAATGTGGTATTGGGTGCGGAACCCGGCCTCATAGAGGCCAGCTACATTGTCGGGCTGGTGGGTGGGGAAGGGAGGAGGGATTGGGTGCGGAACCCGGCCTCACAGAGGCCAGCTACAATTTTCTGCCGGGCTATTTTTTGCCGGCTTCTTTGGCGATGACCTGGAAGTAGCGGCC
>Ga0105055_10010147_pt1 | contig 11848 bp, 10 predicted proteins | sample BON03_FD_78090 | JGI IMG/M metagenome (GOLD analysis project Ga0105055, IMG submission 78090) | Freshwater microbial communities from Lake Bonney liftoff mats and glacier meltwater in Antarctica - BON-03 | ecosystem: Environmental > Aquatic > Freshwater > Ice > Glacier meltwater | place: Lake...
GTCGCGGATCTTTCGGCAGTGGTCGCGTCTTCATCATCCTAAAAACGGAAATTTCATACGCCCTTGAGGAGAGGGTCAAAATAGGCCCTCGCTTCTCGATATGGCTCATCCGTTTTTCAAATGCCTTTTGCCCTCGCGATTAAAAGAGAACGGCTCTAGCGATTGACTAAGCTTGCGGAGACGCGATCCAAGCCTCTCCGGTAGAGCCAGGCCCTGTCGAAGTCGCTGCTTTCTTCTTTTTCAGAAGCCGCTTGAGCTCTTTTTCCGGCAGTGCGGCGAATGCCTTGTCCGTGGGCGCGAGTATCGTCAAGGGGCCATCGTCTTTCAATCCAGAACCCAGCCCGGCAGCCTCGACTGCGCTGAGCAGGGTTCCCAATAAGCCGCTCCGTTTCGCCACACTGAAAATGTCATTGCTCTCAACAGGCGTCGGCGGCAGCAGGACCGAGTCGATCACGTGGATGACCCCGTTCGAGCACTCGATGTCCGCGTCCAGAATTATGGCCTCGCCTACTTTGACCCGGCCGTTGGCAAAAGAGATCGTCAGCGGCGTTCCTTCAACCGTCGCCGCTTTTCCTTTCGCCAAAGCGCCTGCGAGTTTCGTGGCACCGGGGCTGACGTGGTACTTTAGAATTGCCTGCAGTTTATCTCTGTTCTCCGGCTTTAGCAGGTCCTTCACGGTGCCCGGCGGCAGCTTGGCAAAAGCCTCATCGGTCGGCGCGAATACCGTGAACGGGCCGTCCCCTTTCAACACGTCCACCAACTCCGCCTCGGTCAGAGCGGTGGCGAGCGTGCCGAAGCGTCCATCGGCGAGCGCCTGATCGACGATTGATCCTCCGTCTGAGCCGTAACTCCGGATCCAATCGACCTCCAACTCAAACGGCCCGGCTTTCTTGTCCCCCAGCAGAATCCCGAGTCGACGGATCTTGCCGGGATCGAATTCCTCATCCTTCAGTTTCATTCCCCGGAAGCTGGCGAAAAATTTTGAGAACGGCACCCGCACCTCGGTCCATTCACCCTTGGTCGTAGGAAACTCTGCCGAGAAGGAAACTTCCATACCCCGATAGCGGGCCTCGGTGACAAGTCGGAACTGATAGGTCCGACCGTCTCCCTTCACCCGCGCGACCAGCCCTTCCGCGTTGCTCAGATCAAAATCAACGTTTCCGGTTCTCAGCGAAGAGAAGCCGCCGTTGTTCTCCAGTTTGAGAGTTTGTTTAATTTGTTTGAGAATGATTGAAAATATCGGCAATTTTCGGCTTGTCTTTTTCTTATTGTGGTCGAATGGTTTGCCTGCGTGGCGTTCAAATAACGCCCCCCTTTGAACCCCAAAATTCTATGAAAAAATTACTTCCAATCTGCGTGTCTCTCCTAGCCGCAGCCTCTCTCCAGGGCTTCGCCGCGGACGAAAGTTCTACCGAAATTGAAAATACTGATGTGGTGTCGTCGGGAATCTACACTGGCACGGCAATGCGCGTGGATCAGGGTGAAAAGGAGATCTACTTCAAAACCGACGAGGGTAAAATACTGGAGCTTTACTTCAAGAAAGACACCAAACTCATGAAGGATGGCAAGATGGTAGAATTCACTGAACTCGCCAAGGACCAACCGCTTAAGGTGAAGGTGGAAAAAACTGGCAATCATCTCACGCCACTGGAAGTGACAATTCTCTCTGAGAAAAGTTCCCCATAGGCGACTGGTCTAAAAAGCGAAGTGGATTGAAAGATTCGCGTCGCCTTTTTTGTCCTCACGAGGAGATTCATGATAGTGCTGTTCATTCGATTCATCGAAAAATGAGGAACCCCTCCCGGCTCTTTCATCGCTGGTTTGCGCCTTGGCTGTTTCTTCTGCTCGCGGTCAGTGCAATTACCGGCGTGGCGTATCGAGCTGGCAAAACTTGGTTCGGACTGAATGGAGGAACCGGCCAATCCATCATGGAGATCCACACTGGAGAGTGGATCCACCCCGCCTTTTCGCCATTTTACGTTCTCATTGTTGGCGGAGGACTTCTCCTTCTGCTCTCCAGTGGCGCGGTGCTTCTTCGCCAGCAGACCCGCGCTCAGGGCGCCCGACTTTGGCATCGTATTTTTGGGCTGATCTTGATCTTGCCCCTGACCGCGACGGCCGTGACGGGCATCCTCTACAAGCTGGGACAGGAGTGGTTCGACTTTTCGGAAGATACGAGTCGATTGCTCATGGTAATCCATGAGGGACGTTGGCTAGGGCCGACGTTACGCCCTTTTTACGTCACGCTTTTAGGCCTAGGCGTCCTCGCTCTGGGATCATTTGGCTTGCGCTTGGTTCGCTTTCCACGCCGAAAGCCGACTGTCTAATCGTCAATGTCTTCCCTTCAATATTGTTCTAAATGATCGACACGGGAAAAGCCCTTGCAATGGGTGCTTTGGCTCTTTGCGTCAATATCGTTCTCATGGCAGTGAAAATTGCCGTGGGACTTGTGGGCAATTCCTATGCGCTGGTAGCTGACGGTATCGAGTCCGCCGGCGATATTTTCTCGTCTCTCATCACTTGGATGGGATTTCATCTCTCGCTTCGCCCGCCGGACGAGGGCCATCCATTCGGCCACGGCAAAATCGAATCGCTCGCTGGAGTATTCTCTGGAATGGCGCTTCTTATTGCTGCCGCCGTTATTGCCTGGAACTCAGTTTTGGAGATACGCACTCCGCACCACGCTCCAGAGTGGTTTACGTTGCCGGTCTTGATTGGAGTCGTGATCGTGAAGACCCTGCTTGCGAAGAAAATCCAGGCCTTTGGAGTGTCTGTCGATAGTCGGGCCGTGCAAGGAGATGCCTGGCATCATCTATCCGACGCAATGACATCTGGGGCGGCAGCGATAGGGATCACAATTGCCCTCATTGGCGGAAAGGGTTGGGAAATGGCTGATGATTATGCCGCGCTTCTCGCGTGTATTGTGATCGTGACAAACGGTATCTTGATCATCAATAGAGCACTCCATGAGGTGCTCGATGGCAGCGTTGATCCCGCCCAAGTCAGCGCGATCAAGGAAATTGCCAATAAAGTCTCCGGCGTGGATCATGCAGAAAAGTGTCGCGTCCGCAAAAGTGGCATTGGGTTGTTTGTTGAAATACACGTCCGAGTGCATGGCGAGACTCCGGTTCGGGTCGGGCACGAAATTGGCCACCAGGTCAAGGACCAGATTCGGAAATCTTGTCGCCAAGTGATTGATGTCGTCGTCCATTTGGAACCCACTCCAGAGAATTGATCCCCTAAGCCCAAAAAACTCGGGCGCATTTAAAACCGGCTTATCAACTCCCGACATTACCGGCAGAAAATCGCGAGAACTCAAGCGACGCAATCTGCCGAGCCTTCCAGCATTTCCCCCGCCAATCGAATCGCGGCGATCATACTGTCGGGACGAGCGAGAGATTTTCCGGCGATGGCAAAGGCGGTCCCATGATCCGGGCTCGTGCGAGGATAGGGTAACCCCAGAGTGACATTCACACCTTGGTCAAAGGCATGCAGCTTCAAGGGAATGAGCCCCTGGTCATGATAGAGACAGAGAACGCCATCGAACTCCCCCTTGACCGTTCGATAAAAAACCGTATCCGGTGCTAGGGGGGCGCTGAAGCTCGCTTCCGTCCCCCAGAGTTCGCGAAGAACCTCCACCGCCGGAGCCACCATCTCGATCTCTTCCCGGCCCAGATCCCCTTCCTCCCCCGCATGCGGATTGAGCCCGGCCATGGCGACGCGGGGACGGGAAATATTCCGCTGCTGGAGGAATTGAGTTAAAAGATTCCCCACCCGGACGATCTCCGAGGTTTTGAGCTGCGCGACCACATCCTTAAGCGGAATATGGGCGGTTACCAGCGCAACCGTCAGGGCCCCTCCCGTCAAACACATGGCATAATCCTCCGTTCCCGTGCGGGCAGCAAAAAACTCGGTTTGTCCCGGATATTCAAATCCAACCTGATGCAACTGCGCCTTGCTCACCGGTCCGGTGACAACGGCTTGAATCTCCCCGTTCTTCGCCATGGAAGCCGCTTTCTCGAGGGCCTCCAGCGATTGCCGGGCCGAATCCATGGTCGGCTCACCCGGAAGGACGGTCCCAAGATCTCCGATCATTTCGTAATCGAATTTCCCCGACAAAACTCCGCTCGCCAGGGCCGCCCGGACGACTTCGGGCCCCACCCCGGCAGGATCTCCCTGGGTGATCCCGATGCGCGGTTTCACCCTAAAGGCGGCAGTTGAGTTGAGGGAGGATTGTTGATAGTTGGATCTCAGCGGCATAGGCCGTCAATTAGGTTCACCTGCCGAGGTGATCGACGTGATTCGCTGTCGGTTGCTCGTTTTCTTTCACTCAGCCATCAACTGTCGCGTTTAGGTTCACCGCGCCTTAAGAGAAGATTTTAATGTAGGCCTTTTCGCGCAAGGTATCGAGCCAACGGTTTTGAACCTTGAGACGTTCTTGTTGGATCAGGTTTTGCTCGATCTCATCCCGCACGTCGGCCATCGGTTTGACGGCGGCACTCTTTTTAGCTTCGACCATGAGAACATAAAAAGTTGAGCCAATTTCCACGACCGGGCTGACTTCGCCGGGTCGGAGGGAAAAAGCCACTTGGGTGAGTTTTTCGTTCAGGGTGTTGGTTTCGATCCAGCCCCAATCGCCGCCCACTTCCTGGGTACCTTCATCTTCGGAATACATTTGCGCCATGCGGGCAAACTCGGCCCCTTCGGTAATTTTTTGCCGGATCTCAGAGGCCAGTTCCTTTTTGCTCCCGGTGCCCGGGATGTCAGAATCGGCTTCGTTCCGAATCACGATCATGCGGAGTTTGACTTGCGCCGGGATGGCATAGGCCATTTTGTTTTTATTATAATAGGCCTGAATTCGCGTCGGAGAGACGATGAAATTATTGTCGACCTTGGACTGACGCATCGCCTGCACGACGATCTTTTCTTTTTCGATCTCCTTGAATTTCGTCAGGGTGTAGCCTTGGGCTGCGAGGGTGCGGACAAACGCTCCCCGGTCTCCACCAAATTCCTCACGGATGATGGTTTGGACCCGGTCATCGATGACGTAGTCGGGGATATTGGCCCCTTTTTCCTGGAGGGCGCGGAATTCCTGAAGGATCAGCTGACGGTCAATGAGATCTTTGAGCGCCGCCAGACGCATCTCCTTCACCTTATCTTGCAGTTCCTGTCCACTATAGACCTCGGCCAAAGCTCGTTCCCGGGCTCCCACCAAATCCCGAACCTGAGAGATGGTGATGACTTCGGTGTTAACGATGGCAGCGACGCCATCAATGACTTCGGCTGCTTGCTCCTGTGCAAAAACAGGGAGCGGCACGGCCAATAAAGCAATCAGGGCAAAGCGTTTCATTCCAATGAGATCTTTTCGAGTACGGTCAAAACTTCGCGCAAACTAGAATCGGCACCGGAAACCGTCAAGCGGGGAAACCTCCCCCCCTCTTGGATCAACTCCCGCTTCCGGGTCAATCGGACCCTCCGATCGACCACTTCCACCAAGGTGATCTTGCGTCGGGCCGCCTCGATTCGAATCTTCGCGGTGAGAAGTAAATTCTCCGCCGGACGCGGGAGCCGACCAAAGCGATCCCGCCATTCCCGGCCCAAAGCGTCCAACCCATCCTCGTCTTCCACCGCCGCGAGACGACGGTGACAGGAGATCCGGGTTTGTGCATCGGCGAGGTAGGCCACCGGAAGGAAGGCTGCGGCCCGGTCTTTCGGTGCCCGCTTCCATTCGGCCTCATTGGTGACCAAAAAATCGAGCCGAAGACCTGCCGGATGCCGGGTTCGGCCCCGTTTTCCCTTCAGCGTCTCGACCGCATGGCGAAGCAACTTGCAGTACAAATCAAACCCCACCGCCACAATGTGTCCACTTTGAGCCGTGCCCAAAAGGTTCCCTGCTCCGCGAATCTCCAGATCCCGCATGGCAATTTTGAATCCTGAACCCAAATCCGAATATTGTTTGATCGCGGAGACCCGTTTCCGCGCCGTGCCGCTCATGAGGTCCCGGGGGAGCATCAAATAGGCATGGGCTTTGACCTGGGAACGACCCACTCGTCCCCGCAACTGATACAAATCGGCCAATCCAAAAAGATCGGCCCGGTCGATGATGATGGTATTGGCATTGGGAATATCTAACCCGCTTTCGATGATCGTCGTCGAAACGAGAACGTCGGCCTCGCCAGCCACAAAGGCCCGCATCACCGGCTCCAATTCCCTTTCCCCCATTTGTCCGTGACCTACAATCACCCGTGCCTTGGGGCATAACTCCCGAATCCGGGCCGCTACCCGCTCGATCGACTGAACCCGATTGTGCAAAAAATAGACCTGTCCGCCCCGGGCCAATTCCCGGAGAATGGCATCGCGAAAAATCCGCTCATCGTAGGCGCAAACAATGGTTTCAACCGATTGGCGATTGGCCGGAGGGGTCTCGATCAACGACATGTCCCGCGCCCCCATGAGCGAAAGATAAAGTGTCCGCGGAATCGGCGTGGCCGAAAGCGTCAACACGTCGACCTGACGAAATTTCTCCTTAAGCAATTCCTTATGTTTCACCCCGAAACGTTGTTCTTCATCGACGACCAAAAGTCCGAGGTCTTTGAAGACGACATCGGAAGAAATTAACCGATGGGTCCCTACCACCACATCCACCCCGCCTTGGAGCAAACCCTCCAAAGCCCGCTTTTGTTCCGCCGGGGTACGATCGCGGCTGAGCAATTCGACCGTGATTGGGTAGTCGCTCATCCGTTCCCGGAAAGTTTGAAAATGTTGTTGTGCCAGCACGGTGGTCGGAGCCAGAACCGCCGCCTGACGCCCCCCCATGACCGCCTTGAAGATGGCCCGAATGGCGACCTCGGTTTTGCCGAACCCGACATCACCGCAAATCAATCGGTCCATCGGCAGGGTGCTTTCCATGTCGGCCTTGGACGCGGCAATCGCCCGCACCTGATCGGGCGTCTCCTCGTAAGGGAAGGCATCTTCAAACTCCAGTTGCCAATGAGTGTCCGGGCCAAAGGCGACTCCCGGCGCGGAATCCCGCTCGGCCTGGATTTGCAACATTCCGGTCGCATAATCGAAAATCGATTGTCCCGCCTTGCGTCGGGCTTTTTCCCAGCGTCCGTCGCCCAGTCGGGAAAGCTCCGGGTGCTTTTTTCCCAGTCCGACATAACGGGCAATTTGCCAAGCCTGGTCGAGGGGGATAAAAAGCCGGGCCTCGTTCGCATATTCGAGCACAAGCACCTCGCCTTCGTCGGTATCCGGAGGCACTTCGAGGCCCAGGAATTTTCCAATCCCGTGCTCGAGGTGAACGACAAAATCGCCCGGAACAAATTCGGTGAAATCCATCGCCGCCCGGGTCGACTGGAGTCGTTCGCGACGAAGAGTTAGACGCCTTTGCCGGAGCGAAACTGAGCGGCCAAACAACTCCGCATCGGAGAGAAGTGCTAATTTCGCTTCGGGAAAAATAAAGCCCGAAGTGGCTGGGATCTCCAAAAAGACCAGTGCCGAAGCGGGAAACCCGTGTTCGGTTGCAAGTTCCTGAAACCGCTCAATTTCTCCCTCGCTGCCCGCCGCCAGCACGATCATCCAGCCGTCTTGTTTCCAGTTTTCCAACTGCTGAAAAAACCGCTCCCTGCGGACGCTGTCGAGCACGAGGTCGCCCGCTCCAAAGTCCGCAAAGGGCTGAGGGAAAAATGTCAAATCGTCTTCGCCGCCTTCGCTGAGATGGAGGGTCTTCGCCCCTTCCTCTGCGCCGTCCGAGGGCGGCTCCGCATGCACCCGGATGACGGCATCCTTCGACCCGAGGTATTGACGCATGGGGACCAGCCGTGACTGGATTTTTCCAGCCAGAATTTCCGTTTCGTCACAGGCTTCGATGGCCAATTGGGTATCCGGGTGAAAAGTGCGAATGGAATCAACAATCTCATCATCAAGCTCGATCCGCACCGGGACCTGTGCCTGCCAGGAATACACATCAAGGATCCCGCCCCGGATGGCAAATTGTCCCCGCACCCCCACCTGCGTCGTCCGTTCATAACCAGAAGATTCCAGTCGCACGGTGGCTTCGCAAAAATCAAAAACGTCGCCTGGGCAAAGTCGCAGGACCGCCCTCGAGAGTGCGGTCGCGGCCGGCACCTCCTCGTCCCATTGCGCTGCGTGAATGACCAGGGGACCGGAAGATTCTCGTCCACCCAGTTCGCGAAGAATCTCCAGACGTTCCGCCGTCGTCTCCGGATCGGCCAACCCGGCGTCAGCCACCGTCACCTCCAGTTCCGGAAATATCCGCACCCCCGGCAACCAGGCAGCCATCTCGACGGCAAATTGTTCCTGAGCTCGAACATCGTCGCAGACCACCCAGACCCGGCGTTTCGTCCACTGTCCCGCCAGCAAGGCCGCCAAAAACGGCTGGGCCGACGTCGCCACGGCAAGAAAATCAGTCGGTGCGCTCAGTCGACCGCCCATCGTGGAGGCGGCGCGTTGAAAGACGGCCTTAAGCGGAGATAATTTCGTCATGGTAGGCAGCCGCCAATTCCTGGGCCCGTTCGGATTCCGGAAGCAAACGGCCCTCAATCTCCGTCACCGGCATCACTCCGAGGCGACTGTTGGTGAGCACACACGCTTGGATGGATTCCAGATCCTCCGGCAAAAAGACTGACTCCATGACGGGACGCTGCCGAAGAACCCATGCCCGAACAACGCCATCGCGAGCGCCCGTCTCCAAGGCCGGAGTCTGCCATCCTCCCTCCCGCCAGAAAAACACATTGGCCATGGCGGCAGAAACGAGCCCGCCCCCGGTATTGAGGAGCAAATTCTCATCCAGGCCCTGAGCCTTGGCTTCGACAAGCGCCTGAACATGACTCCAATAATTCCCCGTTTTCCATCCGCCCAGGGCGCCACAAACCGGCGCCCGGCACAATCCGACCCGCAGACCCCTGGCTCTATCCTCCCGGTCGGGGAAACGAGTTTCCTCCGCCATGGCAAAGATCCGACTCCGATCCGTTGGATCAAGAAATGTCCCATCACCCGCCGTGATATAAAGACGCCCCATCCCATCCTGAAGCCCCCAAGTGGTGGGAAAAGCGAGCGATTCTGGAAAAGAAAACCCGGCCGCCTCGGCTGCCTGCCGCAGACGAAGCATATGTTCATCCGCAAAGACCACACGGCCACGCCGAAGAGCAAAGCTCTCAAAAACACTCATCCCATAGCGGAACCCGCGATCGGACAGCGGAACCATCGCACCGTCCCGCCAAATACCCTCGCCATAGGTCCACCCAAAGGGGTCAGTCCCGCGTTTCATCGCTTTTCCTCCTTCTTCATGCTCCAAATAGCCCGCCAGAGAGTTTGAGGCACTCCGGCATTAAGTTCATCCGCAATCCATCGTATCGTCTGCGTGGTCTGCGCCCTTAATTTCATGGCAAGATGCACCTTCATACGGTCACTTTTGGGCAGGAGACGCAATTCTTCCAGTCCCAATCCCTCCTGGTGGCAATGTTCCCTGATGATACGTCTGGCGGTCGCCTCCATCGTCTCGTCCACCTCCCTCGCCAAATGGGAACCCTGGTCGGTCCTCGTATTCAAATGCTCGCTTAACCGTTCAACAAAATCTTGCGCGCCGAAATGCCAGCCACGGCGAATGTTCGTCCAAGCTTCTTCGTCGTGGCCTCCCTCCACTTGGCAACGTCGCTCCATCAACCGGGCAAATTCACGCCGCCCCTTGGCATCATCCTTTCTGATCCCATGCTCACCCAGCAGCCGATCCACCCGCAACCAACGCATTCTTCGGCGTGGGGCGCACAAATACTGTGCAAAGCTGCTCCACCGGTAATCCTCCAGTTTGCCACGCTCCCCGCCGACCAAATGCGCTCTCGCAGGATTGAGATGCACATAGTCACAAACCACCCGCAAGTAATAATCATCCTTCTCATCCACCATCAACGATTTGTATCGGCCTGCAAAAAGATGCCCATCCAATCGATGCCGGATATTAAACCGCTGGGTGTACGTTCCCAGCATCCATTTCATTCCCGCCACCAATGTTGGCTGAGGCGTTTCCACCACGAGATGAAAATGATTTCCCATCAGACAGTAGGCATGAACCTCCCACCGACTTCGCAGACAACATTCTTCCAATGTTTTGATGAAATTTTCTCTATCCCCATCATCCTTAAATATCGCCTCACGCCGATCCCCGCGGCTCATCACATGGTAGATTGCCCCTTCGTATTCGATCCGCAATTGCCTCGCCATTTTTCTCTTTTAATCGAACGTTGGTATTGCGTCAATACGCGGGACTGACCCCTTTGACGTGTTGCGTCAATACGCGGGACTGACCCCTTTGATGTACGCATTGGGTGAACCGTCAGAAGCGAAACTCAAAAACAGGTCCGTCCCGCGTTTCATCGTTTTTCATCCCGTTCCAGACGCTTACGAAGCGTCGCCCGGGTGATCCCCAGCACCTTGGCGGCCTGCACCTGATTGCCTCGCATTTTTTCCATCGCCCGCCGGGTAAATTCCCGTTCCATCCAAGGCAACAAGGCCAACTCCGGATCGGCCTCGGCGGTGGCAAACAATCGCTCAATCGCCACGTCCACCGGCATCTCGCCAATGAGTTCCAGCCCGTTAACGGACTCCTGGCCAAGCGGAATATCCTTGGGCAAAAGCATGTCGGCCGTCGCCATGACCGCAGCCCGCTGCATCGTATTTTCTAACTCCCGAACATTGCCCGGCCATGGATATTTTTCCAAGACACGCACGGCCTCTTCGGACAATTGCAAATCGGGACGATGCTTCCGGTGGGTCACCTTTCGAAGAAAATATTCCGCCAAAACCCGGATATCGTCCCGTCGTTCGCGCAACGGCGGCAAGGGGATCCGGACCACGTTCAAGCGATAGAAAAGATCTTCGCGAAAAGTTTTCTTCTCCACCTCATTCTCGAGGATTTTGTTCGTGGCGCAAATGATCCGGACATTAGTGCGAAGGGTTTCATTCCCACCCACCCGGGAAAATTCTCCCTCTTGCAAAACCCTCAGAATCTTGCTCTGAACCGCCAGGGGCATCTCACCGATTTCATCGAGAAAAAGCGTGCCCTCGTCCGATTGTTCGAACCGCCCCACTCGGCGAGAATGTGCCCCCGTGAAGGATCCTTTTTCATGTCCAAATAATTCGCTCTCCAGCAAATTTTCAGGAATCGCGGCGCAATTGATCGCGAGAAAACTCTTGGCTGACCGCGTGCTGTAATTGTGAATCGCCCGGGCGACTAATTCCTTGCCCGACCCGCTCTCGCCCGTGACCATCACCGGGGCATCGCTGGCCGAAACCCGGCCGATTAATTTAAAAACTGTCTGCATGGCCTCGGACCGCCCCACGATCTCGTCCTGGTGTTGCTCCACGGTGAGAACCGGTTGAAAAGCACTGGCCGACTTGAGATCCGCCGCCGCCTGCAGCGCGGTGTCCGCCACCATCTTGAGATTGAAGGGGAGATGCTCCTTCCGAACAAAATCGTAGGCTCCGCGTTTCATCGCCTCGATGACATTTTGGTTCGTGCTAAAAGCACTCATCATAACTACGAGCGCGTTGGGCGATTCCTTGCGGATGCGGTCGAGCAATTCCATTCCAGAGAACGGCTGCAGGTTCATTTCCGCCATGACCAAATCAGGCTTTTCCGCCGCCGCCAAGGTGCTGGCCGCATCTGCCGTCGTCGCCACGAGCACGCGCGTATTGTCGGTCTGCAATTGCAGCCGCGCCCAGTCCAGAAAATCGGTCTCGTGGTCAACGAGGAGAATGGTTTGTTTACCCATGAGCAAAAGGCAGTATATTCCGTTTTTTGAAAAGGAAAAGCAAGGCATCACCCTTTGGA
>Ga0105055_10010148_pt1 | contig 11848 bp, 10 predicted proteins | sample BON03_FD_78090 | JGI IMG/M metagenome (GOLD analysis project Ga0105055, IMG submission 78090) | Freshwater microbial communities from Lake Bonney liftoff mats and glacier meltwater in Antarctica - BON-03 | ecosystem: Environmental > Aquatic > Freshwater > Ice > Glacier meltwater | place: Lake...
ACCCCCTCTGAGCTATTTGTGGGGGGGTGAGGCCTCACCCCTTTGAGCACTAGCACAGTACTTTCCAAATGAATGCTTCTTATCAGATCAGACGAGGGTGTGAGGGAGGTAAAAGGTGGGCTTAACAGCTGCGAACTGGGTGTCTTTCGATCTTAATGTTTCTTGCTCCTCTTGCTGAGGTTACTCCTTAATAAACACTCTTAAAGCAAAAGCAATTCATCTAATCATCAGTGTCAACAAAATCGTTCTTGGCAAGTATTTTGCGGAGAGGGTCACATGCTGCAAGGAAAAGCAGCTGTTGCTCGACACACGACTTGACGGTCGCGTTGCCCTTTTTGACTTGTTTCCATGTTTGGAGGAGCGGACACAGGCTTCCGTGCGATAAAGTAATGCCCATCTTCAGGTTCGGTCGTTTGCAGTAGGCTCCTTTTTGACACACCTTGTCGCAGAATCGTGTCACGTTGCAGGACGAGCATTTGAGCATGTCGACACCATTATCTTTGACCTGCTCACAGAATTTGCAAGACGTGACAGAAATGGCAATCTCAAGGTCAAGACAGTTTCGAAGCATCTGCAACGCTTTCGTCTTGTTGTTGGCGTCGTACAGCATGTACGAGTAGCTCAAAGTGAGGCACGACATCAATTCGTTGGTGTTTGCATTGTTACTGTGCCTGGCAAGGGTTTGCATCATCATGTCGACCATTTGTATTGCTTTTGCCAACAACAACTCGCACAAATCCTTGTTTGCTTGGGTCTCTTTTTTTGTCTGATTGCTGTGGATGCAGGAATGCTGGAGCTCTTTGTAGTACACCCACGTAGCGACTCCGATGTGCATACAAGTCAAGGAATCGAGTTCTTGCAAGCAACTATCCTTCTGCTTTTTCTTCATATCCGGTCGAACTGAGCCGCAAAACGCCATCATGGCGGGTTTATAGGAGCGCAAAGCCACAAGCGTATTGCCAATGGAGACATTGAAGCGTGTCTTGTCTTTCCCGGTACTTTGCTGAATCATATTGTCAGCTTCAGAAAAACAACGCAGTGCTTCTCCATAGTTCCCCATGCCAAAAAAACAGTCCCCTGTACCTTTGATTGCTTTTGCTGTGTCCTCTGTGGTATTGTCACTCATTTCCTGCATGGTCCTGTACAGTATGATTGATTTATCAAACTCTCCAGTGTGTTTGAACAATGCTGCAAGATTCGAGTACGACACATATTTATCCTCTTGACAGACACGATTGCTCGGGTAGTCTGTCGAATCAGTCACCACCCTCGACTGTTCGAAATATTGCAGCGCCATGGATATGTTGCCTCGGCGTCGATATGCTTCGGCCATCATTCCATACATTCTTGTTTTGTACATGTATGAGTCGACGGCTTCAGCCACCTCGTTTTCCCTGTCCATCTTGTCCAGAACCTCCTCCTCGTTCATGAGTATTCGTTCCCATTGCGAGTTCTGATAGTGTTGGTTCACGACATTGTAAATCACCATACCTTTGTGCGTGCTCAATATGTTCACAGCAAACATGCTGCAAGACTTTTTTTTGGCACAGTATTGCTTATGTTCTGGCCACGCTACAACTTGACAAGCCTTACTACAGTACAATGCGGATTTACATCTCGAGCACCGCAGCTGTTTCGTCGGTAGAGCATTCTCACACCCGGGGGCACTACACGTGTCTTTCATGTTGTGCACTGTCGCTGGCAAAAAGGAGGGTACTTGAAGAGCAACACCAGTCTATTTCCATCCAAAATACTCTATTGTTTTTTAATTTAAGAGTGTTTATTAAGAAGTAACCTCAGCAAGGGGAGCAAGAAACATTAAGATCGAACGACACCCAGTTCGCAGCTGTTGAGCGCTCCCCAAATGTTACCCAAAACAACTCAAATCGCGTTTGCTCGGAAACTCTATCGGGCACATCCTAGATGTTTTTTTGTGTGTTTGCTGTGGGTGTGTTTGTCGAAGGATACCAATGTTTTTTTCGGACGCCCAGTGTTGATTTTGACACGGGGAAAACGTTTTCGGGGTGCCCAGGGTCTCTTGTGGGCCGGGGTGTGTGTTTTCTGGATGCCCAGGGTCGTCTCTGGGTACGGGGAAATGTTTTCTGGATGCCCAGGGTCGTCTTTGGGTACGGGGGAAATGATTTTTGGATGCCCAGGGGCGTTTTTGGAGACAGAGGAATGCTTGTGAAATACCCAGTGTCGTTTCTGGGACAGGGGTTTTTACTACGGGGTTCGCGAAGCAAAAAAAAGTATATAAGGCTCGAGCTGACACTTGAACGAAGGCATGTCTGATGGAGCATCCACGTCAAGTCCACTGCATGCTGGCAGCCGCGGCCGTGGTCCGCCAGACAGCATTGCCGACGCCGCGTATGTGAACGCCTTCCTTGCGGAGAACGTGTTGGATGCTGAGGAACTTGGTGCTATTCTTTATCAAATATCGCCCGAGTACACGTTTGGATGGTTTGAAGGACAGCAAAGGCGCCACATCCACGCCGTTGAGCAGGACGGTCTTTTCGCCATGATGAAGAGGCTGAGCCAGTGCGACGAGTGTGGAAAAGTTGTGGTGGACCGCACCATGCTCACATGCTCAGCCTGCCGGGGCTATCACTACTGCGACCGGGCGTGCCAGAAGCTCAACTGGCCTAAACACAAGCCTGTGTGCCGCGATCAGGTCTCCAAGAACTCATACAGGGTGGTCGACATTTGTTCGAAGATGATGACCGCAATGAGCATGGCCGACGACGGCACTGGCACCAACACGCCGCGGACCAATGGAGGTGGAAATCACATTGCGACCTGCATCGACCAACACGAGAACACGGAGTTTGTGTATGCTGCCGTGTACGAGCAGGGCAGTATTATGTTCATCCCAATGCCCGAAAACGTCTTGAGGCTCATGAACCACACAGACGACAAAGGTGAGGCGGAAAAAATTGATTTGATGCTGAGCGAGAAAAACATCATTGTCCTCATTGTGGCCATCAGCACCACCGACCCGGACGGTGTGTCGAACTGCTTGCTGCTGACCAAAAAGACTTGGGTTACAACAACTCCTGCTCCGTAGAGTTATGGATGACCATGAAGGGGATTTCAGCCCAGCTTGAGTTTCGCAAGCCAACATTTCTATGCGTAGAACACGTTCTACTGACGAAACACACCACCCTCCCTACATTGTGTACTATACTTCTTTTTAATTCAAATGTTCTTGCAAAACGTGCTTGTAGGAGTTTGAAGAGGCCGGGGCGTCCCCTTTTTGATTAGGCGAAGTCATTATGTGTGTCGAGAAGAAGATGGCAGTGGACCAGTGCGATCAAGCTATCTTTTAATAAAAATCGTATAAGTTGTCTATACGAGCGTTTGATCTTCCTAAAACATACAAACATGTCGAAGCATCTGCAAGTCGTGGGCAGTGCTGTGGACGCGGTGTTGCAAAACGTGCGACGCGAAATGCACGGTGAAAACCGCCACCATCTCCCCTTTTCGATTGCCTGCCGAGACTCGATTCCTGGCTGATGCCTTCCTCTTCCCTCTGCTTTCTCTTTCTGTGCGCGTCTCTAATCCGACTCAGAAACGCCATTCTCCAGTTCTAGTGTCGAAGATTCTTTGAAAATTGAGGTTTTAACGTAATCCTGTGTCTGCCCCATCAACTTCTTATCCTGTCGCCACAGTGGGTCCAGTAGGTCCATCGTGGCTGCGAATTTGTTCACGGTAGACATTCTGTTGTCAAATATTTTCTTCTCGTTTTCCATCTTGTGCGTGATTATCGACTGCTCGTTTTCCATCTTGTGCGTGATTATCGACTGCTTGTGCGTGATTATCGACTGCTTGTGCGTGATTATCAACTGCTTGTGTTCTATCTCCATTTTATCGCACAAGAGGTTGCGCGAGCGAATCTCAGCACGCACCAAGTCATCTTGGATCTTACGCTTGCCCAGTTGAGACTCAGGCAAAAACCCATGCTGTACTACCTGTTGGGACATACAAGACTCTTCATGGCTAGTCTCATTCACAACTGCCGTGTTGTTTTTGTCCTCCAGGGACACTACGGGGACAATCAATGCACTGCAAGTCTCAACAAATTGAGACATGTGAACGTAATTGTTCAGGAAGATACAGCATCCTCCTCTGTGCATGTATGCTTTTCTTCCATTAACATACTATTAATAGCAACACACCACAAAAAAAAGAGAGCTGCAGGGCCCCAGAGCCCCAGGGGGTTTATCTTTGAGGACGCCAGGCAAGGCTAAAGTACGCCTGTGCATCTACCTGGGACAAAGTATGCCTGTACACATCTGCCTGTATTGACGATGAAAAGATTTATTCAATGAAATCGCTGTATGTAACAAAGTCTCGACAGGGTGTTTGGGAAATCTGAACATACAGTGGGCAGCAACGCCCGCTTGTAACTAAAGGAGGGCTAGAGGGGGGAGGCCTAGGTCTCAGTTACCCAAGCCTTCTTTGTAGAGTGCAGACAGGGCACAGTATGCCTTTACATGTGCTGTGAGGAGTCTAGGCAGGGCTTGAGTATGCCTGCGCATCTTTTTCGAGGAGTGCACGTAGGGCTCGAGTATGCCAGTACGTTTTTTTGTGCAATCCAAACAGGGCTACAGCATGTCTGAACATCTGCCTGCGTGGATCAAGCAGAACCACCCACGCCTCCTGCGAGCCCGCGAACACGTTTCTGAGCACCTCCCTCGGGACCCACATTTGCAGGCATATGCGTAATTTTGAAGGTATCGTGCAGGCCCAGTTTGAAATTCTGGTGGCCCGTCACAGTGAACGTATCGCCAAGGTTGCGGCATGTTACAGGAGCCTGTATGCGCTGGGTTGTGTCCCAGACGTTGGTCTCCATGGTGCCACCCAAGAGCGTCATACGCACGCGCAGGGGGGTGTCATAGGCGAACTGGACGATATGCTCTTCATCATTCGCATTCCTGCAGACGATTTTCATTGCGTGCAGACAGTCTGGATGCGAACTGCACTTCAAGGTTACGTCATCGGTGAAAGGCATGGGCACCGTTTTTTTGGGCACCGTCCTCTGTGTTTGATGTTCGTGGCGTGTTTGCTGACGTGTCACAGTAGAGTTTCCGCCTGTCCAGCTGATAAGGGCGTACGGTTCAGCCTTGGCTTCGTCAACGTCATCAGTTTTGCCTGTGCCGCGTTCAGCCTCCGCAGCCTTCTCAGCCATCGTGACGTGCGTGATGACAACGTCCTCGCTTCCAGAGTCTTTGTCTTCCTTGTCCATGACTGCAAACTGTTTTTCAAAACTGTCTTGATTTATATATGTTGCGATCTGCATCAGACACACAGACCTTAAAAACGCGATTTGCATTCGCTGAGTGTAACAAAGTCTCGACAGGGTGTTTGGGAAATCTCAACACACAATGGGCAGCAACGCCCGATTGTGACAAAAAAAGAGGGCTGTAGGGCCCCAGAGCCCCTGGGCTTTATCTTTGAGGACACAAGGCAAGGCTAAAGTATGCCTGTACATCTACCTGGGACAAAGTATGTTTGCACATCTGCCTGTATTGATGATGAAAAGATTTATTCAATGAAATCGCTGTATGTAACAAAGTCTCGACAGGGTGTTTGGGAAATCTCAACACACAATGGGCAGCAACGCCCGCTTGTAACTAAAAGAGGCTTGAGGAGTCCAGGCAGGGCTACAGTACAGTCATGGATGACCATAAAGAAAACAGAGATTTTAGCCCAGCACGAGTTTCTTAAGCCAGTACCATATGTGCATGTAGAGAGTTTCTTAATGCCTGTACATCTGCTTTGAGGACCCAGGGCAGCGCCACAGCATGCCTGTACATCTGCCTGTGTGGATCAAGCAGAACCACCCACGCCTCCCTCGAGCCCGCGAACACGTTTAAGTGCACCTCCCTCGGGAAACATATTTTTGGGGATATGCGTGATACTGAACGTGTCGTGCAAGCCCAACTTGATCTTTTGGAAGCCCGTCACAGTGCACATATCGCCACGGCTGTTGCATGTTTGGGGAACCCAACCCTGCGGGGTTTCCCAGACGTTGTGGACCATGGTGCCAGCCAAGAGCGTCACACACACGCTATGCTTGGTGTGATAGGCGATCTTGACGGCATGCTCAGCGCCACTCGCATCCTTGCACACGAGAATCATTCCATTGACACCGTCGCCGTACGGACTACACTTGATGGTAGCGACGCCGTCGAAGAGCATGCGCACCGTTTTTTCGGACACCGTCTTCTGTGAGATAGATTCATACTGTGTTTTCTGAACAGTCACAATTGAGTCTCCGGCTTCCCTCTTGATAATGGCGTACGTTGTCTCCGTAGGCAGGTCACCACTCTCATCGCGGATGCGTTGCATGTGGGCCCCGACTTCGACAAGCAGCTCCGGAACGGCGGCAGCAGCGCCCAAGCCAGTGACAGCATTGGTTTGCACGGGTAGCATAGAATTGTAGATTGCCCTCTCCAAGTCACTAGTTTGGCCTTTGCCCTCTTTAGCCTCTCCAGCCATCTCGGTGCGCGTGATGACAACGTCGTCGCTTCCAGAGTCTTCACTCCCCATGACTGAAAACTATTGTTCAAAACAGTCTTGATTTATATATGTTTGGACACACGCATGGCATACACTTTTAGCGAGAGTCATATTAGACACAAAAACCACGTGTTTGTACCCACAGCCCCCAGAGGCCCGAGAAGCAAGACACAAAAACCTCGTGTTTGTACCCACAGCCCCCAGAGACCCCCAGAAGCTAGACACAAAAACCTCGTGTTTTTTTTATCCACAGCCCCCAGAGGCCCCCAGAGGCTAGACACAAAAACCTCGTGTTTTTTTTACCCACAGCCCCCAGAGGCCCCCAGAGGCTAGACACAAAAACCTCGTGTTTGTACCCACAGCCCCCAGAGGCTTTTGGCCCGTAGGAGTGGGGGGCACACACAAACACAAACACACACACAAACACTATGTGTCACACAGGAAGAGTTGCCAGATTTTTTCACCACACTCACGGCAAGTGCTCCTTCGTCTTTGGTGAATACACATATTTGCTCCGCCACACTGTTGGCAGTTCGCTTTACGCTTTTGATGTGTGCAAATCGCGTTTCCATTACACTCGACACACACGTTCCTTTGCTTCTTGTGAATACACTCATTGTTATCCTGGCATTGAACACATTTACTTCTCCGTCTGTTGTGTTCACATGTGAGATTCCCTCCACAACGGGTACATGTGTATTTTAGACAATTATGGTGGCAAAAATACTGAGGACTGCATTCCTTACACCCTGATTTAGTCTTATCATGTATGCATTTCAGGGGAATGTAAGTCTTTTCACAACAGTCCCGACAGCTGCCCTTACGCCTACTATGAAGACAAAATGCTTGTGGAGAGCATATTCTACATTGTTGTTTGATAGTACTATGCTGGCATCTCACTTTATTCGTCTTTTTTTTCAACATTGGGACCGCGATTACATCGACTGTCTCCATTTCACATGCGCATCAAATATCGTTTTGTGGGGGTATCGTGTCACTCCTTTTATAACAATATGTATTCGACTTTTTACATATACTGTTTTTTTTTACAATCAATACGCTATAGGGCATATACAAAGAGGCGCTGTATTTTATCAACAGCATGACCGGCACTTTGTATTCAAAACAACCCAAATTATGGTGTGCAGATTTTGCCGTGGTTTGCTGCAAAATGGCAGCTCGCAGTTTGGCCAGCTAGGCTAGCGCCGCGATGCCCTTTGTGTACCTTTTCTTGATGCGACACAGCTCGCCAATAGTGTGCAGGGCGTCATACAGGCCATGGACAGCAGAGGGCCCCAGCACAATCTTCATGGCATGCTCAAGGGTGTTACCCGTATCTGTTTCGCACAAACTGCGCACTTTGCAGTACAACGACAGGGCTTGGTGGCTGCGCGCAGACGGCCTTCAACCCTCGAGGGGTTTTTTAGCCCGCAAGGCATACAGATAGATAGGCAGACAGATAGATAAGGGGGAATCGTGGGTGCAGACTCAGAGTACCGGTGAGCATGCCTTGAGAAGCTTGAACGCGATTTTCCGGGTGGTGGTGTCGACGTCGGGCAGCTGCAAGACCCGGGACAAGGCCAAAATGGCACCTGCGTTGCGAAGATCAGCGTACAGGCTCGGACGCCCAACAGCAAGCTTGGCAAGTAGGCCCACAGCAGGCCTCTGCACCAAGAGTTGCGCTTCATGCGCAAGCATAAGGTTGAGAGTGCACACAATAATGCCATCGTGCGCCTCGTGCTCTGTGTTGAGCATATGTTCGCGTTGACTGTCGCGCTGCGCAATGATTGAAATTGCCATCAAGCTGTCTTGTGCGATTGAGGGGTCGTTTGAGAACTTGCACATTGCCCTTAACAGGCACACAACACCCCCGGACGATATGACTTCGTCCACATTGCGCCAACTCCCCAGAAAACACAGCAGCGTGTGCATGCCTGTCTGCTGAAATTCGAGAGAGTTCTTGTACAAGCGTATCGTATCTACCACGTAACGAACAAGGTGCTCGGGTGCTGCTGCGCGCCGTGTGGTGTCGTGCAAATTTGTAAGGTTGCAAATCGCTGTCATGGCAAGTGGCATTGTAGGGCCAAGAAGTTGAAATTTTTTCATCACCACAAACAACAGGGTCATGACGATTTCCTTCGCCACAAAGTGAATATGCGTGCGGTTTTCAGTCATCTCATAGACGATAGAAACCACATCATGCAGCACAATGCTCTGCATATTCCCAGCGGTTTTCCGTTTCAACACCGCAAACAACAGAGGGACGAGGCCACGAGCACACATGCGAGGCACCAATTCAGGGTAGTTGGAAATGAGCGAACGTACAAGGTGCAGGGCAGCAACGTCGATATGATCATTATGCGAAGGAGCCTGCAAGTACCCCAACACCATGTCTACGCCGCCATTGGTGTCGAAAAAAAAAAGCGAATCTGGAATCCCCGAGTGGATGGCGGCAGTGTGCCGCTGGTTGTGCACTATAGCCCCCAGAGCGTACATGCTCGATTTGAGCACAGCGGGGGGCAGTGTTTGCTCCATCCGAAGAATGATGATGTCGTGCGCACGACACTGCACCAGCGTAGTAAGTTGGTGCGGGGCAACGCTCTTTACGAAATCCAGAAACTTGGCAAATAAAAGAATGTCGTCATCGTGTGTCTGCAACAAGGACACCACCAGTGCGATGGCACCTGTCTCAAATACCACTCGCACTATGTGTTCCCCATATGTGTTCAAATCACTGGGGAATTGCATCATGCTGCAAAGGGTACTGACAGTTATCCTGGCCACGGCGCTGTCAAACAAATATGCCATTGATTTTGTGAGTGTACATGTGGGAGGGAAATAGTTCAAGACACAATTTGGTAAAAATCGCAGACTCCAGAACAATGCATGGACTGAGAATAGCACATACCTGGAACCCCACGGCATGCGCATGAAGAGAATTACTTTGCGGACCGTGTCGATGCCCAAGAGCGTCTTGGCATACAGACGTCTGTCGGCTAGATCCTGGATCACCGCACAGGCTGCTGCCTGTACCTTGGGTGCAGAGGAATGCGTGTCCATGGCTTTGTTCATTGCCGTCGATATGCTGGTCAAGTCCTGGATGCCCAGAGCATGCGACCTGATGATGAGCTTGAGCGTGGAAAGGGCCGAACACTGGGCATTTGCGTCGAACATGTGCAAATACATCCCGTCCACGTACTCTTCAATTATGCTTGATCTTGCATGCCTAATGTCTGCCCCAATCCCGTTACCGAGGGCACGCATGTCTGCTTGCCGGGCCGCCATGCTAACAACAAAGCGCTGCACAGAGCGCACAAAAGGTGCCAGCCATGATGCGTTGCGGAGCAGCCGCGTGATATGCGCATACCAGGCCTTGGAAACTGGCATGCGGTGAACAAGGTACTCGATGACCGCTTCCGTGGCGATTTCAACGCACAGGACGCTGGCCAGCACGTCGTGATGGCTGAGCACCTCGGCCACCATCTTATCTGTGTTGGCATTCTGCCTCATCGTTTTTTGCCAAGTGTTGCTTTCTTTTTTTTCCAAAACCTCCGGCCTTGAACAAACTTGCAGAGATTTCGTCGTGGCAAACGTGTTTTTCTGTACTCAAAATTTCAAATTCGAGAATTTCATCCCGGCTAAAAGGAGTGAAAAGAAGTTCTTGCAAGGCAGTGTGGGTCACCAAACGAGGCTGCTGCTTGTGAACCCAATGTCAGATGACAGAGAATTGGCTTGAAGAGCGGCGAGCTTGCGTAATGAAAACCATGCGGCTCAAAGTGTCATTTTTCCAAATATTTGTGGTCTTTTTTTATGTTTTTTTTTTTGGATTTTATCACCTACACCCCCTCTTAGGGGCCCCTCTAAGGGGCCTATTTGAGGGGCCCTTCCTGAATGCCTGTCTCTAGGCTTTCCACAAGGCCTCGAGGACCTGAAGGCCAGCCACAAGGCCTCGAGGACCTCATGGCCTGCATATGCACCCTCGTGTAGACCTCTCCAAAGGGCCATTTGGCCCATAGACAAGTGCCCCTTTGGTACAAGGCCCGACAGGGCCCTAGGCGCTGATTCCAAAAAAAATATATGGGATAAGCCACGATTCGTTTATTTTCGCAAAAAATGCACACATCCCGTGGGACTCGGTGCCAAAACAAAACAAACAACAAAAAAATCAATCCTGTGTTGCCTGGCATGCTCCCTCTGTGTTTGGTCTGGCAGTCCTCGTGCGTTCTAGCAGTTAGCACGGATGGTGATGGAATATACATCACCATCAGATGGCTTACCGCTTCCATGGGTCCAGTCGGTGTATGCATCGCCATAGAAGACGTACACCGAGTTGTCATGCGTGATCTGCGTGTGCACCTCATTGCTGCCTTGTTTCTTCCAGATCATGTGGCGGGTGGTGGTAGTCTTGGTACCCATTGTAAATCCAATGACAATGGCGTCCGGGCCTGCAGGATCATCAAGGTGCCCGCCAAGGTCCATGTTCTTCGTGTAGCGATTGATGGTGAAGCGGTAGTCGTTAACAAGGAAGACACCAAGGAGCCTCTGCTCTTCCACACTCATAAACGGCATGATATGGTCAAGGATGGCCTTGAGCAGGCCCTTGAGTTCGGCGGGGATGGGTTCATCCTTCCCAACACGGCCGTATCCAATGCGGCGGCGCCTGCTTGGCGTGAAACGGCCGCGCTTCCCAAGGGTTTGCCACGCCGAGTCGGGAATCGCCAAGATAAAGGCCAGAAACTGCATCTTGAGAGACTCGAGCAGGACGTCGTCGAAATAACGCAGGCCAACCGGTTTCTTGGCCAGCGACTTGGAGTCAGTAGCAGTGTCCATGTCTGGGAATCTGAGAATGGGTGTCTATCAAAGTCCTTGAAATCGCACACACGCGCTGACTGACCAGCACTCCATATATACTATCAGCCGAGATTGTATATTTTTTTGAATTCGGGATTGTATATTTTTTGAATTTGAGAGTGTTTATTAAGAAATAACTTCAGCAAAAGGAGTAAGATATGCAATGCTTGCATTGTGAATTAGGTGGGGATTGTTTTTTACTTTCCATGTGCGTTGTCGTGTGTGATGTGGAGACTCCTATTATACGCATTATACGGATTATACGGATTATACGGATTATACGGAAACATCTTTCTGTACGCCAAAACCAGGTGTGCGCTGCGCGGAGTATACGGATTATACGGATTATACGGAAACATGATGTGAAAGATGTTTATTAATAACAGAAAGTCCTAAAACCCCCGGTCACTATAGGTACCTAATATGGGTCCTCTGCTACATCCCTTATACGGGATTGGCTGTGTTCAGTTTTGCG
>Ga0105055_10010149_pt1 | contig 11847 bp, 11 predicted proteins | sample BON03_FD_78090 | JGI IMG/M metagenome (GOLD analysis project Ga0105055, IMG submission 78090) | Freshwater microbial communities from Lake Bonney liftoff mats and glacier meltwater in Antarctica - BON-03 | ecosystem: Environmental > Aquatic > Freshwater > Ice > Glacier meltwater | place: Lake...
CACATACATGTTTTTTAGTAATCCTGGCGACATGTATATGTGATTTAGTGCACAACATTTAGTAACCTTGTCGACATATACATGCGATTTAGTACACGACATATCACATATGTTGGAACTTTGAGGTTTTGTTGCATCTGTTACAATCCCACTGCACTAGGGGCTACAATACCCCGACATGATATTGATTGGGTCAATGCTGTTGACAGGTTTAGACACCGACCATCGAGATTTTAATTAAACGTTCTACTAGTTTGATTTAGTGCTAAACACATTAATTTTTTTATCAATTTTTTAAAACACACGTATATGTGATTTAGTAACCTCGGCGACATATATATGTGAATTAGTACACAACATATCACATATTTGGTTTTAATTAAATGTCATATATATTTGATTTAGTGCTAAACACAATTGAAATGTAGTTTAATATTTTAAAGCATATATATATGAGATTCAGTTTTTGAAAATATGAGATTTACTTTTAAATGTAATATATATGTAGTCTAATTTTTCAAAACACACATATATGAGATTTAATTTTTGCAAATATGAGATTTACTGTTAAATGTCATATATATGTAGTTTGATTTTTAAATCACATTTTAATGTAGTTTAATTTTTTAAAAGACAAAAAATGAGATTTAATATTAAATGTCATATATTTTGACTGGTATTTTTCTGGTGTTTGTTGTGGACAGTCCAACAAAAATAGCGCGAAGCGTGGTTTTTTGTTTGTAGACAGTGTCACGGTCAATACAGTAGTGCTCACAGCATCAGACGCTTGCCAAAAACAGTGCCTTGGATAGTTGGTTATGTGACTCTTTTGCTGAACTAATTGAGGAAATGGAATCGTGGATGTGGGATGACGCAACCGGAGACTTTTGGTCAAGACTAGCAAAAGCACTGCAGCAGAGCAACATCTCAGTCACGTGGGCAGAACAGTTGGACAGCAGACTGGCATCAGTACATACCACTGGAAAATTGCTGTAGCAACTAGATCCATTAGGGGATGCAAAATGATGACTGAAAGAATCGGAGGGTGGCGTCTAGATACAGATGCAGAGGTATGGGGTCTCGATCAAACAACATGGGAGCTGATGTGGGCAGGAGAAGCAGCCATGCGAACTAGCATTCCCGCTCTAAGGCAAGCTGGATACGAAAGTATTTTCGACTTGTCTAGAATTCAGCAGAGTTATATAGAGAAGGCATAAGTGGTGATACCACCGGTAATTTTGATTCAAATTGCTTTTATTACTGGAAACAGTAGTTTAGAACCCTTGCTTGAGGGTCTATTTGCTCAAATCCATGTGAATCTGAGTTGACGTGTTTTCGGCTGGGATCGAACTGGGGACCTGCGGATAACCAGATTTCTTAAGTGCCACGCTCTTCACCACTGAACTACGGTGACGGATGAATCACCGAAAATCCTTTAGGACCCTCCTCGAGGATATGTGCAACGTGGATCGGCAAGTAGAGAGTTCAGGTGTCGATTCTGATAGTGCAAGAACTGTCACAGAAACAGCGACAGCTTATGCAACAGTACTTTGAAACCCCTCTAGTGGATTGGCCAGGATTCAAGCTGCCGTCACGGTCAGCCGAGAGGAGACAACCAGATAGTTTGAAAAAAATTGAACGCTCAATCGAAGCAGTGAAAGACTGGATACGTCTGAAGAACGAAATCGCAACACTTGATGTAAAAATGCCTCCAGCGGAATTGTTACCACCCAAGCACAAGAAACCGCATCCAGATGCAACTAAAAGGAATGCAAGCACAGAGGAGTTCGGAAGAACTGCACTGGGCGGGGGCAATATGTGGGATTCGTTGTCATATCTACTGACACGTTTGGAAAGTTTTGACACAAACAATTCAGAGACGGGGATAGACAGCGTGGCAAGACAGATGCATCAAAAGACAGTGCAACACTACTGGGTCAACATAGTCAAGCAACAGGTCACGGGGGAGGGTTGTCCCACACTCAGAGACACGTTGATTCAGCCAATGGGGGCAGCTTTGAATCAACCCACGTTTCTGACACAGGCACAGGACTGATAGACAAAGCGATTAGCGAGCATACAACGCAACAAAACGCAGAGGTTAAGAGTATCATCAACAAAGACCCTCAAGTGGCGCCTAAACGGATGCCACTTGGCGCACGCTTAGCTGTGATCACACATAACATGGGGGGGTGTTTTATAGAATCTGTGAAAAAAGCACAGTTGTTGATGAGCCCGCAAGAGGCGCGGGATGCACTCGAAAGCATACTTGAGTTTCAGGTCCAGATCAAAGGACACAACCAGCGAGAGAATGAGGAAAAATTGCAAGGATGGCAAAATTGGACTGATGAAAAGCTTGCAACAAAACAGACGAAGGATGACCAGCAGCCAGTCTTGTTACTACCAGCCAAGTGATGGTCTGACATGTTGCCAGAGTTTGAAAGTGGAGGATGGTGGCAAAGACCACATACGCGAGGGAGGTGTAGGCAGTGTAAATGTAGCTTAGTTGAGAATCCGAGTTTTGAAAGTAGCAAGTGTCAAAAAGTAGCAAGTGTCATGCATCGGAGAATCGGGTGTGGGAAGCAAATGAAGACCAGAGGTAAAAGACCAGATGGCATGGTTTTTACCAATGCCGATCCACGATATGCAGGGAAACTGGATGATCCAAGGAGGTGACACGACAATGCTGATGCAGCAGGTAAGAGGAGTCATGACGGTCAATCAAGAGATGACATACGAATCAAGTTGGATCTGGCTAACATCGGAGCAGACGGGGTTTCCGTTGCAGTCAAAATTTGCGAATGAGAATCAATGTGAAGCTGGAAGTTGGAAACAATGCAATGACCACCGTACTGATCAAACCGCATCTTTTTCGGCGCCTATCATCACAGATTTCATTCGAAACACAAAAAGGGATTGATTGATGATGCTTTAACTCTATGATGAAAAAATGCGCTTAAAATGCTAGATTTGGAATGAAGCAAAGATGATGATCAACACCAAGACGCAGTGCAACCGGTTGAACACCAGTCCACTTCACCGAGGAAATGCGTCCAACAAGAATGGCCCAGCACGGGTAACACGGCAGATGCAGTGGGAAGCGCCTTTCAAACCGCTGGCCATTGATGACCCTCTGCTTCTGCCAGAACGAGAAGTGCATGCAGAAATGGGCATAAATTGGTTTTTAGATCGAGAGATACCGAAAAGAGGGTATGTCAGAATCCTAGCAGAGTCGCTACTCTGGGAAGAACACCCTGGTAAAACAAGAATAAGAACTACAGAGGGTCTCACTACATGCATGGAGCCGCACAGATGGTGTGCAATTGCGAGCAGCCCTTGGAGGATTTTTTACGAAAGCGATGTTTAGACTGAGAACAAGAGCTGATCGCAGTCATCTAAGAGGAGACTAAGCACACAGGGGAAAAGGAAGAAGCTGGGTATAGATCACCAATGTGGTCTATACTACGAGCACTGCAAGCGATCAACAAAGCCAAGAGACTTGAAGGCGAGGCTGTAATGTCAGCCCCTCCCTTCTTTCAGTCAGCGGGACGAGGAGACCTAAAGTCCTGGGGAGAGGATGACGGACCTACTGTTGTACGGTATGGGAAAGTGTATTGGAATCAGAGCAGGAGCTTGGTCGGAAAAGATGGCCAATTCGAAGGATTGGGTGGTTTAGTAAAGGTCGAGGGAAAAACACGAAGAGCAACGCCAGTTTGAACTCGATGGAAAATAAATCTTCGCAACCCGTAGCAAGCGAGCCAAACCCAAAGCAGGAGAGAAGACAAATAAGAAAGGAGGCAAGGGGCAGTCAGTGCGCTGGAAAGCGTGGTGGCGACAGGGCAACATCAAATGCGCAGTGAGCAAAGAATATGCTTCGTGCTGGGTTCACCATGATTGCTATGTGGCAGACGAGCAAAAAGTAGCTTTGAAGAAAGCGGCCGGAGTATCAGAAAGAAAAGACGAATGTCAAGTGCGATTGAAAGGGAGAGGACGCGATTACTGGATGGGCACAGAGATCAGCATGCTTGCAGGCTATAGGTTACAGGGCCAAATAACGGCAGGTGATGGTTCAGACAAACAAGACAAAATGGGAGCAGGATATAATAACTTGAGAAGAAAAAAGAAAAAGCTGCAGTGTAAAGTGGGACGTGAGGAAGAGGGCTCCAGCTCAAATCAGCCTGAATTGGCAGCGTTTTTACTGGCGCTTCGTGACACGCTGATAGAGGAGCTGTTGCTGTATTTGTGTGAGAACCAGTCATTGTTGAAGGCTGTCAATAGGTGGATTGGTGAAGGTGGAAAGGCAACGTTGGTGGGGGCACCTGACGCAGATATTTTGGCAGCAGCCATCGAGATATTATGAAAGAGGATCCTCTTTCAGCAGGGACCAGCAGGGACAGCAACCTTCTTGGTCAAAGTGAAAGCGCATCAAGAAGAACCAACAAATGAGGGAGCCGACATTCTGGCGGATAAGGCTATTTCAGATCCGTAGGTAGGCAAAGAGTGGTGCCAACGGACGAATCGAGCAGTTTTCACGTGAAAAACCCCGTGCAAAGTAACTTATTAAGAACGTCATTCGACATTTAATAATAGCGTGTGGGATGCAATACGGGGAGGGGCAGCAGAGAATGAGGTGCCCAAACATAAACGGAGTCTTACAGGTGCTTGGAAACAAATGAGCACACTCAGGCGACAATATCCAAAATGGTGTAAAGGCGATGACATATAGGACTGCACACACAAGCAACGACCTGTGGCACTGTATCAAGCAAAATACGACAAAATGTGCAAAAATACGACAAAGCTATATTAGAAATTCAAGATTTATGTATCTATCAAATAATACATGATATATTAGAGATTCAAGATTTGAAATTTCCTCATGAATTAAATTGAAACAAAGTTTTGAGATTTTTCAGATTTTTGGGTTTTGGCGCGATTTTTGAAGAACAAGTACAAGGCTGGAGTATTCGCGCCAAAAAATTCGGCGGACATACGGAAGTATGGAATGCAGTTCCGTATGTTTGCGCATAATGAAGACTCTGTCCACACTTCCACACTTCCATATGCCGGTGCATTCTGTAGACTCTGCCCACCTCGAAAGTATGGAATGCAGTTGCCCCCGGCGGGGCCGATTTTTTTTGGAATTTTCAAATCTTGAATTTCTAACATATCATGTATCATCTTACAAATACATCAATTTCTAGAATAGCTTTGTCGATTTTTGCACATTTGGTCGTATTTTGTGGTGAAGATCTTGCAGCAGAACACTTGGATTGATAACAGAAAATTCTTGAAATCATGAGTGCGAGCTAGGGCAGAGCAAGGCAATAAATCACCCTGCATATGGCACGTGGACGGCAGACTTCATGTTACGGCAAAATGAAAGGAGGGCGTTCTTAGGGAAGTATTTGAACGGCCCGCGCGTCCCTTGAAGACATAAAAGGCGAGAAATGACAGCGATTGCAAGGATCATTCCGGTAGCCAAATGGCTTGCAAAATTCAAACAGCGATCAGATGTAAACTGTAGATTATGCAAAAGGGCACGAGAATGACGCGATGACGTCGATGGAGAACATTGGAGACTCGGAACAAGTGTATGTGTAAATAACTCACAATCTTTTTGTCATCAGCTGATGAAAGGTGAAGACAGGGCAAGGGTTGAGTAAGATGAGCAAACCAACGGCGTTACACTCAGAAGCATATCACAAGTATCAGCATGGTTGAATATTTCTGATACTGCCAAGAAACTATACTAAGGTAAAAGTAATAGTGGAATCGCTGTGGTAATAATGACCAAATTGCAAACAGGGACTTCAGGCTGAAGTTCATTTCTATCAGAAAAGCAAAGGCAGAAGAGGAAAAGGTAAAAACATCCACACAGGTTCAAGGATCGGATTTCTGTGATTCAGCAAAAGTTAAACGATTGAGACAAATTGGAGCGGAGATGGTCTACGAATCAAAAGCGACAACTTGAGGAGGGGCTGCAAGATACAGGCGCAGTGCAAGGACAGGGTGAGAGCCGACAGAGTGTCGTCGCTTATCGTCGCGGCGGGAGAAAGGCGTGGATTGCTCGGGGTGGGATTCGAGAACATGATGCGTTCTTGGGTCATGAAATGAGGGACCCAGCAGGGACTGGGCGTGGTGGCGTCCCGATGGCTGGGGAGCAGGAAGGCCAAGGTGCAAGGAAGGAGAATGAAGTGAGGGGCCATCGCTTGTTATCACCGTCATGTCTTGTTTAGGATTTGCTTATGTATTTCGGCTTTCTGACTCGATGAGAAAGGTTGCTAGCAACATCCGTTCTATGTACTCATATTCATGAATTCTGACATATTTCACATTTATTTTATTTTATTGATTTTCTTGTAAAACACATATGTAAGATTTGATTTTATATGCTTGACGTTATCATTGGCCAACACACATAAAATTGCCAAATACGCACGCACATACATACAAAGATACACGCACACACACACACACACAAAAAAAAAAGTAGAAAGAGTAACAAACAAAAAAGAGGAAAAAAAGAAGGTGGGGGTCAGGGAAGAAAGAAAGACAAGAAAAGAAAAATGAAAAAATGAAAACGAAGAAAAAGGGGGAAAAAGAGGGAAAAGAAAAACAAAGTGAGGGGGGTTCCAAAGGAATAAAGAAAGAGGGAGGGGGGTGGGTGCAGGGGATTAGAGGAGCGTGGGTACTGAGGAGGGTATGACCTCATACTAATAACGCTAGATCGACATGAATGTTTTTCAGTTTTTCATCACCTGCAAAAGGACAAACAACGCAAACAACGCCACTCACTATGTGAAGCGAGGTACATAAAGACGAGAGTGCTCCAAACGCAAATACTAGGTTATTTCTCCAAGAGTGATAATAAAAGCAATCATCATCATACCGTCAGGGGATTACACGTGTTTACATATGTCGTTCAAATACAATATTATATCCTATTAACCCTGAAACGACATAATTATTCTTGTATATCATTTTCCCATTAGTCTCTGTCGTTTAATTTCTTATTCGACATAATGATGTCATATAAGAATTAAGCGACATATATTTCAAAGTAACATATAATGTTCAAAAAAACATATTTGTTCGCACGACATAATGTGTTTATAGACATAATCGATGTTAAACAATGATGATGATTGCTTTGATCACTTTCAACAGTAGTTTAGTACCCTTGATCATATATCTTACAAAGATATATATATGGTGTACAACATTTTACATTAAACGACATAATTTTATTGAACGACATAGTTATTTACACGACATAAACCATCAGATAAAGGTTATGCAACCTAAGTATGTCAATCTTGATCATCACACAATTTTGTACAACATCCAGATACTCTTCAATTCTTGAAGGACTTATATTCATATACAATAATCAGATTGTGACCCTCTTTCAGGACCAGTCAGGAATGGTTATTTCCAATTTATTGTCGTGTAACAACAGTTCAATTGTATCACTTCGACTCGACCCTTTGTAGGGGAATTGGAGGTTACTCACATCCTTCTGTGACTTGACGTTCTTGGACAAAACCGTACTGCGTGACACCCGCTGGCGGGACGCGTTGGGTAAAATGTATGTAGTATGCATGTATGCGTATGTTTCCACACCTCTGTTTTCAGAGGTGTGACCCTCTCCATCTGTTCTTGGGTGACTTGGCTCTCATCAGAAACTTTCTCAGAATATATACACGGCCCACGTTGTGAATGTGTTCGGAATACCGGAAAGGACGACGTGCCATTTCAACCCCTGCGCACGCCCTTTTCAAGCTTGGCATTAGTTTTCACATCGGCGCACTTTGAAACATGCCTTGCCGTGTTGGCCTTTATACCTCGTTTTGAAGCCGGTGTAGGCATCACAGCTGATTTTCCAGTACAGTGGCCTGAGAGCGAGAATCCTCGGGGCGAGCCACTCTGTCAAGGGGTTTTCTGTGAGGGCGGCATCTGCCCCTGTTGATTGCCACTTGAATTGCTGGTGCCTTGAAACCACTACTTTTTTCCATTTCAAAGTGCTCTCTGTGTTCCAATTGTCGTGTTTCGTATCATCTTCTTGTTCCAGTACTTTCAACTTGAGTTGTCATTGGACACAAAGTTCCAGGTGTCGTGAGTGGCAAGATTTGGGCCATTGCGAGGGTGGGAAATACATCAGATGTACGTAAGGTGAAGATGCAACGACTCAACGCATTGTCGTTCGACGAGGCACAGGCAAAATGTTCAGAGATCGCGGGGCTGCTGGCAGCAGACAAATTGAGGATTGCACATCAGCATCACAATAGAGGAATGGGGGTCACAAAAGCACAACGCATTGACGGTACCATGGATCTTATGGAGAAGAGTGGTGTATTCAACACACGATATGAAGAATGCTTCGATGCAGCAGCAAACGTGTTACAGGATGATGGGTCGAAAGAAGTGTGCCGCCTGAAACAAGTGGTGAGATGCAAAATTTGGAAATAACGATCGCCTGAGAGATGAAGAATCTACAATCAGAATATCATACTAAGTGTTATGTTGTTGAATTTATCAGGTGATATAATATAATCACACATTGTAACATTATTCTGCTGTTCGAAAATATGAAGACATATAAATAATACAAACAATGTAATGTTATGTCGAATGAAAATTTAAACGATATTATTGTCAAAATTGTGAAATATGTAAGTGTCATCCATTTTTTCAACAAATTTGTGTCGTTTCAGAATTTTACATGTAAAGTTGTGTCGTTAGAAATTAAACGACATATATGGACACATGTAATTTCCTGATGTTGCCCGGGCAAGCATGTTGTGCGGGCCTTGTTTGTATAAGGATGACTGTGATCTATATTAAGATGCCTGACGTCTTGGTGCGGCACCAGATAAAGCCGTGCGCACACTCCACGGCACGCCTCCATACCCGTCCTATCTGTGACCTTACATTGTTTAGATGTATGCTTGCCGTGATATTTGGGACACAAACAAGTATGATGATGATACCTACACTGACAGTGTGGACACAACCCTGGCACACTACCATGCCCGATTTCCTGTGTGTACTTCAAAGTTGCTGTGCCTGTTTTGCTAAAAATATGATGATGATGTATCAACAATTCCCCCGAGTCCGGTACGTGAGTCCATATGGTCTAGGTTTGGTTTGTTTTGTGGGCGGGAGGCTGCTTTTCCTAATCACCAGCTCGCTCATGGGTTGCCCCCTCCCTCTCTCACCCTGACTTCCTTGAGTTTTTGTACTTAAGTCACGAGACTATCTTGAGTGTTAGTGCTTAAAGGAATCAGACGGAGGAGATCTCGAAACGCTATTTGGTGGCTGAAGATGCGTCTGTGTAGGGCTTGCGTAAGTCCAGGGATACGAGCCAGCCCATCAACTTGTAGAGTGTTAACCTCAGTTCGCACGTAGAATGGTTCTGGGTGGTGTTGTACCTTTGGTAGGACCGCAGGAAGAGCTACGCTGTCCGAGTGGATATACTTCCAGGGGTTTTACTTCGAGGACACGGTGGGAGGCGAAGCAAGGATTTTCGGGTTTTACACTAATAAACAAACACAGACAATGTGAAGGTGTGCGTGAAATGAGGATTTTCGGGTTTTATAACAACAAACACACAAACAGGACAAATCCAAATGTAATTGCAGTGCAGGCTGTGTGGCGGCAAAACACCAAAAAAAAAAAGGGAAGAGATAAGGAAAGGGGTAAGAGAGACAGACTGAAGATGCAAATCACTTAGCCATGTTTATTACTTATGCCAGTAAGGCAAGCCAAGGGTAGCGCAAAGCTGGTGGGATTCTATTAAATCACTAATGATTAAACGTAGACAATCATCCATGATTTAATCGATGCAACAATCAAGCATCATGATGATTCTTCACAACCAAGTATTTTACATACTTAAGTTTATTCTCCATAGCTTGAGGAAATACTCCCACGTCCTGCCAGAAAGGCTATGATTGTAGAGGGGGGAAGTGGGCGAGAAACCCAAAATTGACCCATTAACTTTTTCCCATCTATGTTCACTCTGAAAATGTATGCAGTTGAGTGCCTTACTCCATAAAATGAATAAATAGATTTTTCTACTACGATTTGGACAGATTTGCTTGCGTACAAATTCTTACGCACCAGCGTGTTGCAGCGTGTTGCAGCGCGCACCAGTGTGTTGCAGCGCGTTGCTGTGTGCTGTGGTGTATCACGGTGTGTTGCGGTGTGTTGCGGTGTGTTGCAGTGTACTGCAGTCTGCTGCAGCGTGTTGCAGTGTGTTACATTATGTTGCAGGAACATGGACCTCAGTACGCGTGTTGCAGCGCGCACCAGTGTGTTGCAGCATGTTGTTGCGTGTTGTGGTGTATCGCAAGAGATGCAGTGTGTTGCGGTGTGTCACGGTGTACTGCAGTGTGTTGCAGTGTCTTGTAGTATGTTGCAGACACAACCATACCTCATCAGGTTGGGTCACTCCAGACTCTTTGTTGTCCCTTTCAAAGCGCAGACTCGCACATGAGTATTTTTCCCCCAGGGTTCACACCTGAGTTGAAATACAACAGGTTCTCGAAAAACTCCACGAAAACCAGTGGCATTCGTGGTGGGTTCTTGTCTGCCGGGACAATTGTCGAAAGGACTGTGTCCCATCCTGTTTCGCCACTTTTTATGTTCAGGAATGCTGCCAAAATGTCAGTAGCGGGCTCGCAAAAAATTGTCTGTAACACTGCGCCCACCTTCTCCCGCAAGACACCTTGCACATTTGTCACCAAATGAGAGTAGTAGTCTGTCAGGATTACCTCTCTGGGCACCATGTGATTCCAAACTTTCAGTTTTACTGATTGTGTCTGCTCTGCAGTCTGGGCAGGGCAGTTCTTGCGGGCCCAGCCACTCACTTTCCGCGCCACAACTTTCGCCTCCTGTACAGAGTTGCCAATGGAACTGTATAGACGTGCGTAGCCCATGCCGCGTGCGGGGTCGGTCATGGTATAAGTCCAGCAAACAATCACGTGACTCAGGGTCCGGTTCCTGCCCAACCCCGCAAATTCGCACATCACGCCGCTGATCACCATCCACATTTCGTAACGTTTGGCAGGACTCCCTGTGTTGCGCAAATTCCACCTTTCTCCATTTGGAAAACTCACGAGTATCGAGATCACCTCCTCCAGCATTTGCACACGCCATACTGTCAACAATAATATGAACATATCACCATGGACATAATTAATGTGCAAATATTACTCATCCAATTTTTCCCAATGTCAAAAGTACTGTTTGTACATATATCCACATCAAATTACTTTTGATGTGTTTGGTTGCACCAAGTTTCTATTATCACCAAATATAATTACATATTACTTTTTTGACGAACATTCTACTATTATTACGCGATATGCTCAAACACTACTATTATAGTGGAAGATGACTTCTATAACAAGCTCGAAAAACTCAATGTACACGCAGGGAAAAGGACAAAATTCTGTTGGCGCATGTGCAACGCATATGCGAAGCGCATGACACAGTAATGAGATCCTACTATCAGCAAATACATGGGTCATCTGGGGCTGATGCGACGACGTCGATGGAGAACATTGGAGAACAAGTGTATGTGTAAATAACTCACAATCTTTTTGTCATCAGCTCCTGAAGAAAGGTGAAGACTGGGCAAAGCTTGAGTAAGATGAAAAAACCAACGGCGTTACACACAAAAGGCACAGCACAAGTATCAGAATTGTTGAATATTTCTGATACTACCAAGAAACTATACTAAGGTAAAAGTAATAGTGGAATCGCTGTGGTGATAACGACCAAATTGCAAACAAGGACTTAAAGCTGAAGTTCATTTCTATCAGAAAAGTAAAGACAGAA
>Ga0105055_10010151_pt1 | contig 11846 bp, 9 predicted proteins | sample BON03_FD_78090 | JGI IMG/M metagenome (GOLD analysis project Ga0105055, IMG submission 78090) | Freshwater microbial communities from Lake Bonney liftoff mats and glacier meltwater in Antarctica - BON-03 | ecosystem: Environmental > Aquatic > Freshwater > Ice > Glacier meltwater | place: Lake...
GACAAGACCTGTAGTAAAAACTGAGACACTGAAAAAAACAAAAATCAAACCAGCCTGGGTATTAGCCTGCCCCTGGAAAGTGGCCAATTAGAAAGGTGGTACTTTCACCTGGGCGCAAGCAATAGGATCTCAGTGGCATTCCATTCTCTCATCGTCGCGCAAGATGGTTCGTTGTGGGTATGTGGCAGCGTGGTTTCAAATTGCCTCGGCCACGACACCCCGGGAATTCACTTTCCGGTCCCAATGCGAATGAACCCCGCCTCCTTCAACAATGAGGCGGTCAGAGTGGCTTCCGCGAACGACGGTCGCAGTGTTGTAGTCACTGCAAGTGGAGCGCTCTACACGTGGGGTCAAGAGCCACAGGGCTCGTACAGGGGTTTATGTTTCCGAATTGTACCACGACCCAACAGCTACCACAACATTTCGCTTGTGCCGCAAAGGAACATACACACAGGTGTGCCGCATGTACACATGGGCTGTTTCGGGGTTTGGAATTACCCCCTGACGACAGAAGAGTTACTGGCGTTTGTCATGTGCACACATGTGCGGCTCGGTGCCCTGTCGTGTTACGCGGGGGCTCCGCGTGAAGTGCTCGAGTGCATCCGCATCAGCCTTTCTGTGCCTACAGCACCGCAAATGGGCCGTGGACTACGGGATCTGCTGGGCATATAATCGCAATGTGTTCGGGAAACAGCAAACCCGTCCGAGGCTTAGCAAAGCAGAGACCAGTTGGTGGAGGCCATGGCTGGCCGTTTGTATATAAGCGTAAACATTGCATATGGCAACCAGCAGTTGATTGCGCTGGCAATACTATGGCCGTCGCATTGGGGTCTAACTTCTTGGTTGCAGTAAACAGCAATGGCGTCGTTTTTACGTGTGGCCAAAACAATTGGGGACAGTTGGGACTGGGCCCTCAGCCGGCCCTGCCCCTACAGATAACGCAACGCGCAATGCCGGGTCCGATCGATCTCAACAGCGTCGCAAATCAAGGGACCACTACTATGGTATCGGCTGGATTATTGCACGCCGCATGCGTAACACGCAATGGTTCCGTGTACACATGGGGGAGGGGTCGATTCGGGCAGTTGGGTGTGGCCCATGTGCAACGGCAGCCCACACCCCAACGCGTGTATGGTGCTTTTATGGGGCAGTCGACTGCCACAATGGTCGCATGCGGTCGCGACCACACCCTTTTGTTAACGGAGGCAGGACACGTGTGGGGGTGTGGGCATAACTCGAGCTTTCAGGTGGGTGTACAGTGCATGGCAAATCCGGATGCAATCGACGACAGCAAAATTTCTGTGTTTACAATGATGCCGCCCGCACGGTTTGACCACGGAGATGGGCGCACTGAAATTGCCTTCATTGCGGCCAGTATGCGACATAGTGTGGCCGTAGGTAGACACAATGGTGTGCTCTGGACCTGGGGGAAAGGACATAGAGGACGCCTTGGTCACGGCAATGGCCACGTTGAGCATTGTGCACTGGTGCTGACCGCTTTACCGAGAGCCACGTTTGGCGAAGACGTGGTTTCAGCGGCTGCTATGCTGTGCACTACCATGGCAGTCACCGCCAGTGGTGTTCTGTGGGCTAGTGGATTTTCTCCGTGCTTCACAATGGGGATGGGCGCAACGTTGGAAGGCCACACATTCAACCGTGTTGGCGGGCACGAACATTTTGGAGCAGGCGGTGTGCGAAGCGTGGCTGGCTCCGAAAGCTATACTCTCATTGTCGCGCAAGATAACTCGTTGTGGGTGTGTGGCCACACGATTTCAAATTGCCTTGGTCGTAACACGCATGGGCAAAGCTTCCAGGTCCCAGTGCGAATAAACCCCGCCTCCTTCAATCATGAGCCGATCGTAGTGGCTTCCGCGCACTTCACTCGCAGTGTGGTCGTCACCGCAAGTGGAGCCATCTACACGTGGGGTGGTGAACCGTCTGGCACGTACAAGGGACTATGTAGTCGAGTTGTCACAGCACACCACATGATTCAGAACATTTCATATCTGCCACAAAGAGTCATGCACACAAGTGTGCCGCATGTGCACATCGACTCGTTTGGCCTGTGGAATTACCCCCTCACGCAAGAGGAATTGCTGGCGTTTCTCATGTGCACACATGTGCGGCTCGGTGCCGGGTCGCCTTACATGGCGGCTCCGGATGAGATGCTGCAGAGCATTCGCACTAGTCTTGCCGTGCTTGCAGCAACGCAAATGGGCCGTGGGCTGCGGAACCTTTTGGGCATATAAGCGCAAATTTATTCACGTAACAGTAAAAAAATCAGAGCGACAGCAGCTCAGGAAACGTGCGTGCGTCGTCGCAGTACGTGTCCCACGGTCCGAGACCGGCACCCAACAGCAGGAGGAGGGCATGCGCGACGCGCACAACTCCAAATCCCTGCAACGTTGGAAAAACGGACTTGTAGCTTGGGACGCTGTGCCGTTTGAAGGGATTCTTGTCAACATGCAGCAGTTTACATAGCACATCCAAGCCCGCAAAAAGAATTTTTGCCGAGTCCACTTGTCGGTACACAGTGTTGTTGCGGGCGTCGAGATCGGCGGCGATGCGGGTCTGCAAATCCATCGCCTGCACCTGCATACACTGCAGCACGGTTTCGATGCCACGCACAGTTGATTTGCCGTGCGTGTGCGCCCAGAACAACGGCGTCAGCGCGGCAAACCCAGCATACACCACCGCGCTGTCTTGGGGAAACAGCGAAAGAGCACTGAGCACCGCCGTGATGCAACGTGCATTCATGCCTTCAGAATGTCCGGGAGCGTTGCAGCCCCGAAACAGCACGTAGCACCCGTGCCTCACCAAAACAGCGTCGTCTGGATACGCCTCCATGGCGTGCACAAACAGTGGAGTCACATGCTCCCACGACTCGCGTTTCGACACAAACCCGGCCCATTCCATCATATTGAGGAGTTCCATGCAGCTCGTTTGCGCCTCGGCATCGCCGTGTGTGCGCATTACGTTCAGCACCACGTCTTCTACCGGACTAAACACCGGCACAGCCATGTTGTCGTACTCAAAGACGCGGCCATGCAGCAGCGACAAGTCTTCTAGTTCTGTCAGCTGCAACAGCTGCGCGATGCCCATCATCTGCACATCCCTGCGCAGCCAGTGCATCTTCATTGCTAGCACGACATCGGCCACCGTGCGCTCATACACCTCCGTCACCCTCAACACGCTGGAGCGAAAAGACAGAGACAGGCGGCTGTGCTCGTCCATGAACGTGTCCGGGTCGTGGTTGAAATTACAGACCTGCAGCTCGAGCTGCAGCGCAACGTCCACGTGCATCTCCTTGAGCTGCATCCGCATTTTGGGCATGCGCAACAGACAGGCATCCACCCTCAAGTGGTATGGCTGCATCCATGTGTCCATCTGCTGGGTCATCCCCTTGACTACCGCGCGCCAGGATGTGCACACGCAAGAGCACAGATTCAAAACCCCGTCGACGTTTTCCTGTGTTGGGGCAAACGACCACAATATGAGGTGGGTCACGTCCGAAGGTTCATGGAGTCCCCACCCCGTTGCCGTGTCTGTGCAACTCTCGCCGCCACCGCATTTTGCGTGCGGGGAAACCATGCAGACGTGGGTTTGCGTGTTTTTTGGAGTGATTTTTCCGAGTTTCGTCAGCTCCCCTCAAATGCGCGTCGAGATCCAAAATAGCACACAAAGCGGGGGTGGCAAACTTGTCCACAATGGTGATCCCGCACGCTGTAGAGGGCGGTTCTGACGCGTCGAGTGGGTCTGCGTCGCTGCCGTCATCGCACGCCCATGGTGACGTTACCGCCGACGCCGAGGACGGCAAATAAAAATTCTCCAACGCAAACGACGGTGGACCGGAAGCGTGCTGCTTTGCGATACTGTCCAGGCCAAGCGCCGCCACGGCTGCATTCGCTGCAACCGCAGTCTGCATAGCGATGGCATTTTCCACGCGCTGCCACTGCGTGGTGTCGGCGTCGTTTTCCCACAACATCGCCTGTGAACCGAATGCGTCCGAGTACAAGTCGATTGGGTGCTCGATGCGCAGCATGCAGTCCACGGCACGGACGCAGTCGAGTTTGATGGCGTAGAAGCACGACCTGCCTTGCGCACGCGCGCTCGCATATGCTTCCATCACTGATCCCTCCAAGTACACCTTGGTTGTACTGCTGCCCTCGTCTTGCCACGTTTCGACCTCGGGAAACAGGACTTTGGTACCCACCGCCATGGGATTTCCGTACTTTGAAATCAGCTCACTGTAACCAGCGATGATTCGGTCCAGTTCAATGACATAGGAAAACACCGCATCGCCGTGTAGCATCGTCTCCATCACCTCCGTGACAACGCCACGCCCATCACGACACCCCACCGTCAATCTCCAAGCCACTCGACCCCCAGCTTTCACCTTGGCGGGCATGCCTTCCACCGTACACACACACACTCGCACGAACGATTTTCAGAAATGTTTATTGGTACGTATATATACGAAACTGCAGACGCATGTGCACTCCCACCCCTGCTCGGCACTGGTGCACAATTACAAGCCGTCCACGCGAATCAATTCAAGTGCAGGTGCTGGGTACGCGACACTGAATCCTCGCACGGGTTTACGTTTCCCGTGCACCATGACGTGTCGCGTTTGCACGAGGAAATTATGGCTGCCGTCAGGGGCCGTTGCCGCGTCGGCAAGGATGCTGCCAGTGAATATGTTACTGTCATGTGCAAATCTAACGAGGTCTCCTATCTTCAAGTCTTGAGACATGATGCTGCGATACGACCGCTGAATCGTAGTGTGGTGGCTCGTCGAAGCTTGTCACACATTATGTCTGTACTTATATACCCGCAAAGCCAGCAGACGGTCACAGACTGACCCCGTCTCTCATTTTTTCATGTCGCGTCGTTTCGTCGGGACAGCAATGGTGTACGCTGTGAAATGTATATAAGAATGTGATACTGTGGACAAGACCAACATTTCGTGGACATGTCTGCACACATGGAAAGACGCACCGAAGTGCCCAACGACGAGTTGTTTTTCTTCAGCGAGCAGGATTATATCAAGAATTTGAAAAACTATGAAAGCAAGTGCGCGGAATTCGACGCATGTGTTGGGAACCCAGAGGAGATCCAGACAGCATGCGATGTGCTTCGCGCAACTCTGCGTTTGATGTTCGGAACCATGCGTTACACGGATAGCATACAATACGACTTTATCCAGCACTATCTTGCATACCATCGTTCTAAACTCTACGAGTTGGACTATGAACCGGAGCTGACTATTCCGAAGGCCGACAAAAATAAGCCGTACGCAATCCGATACCACCATATATGCCAGAGAAAGGTATTCCACCGGGAACAAGCCGGGTTTCTCCAGCTAGTTCTGGTGCACCGGGCCGGACACAGGCCCCATCGGTACGATAGTTTAGATACCTACGGACAGCAGTACTATAATGCAGTGGATGGGTGTGTTGCCTCGGTGTACGAGGCGGACCGGGCGGATCGTGAGGCGTTTGCGGTGCATGGACCACGAGCGAGTGGGTTTTCTGCAAAGTTGTATGTGGGGGACGTTCGCATGACTGCCAATGGGCTGTCCATTTTCAACGGGGAACACATGCCGTGGACCAAAGTAGATCACACTGGCATGGATCTGGACTCGTGAGGATTTTGGTGTTTTTGCATGTGTTTGTTTCCTGGTGGGTGTGACTTGTGTGGTCAACCGCGGTATCGACGGTCGACGATAGAGGCGGTCGACAGTAGAGGCGGTCGACGATAGAGGCGGTCGACGATAGAGGCGGTCGACGATAGAGGCGGTCGACAGTAGAGGCGGTCGACGATAGAGGCGGTCGCAGGTAGAGGCGGTCGACGGTAACGACGGTCATGTCATTTCCGTTTCCCCACTTTGTTGTACACACCTCGCTGGCAACTCACACAATACCATGGCTGTGTCGTGTGAGAAGGGCCAGTCTCTCCACTGCCGCCCGACGGTTTTGATTCCGAACACGCAACCATTCTTCGTGCCACTGGCACACCTGTGCATGTGCGCGAAGCCGGTCGTCTTCGTGGTCAGCAAGCAGTATTTCATGCAGCCGATCTTCTAGCATCTGCACGACCACATCTGCCCTTTCCGGCCGCTCGATTTCGCGCGCCTGTTGGCGGCGCCAGTCAGCGTCACGGAATGTGTCCACGCCAGTGATGTGGTCGGCAATCAGCGCATGTCCCTCCCCCGACAGTGCCGAGAACCGCGATGCTTCGCCCAGTCTCGGATGCGACACACAAACAAACGACAATATCTTTCGCTGCATCTCAAGCCAGTACAATAGCACAGTGGCATCGTCCCACCGCGCGGCCGCCGGCGGCAACCCAAGGGCCGCACAGTGCAACTTAAAATTAAATGGGGCTTCCGTGACGATGTAATCATGTGTTTCCATGTGCCATTGGTTGCTGTTCTCCCCGTTGTTGAACATGCCAGCGCCCTCGCCCAGGGCAAACATGGGCAGGTACGATTCTTTGTCCTGAAGCCCCAGCAGAGGAAACTTGTTGTCGCGCAGGTCCAACAACGGCAGTGGGTAAGCCTTCAGCGCGCGACCAATGGCAATCGTGTCCTCAATATCTGGCGTCACTTGGAACAAGCACAGTTTCCGCAGCCCACGTAGCCCTGGTAGGCACAAGGCCACGTCCGACAGAAAAGTTTCCCTCAAACGGTCGCGTTTCGGGATCTCCTTCATGATCACAAGCTCGCGCAGCGAAGACAGCGCGTGCAGGGACATGGGAATCGATACTTGAGGGCAATTGTACATGTATAACCCCTGCAACGTTGTCAACTCGCCCAGCGTTTCGGGCAGGGCATCCAGCATGTACATGGACTCGAGTTGAAGTTCCTTCAATTGCGGCAGCGCCCTTGCGCACAAACAAGGCAGCTCGATAATATTGCAGCAAACGCTCAGGCGCAGAATATGCAGGGACGGCAGATTCATTTCCGCAGGCAGCTCATTGAAATCGCATCTCACCAAGTTGATGGTGTGCAAATATGCCATCTGGAAAATGGACGAATCCGGCACCATACCTGTCGAGTAATTGTCGTTGGTACATTCACAGCGGAAGAGAGACAGCTCCGTCAATGTGGTCAGCGTCGCCATGTACGCCGGCAGACACGGAATAAACATGGCGTCCATAAGGAGCAACGACTGGAGATTTGGACAAGAGCTGCAGCACAACCAAGAGGGGATGTGGTCCCATCTGTACCCCAATCCATGACTGTTTGCACACAACTCGAGTCGCAACAACGACGACATCAGGCCCATGGCAGAGGGCAGTGCGTGGTTCACGTGAATTCGTAAATGACGGAGATCCTGACAAATAGACGCCAGTGCGGGTTGCACACGAGTCACACCGTCTAAATACTGCAGCGAGGGCACCAGGCTCGCGTCCACTTCAAAATGTGCCAGCAGCTCATCACTGTTCTCGTGGGGCCGCACTCGCAGTGCCGTGAGCGCAGTCATGCGTGGGAAATTCTGCAGGCACTCCGTCAGATTTGCGGTCGACAAACTGCCCCGATCCAGGCTGAGGGACTGCAGCGTAGGTGCCAGCTTCGGCAGCAGCAATGCCGGCAACTGCTCTGTGTGCTGGATCTCGCAGGATAACTCGAGGTGTCGCAGTGGCCATCGCGTCACTCACGGTGGCAGCGAATGTGCACATTCTCCTGCACACACGGTCGCGTGTGAGTTTCGATCGACATGTATGCGTGTTTGTGCTGCTTTGTGTGTGTATTGGCACCCTCGCACTATCTATCAAACAAACACAAGTACAAACCTGCAAGCACCAGTTTCGTCAATTGGATGCAGTCCGGAAGGTCGGGCAGAATTTGCAAACGCGGGCACTTCCGGATTACCAGTGTCGTCAAGGCGGTCAGTTGCGACAGGGCGTCGCGCACGCTGCTCAATGTCGCCATGTCGACTAGGGAAAGTGTGTGCAGCGAGCGAAGCAGGCCCAGCTGCGGCGGCAAAGAGGGGAGGCCAGTTCCCACGTAATACACACCCAGATCGTGCTGGCGTTTCGCTCCATGGAACATTTCTGCGTGCAATTTCCCCTCTGTGACGTATTTGTGCACGAAACTAGACCTGCCGTCCAGGTACAGCTCCTCGAGAACGTTCAATTGGTTCATCCACTCGGGCAAGGCGGCGATTTTGCAACAATTCAGGTACAATATGCGCATTTCGTGCCTGAGCCCCCACACCCCCCTTGGCACTTCCAGGAGCACTGGCATTTGTTTGTGCGCCGCAAAGAGCTTCGTCAGCCCTTCCAAGTCCAGCCGCATGACATGAACGCGCACATCCTGTGTGCTGCACAGTGTGTCCTTGAGTGCAGTGAATGTCTGGCATAGTGCAGGAATGTCCACGTTTTGCACCTGTCCATGCGCTGCCGCAGCCAATTGCTGTGACAGTAGCACCAATGCAGTCCGGGTATCATCCGGTACCACAGCACTGGTGTACCCGCTACGCGGTATCGAGACTTCCCTTTCCCCCCCATGTTGCCGGTTGGTGAAGACGTCGTGGGCGTGAATTTTCAAGAGCACGAGACGATCCAGCACAGGATCTCGCATTTCCGTGAGCCCTGTCCCCTCATATCCGTTGTGCATCGCACAAACCACAAATGCCCAGTGTGCGCAGTGTGGTACGCCAGCGGAACTTGGTCGACCTTTATACTGAAACAAGGCTGGCCCAAAAATGCGGCTGCAGTTTGCACTCGTCAAGTTTGAAAATTGTAGTACACTATGTTGTGCGTGCATGTGAAAAAAATCAGCAGATCTCGGTGCAAATGGCACATTGTGCCCTGTGCTGATGTGTTCCTATTTTTGGAGAGAGCGCGCTGCATTCGAATGTACGGGTTGTGGCGGCGTATAAGGTGCAAGTCATGCCAAGCATGTGCAAAAAAACAACCACCATCTTGACAGCATGGATGCAGATGGCCGCATGAAAAAAAAATTTACCACCCGGAGACCAGCCGCCGAAGCGGCGGAAGCAGTCGAAGCAGTCGAAGCAGTGCAAAGAGCAGACGAAGACGAAGATGACGGTTTTGATACGACTCGCTCGATTCGACAGCTTTGGAGTACGCATATGGGCGACATGAGGCAGGTGGCCGCATCCAACAGTCACGTCGGTCAATGTGTGTGTTGTGTGCGGCCAGTGTTAATTTCCGACATTGGGACGCGCAAAATGACCTTCTGCAGTGTTTTTGTCGACATACTGCAAAATTCGTCCGCCGACAAGTCCACACTGCTGTACAACGAGCAGTGTCGTCTGCTACAAGAGGGCCACGCGCGAAAATACATTCTGGTCTGTTTCATCTGCCTGCTGTCGTGGAAAAAGTCCATCACTCAGCAGGAAGCCAGTCGCATTGTGGAAACGCCCTCGCTCTTCATGCACAAGAGCAGCGCCTTCCTGTACGACAGCTCGCAGAAAACGGACAAACTCTCTCTGCTCAAGTATGTGCTCTGTACAAGCAGTGAGGTGCTTGTTGCCGAGACCGGGGCCAAAAAATTCCATCCCATGCGCAACAGTGACTTTGTCATCCTGGAGGCCATCATTGTGTTTTTCAAGGGCCTCTTTTCCAAGTACGACTGCAACGTGCGCCGGTTTTCACGCATGTTTTGCCACTTTCAGATCGTCAGCATAGTGCGCTGGCATGTCGCTGGATTCCCCCTCATTATGATGCAAAATCGACAGATGCAGGACCTGCGCAAGGCCCTGCGCGGTGACGTGGGACGACACTACCACGAGTTGTGGGGCTTTGCGAGCGACTTTATTTCCATCCAGAACGGCTCGGCCACAGCAGACGAACATGCCTGCGAAGAATGTGCTGCGTGTGCGCACCGTGGCGACATGCTTCGCGTTGCACCGGCGCACACCATGGCGGACCGTGGACCCTGTGCTGCAGCACAGTCGGCCCTCGGTGCACCGCGAACCAAAACTGTGAGGTCCAAGACCAAGTCGTATGATTCCTTTTTCCTAAAGGACTGGAAGTACATACACGATACCATAGCGCACACTGGCACAGCGTGTGGGTCGAAGCCACCCGATATAATGCAGGGCAATATCATCCTCTGCCGGCATAACCTCATGCCGAGTGTCATGTCATACTCGTTTTATCACAGAATCAGCCATCGATTCCCGAAAAAATTCAGCCAGCGCAACGTTCGCCGCTACTACAGCCGACTGCTTCACGACGCGACCCCCGTCGACGCCAAATCAACCGTCATTGGCAGTGGTGTGGGCCGGGACATGGCACACGATGTAGAACTACTGTTTTGTCTGGCAAACAGTACGGACCGCTGAATGTACCGCGGTGTGTAGCACAACAACAACACCAACAGCACACACCACCTCGACGGCTTGACGGCCCCCTACAGAAGAAGGGCCCGCATTGAAGGCCACGGCAGTGTCAAGGGCAGTGGTGTTGTTGTGTTAATAAATCTGGTGTAATACTGTATGTGTACCATGGTCATGCGCGGTGACGGGGGCGAATATGACGCGTGGCACTGTGCACGCCGTGTCGAATGCACAAACACGCGCAAATGGGGCGTTTTCGGGGGCAAATGCAGGTGTTACGTGTGCGTGCAGTGTGCGTGCGTGCAGCGGAATAGTATTGATGACGTCGTGGCAAAAATATATAAGTTTTCCACACCGGCGCAATGCAGTACACGGCACTGGCCGCAGTACAATGACGGCATTGAGCGCGGGCGCCGACGTCATGTCAACTGTACCAAATTCACACCCGATGTCGATGATTGCACGCACCAATGTGTCAAATCCGAGCACAGAAGATTGGGTCAATGTTTTTGGCCCCAATGGATACAACGTACAACCAGACAACACCAGAAATCGTAAGCTAGGTCGTGTACATCTTCCCGACGTCCTCAAGGTCGGAGCCCTTGTGACGCGCGAAACACGTGTCCGTTGTCCTCTTCTGCCCCGCCGTGCGTGTTGTGTTGACCCCGTGTATGTGTGTGTGTGTGTGTGCGTGTGCGTGAAACAGGGGCCAAACCAGTGGATCACAGACCGCGTCAACTGTCTGATTACAGATGCGACAAACTCGCCATTCACCACCATAATCCTGCCTTACATGTACATGGACTACCCGGACCGCAAGATCGAGTGGAATGTGTGGACCTTTGACCAGGGGCTCGCCTCGCGTGTGCCCTACGAGGCGGCGGCACGCACGCTCACGCAGCGCAAACAGAGCTTCTCGGGGTACACGGTGCGCCAAGGCTTGGCGATTACCATGGAGCACAACTTCATGATGAGCGACGAGGGCATGAAGAACTTCCACGACCAGGTCACACAAGTGGTGGGCAGCATCCAAAACACCAACGACCTCGATGTGCACATGGCGCTCATCAACGCGCCCAGCTACCTCACGCAAGTGCGCGAGCGCTACTATCTCGAGGACTACCTCACCAAGTCCATCCGCGACTACATCGACATGTTTGGCTTTGTGCAGAAAAACATGAACTCGCTCGACATTATCATCGAGGACACCCGTTCTCTGATCAAGAACTGGGGCGGCGAGGACCCCGACTTCATGCTGTGCAGCGGGAAGTTGACGTACCAGCTGACCATGACGCAGGAGCGCACCTCGTACTACACGCAGGGCATCGAAGGACAGAAGCTGCTGAAACAGGGACCCGACCTGCCCATGTACCGTGGCCTCAAGATCATCAAGAGCAAGGCGTTTTCGCTCGACGAGGGTTCTGCGCCACGCGACGTCATGCGACGACGCGTGCGCGTGGCGGAGTTTTACCTCATCAAATCCACCGACCTTGCGTGCGTGCACCTCTACGACGAAATGGCCGACAATTTCGC
>Ga0105055_10010154_pt1 | contig 11843 bp, 16 predicted proteins | sample BON03_FD_78090 | JGI IMG/M metagenome (GOLD analysis project Ga0105055, IMG submission 78090) | Freshwater microbial communities from Lake Bonney liftoff mats and glacier meltwater in Antarctica - BON-03 | ecosystem: Environmental > Aquatic > Freshwater > Ice > Glacier meltwater | place: Lake...
ACGACAGTATACGCTTCTTCATCCGTGGACTTGTTCTTCTTCATGCCCTCTAGCTCAACCCATAATGTCTCTAATTTTTCATCAATTTCACTCATATATTAAACTCCATTCATTTTATTTCAGGCGGTCTATATGTCTTTGGTAATCTTGGCGCTGTTTTATTTAGTCTTCTCTTTTCATTATAATGCTTAATTTGTTTCACCCGTCTTTTTGTAGTATTACTTTGAATTAAAGAAACTGTTCCTGGCTCTGCCCCAACTCCGAATAATTTTTCTCTTGATTCTGGAGACAAGTATTGCTTTGTTACCTCTCCTGTGTGAACAAGTTCTTCTTCCGTTTTCTTAGACTGATAAAAATGCCAACCAAAATAGATTGCTACGCAGGCAATCGCTACACCAAAAACAATAATAGTAATCATCGCAATTGTTTGCATATATAGAGTAACGGCAACCGAGACAGCTAATGTCGCTCCAAACCCCAACGCCACCATAAAGGCAGTTGCGCTCTTCAGCCAAATAGCCAAAGCTATACATATCCCTATCCCTACAACGCAAACAGTCCCTATCCACATCATCGTTTTCTTAAACTGTTGAGCGCTCTCGTTTTTTAATGTGTTAATACGATCCTGTAGCTCTCTATTCTTGGATTCAGAATTGACGGCATAATCTGTCCACTCATCTATTTTTTTCTGCTCAAGAACTAGCTGCCCCTCTGCGTCCTCCAGTCTTTGCGTATATACGATCAGTTGGGATCGTGTTTCCCTTAAAGCGTCAGTATCATTTTCTATTCCTTCTAATGAAGGTTTTATATCAGGAAGCTGATCTCTCGGAATATTGGCTCTAATATCGTCAGCGTGCTTGTCTATGCTATTGGAAGATTTTAATATATTATCAGCCTCTTCACTAAGTCCATTTTTAGTTTCTGATACAATTTTTCTTTCTTCATTAAGAAACGGCTTGTCTGGAACAGATAAAGGAGATACTCCAGTTCTTCTCGATGTTTCGCAAGAAGTATTGAAAATAATAGTTAGTAGTAAAGCTCCTGAGATTATTTTACTTTTTATCGCCATCGTCTGTCCCGCCTATAAGTCTATCAAGAATCGAAATTGCTTCTTGTTTAACAAAGTCCTTATGAGAATATGCTACATAAATTCCCTTGTTCTTATATTCGATAACAGATGCATAAAAACCTACCTCAAAAAGCAAGTCTTTATATGTTATGGCATATTTTTGTCCAGATACAGACCTATCCCGTAAATTGTAATACTCTCATTATTCGCCATTTTTATCCAAAATAGACAGAATTTCATATATCAGCCAGGTTGAACCAGATACGGCAAACCCAGTCAGCGGCCACATAAAATAGTTTCCGCCGGTAATAATGAATAAAAATAAATCAGTTATAAACGACGCCCAAAACGATGAGCAAACGCTACAATCTAACATTTCTGAAAATTTTGGATGAATTAAACTCAGATATTTTCGCAAAAAAGAAGATATTTTGCTAACAGGCCAATCATCTCCTTTCTCTACTAACAGTACGGATATACCAAATGAAGACAATATTGATATAAGAAAAAAACTAAACATCTTTTCTCCTACTAATATCTATTAAATACTCATATTTCTCTAAATATCTACATATTCTGTCATATCCGTTTAAGTCTCTGAGGCTATGTAAAGAAAGAATTAAATCTTCGCTTAGTATGAAATCGTGTATTATACGTCTTTCTAATAGGAGTTGACTTATGTAATTGCCTTTGTTTCATAAGGTGCCAAAAAATTGTACTATGACAATCTCCGACATTATGTTTATTCCTGTTTTCTTCCGTGAACAAATTCCCACTTACTTTTTTTCTTCTTAACAGGATGCGATTTTGCCCATTTCATATGGCGGAATTGAGTCATAGAGAGCATGTGAACGTACATCCATTCATTTTTCTCTTCTTCAATAGGAAATTTGTCTAACCAGCCCCACTCCTCCAATTCATTATAAATTGAAAGCGCCTCTCCTTCTATTCTTGTAGTAGGATCGCTTTTTGCATTTTTCATGATATTAAGAAATTCCACAGCATGATCTATAGCATTTAATTTCATTTTTATTTCTGGATTTTTTGATACTTGCATAATATCCTCCTAATATACTCTTGTCGGCAACTTTTAGTTCAAAATTTAACAAATATTTTCCTTTAGTGAAAGTTGGAGGAACATTGTCACACAAGACGAATAAACAAGGATGTCTAATTGGTATTTCGAATTTAAACAAGCTGAATTTAATTGGGGACAATTTTCCAAAACCCTTGCTCCATTCGTTGTCGTAAGTATATTAATCACATATTTCGGCATGAGGCCTCAGGAAGCGAAGGAAATGGCCCAAAACCGTCCAGCCGAGGTCGATGCCCTTTTACAACAGGTGCCCGCAGAAGCCATACAGCAGGCGCAGCAGCAGTCTCAAACGACTACTCAACAAGAAGTAACATCTTCAAGAATAGGAATAGAAGATATGAGAGATATTATTTCCAAAAATGAAGGCTTCAGAGAATATTCATATCAAGATACGACAGGAAATACTACTGTAGGATTTGGCTTTAATTTAGAAAGACCTGACGCTAAAAAACTTATAGAAGGTCTGGGGTACGATTTTAATAAGGTTTATCAAGGATCACAACCTGTCTCTAAAGAGGCATCTGCAAGACTTAGAGATTATGCCATAGAAGAAGCTATTGGAATTGCAGATAGCTTTTCTGGCGGACTGGAGAATCACCCCAGAGAAGCACAGATAGTAATAACTGATATGGCCTATAACCTAGGACCAAATAGACTAAACCAATTTGTAAAAATGAAGCAGGCAATACAACAGAAAAATTACGCCGCCGCCGCCAAGGAAATGGTAGACTCAAAATGGTACGGACAAGTCAAAGGAAGAGCAAAAGAACTGGTACAGATGATGAAATCTATACAATAGAATCTAAGAACTCTTGTGTGATAAGAAGAGGAGCTAGGCTTGCAGCATTAATCGCATCATCAAGAGCCCTATGATGATCTCCCTTCCATTTGATCCCCTCTCTATAAAGAGCGTCTTTTAATCCGCAATTATTACAGCCTCCATACTCCGTGTAAAGCATCTTCATATCTACATATTTGCCAAAAGGACTCATTATATTATTCCTCTCGCAATCTCTTCTTAAACAAATATTGTCCCAGTCGCCAAAAGAAAACCAAATAGTCTTTTGAGCCTGTATGGAAAATTCTGTTTCTATCTCGCCAATCATAAAAGACAAAACCTCAATCAAAGGAGAGGCCTTGTCTACGCTGTCTTGCTTAATGTTTGTAAGATTTCTGCAAAAAGAAGAAAGAATAGGATTTACTTTTGGTTTTACAAAAGACTGATATGTTTTTTCTACAGACCCATCATACTGACACACAACAATACCAATCTCAATGATCTCGTTTCTGTCTCTTACGTTGCGTCTTTCCCAACAAGTGGCTTCTAAATCAATAATAAAGTACATTAACAACCTGCCTATAATTTGTATCAAAGTTTATTATTCTTATAAATAAGGATACAAACTACCTCTATTCATCTTCATCTTCATAATCATAAAGAAGCTTCTCAAGATCACATATTCTATTTTCCCCCGAAAATGTACTTCGATACTGACTCCACCCCTTAAAATTCCCACTAGAATTCTTAGAAGCAAAGCAAGGATGCTCAAACGGAGACCAGTGACCGCTTTCAGCCAGCATGTCATGTAAAGAAACGTCTTTCTCTTGATCGATCTTGCCGTCCATTGTTAGATAAGAAGTCCTTGCGGCTCGGGCTGTTGCGATTTTAAGACGAACATCGTCGCTTATGTTATCAGGCATGTTAGATCCAAATGGAATATGCCATTGTCCCCAGTCTTTTTCATCAGGAATACTAGAAAGATAAGCCTTAAGCATAATATGCGCAAGATGTTGAAATTCTGGTTGCGCATCTTTATGAAGACGGAGAGAGAAAAAATTCTCCCACTCCGTAGCAGTAACCATCGTCGTCATCCAAACGAATGGCTCTAAAACTCTATTCGTTATTTGCTTGTGAAGACCAATGGCCTCCATTCTCTCTGCTGATTCAACCGCAGAAGAAGCCGCAGAGAGCCACGCTTCCTTGCATTTTACATTATCAGATTCAGCAAAGACACCATGGTCTTGCATACCCCTGCCGTTCTTGCCCCATCGTACAGGCATAGCAGGGTTATTTTTTACTTGCTCTATGATCTTGCTGACAGGGATAGCCCTGCTGCTAGCGGCATTCCGGCTAAATATTCTATGCGTCATTAATTCTGAATGTATAAATCTTGGATACGTTAACAAAAAAGATGTTACTCTTTTTAGATCTGGATTTATGCTATCTGCAATGATCTTTGCTTCAAATGTCTTCATTCAATAGCAATCGTCATTTTCCTCAAAATTATCGAGACATTCACCCAACGATAAATTCTCTATTTTCTGTATAGTAGGAAGATATATGCTCTCCCAATCATCTAAAACCTGATCTATATTGTCAGAAATTATTAGTGATTTAATTGCGATTTCAGATATCACATTGTCTCCCATTTCTTCGCAATCGCATTCTAATAAATTCAAGTAGAATATTTCGGTCTTTCTAACACATACTTTTATCTCCCTTATCCAAGAACTAAACCTGTTTATGAACTTTTGATCATCCAGTATTTTCTTGCTCTTTTCCGAAAAATACAGATTCTCAATACTCAAAACTGAACTGAGAGTTTTCTTTATACTGTTGTTTAATAAGCGTATTGAAATGGTTACACCTTCTATATATTTTGTCTTTTCTTCGATGCTCGACATATTTTAAATTCTCCTATATGAAACGAATGTATGCTCTATCTTAGCAACCGAAATCTTCACTATCTCGATTATCGAATTATTTTTTTATCTATCAGGTGTCGATGAGAAGAAGGAACATTTTTTAAAATATGGAAATTACATATATGCGCTGGTACGAGAGATCAAAACCCACTATAGAAAACGCTCTTCCATACATAAAGGAAGCAGCAAACGATATCATTCGTATAAAAGGAGTAACCAGCGTTCATGCGTTCGGATCTTTCGCTGAAAATATCAATAATAAAAAAGCCGCTATAAAAGATATTGACCTTCTTGTGAAATGTAATTTTAATTCTGGAGATCTTCTGGCCATAGACAAAACAGAAAATGGACCATTCAATATCAAAACTTCTGAACTAGAATATGAAGGATTTAATCCTCTCGCTGTATCTTTTACAAATAAATACCTGAAATTTAGCCAGTACAACATAGACCAATGGGCAATCTCTAAAGATAAAAAAGTCCTCCACTGGGGGCCAATATCTGAAAAAATCTCCGAATGGAAAGACATGAGAAAACAAGCAGAAGAAGAGGCCTATTCAATCTCTGGGATATCTCAAAATAGACTCTGTAAAGCAAATACTTCTCAACGAGAAAAATGGATAGAATCCTACAATAACTATATCTTTAATTTTATAAGCGACGAACCAGTTGGATGGTACTCCTCAGACTCTTCAATAGAAAACGTTATGGATAATTCCATAAAACTAGCTGGTCGATAACACTTGCATGAAAATTCCGTATTGCCATATCTGTAAATGCGAAAAAGTAGAAAATATCAATATGCATTTCTATACATACTACAAATGTAAGAAATGCAGCCATATTTTTAACAACCTTGATAAAAATGCAATAAAATCTAATTTTAAAAAATATATTAAAAAACAAAGAAATATAAAAAATGAAATAGTTCAAGATGCTTTTACTAGCGATTATTTTAATGGACTAAAATTACGAGACGATTTTAAAGAACAAATCTTCTTGCCACTTATCAAAGGAAAAACAATACTAGATACATCCTCAGAAACAGGTAATTTCGTAAAAAATCTAAATGACAAAGGTTTCTATGCCTACGGAATAGACGACAACAGAGTTTTTGAACCATACTGGGAAGACGATGAATCGTTTCAAGTAAATACAATTCAAAGTATTAAAAAATACAAAAGATTTGATACAATACTACTTCCATTTAACCTTAGCTACTCGTATTGCCCATATAGCCTAATACTAGATTGTTATACTAGATTAAACACAGGAGGAACAATACTACTAACAGTACCAGTAGATAATAATCCTAAGAAGATCTACATGGCTCGCTCTCAAGAATTTTCAAGTAAAAGTATTTGGATATTCTCAAAAGAATGCAACTCGAAATCTATAATAAGAATAGAAAAAGATATTGCTACAGTAATTATTCCAGGGTAATTACATCCTGGTCAAAGAATTTTCATCAACAAAAAGAACCTCGTCGCCAACAACTCTCTGAACTCTACTAAGTAATTCATTAGATGCGTGCAAAGCTCTCTCGTCAGAACTCATGTCTTGACCGTCTGGAACCCTTACCTCGAATATCATATAGCCTCTATACCTTAAGTCTCTTGTCTTGTCAAACTCCTCAAGAGAATCTGTTTTATAGCCCATAGGGTCTAGCTGAGAAGTCTTTGTTATAGTTGAATACCAGTTCATGTTTTCTCCAGTTGTATACATAGACTTACTTCGACTATTTCAATATATCCTTTATTACTCAGTGAATAAATACCCATCATAACCGCTGTTGTCGCCGTATCCGCCGTTATCTTCCGTATGTCCAGAAGAAAATTCCCACTTCCCGTTCCAGCTTTTTGACAAAATATCAGGTCTATCAGCCTCTATCTCAGACAATATAATATTATCGATAAAATCAACAAGCTCTCCAATAGTCCAAAGAGAAGAAGTTCTAGGAATTTTCATCTCGTCTCTTCTGCTATCAAAGTAACACCAAATAACATCATCTACTATTTTAGCCATATTGCCGCAACGAGATTCGCTATCTACTTTACTAAGAATGATGTCTTCTTTTCTGTTATTTGTAAAATTAACAAGACATCTGGTCGAAATATTTTCATGCTCTTCTTGAGAAATGGGTTTATGCACAAATACGTCCTCCATGTTTATATAAAATATATCGTCCAAAATTCTACAAGGAATCCAAAAAATCACTCTCAAAACGAAAACCGTCATATTATGACGATAAAAGATGATCCTACAAAGGAAAATATGAGTTAAATAAGAAAAGCATACATAAGATTTATAAATAAGGGGAAGACAATGAAAAATAAAAAGTATATAAAAACGTTTTTAAAAAATCTTTCTAACTTATTCTCTCCAACTAATTCAATTGTAAAAATACATGAGTCTAAAACTTCTTTCGACAATGGCAAGAAAATAGTTCTAGTCTGTAATAAAAAAGATATTTTACATCTTGATAGTCTGACCCGCTATTACGAGTCTAATTATGAAGGAGTATTGTCTAGGGGGATATGGTTGGCAACGCTAATGAGAGATTCAGAAGTTTTAAATAAAAATCTTGCTATTGTAGAAATAGATAAAAATACTGGAAAAATTAATTCAGTATCTCCTGTAACCATTTTCTAAATATAAACAACCTGTCTATCAAGACAGGTTGTTTATATTTAAACAATTTTGTATTCAAAGCATTTGTAAACTCGCCTTATGCGAGCCTTTCCTGCCCTGGGTCAGTGCTTCGCTACTTTTGGATGAGTCCCAAATATTGACTTGGAGGATTCGACAAACATCGTTACGATGACAACATAAAATACGTTGATTACACATAATTAAAACATGTTTATAAGTATGATTTAATTACGATTTGTCTCACCTCTAGAGTTTCGCTGTTTCTCCTTTGGTCTTACCTTCGTCAGTATCCGGGTAGCGTGACTCCAATTTAATATAATTAAAACTAATTATTAACTTCTAACTATGTTTACATAATAGCAACTTGTTTAAAAGTGACAAAAAAATACCTCCTTTCAAATGTATTGCTCGCCCATTCTATCGTCTAAAACTTTCACTTGCATCATTTTTCACAAATATATCGTAGACAGGCACTATCTTACCACTCCACAAAAGGCATCCTAGGAGATCCGTCTTCGTTGCAATCAGCCCATTTCCCAATATGCGAAGGCATAGCTTCTGAAGAGCCATCATCATATCTTATCTCTCCAATAAGCCAACCGCTTGTTCCCCGATTATCTTCTGCTCTATAGCAGGGAATCCATTCACCAGCCCTATGATCAAGAACAAAATACAACGGAACATATTCATCTATTCCCTGTTCTGTTCTGTTGCAGATTGGTAAAGATTCTAATTTTTGAGCAACAAGTTGAATATCGTTCATTCTATGTTCTAACAAACGATCAACAAAATGACTAAATGGGCCTTCTTCTGCTACTCCGTAAGTTTTTCTTATGGTATTCAAAACCTCCTGAAGAAGTTTTCTTGTGGATTCTTTTCGGGTTTCTAAAGACTGGTTATGTACAAGCCTCTCAAATAGCATCGCTAATTGAATAGGTGTTTTGGCAGTATCAATAGTCAATTGATAATTTGTTGCATTCACGCTTCTCTCTCCATTTCTTCGTAACTTTTCTATCCATTTCTTCGTAAATGGCAAACTCTTTATGCTCTAGCACTGGAATAAGATCGTTTCTTTTTTCTTCGTTCATAATGCAAGAGATGTTACTATCCCCTTCATACTCAAGAACTCCAATAAATTTTAGCGCTTGAATCATATTTTTGTTTGTAATCGCCATCCTGCCCATGGTAGATTCCTGCAGAGTTTCAAGCAGATCAAATAACTCTAATTTTTGACCGTCTACATAAGCGTAATGAACATTTTTAGTGATAATTTCTTGTGTAAAGCTTATTTCTTTTTGCGATTTTATTGCTTTCATCTTTTTCATCCGATCATTCTCATAAAGTCATCTTCCGAAATCATCTTGACTCCCCACTTGCGAGCGCTGTTGGCCTTGCTTGAGGTACTGTCTACATCGGCGATGACAAGGTGCGTCAGTGCCTTGCTTGCCTTGCTGTGAACCTCTCCGCCATGCTGAGAAGCCATATCCTCCATCTTGCCTCTCGGATGGTTCATTTTACCAGTGAAACAAAATGACATTCCAGATAGCTTGCCGCTTCCAGAATTACTATTGGGAGACTGTTGCTTCGTTACGCCCTCTACAACATTCATAAAACTAGCTAATTCAGTTATCTGATTCGCATTCTTTTTTAGCCCAGAAATAATCCTGTTAGACTTACTACCTCCTCCAAACCCGTTCAACTTGTCTAGATCATACTCTGTTAATGATTTCCATTGAGAAAGAGTAGAAATTCCTTGATCGATGATGTTCTGTGCCTGAGATCTTCCAAGCAGATCAATAGACAATGATCCAAGCAGGTCTGATAAGTCGCAATCTAGAGATTTTTCAATTTCTCCAAGAATCTTTCGACCCATGACATCCCCAATACCTGCATCTATCATTTTATTTACAGTAAGAAAATATAAATCTTTAATACTGTTTACATGACCGAACTCAATAAGCTTGTCCAGAGATGATGAACCAAGAAACTGTATATTTCTTTTATCAATCCATTTCTTGATTCTTTTGGCGTTAACCCCTCCGCAATTTTCCATATTGGTACAGCGAAGAATAGGACCATCAATCTTCGTAGGATACCCGCAAGAAGGACAACTGTGGCAAACAATAGGAGTACGGTTTGCTCCTCGCTTTACAACCCGAATTATTTTCGGAATCACATCTCCAGCGCGAACTACTTCAATATCATCGCCAATCTGAATTCCAAGACGGTCGATTTCATCCATATTGTGCATAGTTACATTGCTAATCGTAACACCGCCGACATCTACTGGTTTAATCAAAGCTTTCGGGTCAACCGATCCTCTGGTACCAACATTCCATTCAACGCCAAGTAGAGTTGAGTGCCCGCCAGAAGCAGGAAACTTCCAGGCTCTAGCCCAGTAAGGACGACCATGATGAGACCCGAGCTTTTCCTGATGAGAAAGATCATTAATTTTAACAACAGCGCCATCAATCTCATAAGGATAATCAGGTCTATTTGCAAGGATTTTTTCAACAGCATCCTCTACGCTATCTGCATCAACAACAATCGTATCTACTGGATCAAATCCTAGACTGCTTAACCAATTAATTTGTTCTTCAACTGTTTTCCATGTGTAATTATCTGAAAGTATATCGCAAGGATTATTTTTCGCATCAAAAGCAACAAAATTCAGAAGTTCAGAATTCTCGCAATCTGAACGACGAACGATACCAGCAGCACAGTTACGAGGATTTTTAGTTGTTTCTGAAAGTTTCTTTTCCCAGATAGAGACCCGAAGAATAGTTTCTCCTCGAACAGTGATGGTTCCTCTTTGATTTATTCTACTGGGAACGCCTTTTGCTTTGCGAACCGTATTGGTTACGTCTTCTCCTTCTTCTCCATCTCCCCTGGTTACAGCTTGCTTGAAACGTCCATCAATATAGGTTAAGGAAATAGACGATCCGTCAAGTTTTACTTGAACAGCAACTTTTGGATTTGATCCAGCGACAGAAGAACAAGTATTTCTCCAGGTAGAATATTCTTTTGGACCATTGTCATAGGTAATCTTTTTTAAAGATCCCATTGGAATAGAGTGACGAATCTTTGTTAAAGATTGAGAAGATGCAGAAGCACCGACTTTTGATAAAAATGGATGATCTGGATCTAGTCTTTCTAGTTCATCTACCATCGCATCAAACTGAGCGTCTGATATCAACGAGTCTCCGTCAGCATAGTACGCAGCAGAAGCCGCTTCAAGCTGAGAGACAAGAGTCTGTGTTCGGTACATTTTTGTATCTTTCAAAGAGATCGGGGTTCCGTCTTCCAGTATAACCGCAGAGGAAGGCACCCGTCAGTGGCAAACAATCAATAATACAGAACCAGAGAAATTACTTATTGTCTCGAAAATCTCTTAAATCTTTATCTTGATTTACTGCTTTACCCCAAATAGTAGCGTTACTAGGCGAATTTCCTTTTAGCACTGCCTTGGCAAGAATATCCCAATCAATACCTTCAGGTAGATTTTTACCATTGTTTCCAATGTTGGACTTTTGTCTAGGATCGATACCGAATTGTTTGTCAAAGTTTTTATCTTTCATAATTCTTACTTTTCTGTATTATAGCAACCTATTCCTTCTTATCGGATAATTACAGGTGAAGAGATTGTTTTTAAATGTACCTTGGCATTGGGCAGGAAGTCTTGTTTTTGTCTTTGTTTGTCAACCATCGCCTCGCTACGCTTCGCTTCGCTCGGCACTATCCGCAATGCGGATAGTATATATAAATTCATATAAGAGTAAGATAAGAGTAAGAAAAGATTTAATACGGCGCGCAGCAACGCTCCGCTTTTGGTAATGGAGGCTTGCCCCTCCTACTCTCATTGACAACGAGAGGACAGCTATTACTTAAAATAGCCGCCGACCTGCGGAGCGCTTCCGAGACAGGTCTATTGAACGATAGTCGTAATTGTTTTGGCGACGACACGCTGTAACGCCTGATGATATTTCATCTGTAGTCAGAATTTTAAAACATATTTTGTAATAAAAAGTTTTCCTTTCTTGCTATCTCACTTAATCGTCTTTCAGTGGAAAAGGAAATACTATTACACGAAAAAATAAAACGCCCCAACCGAAGTCGAGGCGCTTTTAGGGGGCTAGCTGATTTTTTAAGTCAACTAGCAGGGGGGGGGAGATCTTCTATCGACCAATATAGAATAAACAATTAAAACAAAAATAATTGTCCGAAACAATCATTGGATTCGTCTTCATCGTCTTCATCGTCTTCATCGTCTTCATCGTCTTCATCGTCTTCATCGTCTTCATCGTCTTCATCGTCTTCATC
>Ga0105055_10010156_pt1 | contig 11843 bp, 8 predicted proteins | sample BON03_FD_78090 | JGI IMG/M metagenome (GOLD analysis project Ga0105055, IMG submission 78090) | Freshwater microbial communities from Lake Bonney liftoff mats and glacier meltwater in Antarctica - BON-03 | ecosystem: Environmental > Aquatic > Freshwater > Ice > Glacier meltwater | place: Lake...
GGCATTTGTTCGAGCTTCATCTTTGTCCGCACAAAGTTAATCGGACAGGGTGTCCCGCGTAAGTCTAGTTGAGTCATTGATTTAGGCTTTAGGTGTGAGGCTGTAGCGGATGCGCGCTCGTCTTTGTTCCCCGACGGTTTAGCGAAAAGTGCTGATGGGCGGTTAACCCACCCAGTGTGATTGGGGTTTCCCCAAGTGAAGCACCTTTTCAAGACAGCGCACCAAGCAGGCTTTAGGTATCAGGCTTTAATTATACGGTGGGTACTGCGGCGTGGTCGGCTAGCCGACCAGAAGACCGATCCACCACGTGGGTTTCAGGCATGATCTATCGATACTTTGGATCGACCTAACATCTAAACCCTAGAGCCTAATACCTAATACCTACTTAAAAACATTCCCAAAAATACTACCAATACCGCCTTTGCCAACTCGGTCGCCGCGAAGTTTAGCGAGTTTTTCGAGCAATTCGCGTTCTTCGGTGCTGACTTTTGCGGGGATATCAATTTGGAGTGTGAGTAAATGGTCGCCTCGGCTGACTTCATTACCTAGACGCGGAACGCCTTTTTGTTCTAGTTTGAGGACGGTATTTGGTTGAATACCTGCGGGAATATTTAACTCAGTCGGCCCATCTACGGTATCGATCTCGATATGACTACCTAGAATTGCCTGGAGGTAACTAATCTTGACTTGAGAGAGAATATTGATTCCCTCCCGGCGGAATTTGGCATCTTCCTCAACATGCAGATATACATACAGATCGCCTGATGGCCCACCGCGCAGTCCAGCATCACCTTCTTTGCCGATCCGCAGTTTAGTGCCATTATCGACCCCTTTGGGGATTGAGATTTTGAGTTTCTTGGTTTCCTGTCTGCGTCCTGCGCCATTACATACTTCACATTTGTCTTCAATTACCTGACCGTCGCCATTGCAGGTCGGACAGACAGATACTTGGGTAAAGTTACCAAAGGGAGTGCGGGTATTGCGGCGGACTTGTCCAGCACCGCCACAAGTACTACAAGTTTGAGGGGTAGAGCCTGGTTTAGCCCCAGTACTTTTACAGGTATTGCAGGCTTCGAGGTGCGGAATCCGAATTTCTTTCTCCCCACCAAAGATGGCTTCATGGAATTCTAGCTTGAGATCGAGGCGTAAATCTTCACCTCTGGCTGGCCCGTTCCGACGGCGGGTGGTTTGTTGTTGTCCCGCCGCACCACCGAAGCCATTGAAGAAAGCATCAAAGATATCGGCAAAGCCGCCCATATCGCCGGTGTCCCCATATCCAGGTGCAGCTCCGCCCCCTGAGGATACTCCAGCTTCCCCAAAGCGATCGTAACGAGCGCGGAGTTCTGGTTCGGAGAGCACTTCATTGGCACGATTGATTTCTTTGAAGGTTTCTTCTGCCCCAGGCTCTTTGTTGACATCTGGGTGATATTTCCGCGCCAGTCGGCGATAGGCGCGTTTAATTTCTTCCTGGTCGGCATCTCGTGAGGTGCCAAGGGTTTCGTAATAGTCGCGTGCCATAGAGAGGTTCTATCTTACAAGGAGTGTGAGGAAGCAGGATCGGGGGCGGGATGGAATGAGGTCGAGCAGGAAACAATAATTCGTCAAGGTTGCGGCTCGAATCATTGGGATGCTGTAGTTGCGATCTATCCGAGCGGATAGATCGCTGTAGCCGAGACTAAACGCAATTCTCTGTCCTAATTTGACAACTATGATATTTATTGTAAAGGAATCAGGTCTAAGTGATGGCGTATTAACCGTAATTACCTACTCTCTAATCTATGACAAATTAGCTATCTATAGTAGTGAGTGAATGGTCGATTACGTGCACTGTTGGCGTAGCCTTGCCCTTGGCAATGCGCAGCCCAAGTGTGAATCGCGACTGTCTCTCGATCGAGGTGGTACGGGAATATTTTCTATTTTCCCAAGCCTAAAGCCTACTCCACTACCTCATAATCAGTAGTAGCAGTCTCATCATCATCATCTAAGGGGAGAGTGCTAGACACCTTTTTGGCTGGGGGTAGGGGTGGTGGTGCTGCGGCACGACTCAGATGAGCGTGTCTCGTCCGTCCGGTGGGATTAGTCGGCTCGGTAGAGGTGGAATTGTTGGGGACAGTGCCTTGTTGATAAACAGCCGCACCCATTGCCAAGATCTCCTGTTGGAGCTTGTAGATCGCTTGTCGGACATTTTCCAAGTTAGCTGATGGTTCGAGCAGCAACATTTTGAGTTCTCTAGCAGTCTTTTCGGCTGGCTGTCGCAGACTATCGTCGATCAGATGACCGTTATCTTGGAGCGCGATGTCATAGGTATGGAACTGTGCATCCGCCTGATTGTTGAGATCCACCAATTGGAGTCTGCGCCAGTCATCTTGAGCGTAAGTTTCGGCTTCTTTGCGCATCCGCTCGATATCGACTTGATTGAGTCCGCCAGTGTTAGAAATCGAGACAGTTTGTTCGCGTCCCGTGCCCCGATCTTGGGCGGAAACTTTCAGAATCCCGTTAACGTCAATATCAAAAGCAACTTCGATTTTAGGTACCCCACGGGGCGCAGGTGGGATGCCTGTGAGTAAAAATCTACCCAGGCTCTTGTTATCTTTTGCCATTACCCGTTCGCCTTGGAGTACGTGGATTTCGACAGATGTTTGTCCGTCGGTGGCGGTCGAAAATTCTTGACCCTTGCTGGTGGGAATCGTCGTGTTGCGCTCGATGATCTTGGTAAAGACTTCACCGAGGGTTTCGATCCCGAGTGAAAGGGGCGTAACATCTAGGAGGAGGACATCGTTGACATCGCCGCCGACTACTCCAGCTTGAACGGCGGCACCCATTGCTACAGCTTCATCAGGGTTGATAGATCGATCGAGTTCTTTGCCCCCGAAAAAGTCCTGAATAGCGCGTTGGACTGCGGGAATTCGGGTCGAACCACCTACTAGTAAAATTCGATCGATATCCTTAGTTTGTAAATCTGCGTCTTTGAGAGCGCGCTGAACTGGCTTTAGGGTAGCTTCGATTAGGGGCGCGACCATTTCCTCAAATTTAGTCCGAGTCAGCTCTATCTCCAAATGCTTGGGTCCTTGAGCATCTGCTGCGATAAAAGGTAAGTTGATTGAAGTACTCATCATGGTTGAGAGTTCGACTTTAGCTTTTTCGGCTGCTTCTCGCAACCGTTGGAGAGCCATTTTATCTTTCAATAGGTCGAGATTTTCAGTCTTACGGAAGTGCTCGATCGTCCATCGGACGATTTCATTATCAAAATCATCACCACCTAAGTGGTTATTTCCAGCGGTAGCTTTAACTTCATAGATACCATTACCTAGTTGCAGCACGGAGACATCAAATGTCCCCCCACCCAAGTCAACTACCATAATTTTTTGCTCGATTTCTCCATTGCCCAATCCATAAGCAAGTGCAGCAGCCGTCGGCTCATTGACGATCCGTAATACTTCTAACCCGGCGATCGTTCCAGCATCTTTAGTTGCTTGGCGTTGAGCATCGGTAAAGTAGGCGGGAACTGTAATCACCACTTGCTTGACGGGATGTCCCAAAAAATTTTGGGCATCGTTCTTGAGCTTTTGGAGGATCATCGCGGATACCTCTTGAGGAGTGTAGATTCGTCCGCGAATCCGAACATCAACAGTATTATCGCGTCCTTGGATACAAGTGTAAGGGACGCGATTGCGTTCTATTTCGGTGTCTTCCCACCGACGACCGATAAAGCGTTTGATACTATATATGGTATTTTCCGCATTAGTTATCCCTTGTCGTTTTGCCAGTTGCCCGACCAATTGTTCGCCACCTTTAGTAAATCCAATGATACTGGGGGTGGTTCGACCACCCTCAGCATTGGCAATGACCACTGGAATGCCGCCTTCGAGGACGGAGATGCAGCTATTAGTAGTACCAAGATCGATACCGATGACTTTTGCCATAATGTTGAGGCAATATTTAGAGTGTGGAAACACGGGGTTTAGAATTTGGCTAGGAGTAATGACTGTCTAGATCGACAGTCGATGCTCTAGGTTAGAGGTGCTGGAGCGGAGGCAGATGCTTGGCGTTGGCATAGCTGCTAGGCAGAGACTATGCGTTGGCACCTGCGACTCCCGCGCTTACGCCCTTGTTACGCCCATGAAATCGAGCATCAACTACTCCAATCGTAGTTGATGGGACAAAGTTGCTTTAATTATCAACGATGTCAATGCTGGCATCTTCTGACGATAACTGTTCTGGTGGTGCAGCTACCTTAACCAGAGCGTGTCGTAAAATCCGCTCTCCCAGGTAGTAACCGCGCTGAAGTTCTTCGATGACTGTACCTTCGGGATGTTCTTCCGTCGGTTGACGCATCACGGCTTCATGCAGATTGGGATCGAATTGTTGTCCTTCCGAACGCATGGGTGATACCCCAATCCGTTTGAGACTTTCGACCAATTGTTTATAGACACCTTGATAGCTTTTATGAAGGCCCATTTCCCCTTCATTTTGAGGTTTGATCTGAGTTCTGGCGCGCTCAAAATTATCGACGACACTCAACAGTTCGATGATAGTGGCGCATTTTGTTTTAAGTTCGACCTCTTCTTTTTCCTTACTACTACGCTTACGGAAGTTATCAAAGTCGGCAGCAATTCGCAAATACTGGCTCTGAAAGGCATCGCGTTGATTGGATACCTCTGTTAACTTTAGCGTCAGTGACTGAAGATCGGCTGGGGCTGTCGTTGCCGTTTCAGATTCTGTTGGTGGGATCTGGACTGGGGTCGGAGTATCCGAGCCAATATTAGTCGCGATTTCCTCGACTGCCAAGTCTAGATCGATCGGATGTGTTGGGTCGGTAGAGGATGATGTCACCGTTGCTGGGGCTTGAGGCTCGGTATTTACTGAGGGTAGTGGTGATGAGATCGTCTCATCATCTGGTCTACTTGGCTGTTGTGGGTTTTCGCTCATCGTTTATTCATTCCAGTTAACAGACAGACTAGGCAATTTCGATCTAGATTCTCCATTGAAGAGGCTACGTTCACTTTGAGTGTTCGTGCCAACGCCTAGTGTCGCCGTTGGCATGGTCTTCTCTACGGAAAATCAATCCTTGAATATATACGTTGAATATATATTTTTAAGACAGGCTAATTCAGTGAATCCGCCTTTTTGAGTATAAATCTGATTTGGTGCGATCGTTCGTTTTATGAAGATGCGGTTCTCCGTAGAGAGGTACCAACACAGTCGAAATTGATAGTCGGCAATCCGACCAGCTTGAATTATCCAACCAAGTCGAATGGTCTTATCTTCATAATGCCCTACTTATCGACCTAAACTAGCACTGGTCGATCCCATCTGCGGGATCTGTTCGCCGTTCGCCTGAGGTTTGAACACATCAACAGATGCCGGATCGCTCTAGGAACACGATCGAACTCTATTCATCAAGTTAGCAGATTTCGATCGAATGAGTAGATCCAGTCGATCTGTGGGCATACTGTAAAGCTAAGGAGACTATAGTAGCTATGACCCAATCTTCATCCCCCAAACGGGCACTAATCGTCCGCAATGACTTCTCTCCTTTCGGTAATAAGCTGATTCAGGCAGGCTATATCAATGCGGAACAGCTCAAGCAAGCATTGGTTGATAGTCGCGTCAATAACTATCCACTGACGGAGGTTTTGGAGTCCCTGACAGGCAAATCTTTGCCTGCGGAGTTACAGCACCAATATAAGAAACAACAGTTATTTGAACTAAAAATTGTCTACGGATTAAATTCGGTGGATATCGCATCCAACCACATCAACAAGATCCAAGTTCGGGAATTAATTAATACTTTTATCTCTGCTGATATTTGTCGGCAACTTAAATTACTACCGATCGGTAAACTGGATGGAAATCCGCCAGTGCTGACAGTGGCGATGGTCAAGCCTGACGATCTTCAAGCCAAAAATGATTTAGACAAAATTCTCCGTCCTCATGGCATGTCTTGGCGGAGTGAGGTGATTGCACCTGAAGATTATCAAAAACTCCTCGATTGCTATTTAGACGAACGCATTCAGCAGGATGCGGAGGATAATTCCCAAAAAAATCTTAGTGTCGAAATTGAAAATTTTGATACGCCAGAGCTAGGCAATGCTGTAGCAGAACTCGACGATAAAATCGACGTTCAAGGCGCAGAAGCTGCCCCCATTGTCAAGTTGATCAACCAAATTCTTGCTAAAGGTTTGATGGAAAAAGTTTCGGATATCCACATTGAGCCACAGGAAGAGGGCTTGAGAATCAGGTTTCGGAAGGATGGGGTATTGCGTCAGGCTTTCCCAATTCTGCCGAAACATATCATTCCAGCAGTAATATCCCGCTTCAAAATTATTGCTGAATTGGATATCGCCGAGCGACGGTTGCCTCAAGATGGTCGGATTCGCCGGACATTTGAAGGTCGGAAAGTAGACTTTCGGATGAGTACTCTTCCCAGCCGCTATGGGGAAAAAGTCTGTATGCGGATTTTAGATAATTCCTCAACCCAACTCGGTTTGGATAAATTAATTAGCGATTTACCGACGCTGGAAATCGTCCGCGCGATGGGTAGTCGTCCGTTTGGATTGATTCTAGTCACCGGACCGACGGGTTCTGGTAAATCGACGACACTTTACTCGCTGCTGGCAGAACAAAACGATCCCGGCGTGAATATTAGTACGGCTGAGGATCCGATCGAGTATGCCCTACCAGGTATCAATCAAGTCCAGGTAATTCGCGAAAAAGGGATGAATTTTGCCTCGATCCTCCGCGCCTTCATGCGTCAAGATCCCGACATCATCCTGGTCGGAGAAACCCGTGACCAAGAGACGGCTAAAACCTCGATGGAGGCTGCCTTAACTGGTCACATGGTGATGACTACTCTCCACACCAATGACGCGGCTGGATCGATCGCGCGGCTAGACGAGATGGGTGTAGAACCCTTCATGGTTTCTGCCGCGCTGATTGGTGTCGTCGCTCAACGCCTACTCCGCAAAGCTTGTGTTGAGTGTCGGATTCCCTACACTCCCACTCGCGCAGAACTCGGTCGATTTGGGTTGTCTGCTTCTGGAGATGCGGTTATCACTTTCTACAAAGCTAACGAACTGACTAACGATGCGATCGAAGCTGCCAAAGCTTGCGGCGAACTCTGCAAGAACTGTAGCGGAGTTGGCTATCGCGGGCGGATCGGTGTCTATGAAGTCATGCAGATTACTGATGAGCTAGCTACTCTGATCAACCAACGCGCTCCCTCCGCCATCATCAAGGAAACCGCAGTTCAACAGGGGATGAAGACTCTTCTATCCTATAGTCTCCAACTAGTCCAAGAAGGTCAGACTACTCTATCTGAGGTCGAACGAGTCACTTTTACCGATTCCGGTTTGGAAGCCGAACTCAAAGCCAAGCGCAAAACTACCCTAGTCTGTCGTACCTGCTCTGCTGGACTCAAACCGGAGTGGTTGGATTGTCCTTATTGTATGACTCCGAGATTTGAAAATTAGGCTTGAGGCTTGAGGTAGGGATTGAGGACGCAAGCGTTCCCCCGAACCTAAATCACTCCTGACCTCATACCTCATATCTAAAGCCTAAATCCTAACCTAAAGCCTAACCCTTAACCTCTAACCCCTAAACTTATGTCTGAACTAACGATCGAAGACCTAATGGAGCGACTCGTTGAAATGGGTGGTTCCGATATGCACATTCAAGCAGGTGCACCCGTCTATTTCCGTGTCAGTGGTAAACTTGCGCCCGTCGGCGAAGAACCACTCAGTCCCCAAGATTGCCAAAAACTGATCTTTAGTATGCTCAATAATACTCAGCGCAAGGAACTAGAGCAAACTTGGGAAATAGATTGCTCCTATGGGGTAAAAGGACTAGCACGTTTTCGAGTCAATGTTTATAAAGAACGCGGTTGCTATGCCGCTTGTTTGCGGGCACTGTCTTCCAAAATCCCCAACTTCGACCAGATGGGTTTACCCGACATCGTGAGAGAAATGAGCAGTCGCCCGAAAGGATTGATTTTAGTAACTGGGCCGACTGGCTCTGGCAAAACTACGACGATGGCAGCAATGATTGACCTGATCAATCGGACTCGCGCCGAGCATATTTTGACGATCGAAGATCCGGTTGAATATGTATTTTCTAATATCAAAAGCCTCATCCACCAACGCCAAAAGGGTGAAGATACTAAAAGCTTCTCCAATGCCCTCAGAGCCGCCTTGCGAGAAGATCCAGACGTAATTATGGTAGGAGAATTACGGGATTTGGAAACTATTAGTTTAGCCATTAGTGCTGCCGAAACTGGACACTTAGTTATGGGTACTCTCCATACTAGTTCAGCCGCTCAGACGATCGATCGGATGCTAGATGTCTTCCCCCCCGCACAACAGCCTCAAATCCGCGCCCAATTGTCCAACTCCCTCGTCGCGGTCTTCAGTCAAGCTCTCGTCCAAAAGAAAAAACCCAAACCTGGCGAATACGGACGAGTCCTAGTTCAGGAAATCATGATCGTCACTCCTGCGATCTCTAACCTCATCCGTGAAGGTAAAACCGCTCAGATCTATAGTGCGATCCAAACTGGAGCCAAACTGGGTATGAATACGATGGAATCAATCCTCGCCAAACACATTCGTGAAGGGACTATTTCCTTTGAAGTTGGCATCTCTAAATCCTCCAGACCTGAAGAACTCCAACGCTTGATTGGAGCTACACCAGTGGCGACGACAAATGGACGTTAATTAGTGAATGGTGGATGGTGAATGGTGAATAATAAATATTTTTTACCGCTTACCCCATCAATTCCTAACTAACCTCAGTTCGGGAGAAGAGTTGCCTAGAGACTTCAGTTAGTAATAATAATATAACTGGGCAAATATCTTTAACCAGAACTGACGTTATTCACTATCCACTATCCACCATTCACCATCCACCAAATATATGCCAACATTTATAGCTGAAGTCCGTGATTCCCGAGGAAATATCAAGCAGGAAAAAGTTGATGCTCAAACTGTAGATTCTGCGCGTAAAAAACTCAAGCAAAAATATCAGTTTATTCAAAATATTAGACCAGTCAAATCTTTCGATATCACTAAAATCGACTTATCAGATCTTGAAGCCGCGATCAATCCTGTGACGGTTCGCGACAAAGCGGTATTCTCTCGCCAATTCGCAGTGATGGTAAATGCTGGTGTGGCAATGGTGAGATGTTTGACAGTACTATCTGAGCAATGTGGTAATCCTAAACTGCGAAAAGTTCTCGCCCAAGTTAGTATCGATGTCCAGCAGGGGATTAGCCTCTCGGATGCGATGCGCCGACACCCAGACTGTTTTGATGCGCTATATGTGAGTATGGTGCAAGCTGGAGAAGTGGGTGGGGTACTCGATGAAGTCCTCGATCGTCTGGCTAAAGTGCTAGAAGATATGTCTCGCCTCAAGAATCAAGTCAAAGGGGCAATGGCTTATCCTGTAGCTGTGGGAATTTTGGCACTGTTGGTATTCTTGGGGATGACGATTTTTTTGATTCCGGTATTTGCAGGCATTTTCAAAGGTTTGGGGACAGAGTTACCTGCCTTGACGCTGTTTATGTTGGGGATTAGTGGTATCCTCACTAGCTGGATGGTAATCATTCCGATCGTGGTCGTTGGTGGATTGATTTTTGCTTATAATCAGTATTACAAAACTCCAATCGGTAAACTAACGATGGATCGGTTTTTCTTAAAAATGCCGATTCTTGGTGACTTGAATGAAAAATCGGCAACTGCCAGATTTTGTCGAATTTTTGGGACGTTGACTCGATCGGGTGTACCAATTCTCAACTCGCTCGATATCGTCCGCGATACGGCTGGAAATCAAGTAATTTCTAATGCGATCGAAAAGTCTAAAATAGAAGTCCAGCAAGGGGGAATGTTAAGTACTGCTCTCCAACGTGAAAAAGTCTTTCCACCCCTAGCTATTCAAATGATTAGCATCGGTGAGGAAACTGGGGAGTTAGATACAATGATGATGAAAGTTGCTGACTTTTATGAAGATGAAGTCGAACAAGCTGTTAAGGCTCTGACTAGTGTTCTCGAACCAATTATGATGGTATTCTTGGCTGGGATGGTAGCGGTAATTCTGCTTTCGATGTATCTACCAATGTTCAAAGTATTCGAGAAACTGGGTTAAAAAAGTTGTCAACTATCAACTGCTTAAATATATCTATCGATAAATTAAATTACGAAAAACTTTTGGCTCTTCATTACTAAGGGCTTGTCAAGAAATAACTTCATGCTTTTTGAAGAGACTGCCGGCGGGGATGAAAGAGATAATTCCATTGTGGACAAATCCGGCGGTGGGTCAAATTCATAGTCGCCATTTGAACATCTGATACTTTGACTTGAGTAGGATAGTGCCCTTTGAGTTGAGCGGCTTTGACTGTTAGTCTGGTGCTAGTAGTCGTGCCGCGAATCAAAGCAGTCATCCACCGCAGAGAGCGAAGAGGTTTACCAGCCCAATTGAGGGAAATAAAGCTAAACCAGCGATGTTCGATCGGATTCCATTTAGAGGCACCAGATGGATAGTGACAAACCATCGCCTCAAGATTAAATTGGTCTGCCAACTGTTGCTGTAATTGGTAGTTCCAGTTCCGAACACGAGCACCATTACTACCGCCCGAATCACTCAAAATTAAGATTAATGAAAATTTGTTTGACTCGCCGAATGTAGCGGAATTGTTGGTCGCGCTGAGGATGCTGGGTGCTTGCGACTGATTTCCAATTGGCTGTGAGTGAATATTGCTGCTGTTTGAGTAATCGTCTGATGCTCATATGGCTTAGTAACACGCCCATGCTGGCTAGTTTCACTTAATTTCTTGCTTCCGCCATGTCCGATTTTTTTTGCTTCTAGTGCTACCACCCATCTTCGTTGTTGTTCGTCTAGACGACTCATCAACAAATTTAGCTCCTCATGCTGTTTACCAATGACTTCATTTCCTCCCTGACACTCTCCACATTCACACCGATCGATCTCTCGACTACTCATGTTCACGATTCTGCCTCGATCGGTGCTGTTCTAGCCTATCCTAAAACATGAAGTTGTTTCTTTACAAGCCCTAAGCTGAGGATTGCGGCTTGAATCAATTGCCAAGCAGCCCGACGATCGGGACGAGGATCGAATCGCCAAGGGATAAAAATCGTGTCGGGTAAAGCTGTTTTTAAATAGGCTTGAGACAGTGTTTTAGCTCTGGGAAAATTAAATGCGGTTAATGTCGGTACCAAGCCATCTTTGATCTGTAAAAAAGTTACCGCCGATCGCACTGAGATCTCGCACGATCCGCTCGACCGGGTAAGGGGGTAATAATCCGCGCGTTCGAGCATCTTTGGCGTAAGTTTCAATCTGTCTTCGAGTGCCAAAAGTCTGAAGCAGTTGTAGCCCATTTACGTGACCCTCATAGATCCGCCCGACTGCTAGATTGGCACGTCCAATATTTTTTAAGATCGTCAGTAACTGATGGATTGAGCTAGCATCAATCCCCAGCCCCAATCCACCGAGATTACTGGCTAAAGGTGCCGTCAATAGACCCGCACTAGTAATTAGCTCAAACTCTTGGGCGGGATAGGCTCCATGTCGATCGATCGCTGCCGCATTGGTACCACAAAACTCGATCGTCTCGGCGATCTGTTCGAGTAGATCGATTGGTTAAAATTTGGGTGCTGTTAACTGGTGAGCCGAATTTAATATTTGTGCGGGTAGGTGTATCGCAGCCAAGGCTTCCTCCTCAAGTTACATCCTCACTTTGTTGGATCGGTTTATCGATCTGTACTACATAGATCTTGAGGCAAGTTTTGAATTTTTGGCTCTATCTAATGAGCGAGATTACCTACTCATCTGCCGAC
>Ga0105055_10010165_pt1 | contig 11836 bp, 11 predicted proteins | sample BON03_FD_78090 | JGI IMG/M metagenome (GOLD analysis project Ga0105055, IMG submission 78090) | Freshwater microbial communities from Lake Bonney liftoff mats and glacier meltwater in Antarctica - BON-03 | ecosystem: Environmental > Aquatic > Freshwater > Ice > Glacier meltwater | place: Lake...
CCCGCGCCACCATCGCGGCACTGTACAGCTTGCACAGGTGGATATAGCCGAACACCTTGAGCGCCCAGCCTTCGTGGAAATCCTCCATCGTCACATCGGCCAGCCGCCCTGCCTTGATCGCACCAGCATTGTTCACCAGGATATCGGCACGGCCGTGGGCCTTGAACAGCGCCGCGCGCCCGGTGTCGGTGGACAGGTCGGCGACGAAGGCATCTGCGCCGACCAACCCGGCCGTCGCCGCCTCCAGCGTCCCGCCGCTGCGCGCCACAAGGGTCACGCGGGCGCCTTCCTCGGCAAGGCATTGGGCGGTGGCAAGGCCAATGCCCTTGGACGCGCCCGTGACGACGACATTCAGCCCGGCAAGGTTCAGGTTCATATGTCGCCCCTCAATAGGTCGCGCGCCCGCCCGACAGATCGAACGCCGCGCCGGTGGTAAAACTGTTCTCGGCCGAGCACAGCCAGACGATCATCGCCGCCGCCTCGTTCAGTTCCAGAAACCGGCCCCGGGGGATCTTGCCCAGCATATAGTCGATGTGTTCCTGCGCCATCTGGTCGAAAATCCGGGTGCGCGCGGCGGCGGGGGTGACGCAGTTCACGGCAATGTCATGTCCCGCCAGTTCCTTGCCCAGCGACTTGGTAAACCCGATCACCCCGGCCTTGGAGGCGGAATAAGCGGACGCGTTGGGGTTGCCCTCCTTGCCCGCAACCGAGGCGATGTTGACAATGCGGCCATAGTTTTGCGCCGTCATCTGCGGCACCACCACCTTGTTCACCAGAAACGTGCCGTTCAGGTTGATGTCGATGATCCGGGCGAACTCGGCCACGTCATAGTCGGCCACCGGCGCGTTCGACCCGGCGATTCCCGCCGAGTTCACCAGGATATCGACGCGCCCGAAGGCGGCCATCGTCGCCTCGAACGCCGCCTGCACGCCGCCCCAGTCCGACACGTCGCAGCGCGCGGCGATGGCGCCATGGCCCAGCCGCGTGGCGGTGTCCTGGGCCAGCGCCTCGTCCATGTCCCACAGCGCCACGCGGGCGCCCGCCCTGGTCAGGCGTTCGGCCACGGCCCCGCCGATGCCCTGGGCGCCGCCCGTAACGATGGCGGTGCGATTGGTGAAATCCGTGCTCATTGTTGCCCCTCCCGGCTTGGTCTGCCGGGATCAAGCCGATTTTGGGTGGGGCTGTCCAGAGCCAAGGCGCGGCGCGGGCCGCAAAACCCGGCCCCGCGTGAGTGTCTCAGCCGAGGCGACGCAACAGGTCCAGCGACGGCTCGCCGGTGACAGGCAGGCCATTGCGCGTCTGATAGGCGGTAATCGCGGCGCGGGTGTTGCCGCCGATGACGCCGTCGGCACCCTGGGTGTCGAACCCCGCCGCCGTCAGACGGCGTTGCAATGCGATGCGGTCGTCCTTGCGCATCCCGAAACGGTCGGGCGGGAAGGGGCCTTCGATCGGTCCGCCCCCCAGGATGCGGTCGGACAGGTGGCCGACGCCGATGGCATAGCTGTCGGAGTTGTTGTAACGCTTGATCGCATCGAAATTGCGCCCCACGGTGAACACCGGACCGCCCGGTTCGGGCTGCAACTGCCGCCCCGCGACGCGGGCGCCCGGTGAGCCCTGCACACCGCCCCAGGGCTGGCCGCGCTGCCAGCCGGACTTGGCAAGGTAGGCGGCGGTGCTGGCCAGGCTGTCGGTCGGGTCATCCGACCAGATGTCGCGCCGCCCGTCGCCGGTGAAATCGACGGCGAACAGCTCATAGGACGTGGGGATGAACTGGGTATGACCCATGGCGCCCGCCCAACTGCCAATCAGGTTCGGCGCGGTGGTATCGCCGTTTTGCAGGATTTTCAGCGCCGCGATCAGCTGTTTTTCAAAGAACACGCCACGCCGCCCTTCATAGGCCAGGGTCGAAACCGCCGAGACAACCGGGATATTGCCCCGCCGCTCGCCATAAAAACTCTCAAGGCCCCAGATCGCGGCCACCACATGGCCCTCGACGCCGTAACGATCCTCGATCCGGGCCAGGGTGGCGCGCTGGGCGGCAAAGTTGGCGCGTCCCTTGGCCACCCGTTCATCCGAGGCGGCGATGGACAGGTATTCCTCAAGGCTGCGTTTGAATTCGGTCTGGTTCTGGTCACGCTCGATCACGCCGGGGATGAAACCGGCGCCGCGAAACGCCTGTTCGATCACACCGCTGGAAATGCCCTGCGATGCCGCCCGCCCTTTGAAGGATGCGACCCAGGCCTCCCAGCCCGCGTTGGGCGCGCTGGGCAAGCCCGGATCGCGCCGCTGGACTGTCGTGGCGGGTGCGCTGAACCGCGCCGCGCCGCCGCCACAGGCCGACAACAGCGCCGCACCGGCGCCAAGGGTGAAGTTTCGTCTGGTTGCCTGCATGCTGCTCACCTGCGTTTTCTGGCTGATTTGCGGTACCCTAGCGGATTTTGCGCCCCGGGCAAAGGGGCGGCGGGCCCAAGGCGTTTCGCCAACACCTTGAATCGGCAATACCCTCCCGCGCTTCGCGCTCTCGCGACATTGGCGATCAACCATGTACCTGGTCATTGCCGAAACGCTTCAGGTGGCGGGATCGTGCAGCCGGCGCACCCCTGCCGTGGCATCGATGGTGCGGGCAAGAACCCGGGCCAATGCGGCGGCGGGGCGCGACAGCGGCAGGTCGGGATGGCCCAGCAGGTGCAGATCGAACGGAATCGCGGGTGCGAAGGGCAGGGTGGTGACGGCGCTGGCGGGGAACAGGCGCGGCGTGAACGGATCGACGATGGCCGCACCCAGCCCCTCGGCCACCAGGGCGCAGGCCGAATAGGACGGCTGGCTTTCCACCGCGATGGTCTGCGCCACCCCGGCGGTGGCAAAGCGTTCGGTGACATAGCCCGCCGTCACCGTCTGGAACGACAGCGCCACCATGGGCACCCCGGCCAGATCGCGGGGGGTCAGGTGCGAGCGGGTGGCAAGGGGATGACCCGTGGGCAGGGCCACCACGCAATCGGTGCGCCACGAATAGATGTAGTGCACATCGCTGCGCCCCGGGGCGGTCTGCGCGATGCCGAGGTCAGCCTGTCCCGCCGCCACGAGATCGACCACCCGGGGCGAATTGTGCACGTTGTGGGTGACGCGCAGGCCGCTGTTTTCGCTCAGGAACGCCGACAGCGCCCGGGGCAGGATCTGAAAGCTGACCATGGGCAGGGTGGCCACCGTCAGGCTGCCGCGCTGCAAGCCCTTCATCTCCTGGGCGAAGCGTTCGAGCCGGGCCAGCCCATAGAACATCCGCTCGACCTCGGACGCGAGACTGCGCGCCTCGGGGGTTGGAAACAGCTTGCCCGCGCGCCGGTCGAACAGGGCAAAGCCCAGATCGGTCTCAAGATCGGCGATCAGACGGCTGACCGCAGGCTGGCTGACCGCCAGCGCCCGGGCGGCGGCGGTGACGGACCCAAGGCGCATCACCTGGCGAAAGGCATTGATCTGGCGGTCGTTCATCGGGGTTGCCCATAACCTCTGCGCATAAGGTGGCACGGTAATTCTATTTGATTTTATCGCAAGGGGGGTGCGTTATATACCCACAACGACAAATTCACGGGGAGATGCGAGATGACGATCAACCGCCGGGCCACTCTGGCCCTTGCCTTTGCGACAATTCTGGCCGGAACCACCGGCGCCATGGCCGCCGATTTCAACCTGCGCATCCACACGCTGGTGAAATCGCCTCATCCCTACAACGACATGGCGGACCATCTCAAGAAAGCACTCGAAGAAGGCAGCGACGGCAAGATCGCCGTCACCATCTTTGACTCGGGTCAGTTGGGTCAGGATCCGGCAGTAATTGGCGAAGTGGCGCTGGGCACCATCGACCTGATCGTGTCCTCGGCCAGCAACATCGCGGGCGAGGTGCCGGAATTTTCCATCTTCACCATGCCCTATCTGTTTGCGGGCATGGACCAGGTCGTGGAAAAGGTCGGCCCCGGCACTGCCGGTCACGATCATTTCTCTGCCGCCTTCGATGACCGTCTGCCCGGCGTAAAGCTGCTGGCCATCGGTGCGTCGGGGGCGCGCAACATGTCTGCCGTCAGCACCGCGATCAATTCGCCCGACGATCTTCCGGGGTTGCGCATGCGCACGACGCAATCGCCGATGGACGCCAACACCTGGTCGGCGCTGGGCATGCTGCCCGTGACGGTCGCCTGGGGCGAGCTTTACGCCGCCATGCAGACCGGCGTGGCCGATGCGATGGAATCCTCCCTGCCGGGCTATTCCGGCAGCAAGCTCTATGAGGTGGCGCCAAACCTCGCGCTGACCCAGCACCAGATCCAGATCAACCATATCTCGATCGCCCAGCGCACCTGGGACAGGATGGACGCCGATCTGCAGGCCCTGGTCCAGAAAGTCGCGACCGAGGCGAACCTGCTGGGGGTCGAGAAGGCCAAGGAATACGATGGCGCCCTGGTCGAGACCCTGAAGACCGAGCATGGGGTCATGGTGACGATGCCTGACCAGTCGGCCTTCGTCGCAAAGCTGGAGCCGATCCAGGCGGAACTGGCCAAATCCCTTGATCTGCAAGCGGAATACGCTTTGCTGAAAGGCAAGTGACGGGGCGCGCCCGGGGGCGGATCCCGGGCGCATCCGTCGCGGCACTCCCATGTATGAACGCTTCTGCCATGCGGTGATGCGCAGCGCCCAGATTGCCACAGGCGCGCTGTTTTTCGCGATGATCTGCGCCGTGGCATTGCAGGTGATCGCGCGCAACATCCTGGCGATCCCGATCCTGTGGACCAGCGACGTGGCGCAATTGATGTTTTCGTGGCTGATCTTTGTCGGCGCCGCCATCGGGCTGCGGCAGGGCGAGCATTACTATGTCGATCTCTGGCCCGAGGGCGACAGCGCCGCGCGCCGGGCGGTCACATGGTTCGGCCTTGTCGTCAGCGTCGTGGTGGTGTTCATCCTCGTCGTCAACGGTTGGGCCCTGTCCATGGCCCGGGCGCGGGGCGAGATTCAAAGCCTCGGGATTTCGCGCATGTGGCTGTACCTGTCCATCCCGGTCAGCGGCGTGATGATGGCGCTGTTCCTGGTTGAACTGGCAATGAAACACTGGCGGGGGGAAGCGGTTTGAACCCCCTCGTCGTGCTGCTGGGCAGTTTCTTCGTGCTGATCGCGCTGCGCGTGAACATCGGTTTTGCGCTGATTCTGTCGTCGGTCCTCGTGATGCTGATCGAGGACCTGCCGATGACCTCGGTGGTCAATCAGATGTATGCGGGCATCGACAGCTTCACGTTGCTGGCGGTGCCGTTCTTCATGCTGCTGGGGCGGATCCTGAACGCAGGCTCGATCACCACCCGCCTGCTGGCCGTGGCCGATGCCACGGTGGGGCACGTTCGCGGCGGGCTTGGCCATGTGAACGTGTTCGTGTCGATGATCTTTGCCTCGCTGTCCGGTTCGGCGGCGGCGGACACGGCCAGCGTCGGGTCGATCCTGATTCCGGCGATGAAGCAGGCGGGCTATCCTCCCGCCTTTGCGGTGGCACTGACGGCGGCCAGTTCAACCCTCGGCGTGATCATCCCGCCCAGCATCATCCTGATCGTCTATGGCGCCTTCGGCAATGTCAGCATCGGCGCGCTGTTTCTGGGGGGTGTTGGCCCCGGGCTGCTGATCGGGTTGTTCATGATGAGCTATACCTATGTGCTGGCCCTTCGCCATGGATACCCGGCCAATCCGTTTCCGGGGATGCGCGGCATGGGCCGCGCGCTGGTGCGCGGTGCCGCCCCCCTGATGATCCCGGTGCTGGTGTTGGGCGGCATCGTCGGCGGCTTCTTCACCCCCACCGAGGGCGGCATCATCGCCGTGCTCTGGGCGCTGTTTCTGACGTTCGTGGTGTACCGCGACATTCCCTTGCGCATGCTGCCCGGCATCTTGCAGGCCGCCGTCGTCGATTTCGCCATCCCGATGTTCACCGTCGCCAGTGCGGGCATCTTCGGCTGGATGATCGCCTATCTCGGCGCCGCGCAGATCGTGGTGGACTTCATCCTCGGCCTCACTGAAAACCGCTATGGCATCATGCTGCTGCTGATGACATTCCTGCTGCTGGTCGGCATGGTGCTGAACCCCATTTCCGCCACGCTGATCTTTCTGCCGATCATCCAGGGCCTTGGCACGACGGCTGGGATGGACCCTGTCCACCTTGGCGTCCTGTCCACCGTCACGCTGTCGGTCGGCCTGATCACGCCGCCCTATGGCATTTGTCTCCTGATCGCGTCCCGCATCGGCGATGTGCCGCTGGGCCGGGCCATGTGGGCCGCCGCGCCGATCTGTGCGCTGACGGTCACGGTGGCGGTTCTGTCGCTGTGGGTGCCCGGCATCATGCTGTGGCTGCCAAGACTTCTTGTTCCGCAATTTTTCTGAAGGAGGATACGATGTCTCATATCAAACCAAGGGGGTCATTCGTGGCCCTTGTCACGCCGATGAATGCCGATGGCACCATCGACTTCGAGGGGTTCCGCACCCTGCTGAACTGGCATGCCGAAAACGGCACCGAGGCGGTGCTGATCATGGGGTCCACCGGCGAGGTGTCGATGCTGTCGCCCGAAGAACGCCGCGCGATCATCTCGGCCACCGCCGGGATGAAACCCGGCAAGATGCTGATGTATTACGGCTGCACCGGCAACAACACCGACACCACCATCGAGTATGTCCGGTACGCCAAGGCCGAAGGCGCAGATGGCGCCATCGTTGCCGCCCCCGCCTATATCTGTGCCGACACCACGGCGATCACCGATTTCATGTTCGAGGTGCTGGACAGCACCGACCTTGCCATGGGGTTCTACAACAACCCGCCGCGCGTCACGACCGATCTGCACTGGAGCGACCTGCTGAAACTGGCGCCGCACCCGAACATGGTGGTGTTGAAGGAATCCACCACGCGGGTCGGGCAGGTGGCGCAGATCTGTGCCGCCAAGCCGGATATGGCGATCATGTGCTGCTGTTCGCCCAACCTTGGCCTCGTGGTGCCGATGATGGCGCTGGGCGGCCACGGCACCGCGAACATGACCGGCAACATCATTCCGCGCGAAATGGCGGTGATTTCCAAGCCCTGGGAAAGTGGCGAGGATGCGTTCAACCACCGCGCCGCCTGGCTTGAAAACCTCGACATGCTGCATTTCGCCTATGCGGCGGTGAATCCGGTGTCGATCAAGACCCTGATGCAGGCCGTCGGCCTGCCTTCGGGGCCGCTGCGTCGACCGTTGCAACCGGCCTCGCCTGCCGTGCTGGCCAAGGGCCTCGCCGCCTTCGACAAGCTGGGCCTGGCCGAAAAATACGGCCTGCGCCGCCCGGCAATGGCAGCGGAATGACGCGACCGCGCCTGTCACGCGCAGTCTTGCTGTTTCTTCTTTGCCAAAATACTCGGGGGAGCGCGAGGGGCTCGCCCCTCGCATCCGTCCCCGACACCAGGCGCCGCGCCCGATGATCTCGCTGTGCCATTGGGGGCCGTTCGAGGCTGAGGTGGTGAATGGCCGCCTGACCGCCACGCGCCCCTGGGCGGGCAGCGGGGCGGATGCTGCGATGATCGGCAAGTGGCCGGAACTGGTGTATTCCGCCACCCGAATCGAACGCCCCCATGTCAGGCGCGCGTTTCTGGAGCGGGGCCACAGGGCGGGCGGGCAGGGGCGCGGCACCGATGACATGGTGCCGGTGGAGTGGGACACCGCCCTTGATCTTGCCGCCGCCGAACTGGCGCGCATCCACAAGGACCACGGGCCGCAGGCGGTGTTCGGCGGCTCCTATGGCTGGTCGAGCGCCGGGCGGTTTCACCATGCGCGCACGCAGTTGCGCCGGTTTCTGGCGGCGGCGGGGGGGTTCACCGATGTGGTGGGCAACTATTCCTGGGGGGCCGCACAATTCCTTCTGCCCCATATTCTGGGCGATGACAGCGCGGTGTCCCATGCCGCCACCGATTGGGCCACGGTGGCCGAACACACCGATGCGCTGGTGGCCTTCGGCGGGTTGAACGCCAAGAACTGGCGCGTCACCTCGGGCGGCGCCGGGTCGCACCACCTGCCCGAGGCGGTACGAAGGGCGGCGCAGCGCGCCCACATCACCGTCATCAGCCCGCTTGCCGACGATCTGCCGCCGGGGGTGCGGGCGACCCTGATCCAGCCCCGCCCGAACTCCGACACCGCGATCCTGCTGGCGCTGTGCCACGAGGCGCTTGTCACCGGGCGCGCCGACATGGCGTTTCTCGACCGCTATACCACCGGGGCCGAACCGTTCTGCGCCTATCTGCGCGGGCAAACCGATGGCCAGCCAAAGACGCTGGACTGGGCCGCCGGCATCGCAGATGTGCCGCTGTCCGATCTGCAAACCCTCTGGCAACGCATCGCCCATGGCCGTGTCATGCTGACCGCAACATGGTCGCTGCAACGGGCGCAACACGGCGAACAGCCCTATTTCGCGCTGATCGCACTGGCCGCGATGCTGGGCCAGATCGGGTTGCCGGGGGGCGGATTCTGCTTTGGCTACGGCTCGATGAACGGTGTCGGGGCGGCGGGGCGGCGCGGCTATGTGCCTGCGATGCCTGATCTGCCCAACCCGGTGCGCCCGGCCATTCCCGTGGCCTGTTTCGCCGAAGCGCTGGCCCAGCCGGGGCACAAGATCACCTTCGACGGCGCCACGATCACCTGCCCCGATATCCGCCTTGTGTGGTGGGCCGGGGGCAACCCGTTTCACCACGCCCAGGACCTGAACGCGCTGGTGCAGGCCTGGCAGCGCCCCGAAACCGTCATCGTCAACGAGCCGTGGTGGACCCCGACCGCGCGCCGCGCCGACATCGTCTTCCCCTCGACCACCACGCTGGAGCGGGCCGACATCGGCGGCACCTCGCGCGATCTGTTCGTGTTTCCCATGCCGCAACTCATTCCCCCGGTGGGTGCGGCGCGCGATGATTTCGACACGTTCCGCGCGCTGTCCGACAGGCTGGGCTGCCGCGCCGCCTTTGACGAGGGGCGCGATTCGGATGGATGGCTGCGCCACCTCTGGGCGGGCCGCATCGCGCAAGGTGTAAAGGACGCCGTGGAAGTGCCTGACTACGATACCTTCTTTTCTGCGGGCCCCTGGCCTGTGCCGCCTTTGCCCACCCCCGAAATCCTGTACGAAAATTTCCGCACCGACCCCGTGGCGCACCCCCTTGCCACCCCCTCGGGGCGCATCGAACTGACCTCGCCCACCCTCGCCGGGTTCGCGCTGTCCGACTGCCCCGCCCATCCCGCCTGGCTGCCTCCTGACGAATGGCTGGGCAGCGCCGCCCGTGACGAGTTGCACCTGATCACCAACCAGCCCGCGCGCCAGTTGCACAGCCAGTTGTGGCAGGTGACGGCGGACGGGCCGCAGCCGGTGCAGATGAACCCCGGTGATGCCGCCGACCGGGGGCTGGCCGATGGCGCCACAGTGCGGCTGGTCAACGCCCGTGGTGCCTGCCGCGCGCGTCTGATCCACGATGCAGGTGTGCGGCGCGGCGTCGTTGCGATGCACACCGGCGCGTGGTTCGACCCGGGCGACGGGATCGAGCGCAACGGCAACCCCAACGTGCTGACCGCATCGCGCCAGACGTCATCTCTGGCCCGGGGATGTGCGGCGCTCAGCATCCTCGTGCGGGTGGAAAAGGAAACGGAATGGACCTTGGACTGACCGGAAAGACGGCGCTCTTGACGGGGGCAAGCAAGGGGATGGGCCGCGCCTGTGCCCATGCCCTGGCGCGGGAGGGCGTGTCGATCACAATCGTGGCGCGCAATGGCGAGGCCTTGGAGGCGACGGCGCGCGCGATCCGCGCGGATACCGGGGCAGAGGTGGCCACCGTCTCAGCCGACATCACCACCGAGGCGGGGCGCGCGGCGGCGCTGGCCGCTTGCCCCGCGCCCGATATCCTGCTGAACAACGCGGGTGGCATGGCGCCGGGCGATTTCCGCGACTGGGGGCCGGAGATGTGGCACGAGGCGGTGGATCGCATGATGTTGCCCCCGATCATGATGATGCGCGCCACCGTGGACGGGATGATGGACCGGGGGTTCGGGCGGATCGTCAGCATCGCCTCGCGCAGCGTGAAGATCGCCCAGCCCGAACTGGGTCTGAGCAATGGGGCGCGTTCGGGGTTGGTGGGGTTCACGGCGGGCCTCGCGCGCCAGACGGTGGGGCGGGGCGTGACGATCAACACGCTGCTGCCGGGGATTTTCGATTCTGACGGGCAGCGCGAACATATCGCGGGCATGCTGGCGCCGGGGCAGAGTTTTGACGAGGTGTGGGCCGCCCGCGCCCGGGGCAATCCGGCGGGGCGCTATGGGCGGCCCGAAGAGATCGGCGCCTATTTCGCGTTTATGTGCAGCCGGCACGCCGGGTTCATCACCGGTCAGAACCTGCTGATCGACGGCGGCAGCTATCCCGGCACCTATTGACCGGGCGCGCCTGACGAAGTGCCGGAATTGGATATTTTTAGCAAGAAAGAACAGCGGCGTTCAGCATCTGTTTACCCACCGGCCCTAGCCTTGCGGCGATGTGACTGTCGCAACGCAGGGATCGGCATGGCCATGGACGGGAGCGCTCAGGATCGAATCGAGGCGTATTGCCCCGGGCTGGAGGTGTCGGCGGTGGCGCAGATTGCGGTGTCGCTGCGCCCCTCGACGGCACTGCTGATTTCCGGGGCGGGCACGGTGGCGGGTCTGGCGCCGGTGCTGGCACGCCGGGCCGAAGTTCTGGCGCTGTCTCAGGCAGCCGAGGATGCGGTGCTGCGCCCGGCCGATCCGGGGGCCTGGTGCCATGCCACCCGCGCCGCCCTTGCCGCCCGCGTCGCCCGGCTGAACCGCGAGGATGCTCTTGCCGATCACCATATCGCCGATGCCGGGGTCGAGGCGCGGCTGGGCGATCCGGCCCGGGCGGGGCAGGGCGCGCGGGAACGGGCGGTGCTGGCCTTCATGGACGCGATGAGCCAGGATCCCCGCGATATGGAGGTTCATGATGTCGCCCGACTGCGCAACGCCGGGATCGGCGATGGCGATATCGTGCGCCTGGCCGATCTGGGGGCCTTCCTGTCCTATCAGCTGCGCCTTGTGGCCGGGTTGCGCCTGCTGGCCGAGGCGGGCGCATGAAGGATGTGATCCGCAGGTTCACCAAGGTGGTTCCAGCCTGGCGCCCCCGGCTTGCCCCGCTCGAACCTGAAACGGCGACCGAGGCGCAGCGCGCCGCGATGCGCCTGGCCGCGCCCCGGGGCAGGCCCAGCGACTATCTGCGACTTCTCGCCCATGACCCCGAAACCCTGGCCGTGCGCGGGCCCTTGTTTCATGGCGTGATGTATGGGGCCGGGGGGCTGGACCGGGGCGCGCGGGAACTGGCCGCGCTGGGGGCCTCGATGGTCAACGGCTGTGTGTTCTGTGCCGCGACCCATGCCGATCGCCACATCCGTCTGACCGGGGACGGCGCCGTCGTCGATGCCATCCTGCGCCACGGCGCCGATGCCGATCTGTCGCCGCGCGACCGGGCGGTGTTCGATTTCGCACGCCACCTGTCCGACGCCCCGCCCCGCGCCGACATCGAGGATGTCGAGAACCTGTGCAATGTCGGTCTGGACGATCTGGAGGTTCTGGACCTGGTCCTGTCGACGGCGCTGTTCGCCTGGGCGAACCGGCTGATGCATGTTCTGGGCGATCCGGTGCGCAAGGCGTGAGGGGCCGGGATGCCCCCTTGTCATCCGCCGACGGCACGGGGTAGACATCGCGCCACGGGTCGTTAGCTCAGTTGGTAGAGCGTTTCGTTTACACCGAAAATGTCGGCGGTTCGAGCCCGTCACGACCCACCA
>Ga0105055_10010167_pt1 | contig 11835 bp, 10 predicted proteins | sample BON03_FD_78090 | JGI IMG/M metagenome (GOLD analysis project Ga0105055, IMG submission 78090) | Freshwater microbial communities from Lake Bonney liftoff mats and glacier meltwater in Antarctica - BON-03 | ecosystem: Environmental > Aquatic > Freshwater > Ice > Glacier meltwater | place: Lake...
GACCCGAGCTCCATGTAGCCCATGATGGCCCCGTGCGTAGCTGAGAGAGGCAGGAGGAATACAGTGGTGTAGAATACAACGTGCCTTTTCGTGAAGAGTCGTGCAGAAGCAGCTGCATTTACAACGGTCGATTACACAGTCACAGCTGTGATGCCGTCAGCCAGCATCCGTCCACCCGCGCTGGTGCGGAGTCAATCCAGCTGATCTATAGCGGGCGCGCATTACAAGCAGTGAGCGACCTGGCTCAGCAATTTCGGTGTCACCCCATTTTTTGGCGGGATTTTAGTATTGTGAATATGTTGGGTTTCGCGTCACGCTTCTCACGTGGATACTGTCATCAATTCCACAGTACAAGTGCAACTCGTTCTTTTTTTTTTGGGAGTCAGTCAGACTTCTCAAGTCACGATTTGTCCTCTTTTACATGCCTACTACCGACTACCATACAATGAAGCAAACATCTTTTCAGAATGTTTGGCTCCGAATTAATTGATAAATTAAAACCGCGCGAAGCGCAGTTTCCAAACACTGCCTTTTTTTTGGGCGGCGCCAGCCGCGAAATTTTGAAAACGTGATTTTAGTAGCGCGTCGAAGAGAGCACTTCGGGGGTTTTTTGCGGATTTTTTTGTTGCTGAACTCCCTCAAAAAAGGGGGTGTTTTAATACACAAGAATTCACTCGCTTCTTGTCAACTGGTGTCGATTAAGCGTCGAGTCACGCGCTCTGACGTGTCCTTTCAAACAAAGTAATCCGAGTATTTGGTCACTGATGAGTTGACATCCCACTGGCACACATACACACCTCTGAGTGAGACTCTCTCTTTTTTCAAAGCTGTTTGTCTCCACCGTCACGGTCCTGCCGAGTGACTCGGATTATGTCATCAGAAGCGCTTCTCTTCATCAGTTTCGATTAATTCACCAACGCAGAGCCCGCCGATTGCGTAGCGACGACGGTGCTAACCATTATCATGCACTGGATCATTTTATTCTGCGAGAGGTATTGGCTTGCAGGCGTCGGCGGGCGCGGCTGAGCACGAAGCACGAAGACAGGCACCTAAGTGGGTCCTAAAGGATTTTCGGTGATTAATCCGTCACCTTAGCTCAGTGGTGAAGAGCACGGCACTTAAAAAAATCTAATTATCTGCAGATTCCCGGTTCGATTCCGGCCGAAAACACGTCAACTCAGATTCACATGGATTTGAGCAAATAGACCCTCAAATAAGGGTTCTAAACCACTGTTTTCAGTAATAAAAGCAACTTAAATCAAATCAGGAAAGATATTGACGAAGGTGGTGGATTCTCCGTCAAAATCTGTGAGTTGTCGGTGAGGTAGTCCCCCTGCTGTCTTCTTGATTTGATTGTGCTCCTACCTGTTAGAATCAAAACCGGTCAAACACAAACATAAAATGTCGTTGTTGGAGGCACCCACAGGGACATTGCTTTTTTATTACAAAGATATTAAGCAAGAGATTGTGCATACGTTATTGTTGGAGAAATATGGTGTGTCGAAGAAGTGGATAATCATTATGGACAAGAGGCAGGAAAAAACTGCAGGTCTGGCTTCGACTCAAGCAGAAACAAGTTGATCGTCGGCTCAGAATCGTTACTGTGCCAGGGGCTCAGGAGGAGGCGCGAAGAAACGGCGTGGAAACGGAGACGAATCAAGACAAGTCTAGTAGTTGTGATGTTGTTACGTGTGATGACGTACGTTGTTTTTCAAGTTGATAAACTGTTTTGCAATTGAATTGGTGTTATGCGATTTGTATCTCACGAGGTTTGATCTGACAAAGGATTTGTTATTTGACACTTTCTTCATGACGTTTTAACAAATAGTGTCGTTGTGGTTACTGAGTTTTTGAATTCGAATCATTTTGAATACCAGTGAATCAGTAAACTAAAGAAGGTACTGGAATGACATGGCGCCGCAGGCAAGTCTGAGATTTATTAATGAAAAGAGTGCACGGCAGGCAAAATTTATGAAAGAAAATGCGCCGCAGGCAAGATTTTTTTTGACTGAATCCTAATGGGTACTTTGTCCTTTTGATGTAGTATGCAAATCATTATTCACAAATCACATGTCAGAATCTTCCTTTTTTCATTAATTCATTAATGAATGAATTGATGATTGCTTTTATTACTTGTAACAATAATTTGGTCCCCTTGCTTGAGGGTCTATGTAGCTCAAATCCATGTTGCCTCGGATTTGAGTTCTCGGTTTTTTGAGTTTTTGCCGGAATCGAACCGACGACCTTAACTGTCCCGCGCTCTGGCCAAGTGAGCTAGTTTTACATCGTCTCGGATGTGATTAATGAATTAATTCATTAATTAATGAATTAATTCATTAACGTTGGGCCGGCCCAGAGTATGTTTGTTTGCCCCACTGCTACCATATGGTACCATTTGGTAGTTGATTCCAACTACAATAGAATCTTTGGTACCATAGAATCATTAGTCTATTGTACCTCTGCACAACCCGGCGAGGGTATGTAGGATCCATTTGTTTTTGTTTTTGTCAATTATAACCGCCACACGTCTAGCCGTCCTAGGACATTCGGAGCGCATACGAAAAAGTTATGGCGTGTTCCGCAGAGGTCGCAGACGCTGGCCTTCCCGTTTTCGTTCTTTGTCTTGGGTCGGGTTTTTTTTTTTTTGTATGTATGTGTACACATGTGAGTGTGGACGAGCCATATTTTCTGGGACAGCCTTCACGGTTTATGCCGCGCTGATAGGGAGCATGCATGCATTTTACGTGTGTATACATGTGTTTTTATGGTTTTGAATCCACACAGCTAGCGCACCAATTACATCAGGAACGCACACAGATGACGGCGCAGTAATAAGGAAGCCCGGAAGCGCCTGGCTCGAAGGCACTCCCGCAATTCGTATTTTTTTTCATATTTTGTTTTATGATTGTTGTTTTGAAGTAGACATTCGCATATTCGCATACGCAGATATACAAACAAACGATGAAAAGAACAAAACACACACGAACAAGAACAGATTTATTTGGGTTCAGGGTTATTCTTTTTTTTTTCTCACACTGTACTCTGCAGTTTTTTTTTTGGAATCAAAAAAAATAGCTTCAACTCATTTTTTTTAATTTTTTGCAGTAGTGCGCGAGAAATTGTTCCGGGACAAGTCTTCTTTTTTTGGAGAACAAGATCAGTTTGTCCTTGTACAAAATATTTTATTCAAAATTATTTTTTTGTACTACTTGTTTGCCCTTGAAACGGGTCGTCCTCTGTGTCGACTGCGAGCTCCCCAAAGCAGGAGAAAGGAGCTCGGAGAGTTGGTGATCTGCTCGGCACAGCGGGCGCAGTGCATTTCGTCGGCGCAACAGTGCGGACGGGCGGTGGTAAGTCGTCTCTGTTCAAGGGCGCATAGGTGCAGACACGGGTACGGATCAACCACAAACGCTTTGTGGCTTGAGGTTTGGCGGGACCCAAGACCCGCGTGCGAGCGTTGAATGGTCCTGTAGCCATGGAGGACGAGCATGAGCGCGGGTTCCCATCAGGTGTGTTATTTTGGTTGCTTCTGGCCTGTACACTCTGATTGGCTGCGTAAATCCATCCAAGCCCAAGTTTCGCGGTTCCGCACATGGCTGCATGTGAATGGAGCCACGAGAAAGAACAGTATCGGTGCCTTGTCAGCTTTCCCCTCATTGCACCTTAGTTGGAGATGTGAACCCAGTATTTCTGCGCTCCTATGCATTTCCGATTTCTACACGTACTTTGACATGTGCAGATGGCTAGCGAAGAATATTTGACGATCCTCGTTTTCATGAAATTGACAGTGTGGGGGCGATCGTCGGATCTAGAAGAAGGGGTAGACTCAGCCCTCGAATATGATACATTTGAGCAGGTTCTGTGCCCTGCCAAACACTCGTTTTCCCCTATTATTTTCATGGTGTTGGCAGTGATCTTCGAGACTTTGACAGCAATCTGAAATTTGCGCCTGCAGTCGCGTTTGATGCAGTAATACTCGACAGATTGTCCTGTGTAAGGAGGGTTGACCTCAACCTCTTGCTCTCTTATCTCCTGAGTCTCAAAAATTCCACGTTCCTTTTCCTTGATTCCCGACCCCTCATATCAATATGCCTCAAATGATCAGCGGACTGGTTTTAAGATCCAGTAGACTGGTTTGTACAGGTTTTTTGTGTGTGTTGAATCGACCTGGAGGTGACACTGTGCGTCACTTGTGGCCATCACCTGTCACCTGGTGATGTCTGCTGGATCGAGTGTGATGCAATTGGATCATCCAGTAGATTTGTCCGTATGGGCCTATCGACTTGGCGATTCAAATTCCCACCAATGTTCAATCTTCTCACCACAGGGGCGCCATGACACCAGCATGCTGGGGGACATGGACCATGACAGCGCCAGCTTACTCCCTGACACAGAAGGCAACGAGTTCGACGGCGACCCTCCGCGTCAACCAAATTCCAAAGACGCTGCAGACACTCTCACTCAGTTCGCCTCGCACTTTGCTCTGCGGCATCAAGGTCCTTCTCTCAATGCTTGACTATCCCGTGTTCTTGCACTTTGCCTGACTCGTGTTAGGCGCGTGCGCCAACCAGCATCCCCTTTTCTGACACCGGCGAGTACGAACGGTTGTGGTGCGCGGTTGTGCTAGCATACATATTTTTGTATATCCGATGAAAGTACTTGTACGATGAAAGTATTTGTACATGTCAAAACACGCAATTTTGTGTGTGTGTGCGCGCGTGTGTGTGTGTGTGTGTGTGTGTGTGTGTTTATGTGTGTGTGTATGTGCATGTATTTACACATATACATATACATAGATGTATATAGATATATATAGATTTATACATATAATTATATATATAAACACATCTACATGTATATATATGTATGTATATATGTATGTATATATATATGTATATTCGTATGCATATTTGCATATTTATGTACACACACGCATATATATTGCATCGGTGCAGCAAGCACAGCATATGATGAGGATACGGTGTTCGCGACACCAGCCCATTCGACTGCACTGCATACCTCTACACTTCCATCACTCCTCGCATCTCCCGCTCAAAGGGCTGCGCATCCACCCCCTTTTTTTTTGGGATATACATACATGTATATATATGTAAATATGTATATCTATATATATCAACGAGGAAAGGAAACTGCGCATATTATAGTTCAAGGTTCATATACGAAAATGCATAATCACATTTGAATCCATCGCCGCTTCGTAAACCTCATTTAACTTTCGTCCCTGACATTTCTCCTGCCCTTGATTTTTTACAAAGAGCCTGATGTATCCACGAAAGAGCCCCGTTCCTCCACCAAAGAGCCCGATTTCTCTACAAAAAAGCCCTGTTTCTCGGCATAACAGTATTCTCTCGCCGCGGATGAGCCCTATTTACACGCAAGGGAGCACCGTTTCATTGCACGAGTGCAGGGCGTCGGCATACCTTTGCTGCATCCATATCCACTCTCCTTCTTCCTTGACACATACCTTTTGACAGGGCTTTGCCGCACACGCACATGTATACCAGCCCCAATCACAACGCTATTTCTGGCCACGCTGAAATTGTGTTGTGATCGGGGCAGGCATGTGCTAAATTATTGAATGTATGATGTCTCTTGTTTATTGTCAGACTGGCACGTGTTTTTAATTGTATTGCCACGCTGTGCCTCCGGGTATCGCTACTCATCGCATATCATATCGTGTGATGCCTTGTTGATTCATTGACTTTGTTGTGTGTTGTTTTGTTTCAAATGTGCTGCAGGTGAGACGCAGGTAGGTGGAGGGAACAGCGGTGGAAAGTGTGGAGGTGCAGGAGGGTATGCTGAAGCGCATGTCAGCGGTGGCCGCAGGGGCCAGCAACGCCATCAGCAGGAGCACACGAATACTTCAAACCCGCCATATGGCCACGCGCCAGTTGTAGGCTCTGCGATTGCGGCAAAGACGCTGTCTCCGCGAAAACGCCGCAAACTTGGCATGGAGGGAGAACAGGCGGGTGGAGTTGGTGGAGGAGCACCTGCTCCGCTGCTGCCAACACCATCGCCTCGCCAGCCAGTGGCTGTGCGGCAGCAAGTTGTGGCGAGTGCAGGCGGTTGCGATGCGCACTTTATTGTGCATCTGTTCGTGACCGCTATTGCTGACGGGAAAATGCAGCAAGATGTGATGGTGCCCAAGACATGGGATGTGCTGCAGCAAGTCATCACCAAGGTGTCGAAAGAACAGAATACTTCTGTCACACTCCATGGTACGTGTGTGGGTTGTGCTGAACTGGCCTCAGACCTGCATTTCATGTGTTTGGGGTGTGGTGATGGTGTAAGAGGGAGTGGGTGCGGGTGGTCGCGCCCAAATGGGGGTATCTTTACACACACGAACACACGCACCTTCCCAACTCAAACAAACACACACACACCAGGGTGCACGCTGGACATTAAGATGCGAGTCTTCGTTTGCAACTCTGTGGAAGCACGCGCGGTAGGTGAGTACGTAACAGCACACAAGGACCAACGTCCAGCACCGTTTGTAGTACTAGCTCGCCAGCTGTCTATGGCCATTGCCTACAACTCGGCGCAATTAGACCCATCACAAGCTGCTGTTGCCGATAGATTGCGAAAACAGGCTAAGACGCGTGCTGTGAAGGAGATTCGTGAGGCAATGCGAGATGCGCCGGCGGATATCAATGGGCCGGTTCTACGCGGATACGTGGGCGCGCTGGCACCGGCCGCGCATATTGAGACGCTCTTGCTGCGGCGGACTGTCAAAGTAGACTTGGAGGGCGATGAAGAACGAGCCTACATATTTTTTGATGCCAAGAATAGGTCAACACAGAGAGAAGGAGGAGTACCTGTGGACGCGCGTCTGCCATCGGTGTCGCCACACATCATGAAACCTACGCCGGCGCCGTCAGCACGCAGCCGCAAGTCGCCGCCGGTTGCACATCTACCGCGCCAGCCACACCAATCGCCAGTTAACGCTCGTGTGCAGGCTCTTCAAGCGCCCGGCTCGCCGCTGTCACCGGGTGGCCGTGACGGCGCGGCAGCTTTGCTATCGCTATTCAATTCCGTTAGTCAACCCGACGCGGCACATGGTGCGGGCGGTGTGGGCGGACAGCAAATGGCGCGCCACCGTCCGCCCGGGTGGGCCGCCGGTGACTACTTCGGCCAAGCCCCGGGCAAGGACCCGACGCCGGGAACGCAGGGTCCTCCGAGTGAGTCTGAGAAGGTGCCTGAGAGGCCGCTTAGCGGCAGATCTCACCCCAAACACTCGCTTGCAGCGCAAGCTGCAGCCAACGCAAATGCCATGGCGCCTCACGGGGCAGCCGCACCATCATTTGCCGCTAGTCGTGCATCAACGTCCGGGTCTCCTTTTCGCCGAGTCCCCCGTCCCCAGGTATGTTTCTGCATATACAGGTGACCGTCTTCTGGCATGCGTGTATGCGATGTAGTCTGCATCATTGTTTCATTCCTGATTTTGGGATGCTTTGCGGACTCAAAATGTCGGCAGCGTTGAGCATTGGAGGTGTATGCCGCTGCTGACACCGTGGAAGAAACTGCTGTGATGAAGGGTACAACACACATGATTGGTCAAGCAATCAGCGTGTTTACAGATTTACATAATAGTCACCCAGCATGTGCACAATCCCACGCATGCTTGCACTGTCTAGCAAAGTTTTGGGCGGAATCGGTAGAATGCATTCGACACAGGCTGTGACGGCACGACCCCCCCCACGTTAGTTCGAAAGTGCCAAGGTTTTACGTGTCTTATCGTATCTCGCCTTTTCTATCGTGTGTGTTCGTGTTTTCCAGGTAGCAATACCTGATGCGGATGGGTGCGGAGGAGACTCTAGTGGGGGACTCCATGGCAATGCAGGCGGTTATGATCTCAATCTCGTCATCGCCTCTCCGAAACTTCGTCCCATGGGGCGTAGTTTGTCGCAGATGTCGCTGGGCACGCTGAGTACGGATCTGCCGCCAGGCTGTCTGCTTGACGCAGGCGCGCGTACGCCGCGCTCAGTCGTCACGCTGGAGTCTGGCGTCGGCTGGCTGGGCGGCGTTGAAACGCGCGAGCACGCTCTGTATGCTGCTGTCAACGCTGGCAACATAACTGAGGTCAAGCAGCTCCTGGAGACACCAGAGGGTATCCGCATGCTTGACGAGCCCATTGCTACGCAGACACCCACAGGTGATGCCCAGTCGCGCAGTCTTCAGCGCCATCATCTTATCCCAGACTCGCTGGTCGAGTACGAGGTGGAGGATGGCGTGTGGTGGCCAGCAGTAGTCGTGTGCTCCATTCCCGGCGCTGATCACGTCACAGTTCGCTACCACAGGTAGGCTATTTGCCACCTACGTGACATTGTAACCTCATATCTGGGAAGATGATATTCATAGTGTAGCGCCCTGGCATGGCCTCTGCTTTCTGATCATGTTGGCATGTTGTGTATTCTCCTCAGACCTGGCGCACAAGCACCTATTGGCGAGGCTCCTCTTTTGCGAGAGACAAAAATAGACAAGACGTCTTCAAAGCTCCGCGTGCCTTCGGACTCGCCCAAGGATTTTACGGCGCTCATGTGTGCATGCATGTTGGATGGCGAGGAGGAAGCGAGTGCGATGGCATCGCTACTCCTTAATCACCAGGCTGACCCCAACGGAACAGATTCTGAGGGCTTCACAGCCATGCACTGGGCAGGTGCAGTAACATTTCCCTGCTGTAAAGTCTCGAGTAGTATGCTCCAAGTAATTGCTCACTTTACGCAAAATCGCCCTGAAATTAGAGATTGTCCCTTCTGCATACCACCCATCGCTCTCGCAGCCACCCACACACACACATACAAATACAAATACACACACATACAATACACAGCAGTTAAATGGCACCCCTGTGTGTTGGCACCTACACACACACACAAGCATGCATACACACACACACGCGGTTCAAGGGCACCCCTCTATGTCGACGACACACACACGTACACACACGTACACACACATACACACACACACAACACACAGCGGTTAAAGGGCACCCCTCTGTGTTGACTCTACTGCTGGGCAAGAAGGCCTTGATTGATGCGCCATCGCTTCTGTCTGGAGAGACGGCGCTATTGCTGGCTGCTAGATACGGACGCAAAGATGCTGTCGACGTGCTTTTAGCGCATGGTGCCCAGTCAAATACTCGCACGCGCCAGGTGAGATGTGAGTGTGGTGGCACTGTGTATAGCCGTGGGTGCACGTGCAAAAGTGTACATGCTCTCCAGGCGTGTTTGCATGAATATGGATTTAATTCTGAATGTGGATTTTAATGCCCAACCGTATCAATGTGGATTTACTGACCATGTCGTGTCAGCACATGTCATATCATATTCGCTGACCCAAAAGATCGGCTGCAGTGGATGTGTGAAAATATACTGCACACCAAAACAGCAGCGCACTCTGCACCAGATACATTAGACAATAGTGAAAACGCCACGAACTGTTTGACCCCACTTAGTATTGTTCAGGTAGGGGTCAAATTTATGACTATTATTAGTCTCTGCATGTTGTAGTCTACTGTAGCATACGTTTCCAATTTCAATTTATAGCGTCATATTTTCTACACATTACCACTCCTCCATTCCAGTTCCTGGTGCTTTTGGCCTGAAGTGCGCTTGTTTTGAAAATGGTCGAATCTATCTGGTGCGGGACTGACACGTGTATTGTGGGGGTGGGGGATGCAGCGGATGGGGCTGATAGAATTAATTACTTCTGGGCGTGGGGAGGGTTGCACAGACGTCTTGCGATTAGTTTTACTGGTCAGTTCCTGTTGTGTGTGCGTATGCACGTGTGTGTGTGGGTGACTGGTGTGTGTCAGTGCGTGTTTGTGTGTGTATATTCTGTGTTCTTTTGTATCTGTTGATGTCAATGTTTGCAAACAGGTTCTGCCAGACACACAACTCTAATTTCACGAAACACAACTCTCACTCATAGCCGAAACACACATGACAAAAAAAATACAGCGTCAGCCGGCACTGCGCACACTGCTACTGCACGGATCAGCAGCTGCTGTTGTCCAGTGGTCGAGTTCTTACACGGAGAGGGGAACAGGAGGGATGGAGAAGGAAACAGCAATGTTAACACTCTTCGCTGAAACGCTGAAACAGAACTACACGACTGAGGCACTGACATATCTGATGATAGAATCACCTGGTATGTGTACGCTTGTTCGGGGTGTGAGTGTGCTTGTTCATGTGTATGTGTGTTTGTGTGTGTGTGCACAGACTGTGCGTATCATATTTTGTTTTTATGTACACGTGTATTATACATATCTATCTAAAAGACAGAAAATTTGTGTATCAAATATTTCTTGTTTATATCAATACATATGTGTACATGTGTGTATATACATATACACACATCAATTTGTTGGGAATTGCGATGTAATACGAAAAGTGGTCATGGGCATCCAAGCTCAACTACTCAAGTGCTGACATACATACTATATGCTATGCATGTCTCATGTACATATCAAAAAATTACACACACTAACAAGTTTCATGCACATTTTTGTATATATATGTACACGTGTGCGTGTGTGCGTGTGTGTGAGAATGCTCATATATGCGTGCGTATGTGTGTACTTGTGCATCTATGACTTGTGTATCTATAAATGTGTACAACACATAAATATAAGTATACACGCGTGTATATGTACATATCTTATTACACTGCGGATCTATCTGGATATATCGTAGTGTGTACGTCGATCATTTACGCTGAGCATTCAGACATCCGTATGTTGCACTTATTTCTCAGTGGTGAACAAAGAAATTTGCTGGTCGTGAGCAAACAGATTTGAAATGCAACACGACAAATAGTTACAAATCACAGCTGCTGACATACGTACATGATATGTACAAATATGTTGTGTACACGTACATTTGTGTTTGTGCATGTGTGTGGTACATTCGTACAGAAGATGTTGGCGATGGCATGAGCGCAATAGTACGACATGCCGTACAGCAAGTAGTCATGGGCAAAAATCGTAACTGCTGCTGCTGCTTGCCATACACCTACACTGCTGGGCGACGAGTGTCCCATGCACGCAACGGAACTATGGATAATGAAGGAGTGGGGAGCAAGTGCGGCGCGCGCGTGGGTGGCGAGGTACATGTCGAGCTGGTGGCGGCATTATACGCAAATGAAATTGATGAGAATATTCATCGTGTTGCTATTCTTGATCTTGACGGCAGGTGCGCGTGTGTTGTATGTAGGTGTGCAGTGTGTGTGCGTGTGTGTGTGTGTGTGTGTGTTTGGGTGCATGGTGGATGCGTGTGTGTGTGTGTGTGAGTGTGTGTGTGTGTGTGGTTTCTCTTGCTTGATCTTGATGGCAGCCGTGTGCATGTAGGCGTGCGGAGTTGTGTGTGCGGACGTGTGTGTACACGTGCGTGTGTTTGTGTGAAGGATGCGTGCGTGTACGCACGTGTGCGTCTGTGTGAACTTGCATACGTCCGTGTATGATGGTGCGTGAGTGTGTGTGTGCGTGTGTTGTCTGGATGTAGATAGCGAGTATCACACAAGTCTCTGCTATTCGGGGCGGTGGTTATCTGTTGGAGTATGATCTATGTAAGGGCTGCCTCGAAAATCGTATAGTGTTTGCAGTTTGAATCTTGATTGCAGATATAGTGCATGTGGAATGACGGTGTTTCCATCTCTCCCCCCTCCCCTTGCAGTATTGTGTCCCTCTCGTCTGACCCCCCCCCCACCCTACTTCTCTCAACTAGTGTTCACATACGCACACACGCACCACACACATACATACACACACACACACACACAAACACACACACACACACACACACACACACACAC
>Ga0105055_10010168_pt1 | contig 11833 bp, 8 predicted proteins | sample BON03_FD_78090 | JGI IMG/M metagenome (GOLD analysis project Ga0105055, IMG submission 78090) | Freshwater microbial communities from Lake Bonney liftoff mats and glacier meltwater in Antarctica - BON-03 | ecosystem: Environmental > Aquatic > Freshwater > Ice > Glacier meltwater | place: Lake...
AACAAGGATGGCCCCCCTATACATAATTTTGAATTGAATATTGTTATACACATGCCAGCGAGCAATTGATCTGTTTCGTGAACAAATTCAAAATATATACGAGCATTCCACTTCAAGAGAATATAAACTAAAAACTACTTGTCCTTGATAGCATTAAAAACCAGTATCAAAGTGACAAGAAGATTTTGCCATCTCTTGGAAAATTGATTTCGTCACGAGTCAAGCAGCATTCGCACTATGAAAATTCCGGTTTTAGATTATTTAGACCTTCAGCTTACTATTAAATAGCGTGTATCCAAAAGCATTAGAAATATTTTATATATGCACATCAACTACTTGCATGAAAACTTCAAATCACGGAGGCTCTATACATGTACCTCGTATGTGTCGATAACCAGAAGAATTTTTGACGGAGATGTTTTGCTATCATGTAAAAGGCTCATTGATTGTGTTGAATCATGAAATCCCTCCACTTTTGATAATACCGGAATTTCGCTCAAAATTGGTATGTGCAACTAAAACCTTTGTATATGATGGGATTATGAATCAAAGCGATCAATTAAAGCTCTTCGGATAGTTCCTATGACGGGTATAAATGCCAACCGTTGGAACATGACTACTGTTGGCCGTAATGCCTCCAAATCCTGCACGAGAATCTTGCTTTGCAGCATGCCTCGAAACTACTCGTGTAAATAATTAGTTTTACGATGAGAAGTTCGGTTTGAAAGTTTACGATGAATCTTTGGGTCACTATACAATAGTTTTGAGCTGAAAACATTAAAAATGGTATGTATGGGGGAACGCACGACCTTCGTGTAAATTTCAGATTCAAAGATGGTCTGTGCAAATCCCTGAAATCGTCAAAAGTGCCATGAAGTATTTCAAATTAAGTTTAGATATGACAGGTACGGTTGATTGATAGCGTAATTACATATGAAGTCTTCACTGGTTATAAAATTTATGTTTCATCCGAATTGTAAGAATGGTTTAAAACTTCTCTACAGGATGGGATGATACACCAGAATTGATTCATTAAAAGATACTTGGACATTTCATATGATTGATTTAAACGGTAGATTATTAGAACATGGCCATCGTAGAGTATGTACGTTCAATCGAACCAATATTGTCTCGTCTGGCAACATGCCTCCCAAACATATTTGTCACTCAACATTTCTAATATAGAATCCAGTTTTCGATTTAAGTCTTTCGGTTAGTATGTGATTATGTGTTATCAGAATTTGTAGAACAATCATGTGCATTCACTCAAGGTACTTCGATGACACATGTGGGACTTTAGAAGGATCTTCGAATTATCAATGAATGGATTTTTTGGCACAACAGGTTTTAAAATGGTATAGAAGTTCGGTCGATGTATTTTTGTTCCTGGTTTGGTGTATTTTTGATGGAATAGACAGCCACCTGGAACAGCATGTTCGATGTTGAGTTTTAAAAACAAGAATTACTGTATTGGAAGAGATGTTCGAAAGCAGAGCAATCATAACTTAATTCAACAGTCTACAAAATCGAGATATGGCAACGATGACGTTCTTTTAGAATCCGGTATTTTGACGAACGCTATGAATCATGCTATTAAAGTTTTCTTGAAATTGAAAATCGATATGACAAGGATGCTTGGTACATGTATCTTCGCATTGGTACATGCGCTGGACTAGAAAATTGACCCCTTCGCAAATCGTAAAGAAAGTTATTCAAACAAGTTAGAAACCTAGTTTGTCTTTTTCAGGGGACACCTTCAGCAAGAACCAGATGCCAATGTAATGGTTCAGAAAAATGGTATTGGGGACTAAATTTATAATTATTTGCAGTTTTTTAATTGCATTGAGGAGGTTTCACAAAGAATCGTGATACTAGACCGTTGATCATTGAATTGAGCACCAAGTTGTCGGCGTTAGAAAGCAGTAAATTGAGCCAATCCTCGTCCATATTGATAACTTCGTTTAATGTTTCTTCTAAGAGAGCGAAACCATCTTCAGAGATCCAGTTTTCGAATTGATGGTAATCCAACTTGACGGCGTGTTTTGGGTAGTATCCTTGCAGCTTGATAGCCGTCAAATTGACTTGGGATAGAACCCCGATGAGGTTTGGCAGTTTCCCGCAGGATTTACCGGCTATTTTCATTTCTACTTTAAACTCTTGCAACCCGTGAATATGAAAGTCGATCAATGGAATATGAACATTCTTGAAGACTTCTTCGTCGTACCCTGGGGAGATTCCGCAGAATAGTTCAAGAACGATATTTCGGAATGTCAATCTTAAAGGACGATGTGGTTCTAATGCAACATTGAATTGCATGCCGGTTTCGTATTCACAGATTCTATTCACCAATTGTCCGTGCTCACCAGTCAATTGGACCCTATCTATCGCAATAGATTCAAGGCCTCCTCCGTATCTAATGCTGGCAGAGCGTACTCGAAAGCTTGTTACTTTCTGGTCTCTTTTTTCGTTGTTGTCGGTGCATATCTTATAGTCGTTTCTGTATTGATAATCGAGGAATCGTTCGGGAGTTTTGAAAACGTAATTGAAAGATGTCGTGTATTCTTCAGTTTTCAAAGCAGTGAATAGTAATGGAAGTAATGGCATTGACCCAGTAATTTCTTCAATAGCGGTAAATACGTTATCACATAGAATGCCAACGCACGGCGTCATGAGTGCAAACAGCACCACCACCACCACTTGCATTTTTTTAAACTTTGTTAATTTTTTTTTAAACAACAAAAATCGATTTTTTTATTCTGATCAGAACTTTTCAAATTGATATGGAGGCACTTCGCATCAAGTTGCGTCGGTTTGAGTCTAATTTCGAAAAACAGCATGGACGAAAGCCAACAGAAAAAGATATCTCCAGCCTCGTTCGCTGGCGCACATATTACGAGAACTATGAAAAGCTCAAGCTTGAAAGTCATGTATCGTCGCCAGAACGTCGAATGCCCAAAGTTCTGGTTGCTGCATCTCCAAATCCGCCCACCAGATTCCATGAACGATGTGAGACATCTATTGTGAAAGGTTCTCCTCTTAGAACCAGTCAGAGCTTCATCACCAGACATACCAGCAGTTCTTCCAAGAGACCTTTGTTCGCGATTACGAGGTCATCAAGTTGTCCAGTTGTGCCAAAAAAAACGGTTATTGATTTGGAAAAACCTCCAATGGTACCGGGTATTACGGTGGTGCAACAATCTGCTTCGTTTTCGTGTAAGAGGCTTTCGTCAATGGTTAGAGGCGACGTGAAACGAATCAAAGTGATCGCCTCACCAGGGTCCGCTTCGATTCCTTCTCCAATAATATATTCTGTTCCGGCAACATCTAAGCCGCAAGTAGATATTCAACAAGCGGAAATCGCACCACCAGAAGAAGTAAAAAGTATACCACCACAAGAAGTAAAAATGGTTTCTCAAAAGAAGGTGATTAAACAAAGCACAGAAAATTTTGTACGTCTCAACTTGAAACAAAATTGCTACAAACCGAAGAAAAAGGGAGGGTCTGCAAAATCAAAGTTAAATCGGGATCGAAAAGATTTCGCCCAAACAAAGGAAGACGACCAAGTACATAAGCCCACGAGAGATCCATTGGAGAAAAATTTAAAGACTGTCATGGATAATTTGGACACGAATCATACCGTAACAAGTGGCGCTCCTGAATGTCCTGGTCACTTAATGCCTTGCGTTATCGGTGTAGTGAAAAAGAAAAACCGAAATCATGGTAAGGAGTTCTATAAATGCAGTTTTGCTAGCGCCTCTTATGACAAACGAAGAGGACTACAAATATCCAATGGATGCGGATTCTTCATGTGGAAAGAAGATACGGAAGAAAGCGTGGCCAAAGCTCTGACGGAAACTCATCAAAAAGTTGTTTTGAAAAAGAAAACTCTGTCTGAACTAAAATCAGAGCTACGGATGAGAAACCAGCCTTTAAAGGGCACCAAGGAGGATTTGACGGAACGAATTCAAGATTGCATTGCATCTGAATTGAAACTAATGAACGAATACCGAGCAACTATGGATGTTGAAAATGTGTTGCAAAATGTTTTTCATCTGGAATCATTTAGAGGGGATCAACGATGGGCTATCGACCGTGTCCTTAAGGGTGAATCCAGTTTGCTGGTACAAGCTACTGGCACGGGTAAGTCACTCTGTTACCAACTTCCTGCTATGCTGCTTCCTGGACTCACTGTTGTTATTTCACCGTTAATATCGTTGATGGAAGATCAATTGGCGTCGCTTCCATCTACCATTCGAGGTGCCTGCTTATCCAGCACTCAAACCGGTGCCGAAATTGCCCGGACTATTCGAGATGTTAAAGAGAACAAGATTAAGATTCTGTTCATTTCACCTGAAAGATTGTTCACGGTGAGTTTTCAACGATTAGTTCATTCGTTGCCTCCAGTATCTCTACTCTGCGTAGATGAAGCTCATTGCATCTCTTCTTGGTCACACAATTTTAGACCTTCGTATCTTCGTTTGCGAGATAATACTGGTTTAAACCCTAGATGTGTTCTGGCGCTGACTGCCACCGCCACCGACACTGTTGCTAAAGATGTTTGCAAAGTATTGAGTATTGACGGGATCCGAATGGGTTCTTGGATTCGCGACAACATTACTTATCATGCCACGCAATGCGAGCCAGAAAAGCGAATGTCAATAGTATCAAAAATGCTTGAAGATGGAGGCGCGCTTGCGAAACCAAACCACGTGATATTGTATGTGCGAACCCAGCACGAAACTGTTTTATGGGCTGAGCAATTAGGTTCTAGGGACATTTCTATTCAAGCGTATCATGGTGGAATGAATAAAGATCAAAGAGATAAGGCCCAGAAAGCTTTTCAATCAGGTAGATGTAGAGTTATCGTTGCTACGGTGGCGTTTGGAATGGGTATTGATAAGTCCAACATCAGAGGAATCATTCACATTGGTCTTCCGAGTTCACTTGAGGACTACGTGCAAGAGACTGGACGTGCTGGCAGAGATGGCAAACCTGCGAGTTGCTTCGCATTTTTCGACATGGATGACGCTCGTCGTCGCCAGTCATTAGCTGCGGCTGAATGTATCGACAAATGGTCGATCATGAAACTGCTGGAGCATCTAGCTAGTAAAGAGCCACTGGTGGTTGCCGAGATGGCATTGAAGATGGATGTAAAACCTGCTCATGTTGATACGCTGTTGGTGTATTTGTCACTTGAAGGGCTTATCAACTTGTCGGATCTACAGCAATTGATGGAGGACTGGTCCGATGTTTTAAGCATATGCGACAAGCTATTCAAACAAATAAAACTGCTGGAGGACAACGTATCTATGAAAATACAACAAGTGCATTCTGCTCTAGTACACTTAGAAGATGAAAAGGATCAAGGAATATTTGTGAAGATTCTCAGTGACTATTTTGAAGATAAAAGCAATGAAAATGTCCAACACGAGATACAATACTCCAACGTAGACAAATCTAAAGCGTTGTTGGTGTCGGATTTCAAAAATCTACTAGGTGAATGTCATTTTCCTTCAGGAAGATCTATGGCGCGTATTATGCAAGGTATTAGCAGCCCCAATTTCCCGGCCAAGTCTTTTAATACACACCGTTTATGGAAAACAAGGTGTGATTTTTCATTACAAGAACTTTCCAACCTGGGCGAATTGGTTCTCCAACAACACAAAAAGAGAATTCCTTAATTCAAGTTTCATATTTTCTTTCTTCTTGGGTGCCAAATAGTCACAAAAGGACGATTCATTAATTCGATTATTAACAAGTCTCATATTTTCTTTCTTCTTGGGTACCAATATACGCAAAAAGACGATCCATTAATTCGATTCGATTATTATCAAGTCCCATATTTTCCTTTCTTCTGAGTGCCAAATTTTTCACAATGTGACGATTAATTAATTCGATTATTAACAAGTCTCATATTTTCTTTCTTGAGTGCTAACTATTCACAAAAAGACGATTAATTAATTCGATTATTAACAAGTCTCATATTTTCTTTCTTGAGTGCTAAATATTCCTGGGACAGTTCACGTAGACGGCTAGTCGCAGAGTGCAGTACAGACGACTTTTCCATCTTTGAATCCTCAGGAAGCCTTAATATATTAAACAAGCCGGTGAATCCAGTAGACACAGTTGACCTCCGAATCCTTTCCCTTTCATTCTTCTTTTGCTTCGTCTGATCGTCGATTTTTTCGACCACCTTTTCGGATTTTATCTTAAAAGTTGGCTCCACCGCATCGCCTTTATATTCGCTGTGCCTGCGAAGGACGCCCTTGATGTTCAGTAGACTATTTGCTCGCTGATCTGGTCTGTTTCTCAAAACATCGAATTCTCTAAACAAATCCGGATCTTCAGAAAGAACGAGTGTTTTCATCATGTGATGTTCTTCTGGCGTGATGAAGCTGCGTTTCCGAAGCTCGCTAGCAGTTCTCAGCCTATGAGTCATTGAGCTAGCCGTGTTGTCATTGCCAAATAAAAGGTCGTCCTCCATCAAACTACCTCCGAAATCTCTCGGGATGGAATCCAATTCAGAGAAGAGATCATCTTCAAACTTGATCATCGTACACAATAGTTGTGTGTGAAACCGAAATACACACTTTTTTATGCTCCTTTTTTTATGAGCTAGTTTCCAAAATTCACGAGTTGCAATATTTCGGCGATTGCTTTGAATTGATTCTCACTACTTTCAATTTTTTGTTGCATTACGAATTATCTGTAGCTGACAGGACTTGTTTTTTTAATACGATCAGTCTAGCTTGAGGTTGCAAATTATGAAGGAAATCCTTATTGCGCCATGGATTCTCTTTTAGTCTTATTGTATTGAGCAAAAAAGGACTGAATTAGTCACTTGGATACATATGGCTCTCTTGAGTTTACGGGTGCTTAGACTCAATGGTCCTTCAGGTGACAACTATTTCCCATCTAGATATCAGTTGATAAATTCTCCATTGTTGAAGATCTCATTCTTTAAGCAATGCAATTGGACTGTATTCTTTAGCAACAAGTTTCCTTTTAGAATTGAGTTCCGATACTTTTGCTATTATAATTAGGAAATTGTATGATTTATTCGTGTTCTGATTCCAGTCTATTGCTCCATAGCTGACTGTAGTGACTGTTGTTGTCAAGTAATTCTTGGTGGGATCCACTTTCGAGCACTTTGCCATGTTCAAGCACCAGTATTCTCTCTGCATTTTTGATAGTGGTGAGCCTATGTGCAATCACTACTGTGGTTCTTTTATTCGTGAGCGTATTGAGCGCTTGTTGCACAGATCTCTCGGTAATCGTGTCTAATGCGGAGGTGGCTTCATCCAAAAGAACTATCGGAGGATTTTTCAGTAGACATCTAGCGATCGCAACTCTTTGTTTTTCACCCCCACTAAGTTTAAGACCCCTTTCGCCAACTTTGGTTTGCATTCCGTCTGGAAGAGTTTGAATGAAATCCCATATTTGGGCTCCTCGACATGCAGTTTCCAATTGGGATGCCGTTGCATTCAATTTTCCATACAGCAGATTGTATTCCAAAGAGTCATTAAATAAAACGGTATCTTGAGGTACAACACCGATGGCCTTTCTCAAGGATAACTGCGTAACATAAGCGATATCCTGTCCTGATATTCGAATACTACCCTGAATTGGATCGTAAAACCTAAACAACAATCTAGAGATGGTCGTTTTACCGCTTCCAGTAGGGCCTACTATTGCCATCGTTGTACCAGGCTCAACTCGGAAGGATACATCCGAAAGACCTTGGTTAGGTGGTTGAGAAGGATAATGAAAACACACCTTTTCAAAATCGATCGTGGCTCCTTCGTCTTTGATCTTCAAATCTGTGGCAAATGGAGCATCTACTAGATCAGGAGATTCCGCTAAAAGTTCGCTCAAATTTGACATATCTACGAATGCTTGAATCACCATGTTATACACGGTACCTAAGAAGGACAATGGCGCAAATAGATTGCCGAGATAAACAGATATTGACATGAAGTCACCATGAGAAATATTTTTTTGGAGCACTTGATGGGCTCCAATAATCAACGAAATGGCCGTGCAACATTGAATGATTGTGTTTTGGGACGAATTCAAAATAGACAATGAGTAGGCGGTACTGACGGAATACGATTGGTACTTTTCAATCGATGAGGTATATCGATTCGTTTCATATTCTTCTGCAGTAAAGTACTTCACTGTTTCATAATTGATTAGGCTATCGGTGGCCTTATCATGGAAATCATTATCGTGCTTGTTCGTTTTTACCCGGAATTTCTTCCGCCATAGAGTTATATTGACGGTTACAATAGTGTACGCGACGAAACTAATGAATGCAGTGGCACTGAGCATAGGAATGTGAAAATGGCTGTAGAATATAAAAAACACCACCGCGCATTCAACGACACTAGGTACTAAATAGAGAAACAGATATGTTACTACCGTGTCTGCAGCTTGCACACCTCTGTCCATAGATCTTAACACATTGCCCATTCGTTTCTTTACATGCCATTCAAGAGACAGCTTGTGCAAGTGTTGAAATGTTTGCCAAGCAATTTGAACATATGCAGTTTGTTTCACCGACAGGTAAACAACATTTTGCATTTCTTTCAGTATTTTGGACATTAAAGTTAGAAATGCAAATATTGCGAGATTCTGAATCACACCAACATCGCTATCATCATGAAGTGATTCGGTAGCTCGTCCAATGTATATGGGGGAAAGGAGATTCGCCACTTTACTCAAACCGAGAAAAACCCAAGTCATAACACATCGAAATTTATTCAAGCTTCCATCTGGCCAAAAATAGGGTCGGAGCACCTGGTATAGTCCGTAGAAAGAGAGATGCGCTTTACTCAGCTTTGGAACATCATCATCTTGTTGCTTTTCGACCTTTTCATTGTTTTCATCCCATTGAGAACGCTCGTAAACAAATCCAGCTACCTGATAAATTAAAAAGATCTCTACAAATCCACACAGAATAGAAATTGAAACCTTCCCTGGAAGAAATAAAGATACTACTGAGTAATCAATCATAAGCAATTTGCCGCAGGTGTAAACAACAATTGAAAGATTGATATAGTATGCAATAAAACCTATGCACCACATGGCCCACTGAGGTTTATAAAGAGATACCAGAAGCATAACTACGAACACCACCATTCGAACCATGTTCATGATCTCAACCTCCAATGAAGTCGTTCGGAAATCGAGAATCGTTTCGCTGTCGATCCATCCTACAGTGATATCAACGGCAAACACTAGCAATGCCAGGGTAGAATATACTCTTATAGAGCGTAGTTCGGTATTGTCAACTTTTTTCCAGTCTTCATCCAAAAGCAACGATGTATCCATCTTTTTGTTTTTGAACTTTTCGAACACAATAATTGCTCTGCAAATGATTGATTCTGGTTTTGGTATACCAAGTAACAACAACAATTTCAAAATTCAATTATTTTCAAAATTCTGTTTCTGATTCGATCTCGGATATTAATCAGGCTCGTTTCTCCTAAAAGTAACTGTGGTTTGTTAAGAAGTGAGTGACTGATCGTTTTTAATGAATACCTCGTACTTCGTTTTGGTTGTGTTTACTGCATGATAGTAGTCAACAATAGATAAACCGACTAATTCGTTTAAAAAATAAGATTATCTTGCTGAGAAAAGGGCATGATGCATTGAATTAATATCTGTATAACTACTGTTCAGTCGTATCAACTCATTTCTACTATAGAATTTATGGTTCGAGCATTGTGACAAGCGGATGACAATTGGTACGGTGTATTCCATAGGTCCATTGTTCACCATTAAATACTCCATTCACGTTAACAAGATACTGCGTGGAAAACACCACTCCATTGTTAGACAAGTATCCGCCGATCAAGGCACTTAGTTCCTTGTGAAGTATATCATCTACCATGATACGTTCAAGCTCCACTCATTCTGCTCTTGACGCAGAAATTTCACCAATGTTTCTGTATGGGAAACCGCTGTAAGTTTGGGTCGTAAGTACTCCTGATTTGTCACAGTGTTGTCAGCACCCACTGAGATAGGGTTGCCCTTTAAATCAAGTAGCATCAAATTCTCAAGTGAATCGAAGGCACCTTTGTCTGGAAGTCCTGAAATGGAATTTCTAGACATGTTCAAATACGTGGCAGGAAAGATAGATCCGAAATCTTGGAGACTTAAACCTCCAATATATTCCAGAGATTACAAATAGTTGTTTGATAGATCAATTACGAGTGCTATTTTGATACGAGAAGTTTTCGCGTATTCTTTCAGGATTGATCATTTCAAAAATTCTAGGTCCATCTCTTGTAAACGGAGGCATTGAATCAAGGGAGTTCCCTCTCATATTTAAAAACGTTAAATTGCGAAACGATTGTGAAAACAATATGGATCGATCATTTTCTGAATTGTTATAAAGTTGGCCGTCCTCTGTAATTTCAAATGGCATGAATTGCAATTTATTATAAGACAAGTCCAAACTTCCCAGTGTGTCCCAGCAATGTTGAAGCCAATCCTTCAGCATGGGAGTTTGCACCCATGATTTGTTGGAGCAGTCGAGAGAAGTAGTGCCCTTTGGACATGGACAATCTGCGGGATCCGGACGAATATTCGCATCCAACTTGATCATTCCTTGACCGCATGTCAACGATGACAGCAAAAGCAACACAGCCTTCATTTTTAGAGGCAGAATTCACTTGAGAATTAATTATGAATAATGACTGAACTCGTTTTGATCGGCTAAAGCGGTACTCTTAAGCTGAAGTCCGCTGAACCAACATTCTTCTTTCAAACTTATTTTTCTATTTTAAAACCTTCAAACTTGTAAAAATGGAACCCTTTTCGTAGTCTCATCCTGCTTTAGAGACCCATAATAGCATCAATATCTAAACAACATTACTTTTTATTTAATTATCGGTGACAGCATCATCTTTTGGCCCTTGCAGTAATGCCGATTCCTTTGGGTGTTGGAGAGGCAATTTCTGTGTGGTTGGCTTTGGGTCAGCGTGCGCAAACGAGCTGCTCTTGTCATGCTGTTGCTGACTCTGTTTCTTCTGTTGCATGCGTGCATCTGGTTGTACCATGTCTCTTCGTGTCATGTTGAATTAGTGTTTGCAATTATCAAATCCAACAAAAGAAAGTTCTCTCTTGGTTGAACTTCCGAATATACAGAATACTCCTAACAGTGCCAGCTGGTGTTTATGATGGCTTTAAAACAGAATGCGGTACGGTCCCCTTCCTGTATGATGAGTGATGAGTGCAATCCAACGGGGTCAGCACTTTGAACGATGGTGTTCCAAAGCTTTACGAGAGTATCTTCTGATGGACCTGAGATTAACAGGCGGGGCACATGATGGGGGATTCGACATGATGGGTACCTGGTGGGGCTCCACTGAAGTGGGGGTGCAGTGCAAGAGCCATTGGAGGAAGGGAATAGGTGTTGTGACTGTTCGAGAGATGGAAGGAAGCATTGCGGCCTTTTGTGATCGTAGCAAGGGAGATATGGTGGGGGTAATTTGTAGTCATTCAGGGTTTTCTAAATTTGCCGTTATGAAAATGAAACAATCAGGATATCCGATGGTGCTGGTTGATTTCAACTTTGATCGAAGGTCGATTGTTGGAATGGATGTGAATCACCAATTCAATCACAAATACCCTGATTTTATTGTCACTAAACAACGTGCCAATTCACCTGCCATTTTTTACCACAATGAAATCCTAACAAGGTAAATTGTTTTTTGTATATATATTTGTCTTCCACTTGAACAATCCGTCTATGGGTAATCCAGGGGCAATTCGCTCTCTTATTACAATCGTTTATTCTTTATTGGTTGCAATATCTGTTAATACG
>Ga0105055_10010169_pt1 | contig 11832 bp, 14 predicted proteins | sample BON03_FD_78090 | JGI IMG/M metagenome (GOLD analysis project Ga0105055, IMG submission 78090) | Freshwater microbial communities from Lake Bonney liftoff mats and glacier meltwater in Antarctica - BON-03 | ecosystem: Environmental > Aquatic > Freshwater > Ice > Glacier meltwater | place: Lake...
ACTGGCAGACCGTGTATTTGCATTTATCGAACAGGTACTACGACAGGGTGTAACCCGTCGCGCACCTTGCTACGATCCTTCGGCCATTCGTCGCCGCATTGAACCTGCGATTGAATTGTCCGAGGTGATTCAGTCCTCCATGGAAAAAGGCAAAGGGGATCACAATGGCTGACAACATGACCTCACGCGTGGGCCGCCTCATCAGCGGGGCGACCAACCAGATCATCGACGCGGCCGAGGGCCTGGCGCCCGAGGCGGTGATGGAACAGGCGATCCGCGAGGTGGATTCCGCGGTCGACGACGTCCGTGCCGAACTCGGCAAGGCCGTGGCGCGCAAGCACCTGGCAACCCAGCGTCTCTCCGAGGAGAACCGCAAACACGACGAGCTGAGCGAAAAGGCCCGTCTGGCCAGCGAACAGGGCCGCGACGATCTTGCCGAAACGGCAATCGGCCGGCTGCTCGACATCGAAGCCCAGATGCCCGTCCTGGAAGATGCCATCGCCAAGGCGAGCGAGGAGGAATCCGAGCTTGAGGGTTTTGTCGGAGCGCTGCGTGCGCGCAAGCGCGAGATGCAGGACGAACTCAAGCAGGTGCGGGCGGCAGCCAAGGCGGCCGGCGAAAGCGCCGAGGCGGGCGGCGGTCCGGGCGGTCGTTCGGTCGAGGACAGGGTGGCCCGTGCCGAATCGGCCTTCGACCGTGTCGCCGAGCGTGCCACGGGTCTGGCCGGCGGCGGCAAGGCGCCCGATGCCAAGACGGCCAAGCAGCTTGCCGAACTCGACGAGATGGCCCGCAAGAACCGCATCCAGGAACGCCTGCGCCAGATCAAGGCCAAGGGTTAGGGAGGGTGACGACGATGGCTGCCATGTTGTGGCCGGAAAACGTCGTCTTTTCGACGGCCCTTGCCCTGATGCTGGGCATCGGCCTGCTCGAAGGGACCATGACCCTGCTTGGCATGGGGATGTCGGGCGTGATCGACAACATGCTGCCCGACATCCCCGATGCCGATCTGGATATCGGCGTCGATGGCGACATCGGCTTCGATGCCGGCATGGATGCACCCAATGCGCTCTCCCAGTTCCTGGGATGGCTGATGATCGGGCGGGTGCCGGCCCTTGCCGTGCTGGTGGTGTTCCTCACCGTGTTCGGCCTGGCCGGGCTGATCGTGCAGAGCGCAATCGCCGGCGTCTTCGGCGGCCCGCTTACCCCCTGGCTTGCCGCACCGGTGGTCGCGGCGGGCGCGCTGCCCCTGACCCGCGTCGTTGCCCTGGGCCTTTCCAGGGTCATGCCCAAGGATGAATCGAGCGCGGTTTCGCGCACCAGCTTCGTCGGACGGGTCGCGGTCGTCACCCTGGGTACCGCCCGGCGCGGCGCACCGACCCAGGCACGGCTGACCGACCAGCACGGCCAGAGCCACTACGTCATGGTCGAGCCCGACCTCGACGACGAGCAGTTCGCAACGGGTGAGGAAGTCCTCCTGGTGCGCCAGGCCGGCTCGCTGTTCCGCGTCATCGCGGCCGGCAGCGCCGCCCTGCGCGACGACCAGAACCACCTTCGCGACAACACCTGAGGCCGGTGCGCTTGCGCCCCGGCACGCCTGATTGGCCCATCCGGCCGCGTTGAGGGCCGGACCACGGAAAGGACACCGTCATGCTTGGATTTGCCTTCTTCGACATCCTGATCCTTGCCGGCATCGCCCTGGTGGCGCTCGTCACCATCGGCATGATCGTGGCGCGGCTCTACACCCGCGCCTCCAAGGAAATCTCCTTCGTGCGCACCGGCATGGGCGGCCAAAAGGTCGTCATGAACGGCGGCTGCCTGGTCTTCCCGGTGCTGCACGAGGTCATCCCGGTCAACATGAACACCCTGCGCCTGGAAGTGCGCCGCGCCGAAAGCGCCGCGCTGATTACGCGCGACCGCATGCGTGTCGACGTCCTGGCCGAGTTCTACGTGCGTGTCCAGCCGACCCATGAATCGATCGCGGCGGCCGCCCAGACCCTGGGCCGGCGGACCATGGACCCGGCTGCGCTCAAGGAACTGGTCGAGGGCAAGTTCGTCGACGCCCTGCGCGCCGTGGCCGCCGAGATGGCGATGGAGGAACTGCACGAGCAGCGCGTCCAGTTCGTCCAGAAGGTGCAGACCGCGGTCAGCGAGGACCTGCTGAAGAACGGCCTCGAACTGGAATCGGTCTCGCTCACCGGGCTCGACCAGACCGACCGCGAGTTCTTCAATCCCAACAACGCCTTCGACGCCGCGGGCCTGACCAAGCTGACCGACGAGATCGAATCCAAGCGCCGCCTGCGCAACGAGATCGAGCAGGATGCGGAGGTCGCCATTCAGCTCAAGAACATGGAAGCCGAGCGCGAGAAGCTCAACATCGCACGCGACACCGAATACGCCACGCTCGAGCAGATCCGTGAAGTCGAGTTGCGTCGCGCTATCCAGTCGGCCGACATCGCACGCGAGCAGGCCGACCAGAGCCGCAACGCCGAGATGGCCCGGATCGTGGCCGACCGCGACACCCAGCAGTCGCGCATCGAGGCCGAGCGCGAGGTCGAGGAAGCGCGCATCGAGAAGGATCGCCGGATCAAGGAACTCGACATCAACCGCAGCAAGTCGATCGAGATCGCCGACCAGGTGCGCGAGATCGCGGTGGCCGAGAAGTCCAAGGAGGAATCGGTTGCCCGTGCCGATGCCGACCGCGCCCGCGCCGAGGCCGCACGCGAGGCCGAGCGCGTGATCACCGCCCAGGAGACCGAGCAGGCCGAGCGCCAGAAGATGGTCGAACTGATCGAGGCAGCAAAGGTCGCCGAGCGCGAGGCGATCAAGATCAAGGTCGCCGCCCAGAGTGAGCGCGCCGCCGCCGAGGATGAGGCCGAGGCCATTCGCACGCTGGCCGAAGCAAGCTCGGCCAAGGCGCGCATCGAAGCGGAGGGCGAGAGCGAAGCCGAGAAGCTGCGCGCGGCTGCCGCCGAGGTGCGCTACGCCATCGACGCGGCCGGACGCCGGGCGCTCAACGAGGCCGACAACACGCTCTCTGCCGAGATCGTGGCGATGAAAATCAAGCTGTCGGTGATCGAGCATCTGCAGGACATCATCCGCGAGTCGGTCAAGCCCATCGAGAACATCGACGGCATCAAGATCATCCAGGTCGATGGTCTGACCGGTGGCGGCCACGGTGGCAACGGTGGTGGTGGCGAAGGCGCAGAAGCCGGCGGCGGCAACGCCAGTCTGGCCGACCAGGTCGTTGCCAGCGCCCTGCGCTACCGCAGCCAAGCCCCGCTGATCGACTCCCTGATGAAGGAGGTCGGCATCACCGGCGGCGACCTCGACAGCCTCGTTGACTCGCTAAAGTCCGCACCGGAAACCCCGCGCGGCGGCTGATGCAACGGTGCGGTCCGGATTATCCGGGCCGCACCGATAGCCGACTGCCGCCATAGTCAGGGAGATTGGATATGACGATCCTGCTGATCCTGGTTGTCTGCTCTGGTCTAGGCGCCCTCGTTGTCTCGGGCTTCTGGCTGTGTTCCCACGCCACCGCGGGATCCCAGACCACCGACCCCTTCACCATCCATGACAGGCAGCGCCGCGCTGAAGGTCGCATCCATCACACCGGGAACACATCATGAGCGTCATCGGCTTTTTCTTCATCTTCATCGGCCTGCTGGCCATCGTCATCGGCCTGATCCAGATGCTGAACATTTTCAGCATGTTTCCCTCCAAGGATGTCCGCGAGGGCATCGACATCACTGAACCCAACGTCCAGCGCAAGAATGCCAGGTTCATGCTGATCGGCCTCTGCCTGGTCGCCTTCGGCTTCCTGCTGATGTGGGCGGGCGGGGCGTAGTCAAGCGACTGCCGATCCATGGAAGGTGCACCAACATGGGCATCATCGTTTTCATCTTGATCATGCTGGGTGGCGGGCTGGCCTACTACAGCCTCAACCAACTCTTGGGCGGCAACCCATCGCTGGATGCAGCAAGGATGGGCCGGAACGCGCACATGAAACGTCCGCTGACGTCACCCCGCGTCGATCTCGCGCTTCTCCTGATCGGCATCCTGATGGTCGCCGCCGGTATCGGGATCATCGTGCTCGGCAGCGTTCTGTGACGATGCCGGCTTCCCTGCCCCAGATCGCTGCCATCGCACGGGCCCTCGCATCGATCGCCTGTCCCGGTCCCTGCTTGACGGGAAAAACCAGCGCATCAACGTCACCATCGAAGCGTCAGCCTGCCCAGTACGCAGGCCTGCCTGATCGTGGTGCTTGCCGGGCTCGTCCTGGGCTACGCCTGGTCTGCTGCCCTGCAGCGCCTTTCCGGCAGACCGGAATCGGGTGCGCCGGTTCCTGCACGGCGATGGATCTGGTGGTCGCTTTTGGCCGGTCTGGCGCTCGAGGGTCTGGGCTATCTGACCATGACGTCCATAGACGATACGGCAACCGAACAACCCGTCTTGTCGTTTGCCATCGCCATGGCCATCGCGGGCGGAGCAACCATCGGCCTGGGTGCCGCAGCAACCCTCCTGACTGCCACGACAAACGGAAGCGCCGATGGCCATGCCGCAGCCACGCTGCAATGGTTGCGCTCCTATGCTTCGGGCCTGGTCACCTGGGGGTTCTGCATGATCTTCATTGCCGGCGGTATCGCTTTGGCGTTCTTCGCCATGAACCTCCCCGGCTGACCTTGCCTGGAAGTGAGGCAGAACGATGAGTTTCCTGACCTTTGTTTTGCTGGTGATCACCAGCATCGCGCTGAGCCTGGAGCTGCCACGCGCCCTCTGGCCCCGTCCCACCATGCATGCACTCGAGTTGGCGAAGCCCGCACGACGCAAGAAGTTCCCACTCGCCGTCGGATTGGGCAGTCTGCTGCTTGCATCTCTCATCATCATTCTGAATGGCGGGATTTCCGGCAACGGCCTGATCGCCCGCCTGGGCTTTTGTGCCTTCTTCGTCGGCGCGGCATCGTACTTCTGCCTGCCGCTTCTTTACTTCATCGAGCGCGGAGAAGATCTGGCTGATGACGACAACGGGGCCATGCACGCCCCCGATCCGGTAGGTACCCGGCTGGCCTCCGGTTTCGCCGTGGGCACCACTTTCCTCGGCGCGGGTCTCTTCCTGATCTGGGCGACCGGAGCGTGATGAACGGCGGCGGGATCGTGCGCTACGGCAGATCCTGCAGATCGCATGGCGAAGAGGCATCATGGTGAAAATGCATAGAGCTGATCGTGTCGGTTCCGCAGTGGCCGTCATCGGGGTCTTGACATCTGTCTGCGGTGCCGTGCTCGCATTTGGAGACGAGGACATCGTACAACTGACGGGTCTGGGTTTCGTGCTCGGTGCCGCCTTCGGCGTCTTGCGCGGTCACCTTTCCGCGCGTGCGAACTACCTGATGTGGGAGGGGCCGGCCCGTCCATCAGGCGAAAGCTACTGGCGGGCTCTAATGAGCACAGATCACCTGCAGTGGTCGAGGATGTGCTTCGTAGTGGCGGGTGCCGTTATGGGGTGCCTGATGTTGGTCGTCTTCTAAGTTCTGCGCCTCAGGTCTCACCGGAGGTCACCATCTCCGTCAGCGCCGCCGCCAGCGGCATCTCGCTTTTCATGTAGAACACCGCAGAGGCACGCTTGGCGGCCATGAACGTGTCATCGCCCTGCGCGCCGCGCGCCTGGCGCAGCATCTGCCAGCCGCCCGCAACCGTGCCGAACAGGCGCTGGTAGGGCGTGGCGACGGCGAGTACCGCGTCGGGGTCACCGGCCATGGTGGAGACGACCCACTCGGTGGCGCCGCGCAGGTCGGCAAGGCCCTCGGCCACCGCATCGGCCATGGCGTCGTTGCCGGCTTCGCGGGCCGCAGCGATGTCCTTCTCGATCAGCGCGAACAGCGCCGTTGCGGCGGCACTCTTGTCGCGGGCGATCTTGCGGCCGACCAGGTCGATCGCCTGGATACCGTTGGTGCCCTCGTAGATCGGCAGGATGCGGGCGTCACGATAGTGCTGGGCGGCGCCGGTTTCCTCGATGAAACCCATGCCGCCGTGGATCTGCACACCTTCTGAGGCCACGGCGACGCCGCCATCGGTCGCCCAGGATTTCACCACCGGGGTCAGCAGCTCGAAAAAGGCCATCCAGCGCGCCTTTTCGCTAGCGTCAGCAGCCTTTTCGGCGTGGTCGAAACAGGCGGCGGTCCAGTAGACCAGGCCGCGCTGGGCCTCGATGCGCGCCTTCATCCAGGCCAGCGTGCGGATGACATCGGGATGCTGGTCGATGGTGACGTCGACACCGTCGCGCTGGCCCTGGACACGCTGGCCGGCGTAATCCACCGCGCCCTGAAAGGCGCGTTCGGCAATCGCCAGGCCCTGCAGGCCGACCGCGACGCGGGCGTTGTTCATCATGGTGAACATGCAGGAAAGCCCCTTGTGTTCCTCCCCCACCAGGAAGCCAGTGGCGCCGCCGTCGTCGCCATAGGCCATGACGCAGGTCGGGCTGCCCTTGATGCCGAGCTTGTGCTCCAGCGAAACCGCGCGCAGGTCGTTGCGCTGCCCCGGCGTGCCATCGGCCTTGGGCAGATACTTGGGCACGATGAAGAGCGAGATTCCCCGCACGCCCGCAGGCGCATCGGGCAGGCGGGCGAGCACCAGATGGACGATGTTGTCGGTCATCTCGTGTTCGCCGTAGGTGATGAAGATCTTCTGGCCTGTGATGCGGTAGCTGCCGTCATCGGCGCGCTCTGCCCTGGTGCGCAGGCGCGCCAGATCGGTGCCAGCCTGGGGTTCGGTGAGGTTCATGGTGCCCGACCAGGTACCAGCGATCATGTTGGGCAGGTAAAGCGCCTTCTGCTGCGGTGTGCCGTGGCGCTGCAGCAGTTCGATGGCGCCCTTGGTCAGCAAAGCGCCGACGCCGAAGGCCATGTTGGCCGCTTCGACCATTTCGGAGACCGCGAGCGCCAGGGTCCAGGGCAGGCCCTGACCGCCGAATTCGGGGTCGAACGACAGCGCATTCCAGCCGCCCTCGACATAGGCGACATAGGCCTCCTTGAAGCCCGCGGGCATGCGCACGACGCCGTTTTCCAGCTTGGCATGTTCCAGATCGCCCGCCCGGTTGGTCGGAGCGATGACACCCGAGGCGAGCTTGCCGGCCTCCTCCAGCAGGGCTTCCACCAGCCCCGGATCGACCGCCTCCTCACCCCAGGTCGCGGCCAGCCCGGAAAGACCCGCCTGTGCTTCCAGGGCAAAACGGATATCGGCAACGGGTGCGTTGAAATCGGCCATGACTCATCCTTGCGGTGCTTGCTGCAAACTGGCACAGGGCAACCCCTAAGGGCTAGAGTGCGCGCCCAACGGAGAGCCTGGACACCATGGAACACGACCACGATCACTGCGATGACCCCAGCCACGATCACCACCACCACGATCATGCGCCCACCGCCCATCTCTCGATCGCCAACCGTTTCGTCGAGCTGGCCAACACGGTGATGCAGGAAGGTGTCGATCCCGAGGCGGTCGGCGTTGCCATGACCCATGCGGCAGCCAACTTCACGGCCTTTGCCGCGTCCATCGCCGAGGGCTCGGCGCAGGAACTCGACAACGTCGCGGACGAGTACCGGCGCCTGCTGCACGCCTATTTCGAGCGGCGACGCGAGGCTTGAACGCCGGTCCGGCTGCCGGGAGGGCCGCGATGATCGGCGTGCTGCTCTCGCTCGCCGGTTACACCTGCTTCAACTTCTCCGACACCATCGCCAAGTACCTGACGGGCCACCTGCCGGCGCTCGAGCTGGTGGCCGCGATGTTCACGGTGACGCTGCTGATCTCCCCGATCCTGGTGCCGCCGCGCCGCCTGCTGAGACTGCACCGCCTTCCGCGCCTGCCGCTGCTGTTCCTGCGCTCGTTCTGCCAGCTCGCCAGTTCGATGTGCTTCATTTACGCCATCGCGGTGCTGCCCCTGGCGGACGTCATCGCCATCGGTTTTGTCTCGCCCTTTTTCATCACGGCGCTGGCCGCACTCTTCCTGCGCGAAACGGTCGGGCCGCGACGCTGGATCGCCTGCATCTTCGGTTTCGTCGGCGCCCTGATCATCCTGCGCCCCGGCCTGCAGGTCGACTGGGCGACCGCGATCCTGCCGCTGGCCAATGCCTTCTTCTATTCGTCCTACTGCGTGCTCACCCGCGCCCTGGGCAGCCACCACGACGACCGCATGCTGCTCGCCTTCAACGGCTTCGTCGGCGCACCGATCATGCTCGCCATCATGCCTTTTGTCGGCGTCTGGCCGAGCGGCTGGGAATGGCTGGGGCTGGCCGGCATCGGCCTGCTCTCGGGCGCGGCCCACCTGCTCATCATCCGTGCCTATCGCATGGCGCCGGCTTCCCTGCTTGCGCCCTTCCAGTACCTGGAAATCGTCGGCATCACGGCGCTGGCCTACCTCGCCTTCGGCGCCTTCCCCGATGGCTGGACGTGGCTGGGCACCGCGATCATCGTTTCGGCAGGCCTCTTCGTCTTCTACCGTGAGACCATGCTCGCCCGCTCGAAGGCCCCGGCGACCGAATCGGGCGAGCTGGGCAGCCACCCCTGACAACCCGGCGCGGAAGCGCTAGAACGGTCTCCGCAACCGTGGGAGGCAGGGGCATGACCCGATACCTGGGTGTACTGGTGGTGATTCTGGCCGTCCTGGGCGGCGGGCCCGCATCGGCCGCGGAGATAGCCTGGACCATGCGGTTGACGGTCGAGCAGGCGGCCAGCACGACGGCCGACGCCCAGGCGCAGCGCAACGTGGGCGTCGTCGCCATCGCCGGGCCGGCGGAGATTGCGGGCGAAACGGCCAAGGCCAGCGTCATGGTCCTTTACGACTACGCCAACGGAACCGGCCCCTGGCAGTCCTACATGACGGTCACCTTCGATGACGGTTCGATCCTGACGACCTACGGCAACGGCCTGACCGTGGCCGACGCGGAGGGGCGCAACAGCCATTTCGACGGCAGCCTCATCGTGGTCAGCGGCACCGGCCGTTTCGAGGGCACCCGCGGCACCGGCACCATGGCGGGAGCACGCGTCGAGCAGTTGGGCGATGCGGTGCAGATCGACTACACGATCACCCTGCGTCTGGACGACTAGGACCAAAGACACTCGCGGAAACCCGAGCGGGCTCTAACTCTTTGAAGTTGAGCACGATTCACGCTGCGGATTGATGCAATCCGAAGCGATCTTGCTCTAGGCTGACCGCTTGTCCTCCGTTCCCGGAAACACCCCTGCACCACGCACGCACCATCGGCCTGTCATCGTCGCCTTACCGCGCAGCGCCTCGCCGGGCCATGTGGTGAGCGAGATCGCGCCGATCAGCCTGCACCGCCACAACCCCGTGCGCGGCATCGTGATGTGGTGCACGGCGGCGTTTTTCTTCACCTCCCAGGCGGCGGTGCTGAAGTGGCTGGCCGACGACATCCACTTCTCCGAAATCCTCTTCATCCGCTCGTTCGTGGTGGTCGCGGGCGCCTCGGTCCTGCTGCTGCGCGGCCCGGGCATGAGGGCGCCGTTCCGGACCCGGCGCTTCCCGCTGCATTTCGGCCGTTTCCTGTTCTTTTCGGCATCGCTGGCCTGTTTCATCGAGGCGGTGAAGGACATCCCGCTGGCCGACGCCACGGCGGTGAGTTTCGCCGCGCCGCTGATGATGACCGCGCTGTCGGTGCCCATGCTGGGCGAGAAGGTCGGCCTGCGCCGCTGGAGCGCGGTGATCGTGGGCCTGTGCGGCGTGCTGGTGATCGCCAACCCGGGCACCGGCATCTTCCAGGTCGCCGCGTTGTGGGCGCTGGCGGCGGCCCTGACCTATGCCTTTGCCATCATCATCACGCGCAAACTGACGACCTCCGAACCGGCCGTGATCGTGGTCTGGATCATGAACGTGCTCTACATCGTCGTGATGCCGGTCTTTGCCCCCTTCGAGTGGGTCATGCCCACGCTCGGGCAGGTCGGCCTGATGATGCTGTCGGGTGCGATGGTGCTGGTCGCCCAGATGATGGCGGTCAGCGCCTGCAGCCTGGCCCCGCCCCAGGTGCTGGCCCCCTTCGACTACACCGCCATGATCTGGGCCGTGCTGCTGGGCTATCTGGTCTGGCATGACGTGCCGACGCCGACGATCCTGATCGGCGCGGCGATCCTGATCGGCAGCGGCATCTACATCCTGTGGCGCGAGGCTCAGGTCGCCCGCGCCGCGCGGCGTAGTCATACTTAGGCGCCCTCAAGCGCCGGGCGCCCGCTCCGCGGGCTTGGCTCACGCCGCATAAGCGGCGGCGCGCAGTCGCGCGCTTGGCCTCAATCGGCCAGCAGCGTGTCGTAGAAGGTGTCGGTGCCGTCGGTTTCGATCAGGCGGCCGCGATCGACGACGAAGAAGCGGTTGGCGATGCCGTCGACGAAACGCCGGTCGTGGCTGACCATGATCGTGGTCAGCTCGTGGGTCAGGATCTCGTCCTCCAGCCGCTCGCGCCCGTCGACATCGAGATGGTTGGTCGGCTCGTCCAGGATCAGCAGGTTGGGTTCCTCGAACTTCAGCAACAGGAACAGCAGGCGCGCGCGTTCGCCGCCCGAAAGCGTGCCGATCTTGCGGGTCTGCTCCAGGTGCGGAAAACCGGCACGGATCAGCTCGGAGCGCACACGTGCGTCCGACACCGGAAAACTGCCGGTGAAGAAGCTGAACATCGGCTTGTCGTCGGGCAGGCGCGAGAGGTCCTGGTCGAAGTAACCGGCGACCACCTGAGGATTGAAATAGACCTTCGACTGCTCGGCGATGCGGTCACCGTGGTTCTGGAACTCGTGCAGCAGATGGCGCAGCAGGGTCGACTTGCCGGTGCCGTTGGCGCCCATGATGACGGCGCGGTCGCCGCGCGCCAGCGCCAGCCGCTCGATACGGAAGAGCGGGGTGGCATCGGGCATGGCCACGGTCAGATTGCGGCAGCGCAGCAGGATGTTGGCCTGGGATTCGCCGTCGGCCAGTTCCAGGTTGCGCCGGTCGGCGGGCGCGACATAGGTGACGTCGGCCTTTTTCTTCTCCAGGCGTTTGGCCATGGAGCGGGCGCGGCGCGCGAACTTCTCGTTATCATAGACCTTGCCCCACAGCGCCAGACGCTTGGCGCTTCGGGCCAGCCGCTTGATCTCGACCTCCTCACTCTCGCGCGCCTTGGCGGCGGCCAGATCGTGTTCGACCAGAAGCTGCCGCGCGGCCGAATAGCCGCCGGGAAAGTCGTAGAGTTTGGCATCGCGCAGGAACATGGTGCGCGTGGTGCAGCGGTCGAGGACTTCGCGATCATGGCTGACCATGACCAGCGGGCCGCGCACTTCCTCCTCCAGCCAACGTTCCAGATGGAGGATCTTGGCCAGGTCGAGATGGTTGGTCGGCTCGTCCAGCAGCAGCAGATCGGGTTCGGGCAGGCGCGCGCGCGCAATCAGCGCCAGGCGCTGCCAGCCGCCCGACAGCGCTGAAAGCGGCCGCTCGCGGAATTCCCAGGGGAAGCCCAAGGATTCCAGAATGACATCGACCTTCCAGGCTTCCTCGTCGCGCACGGCGGCCGGCAGAGCATCCAGCGCGGCGTCGTAAAGCGGCACGGGCATCAGCGCCGGCGGCACTTCCTGTTCGGCCATGGCCATGGTCAGGCCCCGGCGCGTGGCGATGGTGCCCGCGTCGGCCTCGTGGCGGCCGGCCAGCGTGACCAGAAGCGAGGACTTGCCGCTGCCATTGGCGCCGACCAGGCCGATGCGGTCGTTCTCGCCGATCGTGAATCCGGCATCGGCCAGCACCGTGTTGGCGCCGTGAGCGATGGTCAGACCGGAGACGATGACGAGGGACATGGCGCACAAATGCGG
>Ga0105055_10010170_pt1 | contig 11829 bp, 5 predicted proteins | sample BON03_FD_78090 | JGI IMG/M metagenome (GOLD analysis project Ga0105055, IMG submission 78090) | Freshwater microbial communities from Lake Bonney liftoff mats and glacier meltwater in Antarctica - BON-03 | ecosystem: Environmental > Aquatic > Freshwater > Ice > Glacier meltwater | place: Lake...
CAGCAGATGATCCACTGCCTGGCTGTCATGCACAGCAGCATCGGTTACGTGATAGCGCCGCACCAATTTGTGGGTGCGGTCCACGTTTACGTGGTTTTTGTAGCCGTAATGGCTCTTGCCGTGCTTTTTCGTCCAGCGCGCGTCCAGGTCTTTCTGGCATCGCTTGGCGGGCTTGTCGGCCCAATCTTCGGGCACTTCGCCCTTCTTGATCGTTGCGTTTTCATCGCGCGTGTTGTGATTGCGCGGCACCGGCACGATGGAAGCATCCAGGATCTGCCCACCCCGCGCAATATAGCCCCGCCGCGCCAGATGACCGTCAAACAGCCCGAACAATTCCTCCACCTTACCGGCCTGCGCCAAGGCATCGCGATAAAGCCAGACCGTCTTGGCGTCGGGCACCCGGCCGCCAAGGCCCAGCCCGAGGAAGCGCATAAAGGAAAGCCTGTCGCGGACCTGATACTCGATCTGATCATCCGACAGGTTGTAAAGCGCGCTCAAAACCAGCGTCTTGAACATCAGCACGGCGTCCATTGGTTTGTGCCCCGCGCGGGACTTGCGGTCCGCGTCCGGCTTGCGCCAGACCCGCTCAAGAGCCGGACGAAACTCTTCCCACGGCACCACGGCGTCAATCTCGACCAGCGGGTCCTTCTTGGCGTCGAGGCTCGCGTAACGGTCCGAAAGATCGAAAAAACCCATCTGCGCCATCGCCGCATCTCCACCGCCAGTTCACTGTCCCACCATACCGCAGTGTGGGCGGTGGGGCAATTTATAGAGGTGCCCTCTAGATTGTTCCCAAATAGTTCTGCGATTCCGGCTCAGCCTGCGCTGGGCTGGCCACCGCTTTGCGCGGTTATAGATGTTGGTGGCTGGCGCTAGAATGGCTGGTGGCGGGCGAGATGCTACGGGAGAGGGAAGTGACTGTGATAATGCCGCGAAAAATCCCTTTAAAATCTAAGAAATTGACGTCAGCCTTACTTGGCGGCGGGAACGCATCCGCCGCCTTGCCATTATTTGATCACATTATCGATAAAGCCAAGCGTGTTCGCATTCTCCATCAAGGTCCGCACTTTGCTGCGATCAAGACCAGAAGGAACTTCGGCGTCTATCTCTAGGCGCAAGGTCACTTCGCTTCCCGGCAATGTGGTCAGCTGTTCGACAATTGCCTCCACGATCTGGCGCATTTCATGCGCAGGACGGTCAGCAGAAATCATGACAGTTCCGATGAACCGCGTAGGATCCCGCTCGACCGGCTGGACGACCGTTGGACTTGTTGGCAAGCCGGTCACCTCCGGCACTACCACCCGGGGCGATGTAGTATCCGGTGACACCGCAGGCTGCGCCTTGACCAAATGCTGCTCGGCCACTTCCGGCTTTACGATGACGCTGTCGGGATCTATGACGACCACCGCAATGGCCGCGTTTTGAACTGCCAAGCCGACATACCGCTCCGTTTTTTCATCCCATCGCTCAGCGTAGGCGAATGGGCCAGGGACCATTGCGCCAATCGAGGCCCGAACCGCTTTGATCAGAACGTTCTTGTCCTTGACCCTAGGAAGGTAAATGTAACGGTTCAGGTATTCCCAGAGGTCCTTCAACGACAAATGGCCCTTTCCGTTCCAGATATACTTCTGCAATTCACGATCCAGCCGCGCTGGGCCGAGTTCAGGAAGCAGACCCTCATCGCTGGCCAGCTTTTTGCTGGCCCTCGAAAGCAAGCCATCCTGTGCAGGTACCTTTGACGTGATCCATTCGATATCAGCCTGCGCAGTTTCCTGCATCGGATAGAGCAGGTAGCACCAAGTTTCCTTCATTCGTGTTTTGACCGTTTCGTTGGCCTCAGCAACTTTCGCTTTTGCCAATGCACTGTCACGCTGCGTCAGATTGAGCCGGTCTGTATCCTTGACGATGCCAGACCATGCGAGCGCTGACCTCATTGCTTCTTTCAGATTATCGAGTTGCCGCCCTTCAGCTGCAAGAAACACCAGCATGTTGCGATATACCCGCGGCGTCGATCCGCGTTGCAAAAGAATGTCCTTCGCTTCGGTCATTGCCTCTGACGTATCACGCCCCGTATGGGCATGCGCGACGCCCAATACTACCGCCCTAACCCCACCAGGTTCATCCGGCACGTCGGCCGAACTGCTGGGCGATATCTGCACCGTATCGAAGTGGCCGCGATCCGCGAGGCCATTGATGTAGATTGCCAAGGATTTGTCGATTTCAAGAAGAACCAGCGGTTCCTCGGTCTGGCCAGCTCGGTCGGCCGCCAAACGGTTCAGGCTGGCCGACATCGAATACCAGTATCGACCAAGATCGCCATGCATGAAACGCGCACTGTTGGCGAGGCGACGGAGAGCATCGCCAAAGATTGCGGGCCGCTCACCGGGCTGGACGACACCAAGGTTGATCTGGCGGTCATCGAGACCTTTGTTGTCCTGCTGATAGGTCGGTGCGGTTCCCATGAAAATAGCTCGCGCCACGCGGCGTGTGGCGGAATATCGGTTTAGGTTCGGTGCCGACTGGTCAATTTTGTAGGGCGTCGAGCTTGCCCCATCGACGTCACCAGCTATGATCGATTGCCAAGCGACATCAAGGTAATGCAGCAATTCTGGCTCGACCCGGGCCGAACTGATAGACACGCTGCCGGGCATGATCATGACCGAGGGATCGTTGTTCATCCACAATTCGTGGATTACCTGTGCCATAAGGCGCAGGACACCACGCGTACGCTGGAACTTCTCCAGCGATCCCCAGCTGGTGTAGAGCTGATCGAACAACTCTGGATGAATCGGATAGGCCTTTTCCAGCTTGCGTCGGTAATCTTCGTCCGCGCACCCCTGCGGAAACTCATTCGAATTCTCGCGGTACATTTTTGCAAATTGTTTCAGCGTGTTGTCGCGATGGTGGAACTTGTCGCCGGGGATTTGCTTGAACAACCGGCGGCGCACAATCTCATAGCTTTCCTCTTGCGACGCAGGGCGCCAGCCGGTCTCAACCCGGCTGAAGGTCTGCTTCAATCGCGCAAGTGCTTCTTGGCCACCTTCGCCACCCACCTCGATCTGCGAAGCTGGCAGCGATGCCACCAGCAACGTGCCTGGACTGGCTTTGACCGCCTCCGTCAACGATTGAACGAAGGACAGGTTTGAATCGAACGAGCCCGATTGCAGTCCTTCGACCTTGTAGATCTGACGAAGATACGCCACCCACTCGTCGATCAGGATCAGACATGGGGCACATTGACGGAACAGTTCCTCGAGCAGGTTTGACCCCGGCGCAATCCCGTTTTCATCATTCTGCGCCACCAAGGCGAACCCGGCCTCACCGCCCAGCTGAAACGCCAACTCGCCCCAGGTGGTGTTAATGGCGCGACCATAATCCTTCTTACGCTTCGCTGCATCAGATGGCCCATAAGACGTGCCCACAAGCACCGCTCGGTTGATCTTGGCAGGCACCCTCAGACCACTTTGCGCCAAAAGCTGATCCAGCCCCGGCAAATCCTCGACCGGCGTCCCGCCCGCCATGTGATAGAGCGCGAGCATCGAGTGGGTTTTGCCACCGCCAAAGTTGGTTTGCAGTTCCACAACCGGATCTCCACCGGCGGTGGACAGCCGCTTGGCCGCGCCCAGCAGCAGGGTGCTCAGACCATCCGTCAAATAGGTGCGAGAGAAGAACTCGGTCGGGTTGCGGTATTCCGACGGCGCACTGCCGTTGTGGACCTTGGCCAGATCGGCCGCAAATTCGGCTTGCTGGAACTCGCCCGTGGCGACGTCTTGGTGCGGCTCGACCACCTCACGCCACGGCAGCAACCCTGCCACGGTGTCGACCATAATCTCCGACCGCGTCGTCTTCTTGCGCTCTTCGTTGCGCTGCAATTCGGTGAACTTGGTGCGCAGGATGGTGTCGCGCATCTTGCCCAGCTGATCAGCCACATCGCTGGCACTGATCGCCTCCATCAGGCGGCGCATGCTGTCCAATGCGCGCTCGGCGTCGTCATAGGTGAAGGTCTCGTTGTGCGACAACTTGTTGCGCACATCAACCAGTTCATTGACGATCGACCGCTCGGCCCGGCCCAACACCGTCTTGAACGCCTCCATCCAGAACCGGTCCATCGCATTCAGCAACGCGGACTGATCCCACCCGATCTTGCCTTGGCTGTTCGGCCGCAAGCCCGGGATCTTTTCCACGATCTGGACCTGCCAATGCCCCTGCAATGACGCCTCAAGCCGCCGCTCCACAAAAGGAATCAGCGCCTCGGGCAGCAGTTCCATCCCTTCGAAAACATACTGACGCGTGCTTTTTGCCATGTTTAGGTACCCTTACACTTCAAATCTCATTTGCCCGCTGCGGTTCGACATCGGGGCAACGGCGGCTTCGCGGGTCAGGTCGGTCCAGTCGGCGATCAAGGCGTTGTAGGAGGTAGCCTCTTTCGCCTCGCCGCGCTTTTCGCAGATGTTGTAAAGCACATATGCGAGGTCGCGCACGTCATCCGCCTTTGGGCCGATTTTTTTCAGCATCACTGCCGTTGCATAGCCGATCCCGTTCTTTTCGTGCAGCCGCACCAGATGCTGGCAGCATTCCCAGACGGTCAGATGGCCATCGGCATCCGGCTCCCATTCCGCGTCCATCTCGTCGCGCTTCAGGATGCGCACCTTGCCAGCGGCGCTTTCCACGATCCCGGCGTGCTTGACGCTTTCGACCGAGATGCCGCGCGCTGTGGCGATGTTGTTGGCGGTGCCATAGTCGCCCGCCTTCAACCCGTTCTGTTCGAACCACGTGATGGCAAAGCGGGTGTCGGCGTCGAACTCGCCCTGAATGCCGCCAAGGTATTCATCAAGCTCGCGGTTGATCAGTTGCAGTGCGGCCTTCACGCTCATCGGGCTGTCGTCAGACTCCAGCACTGCCTTGTAGCGTGAGAACACACCCATGCCGGGGCCAATTGCCGATTGCGGCATGTCGGCCGGGGCAATGTTGGCAGCCTGAAGTTCGGCAATCGCCGGGGGCAGTTCGCGTTTCAGAGCGCGGATGAACTCGGCGCGGGTAATAACCGCGGCACTGGCTTCCTTCTTGCGGCAGACGAGGACGACGGAGTTGGCGAGGGCATTTGAGCCGATGCCTCGCATCCTATTGGCAAGCTCAGTTCGCATAGGCCAAGTGCCCACAACGGCATAACCAGCTTCAACAACAGCTTGGAGGAACGTTGCCCAACCCGTTGAACTGATACCTTCAGCCTCTATTTCACTCTGCTTGAATGCATAATAAATCGTTGCGGGAAACAAATCAGTGCTTTGCGCAGACATTCGGTTAATAGCCTGCTTCATTCCATCCAGGAAGAATCTCTCGGCGCTTTCGGCTCCTGAATGTCGCATGCGGTCGGCCACAAGTTCTTCCATTTTTGGTACTGCCAAGACGGAAAGCAGATCAGGATAAATATCTTTTATAGATCTACGAAGCCAGCTGTAAAAAAAGTCTGACAGGTCTGCATATGGAATATTATCATAATATGGCGGATCGGACGAAATTACCGATCCCGCTGGATAGTTGAGTGTCTGTGCGTCATGGCTGACCTCATGTCCCTGTGAATACGGGTAGAGACGTTCAATTACCTTAGTGATGCTTCCAAGACTCGTTTTGAAGTCGCCGGCCGCTTCTGCAAAAGCGTTATTCTCGCCAAAGTCCCATAGCATAGGTATTGCTTGTCTTCCAAAAAGGTTTCGCACTTGGGTCTTCGAGGACTCCCACCTACATAGAGAATTTTGAATATCTGACAGGCGACTGACACCAAACCCTAAGTAAACGCGAATTGCTTCAGCATATGCATTAACTCCGGAGCCACCCTCGTTCAATATTCTATCGTCGTCACTAAGCCGGGCATTTTTGGCATCAGCTAAAATAGTGTCCTTCACTTCATGGACAAGATCACTGAAGGTATTCAACATTACAAGTTGGCGATCTGTAAACAAATCCCCGAATGTTTTGAAGCCGTATCCTAAAACACCGATATACTGCGAGTGGTTAGGAAGTTTAATGTCGGGTTTCCACGTCGGCTCTGCGGAACGTGCAATGTTCTCATGATGTTGCGAAGGAGAAACATAACTCCTCCCCCCCTTTGTGTCCGCAACAATGGCCATTATAGTCTGGCTCATCTCGCCAGCTTTCGCTTTAGCCTTGACGTAATCTGGCGTAATTGCTGTATCTGAGAACAAACAACGAAAGTTAGCACCACGCCCGGATTTTGTTCCCCCTTTTGCCATAGCGATTTGCTGCCGTGTGCCTCTTTTTCGAATCTCATACTTGATGGTCTTATTTGCCTTATCGACGATTGGCTCTATCCAAGCCTCTTGCCTTTCCTTTGAATTTAAAAGGAAACTGGAAGCAATTGGAACATGCGCGTTGGAAAAAGAGGGGTCAGGACTTGGCACCGTTCGCGACCAAATCCAAGCAATTACTGTGGCTTTGCCGCCACCCATTTCCTTCGGTAAGTCTACCTGTGGATACAGATGCCCGATCCTCTCCAAAGCCCTTTCGCGCATCCATTCGCCGTAATACTTCACGTCCTCCGCAAGCCCTTCCACATTTCGATAGTGGTTCCGTCCCTTGATGCCTGGATGGATCGGCGGCAAGTCCTTGAATCTCGGCGGAATCTCGATCATCGCCTTGCCGATCATCACCGCCACCGGGTTCAGGTCGGACCCATAGGCAGGCAGGCCCAGCCGCTGCGCCTCCAGCGGGATCGACCCGCCGCCCGAGAACGGGTCATAGACCGGGGGCAGCACCCCGCCGCAAGACCGCCTGATCTCGGCCCGCGCGCGTTCCAGCACTTCTTCGTTGGTCGAATTTTCCCATTTCACCAGGTCTTCGATGATCGCAAACAGCCGCTTGCGCTCGGCATCCTGCAACTCCGCCGTCGGAAACTGATCGGGCAGGCTGGACGGATCATCCACCAACTGCGCAAACAACACCGCCCGACACGCCGCCAACGGCCGCCGCGCCCACCACAGATGCAGGGTGGACGGATGCCCATGCCGTATCGACTTCTCTCGCGCCGAAGCCGTGTTGATAGCCTCCAGCGGAATGGCGACTTCGATCAGTTTCTTTTTGTATTGCGCGGTCATGGTTTTTTCTTTGCTTTCTTGGGCTCGCGGGGTTGGGCGATCAATAGATCAACGCCTAGCCCGACGCGAACAAGTTCACGAAGGACCAAAAGGTCAGTTGAAACAGAACGCACACGATCATCGTCGCGGGCAATGTCTTCGACGGGACGATGCCGCGCTTCAATCCGATCGCGCACCTTCGGCTCAGCCTCGCGCAGCTCCGGGGGTATCAGGAGCCAGACACCCTCTTGGATTTCGCGTACTGTGTCTTCAAGTGAGCGATCAGCCCGCTTGGCCATTTCATCGTTAAGCCCTTGGATCAGGCCATCAAACTTTTGGACTTTGACCTTTTTTGGCTCTGAACACCTCCACGCGGTGCGCGAGGAAGTGACGTAAGATACGGCATGGTAGTCATCATCAGGTAGAGGTCCGATATCAGTCGGTGAAAATAACGCAGAACGAAGGTGAACTTCCGCCTTACCATAGGCGCTATTGAATCCTGCCGAGCTGTCGAACATCGGGGAGGCATAGAGCACAGCATTTGGGAACTTCGCTTCCAGTCCGATCAGATGGATATGCTGATCCGATAGATTGCGCCGCATGAGTGGCATGCGAAAGAAGGGCACTGTTATGCCAGACAGCCCTAGTTGCGAGATTTCCCGGGCTGTTTCACGCACCATTAATCTAGGCAATTTGAACTGAAAGAATAAGGGCAGACCTGGGAGATTGATCTTTACGTCGTAACCAAGTTGGGCTTCTTGGACGAGGTTTGGGAAAATCGGCGCCGTGTTCGGTGCTGCCGTACTCGAACGGATGAGGTTCTCCGTGAATGCATAACCGTAAGAAAACTCCGAAAAATTTAATCTCACCGCGGCACCTCTGCCCGCTCCAGCAAGCGCTTCAAGTGGAACTGGATAGCCGTGTGTTCGAACGTGGGTTCGTGATCCGCAAGCGCGCCACGGACATACCGGGGTTCGCGGGCGAATCCAGCCTCGATCAGAACGATGGCCAGAATGTATTTTTCAGGCTCGTGCAGCGAGGTAATGATCTCCTGCCGTGTGAGCATCACCGTATCAGCGCCGTCGATCCGGCCCTTCACCTCGATGAAGCGCAGATGCTGGGTGCGCGGATCGTAGGAGGAGATGTCGTAGCCCACTTTTTGCGCCGACACATCGCTGGGCTGATTGCCCAGCGCGCGTTCTGCCGCCATCACGGCTTCCATCGCTTTCAACTCGCTTTCGCGACGCGCTTCCGGATCTTCGGCGAACGCGTTGACGCCTGCGGATGTCTTGGGCAACGTCCGCGCATTCAGCAAGCCTTGCGGGATGACCACCATGCCACCCCGCACACGCGGCGGCTGGGCCGAGATGAACTTTTCCTTCTCCAGCAGCTCCATCCGGCGCTTCAGCCGATCCGCCAGGTCTTCGGCCCGACGCTCGGCATTCTGCCAATTCAGGCGGGTCTTCTTGCCAGCCTTCTCGTCCTCGCGCAATTCGGCGGCGCGGTTGTCCCAATAGTTGATCTCTTTTTTCAGGCGGGCCATCACCTCCCGCTCGACCTTCTTGATTTCAGGCAGACGGCGCGCTTTCACATCAGCCATATGGGTCTGTGCCAGTTCGACCGTCGCAAAGCGCACGGCGGATTTTTCGAGATCGTGGCGCAACCAGTCCTCGCTCAGCTTGTCCTCAGCCAGTTTGATTTCCTCTGGCTTCGCGGGGCGAAGGTTCAGGTGGGGCGCAATACCAGCGTTGGTGGCGTTGCCCGCCTTGTCGATGGCCGCAAACTGCAGCTTTTCCGAAACGACATGCGGCTTGCCAATACTGGTGGGTCTGCCGTCCTGGACGCTATGCTGCAGCAGGAAAATTGCGGTGATGTCTTGGCTTAGGTCAGTTTCATCAACCATCACGGCCCCCTGTTTCATCAGGTGATCGTATTGTTCGCGGACAATGCTGATCACTGCCTCTAGCAGTGGATGCCCGGGGCAGACGAAGGTGGCGACCGGCTGCTGGTTCACCTTCGACTTTTCAAAGCAGATGCGTTCATATTTTTTCTGAACCGGTGATCCGGTACCGATCTGGCGATCCCGTTCGCGGATGCTGACCGGCACATGGGTGACCTCCCACCTGCCGTCCTCACGCGACTTGATCTGACCGCCCAGCCGTTTGAACGCTTCGATAAAAAAGCTCTGGGTGTGGTGTGGCTGAAGGCGCTGGGCTTCGGCGCGTTCCATGTCGAGACGGATTTCCTGCACCTTGGCGGCGGGCATCGTCTCATTGGTGAGAGCGCGACGGGCAAGGAGGTCCAGCAGATGCTGCTGATCGACAGCGCCATCCACGGCCTGAAGCAGCCGCGCTTTAACTTCAGGTTGCTCGCCGTACTGGATCGCTTCAAAAAGGAGGTCTTTTAATGCTGTACCCTCGAACAACTCGCCCAAGACGTCATACACCCGCCCACCGAGGGCTTCGCGCGCGGCTTCCAGCTTTTCCAGCAGGCGGCCATAAACCTCCCCTTCCCGGGTATCGGCCGCGACGAGGTTCCAGAGATGGCACACCTCGGTCTGGCCGATCCTGTGAATGCGCCCGAACCGTTGCTCGATCTTGTTCGGGTTCCAAGGCAGATCGTAGTTCACCATCAGGTGGCCGCGCTGGAGGTTCACACCCTCACCTGCGGCATCGTTGGCAATCAGCACCAACATGTCGCGGTCCTGCATGAAGCGTTCAACGATCTTGCGCCGATCCTCACGGCTGACGCCGCCATGGATGACCTCGACCGCGTCAGCGCGCCCAAGACGCGACCGAACGCGGTCGTGAAGATAGAAAAGTGTGTCTTTGGGTTCTGTAAAAATGATCAGCTTGCGACGATTGCCGTCGGGATCCATCATCAATTCGTCGTCTAGGATCCGGTTCAGTTGCGACCATTTGGTGTCTTGGCCTGTGCTCAGCACACCAAGGGCCATGCGCTCCAAGCCCTGCAACGTTTCGACCTCCAGCGCCAACTGGTCAACGGTCTCAGCTGAAGTGGCCGTAGTGGAAATCCGATCCTCAATGTCGTCGATTTCGTCTTGGCCGAACTCCTCGAGGTTCTGAAGTTGATCGTCTGCCACTTCAGGAGCGTCGAAGCCGACACGCTTGCCCCGAACTGAAATGCGCGCTTCGGCAAGTTCTGTCTCCAGCCGCTCGCGACGGCGTTTTAGTGATTGGTAGATGGCGGCAGGTGACGACGCCAGGCGGCGCTGCAGGATCTGGAGTGCGAAACCAACGTTATTGCGCTTCTTGCCATCTTCCGCGGCGAAACGCTGAACTCGGTTCATTTCGTTGCGTACGTATTCTGTGACCGCTGAGTAGAGATCGGCCTCTTTAGGCGAGAGTTCGTATTTCACAGTGTAGGCGCGGCGCTCGGGGAACAGCGGGCGGCCATCGAAACGCAGCAGCTCTTCTTTTGTCAGTCGGCGCATCATGTCAGCGGTATCGGCATAATGCACGCCATCGCGGAAGCGGCCTTCAAAACGGTCGCCGTCCAGCAACGCCATGAAAAGCTGGAAATCCTGCTCATGGCCATTGTGCGGTGTGGCAGACATCAAGAGAAAGTGGCGACAGGCTTCACCAAGACGCTGCCCCAAACGATACCGCTTAGTGTACTTGGCTTCTCCGCCAAAATACGTCGCCGACATGCGGTGGGCTTCGTCACAAATGATCAGGTCCCATTCAGTCGATTGGGCCAGCTTTTCTTGCAAATCATCATTGCGCGCCAATACATCCAGCCGCGCGATCATGCGGTTGCGATCATTGAATGGATTTCCCGAACGGGAATTCTCAATCATATCCCGAGTAAGAATATCAAATTCCAAACCAAACTTTTCGCCAAGTTCATCCTGCCATTGTTCAACCAGACTTCCGGGAGCAACAACAAGGCATCGCTCTAGATCACTGCGGGCGATCAATTCTTTGATCAACAAACCCGCCATAATCGTTTTACCTGCGCCCGGATCATCAGCTAAAAGAAAGCGCAATGGTTGGCGCGGCAACATTTCACCGTAAACAGCAGAAATCTGATGCGGCAACGGATCAACAAGGCTGGTGTGAATAGCGAGATATGGGTCAAAGTAATGGGCGAGCTTTATGCGATTGGCCTCGGTCACCAGCCGCAGGAGGTCACCGTCTGCATCAAAAGACCAAACACGCCCTCGCGCATCAATCTCGATGCGCGCCTGATCATCACGATAAAGCGTGGTTTCAGCCAAGCCGCTGCCTTGGACCCGATAGACAAGGTTGATGGCTTGATCACCAATCCACTCGACCGATACGACTTCGACCGGCTGGCCAGGAACAATGCCTCGGACAGAAGCGCCGTTCTTGATGTCTTCCAAAGTTGTCATCCAGCTCTCCCCATCCACGCGCCAACAAAGAGAATCGGCACAAGTCACTACAGAACATAAAACTCGTCGGCGAAACGCTTGAAAGCGTAGCAAATTTGCACATTCAAACGCTAATTTCAGATCTGGATGCAAGCAAGGGAAGAAGACAACCTGCTGATGACAGCCAAAAAAGCAATTCATCGTCGGATTGCTCGTCTCGTGTAGCACTCCCCACACGAATTGACAAACCTGCCCCTCCTGACCACGCAACGATCATCCCAAGCCAGCGGCCGGAGGAGACGCCCGCGCGCTTTCGGCTTGCACCCCTTGGCATGGTTCCTCCCCGCCCCTATCCGTATGCGGGGGGGCGCAGCGCGCCATTTC
>Ga0105055_10010173_pt1 | contig 11825 bp, 8 predicted proteins | sample BON03_FD_78090 | JGI IMG/M metagenome (GOLD analysis project Ga0105055, IMG submission 78090) | Freshwater microbial communities from Lake Bonney liftoff mats and glacier meltwater in Antarctica - BON-03 | ecosystem: Environmental > Aquatic > Freshwater > Ice > Glacier meltwater | place: Lake...
GATTTGATGGTGTTGCCATGCATCGGATCGCAGACCCATGCGACATTGGCCCCCTCTTCCTGCACGGCGCGGATCAGGCGCGGCAGATGTTCGCCCACGGTCCCTGCCCCGAAACGTGCGATCAGGGTCAGACGCCCGGCCTCGTTCTTCGGGTTGAGTCTGGTCATCAGCGCCTTGAGGTGGCCCGAGGTCATCGTGGGGCCGCATTTCAGGCCGATCGGGTTTTGCACGCCACGGCAATATTCGACATGCGCGCCGTCGGGCTGACGGGTGCGGTCGCCGATCCAGATCATGTGGCCGGAACCGGCGAGCCATTGGCCGGTGGTCGAATCGACGCGGGTCAGCGCCTCTTCGTATTCGAGCAGCAGCGCCTCGTGGCTGGTGAAGAATTCGACGGTTTGCAGCGCATGGGCGGCTTCGTCACGGATGCCTGCGGCCTCCATGAAATCGAGCGTGTCGCTGATCCGGTTGGCCAGTTCACGATATCTTTGGGCCTCGGGCGCGCCGGTGAAACCCAGCGTCCAGGCGTGGACCTTGCGGACTTCGGCATAGCCGCCGGTGGAGAAGGCGCGCAACAGGTTGAGCGTTGCCGCGGCCTGCAGGTAGGCCTGCAGCATCCTGTCAGGATCGGGCACCCGCGCCTCGGGGGTGAAGTCGAAACCGTTGATGATGTCGCCACGGTAGCTTGGCAATTCCTGCCCGCCCGCCGTTTCGGTTGCGGCGGAGCGGGGTTTGGCGAATTGGCCGGCCATGCGCCCGACTTTGACCACCGGCACCTTGGCGCCGTAGGTGAGCACCATCGCCATCTGCAACATGACCTTGAAGGTGTCGCGGATATTGTCGGCGGTGAACTGGGTGAAGCTTTCGGCGCAGTCACCGCCCTGCAGCAGGAACGCCTCGCCCCGGCTGACCTTGGCCAGCAGCGATTTCAGGCGCCGCGCTTCGCCGGCAAAAACCAGCGGCGGATAACTCGACAGGCGCGCCTCGACCGCATGGAGTTTGGCGGCGTCCAGATAATCGGGCATCTGCACCCGCGGCTTTGCGCGCCAGTCTGATTTGTGCCATTCGGTCATTGTCTTGCTCCACAGCTTGGGTCGGTGCCCGATGGGCAGGCCGCTACGCTCGGGCTTATATCGCTGCGGCGTGGGCGGGCCAATGGCAAAAGCGCGGGTGACGGGCAGACCTGTCACGCCCCAGCGACATATCCTGCCGTATTTGATTGCTCTTGAACCCGGCTTGCAAAACTGTTGTGGTCGCGCTGCCAAGCCCGCAGGCGCGGCCTTTAGCCAGGTTTACCCACATGAATATCCAGCCCCAGACGGTCGATGTTGCGACCAAGAGCGCCAAGCAGCGCCGGTTTGTCTTTGTTCTGCTTGATAATTTCACGATGCTTTGCTTTGCCTGCGCGGTGGAGAGCCTGCGCATTGCGAACCGGATGTCGGGAAAACCGCTGTATTCATGGGTTCTTGCCGGTGAAGGCGGCGAGTCGGTGGCCTGTTCCAACGGCACCGAATTCAAGCTGCAGATGGATCTAGAGGAGTTGAACCGCGATGACACGGTCATGCTGTGCGGCGGAATCGATGTGCAGGCGGCGACGACGCGCAAATTGCTCAACTGGTTGCGCCGCGAGGCCCGGAGGGGCGTGATCATGGGGGGCCTGTGCACCGCCGGGTATTCGCTGGCCAAGGCCGGGTTGCTGGATGGCAAGAAGGCGACGATCCATTGGGAAAATCAGGATAGTTTTGCCGAAGAGTTCGAGGATATCACGCTGACCAAGTCGGTGTTTGTCGTGGATGGCAACCGGATCACCACGGCGGGCGGCACCGCGAGTATCGACCTCATGCTCAAGATCATTGCCGATGACCACGGCGAAGATCTGGCCAATGCGGTGGCCGATCAGTTGATCTATAGCGCGATCAGGACCGATCAGGATACGCAGCGCCTTTCGATCCCGACCCGGATCGGGGTGCGGCATCCGAAGCTGAGCCGGGTCATCCAGATCATGGAGCAGGCGATCGAAGAACCGATCAGCCCGTCGGCGCTGGCGCGTGATGTGGGCATGTCGACCCGGCAGCTGGAGCGGCTGTTTCGCCGTTACCTGAACCGCAGCCCGAAACGCTACTACATGGAGTTGCGCCTGCAAAAGGCGCGCAACCTGCTGATGCAGACCGACATGAGCGTGATCAATGTGGCGCTGGCCTGCGGCTTTGCCAGCCCGTCGCATTTTTCCAAATGCTATCGCAGCCACTATAATACCACGCCCTACCGCGAACGCGGGTCGCAGGCGGCCAGACTGTCTATTTGAGGCACGATCACCTGCGTTTGCGGGATATTATGCGGTAAAGACAGGATATCCGGTGAAATTCTCCGTCGGTTCCCGCTTGGCTTTTCGAATCCGGCTGGGTAGCCTGCCGCGCAGGATATTTGCATCCGATAGGGAGACTGTAATGAAAAAACTGCTTCTGGCCACTGCGGCCACTGCTCTGGCTGCCAGCGGCGCGCTGGCCCAGGAAGAAATCAAGATCGGAATCTCGATCGGTTTCACCGGCCCGCTCGAAAGTATTGCCCCCGCGATGGAAGCGGCGGCGAATCTGGTCGTTGCCGAAGCCAACGAGTCCGGTCTGCTGCTGAATGGCTCGACCGTGGTGTCGGTGTCGGGCGATTCGACCTGTATCGACGCGGCGGCGGCGACGGCTGTGGCCGAACGATTGATCACCTCGGACGGCGTGCGCGGGATCGTCGGCGGCATGTGTTCGGGCGAAACCTCGGCACAGCTTGTCAACGTGGCCATGCCCAACGGCATCGTCATGATCTCGCCCTCGGCGACCTCGCCGGGTCTGAGCACCCTGGAGGACAACGGCCTGTTCTTCCGCACCTCGCCCTCGGATGCCCGTCAGGGCGTCGTGATGACCCAGATCCTGATGGATCGCGGCTTTGACACCGTGGCGGTGACCTATACCAACAACGATTATGGCAAGGGTCTGGCCGATGCCTTTGCGGCGACCTTTGCCGAAGCCGGCGGCACCGTGACGCTCAACGCGGCGCATGAGGACGGCAAGGCGGACTATTCCGCCGAAATCGGCGCCCTCGCAGCAGCGGGCGGCGAAGTGCTGGTTGTGGCGGGCTACATCGATCAGGGCGGCGGCGGCATTGTGCGCGCTGCCATCGACACCGGCGCATTCGACACGTTCCACTTTCCCGACGGGATGGTGAGCGACGCGCTGGAGGCGAATTACGGCCCCGAACTGACCGGATCGTTCGGACAGAACCCCTCTGCGCGTGGCGAAGGCCGTGACACCTTTGCCGCGATTGCCGATGCTGCGGGTTTCAACGGAACCGAGGCTTTTGCTGCGGAATCCTATGACGCGATGGCGCTGATCATTCTGGCGATGGCTGCGGCCGGTTCGTCCGATCCGCAGGTCTACAAGGATTCTGTGATGAATGTGGCCAATGCGCCGGGCGAAGAGATCCTGCCGGGTCAGATCGGCCGCGCGCTGGAGATCATCAATGCCGGCGGCGACGTGGACTATGTCGGCGCATCGGCGGTCGAGTTGATCGGACCGGGCGAAAGTGCCGGCAGCTACCGCGAAATCGAATTCGTGGACGGCAAGATGGAAGTGGTCGGCTGGCGCTGAACCACGGACCACACGGCGGGCGGCCTGAAAGGGCCGCCCGATCCAGACAAGAAGCGGCCAGACGGGAAAACCCGCGTATGCCGCCAACGGGGAGAGTTTGATGATTGTCGTTGAAGACCTGCACAAGCGATTTGGCGGGTTTTCTGCCGTTGACGGTGCCTCGCTTGAAATCGCGTCAGGCTCGATCACCGGCCTGATCGGACCCAATGGCGCGGGCAAGACCACACTATTCAACGTGATCGCGGGCCGTATTCCCCCGACGTCGGGGCGCGTCAGCATGGCGGGCGAGGATATCACCGGTCTTTCGCCGCATGAATTGTTTCACAAGGGATTGCTGCGCACGTTTCAGATTGCGCATGAGTTCGGCTCCATGACCGTGCGCGAGAACCTGATGATGGTGCCGGGCAGCCAGTCGGGCGAGACGCTGTGGAATGCCTGGTTCGCCCGGAGCCGCATCGCGCAGGAGGAGCGCGAGTTGTTGAAGAAAGCCGATGAAGTCCTTGATTTTCTGACGATTTCACATCTGAAGGACGAAAGGGCCGGCAATTTGTCGGGCGGGCAGAAAAAGCTGCTCGAACTTGGTCGCACGATGATGGTGGATGCCAGAATCGTGTTTCTGGACGAAGTGGGCGCGGGGGTGAACCGTACCCTGCTCAACACCATCGGCGATGCGATCGTCCGGCTGAACAAGGAGCGCGGCTATACATTCTGCGTCATCGAGCATGACATGGATTTCATTGGCCGCCTGTGTGATCCTGTGATCGTGATGGCGCAGGGCAAAGTCCTGGCCCAGGGCTCGGCCAGCGATATCATGGAGAATGAAGCGGTGATCGAGGCCTATCTGGGCACCGGCCTGAAAAACAAGACCATGGCCGGGGGCGCCGCGTAATGGCGACCCAGTTCCTGATCGGACGCAACATGACCGGCGGTTATGGCACCGGTGCCAATATCCTGAACGGCTGCACGATTTCGGTCGAGAAAGGCCAGATCGCGGTGATTGTCGGACCTAACGGTGCCGGCAAATCGACAGCGATGAAGGCGATTTTCGGGATGCTGAACCTGCGCGAGGGCGAGGTTAAGCTGGATGGCGAGGATATCACCGATCTGAGCCCGCAGGCCCGCGTGGCCAAGGGCATGGCCTTTGTGCCGCAGACCAGCAATATCTTTACCTCGATGACGGTGCAGGAAAACCTCGAGATGGGGGCGTTTCTGCGTCGCGACGATATCAGCGGCACGATGGAACAGGTTTACGGCCTGTTCCCGATCCTGCGCGACAAACGTCATCAGGCGGCGGGCGAACTCAGCGGCGGTCAGCGCCAACAGGTGGCGGTAGGCCGCGCGCTGATGACCCAGCCACGCGTGCTGATGCTGGACGAGCCGACAGCCGGTGTGTCGCCCATCGTGATGGATGAGTTGTTCGACCGGATCATCGAAGTCGCCCGCGCCGGGATCACCATTTTGATGGTCGAACAGAACGCCCGCCAAGCCCTTGAAATTGCGCATAAAGGTTATGTCCTGGTTCAGGGTGCCAATGCCTTTACCGGGACCGGGCAGGAACTGCTGGCCGATCCGCAGGTCCGCAAATCGTTTCTGGGGGGTTGAGGATGCCATCATTTACAAGCCGCAATTGCCGTCTCGGTTTTTGTTCGGGCGGCGTCGCTCTTTTGTTCGCAAACAAAAAGCAAGTCACGTTCATCGCGCTGATTTCGCTTTTTGCGTCTGTTAGCGAACTTGCCGCAGCAGACCTTGTAACGTGCAAGGTTCACCAAACCTGTGACATGAGCGGAACTTGCACCTCGGATGAAAGAGAAATTCAGTTGGTGCGCGAAGAACTTAGAATCAGCCATGTCCGTAACGGGGCCGAACTTCGTCCTTTGGCTGGGATCGACGGAATTTTGGAACAAGTGGCTCACGCCGTATGGCGAGATGGTTCCATTATGAACTCAATTTCCATCAGCACAAACGGGCGGTTCATTTGGCTGCGGTCCAGCGATTTATTCCGACCCGTTAACACGTCGCCTGACAATACGACAACGTCAACTGGCATATGTGAGGCGGGCTGGTAATGGATTTCCTAAACGGCATCGTCGTTTTCGCCAATTTCGTCTTTGTCCCCGGCCTCGCCTATGGCGCGCAGCTGGCACTGGGTGCGCTCGGCGTCACGCTGATCTATGGCATCCTGCGGTTTTCCAATTTTGCCCATGGCGATACGATGGCCTTTGGCACCACGATCACGATTCTGGTGACCTGGGGGCTGCAATCGGCGGGCATCAGCTTTGGTGTGTTGCCCACGGCCCTGCTTGCGCTGCCCGTCGGGATTGCGGTGACGGGATTGCTGGTGCTGGGCACTGACCGCGCCGTCTATCGGTTCTATCGCAAGAAAAAGGCCGCACCGGTCATTCTGGTGATCGTGTCGATGGGGGTGATGTTCATCACCAATGGGATCGTGCGCTTCATCATCGGGGTCGAGGATATCGTTTTCGCCGATGGCGAACGGTTTGTGATTACTGCCGCCCGGTTCAAGGAACTGACCGGACTGGACGAGGGTCTCGCGATCCGCACCACACAGGCGCTGACGCTGATGACGGCTGCGATTGCGGTGGCACTGTTGTTCTGGTTCCTGAACAAAACGCGGACCGGCAAATCCATGCGCGCCTTTTCCGACAATGAGGATCTTGCGCTGCTCTCAGGGATCAATCCGGAGCGGGTGGTGGCGGTGACATGGCTCATCGTGGCGGCGCTCGCCGCGACGGCGGGGGTGCTTTACGGCCTTGATAAGTCATTCAAGGCCTTCACCTATTTCCAGCTTCTCCTGCCGATTTTTGCCGCGGCGATTGTTGGTGGACTGGGCAATCCGCTGGGGGCGATTGCGGGTGGGTTTGTCATTGCGCTGAGCGAGGTGACGGTGACCTATGCCTGGAAACGCGTGCTGGGGTATTGGTTGCCAGACAATCTTGCGCCTGACAGTCTGGTGCAGCTTTTGTCCACCGATTACAAATTTGCGGTCAGTTTCTCGATCCTGATCATCGTGCTGCTGTTCAAGCCGACCGGGCTTTTCAAGGGACAATCCGTATGATGGCGTCTTTGCGCACCCCGATTCTGGTCTCGATTGTCGCGGCGCTGTTCATCCTCGAAGGATCGACCACGATCCTGTTCTTTTCGGGCAGCTGGAACTCGTCGCTGGGGATCCTGAACATGGCGCTGATCTCGGCGATCATGGCGCTGGGGGTGAACCTGCAATGGGGGTTTGCGGGGCTTTTCAACATCGGGATCATGGGTTTTGTGGCGCTGGGCGGATTGGCGGCCGTGCTGATTTCGATGCCGCCGACCGAAGGGGCCTGGGCGGCGGGTGGCTGGAACATCATGATCGGGCTGGCGATGGGCGCGGCGACGATCATCGCGGCGGTGATGGCGCAACGGCACCTGCCCAAGGGGCGGCTGCGGGTGCTGGTGACGCTGGCGCTGCTGATCGGCGGGTTCTTTCTCTATCGCGCGGTGCTCGACCCCGGTGTCGATGCGGTGGAGGCGATCAACCCGGCCTCGACCGGCAATCTGGGCGGGCTGGGGCTGCCGGTGCTGCTGGCCTGGCCGGTGGGCGGAATATTCGCGGCGGGCGCGGCCTGGGTGATCGGCAAGACGGCGCTGGGGTTGCGCTCGGACTACCTTGCGATTGCGACGCTGGGCATTGCCGAGATCATCATCGCGGTGCTGAAGAACGAGGACTGGCTGGCGCGCGGGGTCAAGAACGTCATCGGCATTCCGCGCCCTGCCCCGGTGGTGCCCTATGAGGTCGACTTGCAGGCCGATCCGGAGTTCGTAGCCTCTGCGGCGGGATATGGGCTCGATCCGGTGCTGGCGTCCACGCTCTATGTCAAACTGGCCTATGGTCTGCTGTTTACCGCCGTGCTGCTGATTCTGCTCTGGCTGGCGCAAAAGGCGCTGCAATCGCCCTGGGGCCGGATGATGCGGGCGATCCGCGACAATGAGGTGTCCGCCGAGGCGATGGGCAAGGATGTGAAGGGGCGGCATCTGCAGATATTCATCCTCGGCTCGGCGATCTGCGGCATCGCGGGCGCGATGATGACGACGCTGGACGGGCAATTGACGCCGGGATCCTATCAGCCGTTGCGCTTTACCTTCCTGATCTGGGTGATGGTGATCGTCGGCGGATCGGGCAATAATTTCGGCGCGGTGCTGGGCGCGTTCCTGATCTATTTTCTCTGGGTCATGGTCGAGCCGATCGGGTTCTGGCTGATGTCGATCATCACGGCCGGCATGGCTGATGGTAGTGGCATCAAGACCCATCTGCTCGATTCGGTGGCGCATATGCGGCTGTTGACCATGGGGCTGGTTCTGCTTCTGGTCTTGCGGTTCAGTCCGCGCGGATTGATACCGGAGCGCTGACCCCCGAGGTCAGAGACGAGGGGCTGCCTGCCCCTCGCGCTCCCCGGGGATATTTGAGGCCAAAAGATGTCAAGAAACAAAGCCCTGCTGCATCTTTTGGCTCTAAATATCCCGGGGTGAATTGGCCGCAGGCCAAGAGGGGCAGCGCCCCTCTGCCTAGCCTGCGAAGTGGCGCAACCGCTTGATCAATGACGAGGTGTCCCAGCGGCCGCCGCCCATGCTCTGCACATCCTTGTAGAATTGATCGACCAGCGCCGTGACTGGCAGGCTCGCCCCATTTTCATCCGCCGCGTCGAGCACGATGCCCAGATCCTTGCGCATCCAGTCAACAGCGAAAGCGTGGGTGAAGTGATCGTCGAGCATGCTCTGGTAGCGGTTCGACATCTGCCAGGAGCCTGCGGCACCCTGACTGATCACTTCCACCACCGCCGCCCCGTCGAGTCCGGCTTTTTCAGCGAAATGCAGCGCTTCGGAGAGCGCCTGCACCAGACCTGCGATGGCGATCTGGTTGGCCATCTTGGTCAGTTGCCCGGCGCCGCTGCCACCCAGACGTTTGCAGATCCGCGCGTAGCAGCCGATGACGGGCTCAACCCGTGCGAAAGCCAGCGCGTCACCGCCGCACATGACCGAAAGGCGGCCGCCCTCGGCGCCCGCCTGCCCGCCGGAGACGGGCGCGTCGGTAAAGCTGATTCCGCCTTGCGCTGCGATCCCGTGCAACTCGCGGGTGACCTTGGCGCTGACCGTGGTGTGATCGACAAAATCGGTGCTTGCCCCCATGCCGGCAAAGGCGCCGTCGGCCCCCAGACAAATCGCGCGCAGATCGTCGTCATTGCCGACGCAGGCAAAGACCACCTCGGCCGCATCCGCCGCCTGTGCAGGGGTGAGGGCTGCGGCCCCGCCATGCTGTGCCACCCAATCCGCGGCCCGCGACGCGGTCCGGTTATAGACCGTCACATCATGCCCTGCGCCCGCAAGGTGCCCTGCCATCGGATAACCCATGACCCCAAGTCCTAGAAATGCAACCTTCGCCATCGACTTGCTCCTTTGCCTGTGACCGGTGTATCGGTGCCAGATACCTATCCGACCTGATCTGCCCGTCAACCGTGCAGCACCGCAACCCGAGGATCACATGGCCTTTCTGTTCCGTTGGTTGCTGCGCATCGCCACTGGCCTCATCGTTCTGACGGTGGTGGCACTGGCGCTGGTTTACTATTTCGCCTCGCGCTCATTGCCGGACTACGACGGAACCTTTACCGTGCCTGGCATATCGGCCCCGGTCGAGATCGTGCGCGACAATGCGAATGTTCCGCATATCTTTGGCGCGACGGATGCAGATGTGTTCTTTGCCCTTGGCTATGCCCATGCGCAGGACCGTCTGTGGCAGATGACCATGTTGCGCCGCACCGTGCAGGGCCGCCTGTCCGAGCTTTACGGCGTGCGCACCCTGCCGATCGACACGTTGCTGCGCCGGCTCGACCTTTATGGGCTGGCCACACGCTCTGTCGTGGCGCAGGACGCCCCGACGCAGGCCGCGCTCACCGCTTATGCTGCCGGGGTGAATGCCTGGTTGGGGGAGGTCAACGAAGGTGCTCTGGGGCGCGGTGCGCCGGAGATGTGGTTGTTCAATCATCCTGTTGCCCCCTGGCAACCGGCCGACAGCATTGCCATCATCAAGCTGATGGCGCTGCAACTGTCGAGCCATCTGGAGGATGAGGTGCTGCGCGCCCGTGCCTCGCTGATGCTGGCCGAGCCGCGATTGCGCGACATCATGCCGGATGTGGGGGGCAGCGGCCTTGCCGCGCTGCCACAATATGCCGGTCTTGTCCCGGATGTGCCCCGGTATCTTGCCGGCAGCAGCGCCCCGCATGATCCCCTGTCCCCGGTCGCCCCGCGCAATCTGGGAGGTGCCTCCAATGCCTGGGCTGCGGGTGTGAGCCGGTCCGCGACAGGGTCCACCCTGCTCGCCAGTGATCCGCATCTGGGCCTGACCGCCCCGTCGGTCTGGTATCTGGCCCGGCTGGAGCTTGCCTCCGGTGGCGTGATCGGGGGCACCATCCCTGGAGTGCCACTGATCCTGACCGGGCGCAGCGCCGATCTGGGCTGGGGTATCACCAGCAGCTACATGGACGATCAGGACCTGTTCATCGAGGAGGTCAATCCGCAGAATCCCGGCGAATACCGCACCCCGGACGGATGGGTCCCGTTCGAGACCCGCGATTCCATTGTCGTGGTCCGCGACGCAGCACCGGTGACGCTGCGCTTGCAATGGAGCGTCAATGGTCCGATTCTCTCACCCGAGCTTTATGATCTGGCGACGATCCGTCCGCCCGGACATGTGACAGCGCTGAGTTGGACAGCGCTCTCGCCGTCGGATACCTCGGTCACCTCGGCCATGCGCCTGATGCAGGCGCATACGGTCGCGGAGGCGCTGGAGGCCGGCGAGCTTTATATGGCGCCGTCACAGAACCTGACCGTGGCGGATCGCAACGGCATTGCCATGAAGATGATCGGCGTGATGCCCCGCCGCGATGCCGCGCATCAGAGCGAGGGCCGGTTGCCGACGCTGGGTTATCTGCCGCAGAACCGCTGGCTCGGGATGTTGCCATATGAGTCCAACCCCGAATTCGTCGATCCTTCCGGCGGGATCGTGGGCAATACCAACAACAAGATCGTGGACCGCCCGTTTCCGCTGCATGTGTCCTATCTGTGGGGCGATACCCAGCGGGTCGAACGCTGGCGGTTTTTGATGCAGAGCCGCGAGGTGCATACCCGCGAAAGCTTTATCGAAGCGCAACTGGATACGGTGAGCCCGACGGCGCGGCTGCTGCTGCCACTGGTGGGCGCCGATCTGTGGTTTACCGGTGAAGCGGCGGCTGACGGCACGCCAGAGCGGCAGCGTCAGCGCGCGCTGGAACTGCTGGCCGACTGGAATGGCGAGATGAACGAGCATCTGCCCGAGCCGCTGCTTTACGCCGCGTGGATGCGCGCCCTGCAGCACCGGTTGATCGTGGATGAACTGGGCCCGCTGGCGGAGGAGTTTACCCATATCGAGCCGCTGTTTATCGAGCGGGTGTTCAATGATACCGATGGCGCGGGCGTGTGGTGCGATGTGATCCAGTCGGCCCCGGTGGAGACCTGTACCGACATGGCGCGCCTGTCGCTGGATGATGCGCTGGTCTGGGTGGGTGAGAATTATGGCACGGCGCTCGAGTCGTTGCGCTGGGGCGATGCGCATCAGGCGACGCATGACCATCCTGTGCTGGGCACGGTGCCGGTGCTGAACTGGTTCGTGAATATCCGCCAGTCCACCAGTGGCGATGACGATACCCTGATGCGCGGGCGCGTTTCGGGCGCGGACCCGCATGCGTTCTACAATGTCCATGCCGCTGGTTACCGTGGCGTTTATGATTTTGCCGATCCTGACAGCTCGGTCTTTGTGATTTCAACCGGGCAGTCCGGCCATCCGCTGTCGCGTCATTATGATGATCTGGGCGTGCGCTGGCGGCGGGGCGAGTATATTCCGATGTCGCTCGATCCGGCGCTGGCGCGGGCTGCGGCGGTAGGGGTGACGGTGCTGCAACCGCAATAGCGCGGATTGTGGGTATTTGCGCCGGTACCGTTCATCCTCGGTCAACCGCATCGTGATTTGCTGGTCCTGTCGATTGGCGCAACGCACACCGATGCCGGTGGCACGCTGGAGGATTTTCTGCATCTGGCGGACCGGGCGCTTTACCGGGCGCTTTAACCGGGCGCTTTACCGGGCGAAGGAGAAGGGTTGCGCCCGGA
>Ga0105055_10010174_pt1 | contig 11824 bp, 11 predicted proteins | sample BON03_FD_78090 | JGI IMG/M metagenome (GOLD analysis project Ga0105055, IMG submission 78090) | Freshwater microbial communities from Lake Bonney liftoff mats and glacier meltwater in Antarctica - BON-03 | ecosystem: Environmental > Aquatic > Freshwater > Ice > Glacier meltwater | place: Lake...
ACTCATTCTGGTGTGCAATGAGCATACAATGACACGCGCGTCGGCTTCTCATCACACTGCAACACACTGCAACACACTGCAACACACTGCAACACACTGCCACACACTGTAACACACTGCAACACACTACAACACAATGCAACACACTGCAACACAACACATAGGGGGCATACAATGACACACGCGTCGGCTACTGGGAGCCAGCCAAGTGGGTCGCGCGTCTTCGTGCCTCCTCCTCCTCCTCCTCCTCCTCCTCCTCTGCCTCCACGAGCGCTCTTCTAGTCCTGCACACCAGGTCGTGTGTCTGTGTGTGTGTATGCGTGTGCGCAGGTAGTGTGTGAGGGTAGCGCCTCCTCATTCCTCCTCCTCCTCCTGTTTCCCCGCTTCCTCATCCTTCTCCTCGAGCGCTCGTTGGGTCCTGCACAATAGGTCCTGTGTGGTTGTGTGTGTGTACGTGTGCGCAGATACTGAGTGCATGTGTGTGTGTTTGCGTATGTGGGGTCGCAGTGACCCCGTACTATCTTGTGCGAGCTACTGTTCTTTATGTGTGTGTGTATGTGTGTGTGCCTGTGTGTGCAAGATTGGGATCATATCTGCGTCATCATGTCTCTATCATCTCTAGCCTCTAGTCCTGTGCGTACCGCTCTTTGTGACCACCAATCCTAGAATATGTTCCGTGGGTGGTGTGGTGGTGTGTGTGTGGGACACACACAGTGGTGTGGTAGTGTGTATGTGTGACACAGGGTTTTCTCTCCCGACACACACTCGACACGCAGTGTGTGACAACACCACTGTGTGTGGGTTGAGGGAAAATGCATTGGATGCCATACAGTACTGTATGTATTTCGTACACATACAATATGCAAGACATTCTGACTACCTACTTGTAGACACTCACTGCAACACACTGCAACACACTGCAACACACTGCAACACACTGCAACACACTGCAACACAACTGATATCTATGCGTGATGCAGCATGGAGGGGGGGCATTTCGGAAGTGGTGGTGCGGGAAGCAGCTCCAAGGACTTAGCGCGGGAGATCGCCTTTTGTCACCTCGCCCTGGGACTGCAGGGGACGAGTAAGGGCAAAGAATGAGTCGCGTTACGTATGCAAATGAGTCAGTTCACGCACATGTGGATGCGTCGTGTTACATGTGACGTGACTGCTAGAATGTCGTGTTGCTAAAGAGCGTCTTTTTTGCGTTCATATATGGTGTAGATGAACGCCAAAAAGCAGGTCTTGACAGTACAGTTTTTAATGAAAGCCAATAGTGAGTTTCCCGGGAAACCGGGGGTTGAAGAAACAAGACGAACAACCCGATATAGTGTGTGCCTTCAATACAGTAGTAATGCAACATCTTGCTGTGCGGCTCGGACCTCTCGCAAACTTTGTGTTGCAAACCAAGAATTCAGTTGCAACCAAATGCAGGCCTTATGCCTGGGCTTCGTTCCCGCATATACAGAAGCACATTCCGGTCTTGCTTCCACTGCTGGGCGGGTTTTTCAGTCGCTTGTCAAATTGTGCATTAGAGTCCGTGTCGCCCTTGCCTACGGGCCGTGTCGACACGTCACTGCACCAGCACTTGCTCGACGAACAACTGCAGTCTTTGATGCACTGGCAGCTGAAGGCACTACCCGCCACATCCGCGCCCTTGCTTCGCTCTGCAATGTTTTGGTTGGGCATCCATGTACTCTTACCCGCTGCAGCTGACCCTAGGGGAGAAGCGGCAAACGATTTTCCGCCGTCGTTGCAGTACGAGTTTGTGGGGTTCTCAGAGCACCACTTCTGCGCTGAGCCATATGCGTAGCAGAATCCGAGAGCGTCACGGAAGCGGCAGCCGGGATTTTCCCAGGGTTTGGCGGCATTGTTTGAGCTCTCGAGGCTCTGTACGCAATCTGCTGCCATGCACTGCGCATACTGTGTTTTCTGCTTGGTGTAGGAAAATTGGTCCCTCTTGTCGCGGTATCCAGCACACTTTTCGTTCAGTATGCTCTTTGCTCCAGACAATATGTTCGCTCCCGCAGGCGGAACACTCAGCACGGTTACCGGGGTGACCAGGACGTTGGGTGGTGGCGGTGGGGCGGGGGGCAGCACAGGAAGCGTAGGCGCCGCCCGGGCCTTCCCGATGCCACACCAGTTGACAAACCAGCCCTGCGCTGGATCATTGGCGTAAAACGCCTGCTTTTGAGCAGGGTGCACACCAAGGCTCATGCTGAAGGAAGTTGCACTGCTAGTCATGTATGCCGTGGTTCCTGACACCTGCCAATGGCCCCCAGCTCCTCCTACACTAGTCAGGTAGACGACCGTGTTGGAGTTGGAGTTGATGAAGTTGCATTTTGAAGTGTCAATATCCTGATAGATTTCGAATGACCCCTTGCTCCTCCACTTTGCAGGTTCCGACTTGCCGCAGCAGATGACAGCCTGGTCTGACTGGACGACTCCATCATCCATCACGCGGATTCCTTCACAGGGGTACTCGTCTGGTGCAGTCTCCTCCAGATTGACCCGCATGTTCCCAGTTGGAAAGGGCTCACCAAACAGACAGTATTTCGACAGCATTTCGTCTTTGCCCCCTCGGTTGAAAATACTACCGCTGACATATCCGTGATAATCCGAGCTAGCGTATGCTTTGTGGATATACATGGTAGAATACCGATAAGTTTGACCGTAGCCACCATCATACCCCACGTATGTATCAGTGCCCATTGTTTGGGCGCCCTGCACTGCCGTGATCCAAACAGGATCGCCCTTCATCTCGCACGCCTTAGCATCGACGGTGTGCCACCCTGTGTGCCACGCGCTGCCCCATGATGGACTGTCAGTACCGCAGCACACGTTTGGAACCTTTGGCCCCGAACTCTTCCCGGCACCGCACCACTTGATCCTAAAGCGAAATGCATTTGCAACACCAGAATCTGGGGTTCTGTGGTTGATCTCATCCGACAAATAGACTCTGAAATGATTGGCGCTTGGGTCGTAAATGCTTGAAGCGCCCATGACATTGTGGATGTAGGCATTGCCAATGATCGACGTAAAGTATAAAGGTGTATTGTCAAAGCGGCATGACGATGTATCGATATCGAGGAAAGATCCCGAATTGTAATAATTATGCCAATCTACCGTAGAGACTCCACAGCACACAGACTCGCCTTGCGACGTGGAAGTACCCGTGCAGTCGCCCCTCTTGGCCTTTTCACCATCCTTGCCCGGCGGTCCGTTCAGGCCAGCGAACCCTGCCAAGCCTTGCGGCCCCGGCTCACCCGTTCCTCCCTGCAATCCCCGTCCTCCCTTTGCACCTGGGTCGCCCGGCGTTCCCTGGGGCCCTGTGTGCGTGCGGTATATCGTTATTTAATATGGGTTACGTGTGTGCTCCGTAATATTCTCCTCAAAGAAGAGAACAAATCATAGACGAGAACACTATAAAGCACACCAAATCTTGAATTTTTTTGATGCTTTCAGAGATGATCTATGAGATCAAATAGTTTAAGCACTTCGCTCATTAAAGAGAAAAATATGATTCTGTGTTATATACTACACAACTTTTGACAGAATACACATCTTTTTCATTACATGACCTTCGCATTTTTCCTCTGTTTCGGCCATACCCTTGCTCTCTGTCTCAAGCAGGGCCCTACCCAAAGATGGTGACGCGCGGCGGCGAAGAGCGTGAAGAAAGTGGCGCACGGCAGCTTTGGCGCTTACGCGCCTCGCCGCTGCGCGCTACTATCTCACGATTTATGTTTCGGTCTATTTATCCGGGTATTTACGCACCGGGGCCCCCGTCTGCTCCATCGAGGCCAGCTGGTGCGCTGCCCGGCTTGCCTTTGCCTCCTGTTTGGCCGTCCTGTCCTGCAGGCCCATTGTCTCCCGTATAGCCACTAGGCCCAGGTAGACCAATCGCTCCCTTGAAGCCAATGTTACCACGGGGACCAGGAGGTCCCTCCACACCCTTGACACCATTGCTGCCCTGGTTGCCCTGTATACCGAGCAAGCCCTTCAAACCCCGGTCCCCCTCGTCGCCAGGAAGACCTGGCCTTCCCATAAGGCCTGGGCGACCTCCTGATCCAGTGGGCCCAGGGTAGCCTTCCGGACCTGTTGCCCCGCGACTGCCACGTGCTCCAAGCCTGCCAGGCTCCCCAGGAAGCATGCTCATGCTGGTTTGCACAGGGTAGCTCAGCTTGTGGTTGAACATTGCTTGCAACCCCTTCAATTTCTTCAGTGCCCTTGTGAGCTTGGCCACTGGCATTGTTCCAAGAAGAAAGTCAACATAGCCAAATAGAAGGCCTTCCAAACCCCTGGGCGCACGGCGGCAAGATGCAACGCGCCGAAGCTGCCGCACGCCGTTGCGGTAGGTACAAACCACCAGGTAAAAGAATTGTGGACCAGTACAGGATAGTGTATCTACATTACAGGCAGTGTATCTAGCTAATGGGTAGCAACAATGGCAGATTATGCAAAACACGTGTTTTTTTGCCAGGCAAGCACAATATGGAGCATGCAGCGGCAACGCGGTGAAGCTGCCGCGCGTCATAGGAGCAGGTCTAAAATCATGCTGGTAAAAAAAATTGACAATATTTTTATGTTGTGCACAGATAGATGCTCTGCCCTCTGTCTGGAGACACTAATTCTTTGGGGCAGATGCATCCAGTGAGGCGCGGCAGCTTCGGCGCGTTGCACCTCGCCCAACATAACAAGCAAAATGAAGCAAACCCAAGTAAAATTATAAGAATGCACACTGTGCATTGTTTCCCTAAGTAGGGAAACACGGTAAGTAGGGAAACACGCAGGGTGAGCACCTTGGACAGAACAGAAAAGTTAGCCCTCCCAAAAATACCACACATGAAAGCACTCAGAGTTGGCGGTCACCTTTGACACTCAGTGAGTCGCTGCCGCTGCCCGAGCACCCAGCAAACAGACAGCCGTACTTGTCGATGCGATTTGGGTGGTCCTGGTCTGTATTTTTTGCGTTTTGGTAGATGCTGCCCGCATCGAATGTGGCCTTGAGCGCAGTCTGGTGGTGCGCGTGCGGCACCACGACGACCAGCACTAGAACTGCACACACAACGCTTCCTGCGATGGCCGCCGTCCACAACGAACGCACCCTTGGACCACCCTGATGAGAGAAGGACGGGGTCAGAGAACCAGGAGAGCCCGCAGTCCAGGCCGCGGCACCTCCATGTGTGCAGAGTGGCGGCGTTTGCCCTAACAAATCCTGCGTGCGCACGTGCAGCACCCACACATTCACACCTGCTGCGCCTTTCTCCCATGGGCCAGCAACGGCGCCGCCGCCAACTCCATGCTCGTCGGGACTAGTAAACTAGTAAAGTACGAAGAGCCAAGCTACGAACTACGCAATGGTTCTCTCTTTGTGCCCAGAGCATAATTGACCGTCGGCGATTTTCAATCGTGTGTACGTGCTCTCTTGGCTCGCTCGTGAAGAACCCCCGGGACCGTTCATTGACTGCCCAATATCAGTTTAATAAAATAAAGCAACACACACCTTTGGTCCTGATAAGCCGGGTGCTGTTGATAAGGGTTGTCTAGAGATTTTTTAAGTAACCTCGATCCAAGAAACGATACATACATACATAACAAACCAAAAATCAAAAAAAAACCAAACCTCTTTGTTCTTTCTTTCTTTGGTTTTGGAAGACTTTGCTTGTCTTTTTCCTCCTTTCTTTCTTTCTGCTCATTTTATGCAAGATCTCGCCTTGGCTACGAACGACGCAATCGGCCCGATTGCTGTTCGCAAGAATAAATAAATACGATTGTTTGTCAAAAATTATTGATTGTACACACTGACACATCAATCCACTTGAATTGCTATTATGTTTGTGTGTTTTGTCCTATTCTTCGTTTTTGTATACCTGCGTTTGCGTGTTTCTTCACATCCAAAGTCCATTGCAGGAGTGCCGTTCGATTCGGTCAGGCGCTTCCGGGCTACCTTATTACTGCGCACCACTTGTATGCGTCTCTAATGTAATGGAGTTGCTAGCTGTGTGGCAGCATAACAAACCAAAAACCAAAAACCAATGGCATATTACGAAAGAAAGATAGGAAATAATATTTTCAAGGAATTGCGTGTTATTGATGTAACTTTCTAAGATCTTTGCACTGCGCTTTTGATCGACTCGATGCGACTGCAGAAAGGATTCCTGTGAATTTTTTAGGTTTCCAGGTTTTCCTCACTCAGATGGGACCAAAAGTTCATTTTGTTAATTTCTGGTGAAACCATCACAAAGGACAAGGGATTGTATGATGGTTTGGAAAGCGATGTGCAGTTATCCAGGAAATAATTACATTGTACCTTTGGGATTGATATATAAAGACAGTTCCCATCATTCGTCTTCAACCACTTTGTGTTTTAGTTCCCATGTAACTAATCCATATTTTTGTGCTGAATCTTTCATTTTTTTAGGTCATCACAATGTCTCTCAGAGTCGTGCCAAAACACCCGAATTACTCGAGCGAATCAGCGCTTCGGAGTTAGATCCCAAACCTTGGCGCTTTACCAATATTGGCCTTGGTCTCCCTCATGCACAATCCTTCTCTGTTTGTCTGTCTTCATGAATCTATGTCGTGTGTGGGGCGCGCAGCAGCGAGGCGCAACGCGCCGAACCAGCCGCGCGCCATCAGGGTAGGTCCACACCAGGGGAGGAGAAATTTTGGGTTCCATACCGGGGGTTTATCTGTATTTTTTCATGATACCGGGGGTTTATCTGTTCTTTCCTCCATATGGAGGAAAGAACAGATAAACCCCCGGTATCATGAAAAAAAACAGATAAACCCCCAATATGGAGGAAAGAACAGATAAACCCCCGGTATGGAAAAAAAATAGCAGATAAACCCCCGGTATGGAGGAAAGAACAGATAAACCACCGGTATGGGGAAAAAAAAACAAAAAAAATGTTGTTGTTTTCTTCTCTACTTGTCTGTCTATCTGTGTTTTGCGCGCTGCGTGTTTAGTGTTCTGTTGTATATTCATTTCACCTTTTTCAATCTCAAAAAATACACCTATATGAAAGTTGTTGTACACGTCAGATTGTTTATATGACTCTATTTGTCCCATCAACATCTTTAAAAAATCTATTCATGTGTGTACATACTCACATGACCTACACGCAATGTCTTTATACGTACGTGTACTTGTATTCAACTCCACTTACATAAAAAACATGACACTCCAAATACATAAAGTAAATAAAATCATCAAAAAATTAAATACACAACATACATCAGAAACATAAAATGATAAATAAAATTAGAATAACTTGAATGCATAATGAAACGTATATGGAAACACATAAGCATAAATTCATAAATAAAAGCATTATAACTTGAATGTGTTAAATGCATGATAGAATATATGAACAAACAAATATACAAATACGATTACCTGTAAAAAAACTCATTATTGTTCCATGCATGTGTTCTTTATCCATGTTCCATGTTTCTTGATGTGTATTCTGTTCTGTTTTCCTTTTATTTGACTACGTGTGTATACGTTTGCCACTCATTTCATGGTCCATTGAGGGAGTGCCTTCGAACCAGGCGCTTCTGGGCTTCCTTATTACAGCACCTCAATCTGTGTGCGTTCCTGATGTACCGACCGACCCAATCAATCATGTATATTCCCTTACAGGTACATAGATTTCAGAAAATTATTTTACTTATCGCCTGGTACAAAAATTTAAAAATCATGTTCTGGAGATTTTTATTCCCCAGACTCTGATCCTCCGCACAAGATCATGCGGTACTGGTTTGATTACTCAATCTAATTAGGTTTTTTCATTTCCACCAGACCACGCTTGTCTGGTGGAAATGTTTTGTACCACAGTTGTACCAGTTTCGAAGGGCATCTTGGGGGGGCCAGCCCTTGAATATTTTTACATGATTCATCAGGGCGGGCGGATTGGCGTGCTAACTGTGTGGATTCAAAACCCAAAAAACAAAAAATCACGCAGGCTATCACTGAATAGAACATAAATAAAACAAAAAAAAATCCGTTCATCACTTGTCAGAACAAAACACTACTCTCATCTCAGGTTGTGCAATCTGCCAGAATTACATGTTTTAGGGGGAATCCAATACCCTTCCCTTCTTCAGGAGGCTCAAACAAATCTGAAAAACTGAAAGACTTACAGAAGCACGGCCCACGTGCATACCTGATGGTCGTCGGGTGTCGGCATATGTGGGGAAAAAAAAAAACGGGCCCTCCAAACTCTACTCTGAAAACTCCCCCCCTTCCTTCCGTCACATTTCGCCACCTGTACCGCGCCCCTGCCCCCTTGAACAGGTCAATATCCCGGTCAGATTCAGATGTTCAGGAGCTTCAAGATTAAGTCTAGTACATGGTTCGCCATGGTCCATGGAGGGACTTGAGTTCTTGACCTCTCCGGCGCGGGTCTCTCTCCCTCGGGTTTTTTTGGATTTTTGTTGTTTAAGGGGGATTTGTCCTTGCGGACTGGTCCCCCCCTCCTCTAGTGTGCCTTTCATTTCTGCCTCTAGTTACTGCTTTGTTAATTACACCTTAGGGTGCTGAGTCACCAGGCAGTGGTCGTATAGGAGTGATAGGTGCGTTGGCTTTTTTTTCCATCTGAGGCCGTTGGGGCGCGCGGCGGCGGAGGGCTTTAGCCCGACGCTGCTGCGCGCCCACTGAATCGGACCAGAGTTATGCGGACAAGGACAGGAATGAATCAGAGTCATGAGGACGATGCAAGTAGGGGAGTCTACGCTACTCCCCTGATGACCCTTACTACAGACTTGGACCTGTCCATACGTGTCTCTATGTTCAAGTACGTGAGACCATGACTGGTGACTAAGACCTCTTCAGTCCTCTGGAATGGGCGAGGGCGGAGACTGGTGGAGCTGACTGATGGGTGTTCGAGCGGAGGGGATTCCCAAGGGTTGCCAGGGTGAATAAAGTAACCCCCGTGTCCTCGGGATACCCACTATCAGTTTTTAATAAAAACTCTACTCTCAAACAAAACAAACAAAGAAACTACATGAACAAAACACTGCAAAAACAAATACAAAATGATCACTCCCAGTGGGTTTGCTTCCCTCCCAACACAGGAGGCGGAGCATAGTTTTTCGGGTTGTATTCCAACAAACAAACAAACAACCAAAGAAACATGAATGTGTAAATAAACAAAAAACACAATACATCAGATACATGAGAAACATGAATTAATAAATAAAATAAGGATAACTTGAATACATCAAATAAACAATAAAATATATCAAGACATAATTAAATAAGTACGACAGCCTGTAAAAACTAACTATCGTTTCAGGTGTGTTCACTATCCATGTTTGTTATTTCTTGATGTGTGTTTTGCTTTATCTCTCTTTTATTTGACTACGTGTGTATGCGTTTGCCATTAAGTCCATGGTCCATTGCGGGAGTGCCTTCGAGCCGGGCGCTTTGCCATCGAGGCAGGATTTTCTCGTAGATGACAAGTATCACTTGACAAACTAGTTAACTTGACAAGTTTTGACTTGTCAAGTCAACTTGACAAATCATCATATTAACACAAGTGTGGGCCCCTGGACATTTTTCATTTTAGAATGTTGCCTGTTCCCATAACAAATCTAGTTTTCAATAAAAACTCTACTCTCAAAAGAAGAAGACCTCCGTTTTGTATCGAGCAATAAACCCCTCCCCCCTTCAGGAGGCTTCACTTTCAAATACAATCATATTCTTTTTTTAATTTTGACTGCACATGTTCCTTTGGTCTGGGACAGTTTCTTGGGTATTAAAGTAGGGGTGGGTTTGGTTTGAACGAACGTGCAAATTCGCTGGAATCCAGTTTACAAACATATCATCGAATTCGTCTGTGTGGAAACGAACCAATTGTTCGGTAGTAGTTCAAACGTGATCTTGACGTGGCAAACTTTGGCCATTGCTCGAGCAGGGTTGCGGGAAACAAACGCTGAGCGCTAGCATTTGATTTTTCCGAAAAGTGGTATATGTTCTTAAAATCGAAATGTAGAGGATAGCTGGATCTAGGTGTGTGCATGACTGCGGTACTTGCAAAGAGAATGCGGCTGCGTTGTGCCGACTTCCAACGAATTCTACGGCCAAACATGTTTTGAAATAGCAAGTCTGCACTGTGCAGACGCATTCTCTTTGCAAGTACTGATGTCATGCACACACCTGAATCCGACTTTCCTCTACACGTTGATTTCAAGAACATATACCACTTTTGTATGGAAAAATAAAATGCTAGCTCTCGACGTTTGCTTCCCACAACCCTGCTCGAGTGATGGCCGCAGGTTTACCGCATCAAGATCACGTTTGAATTACTACGAACCACTTCGTTCGTTTCCACAAAGATGAATTTAATGAAATGTTTGTAAACTGGATTCCAAAAAATTCGCACGTTCGTTCGAACAAAACCAAGCCCTGCCTTAAGTAGTCAATCGGGAGCTCACCATCCGCATTTAGTTCAGTGATTAGGTTGGGTGTTCAAAATCCAAGAAAGAAAGAAAGAATATGTGTGTTATTTGTAGTTGTAGGGTAGGATAGGGTCTGTATGGTAGGGCAGGTAGTGTAGGGTAGTGTTTGTAGGTTTGGGTTACGGGAAGCAGGTTTGGGTTACGGGAAGCATGGTTGTGGGACTTGTTGTATTTTGTATGTTGACATGTACTAGTAGGCTGGTTTGTATGTAGGTATGTGGGTATGTGCGTGTTTGTTCATCCTTGTATTAAAACTATTTTTTTCTCCTGTTGGGTCAAAGTTTGCAATCCGCGTCAGATTATGTATACATATATGTGTAGACAAATCTTCTGCCCCTAGCGTCCGCATACGCATTGCTCGCAGAGGAAGACCACGCGTGTAACAGCCGCGCTCTATGGGTACCGGTTCATTGCGCCGTCTTGTACAACTTTTCCTCCCGACTTCTGACGGTCTCTTGTTCTTGCTCTTGTCCAGTACTTGCTCTCGTTTTGCGTCGTGGAACCCCCGACTGAGCTTTCTCAAAACGAACTTTGAATATTTTTTTCGTCGTCATGACCTTACACCAATGCCTAACGTGACCAATTCCTACCGTGACCTCACATCTCCTCCCCCCTCTCCCCCCTGAACGTCTCATATATGTATGTTTGTCTGTGTGTTTATGTGTATGTGTATATATACATGTTCGTATTTGTATTTACACTCATGTAAGCATTTTATATATGTATGTCCCCAATTGTGTGTCTATTGTGTGTCCCTTTTATGTGTGTATGTGTATGTATGCGTGTATAGTTGTTTCCATTACGTCCTGTCGCCTTGGCCCAGCCACTGGTGGAGCTGTGCGAGGAGGGATATTTACATGAATACCTACATAGAAATATTGGGCGTAAAACTCGCGCCATAATATGCCGCCACAATAGGGCTGCGAAATAACACTCGAAACAAAATGTTCAAGAAGTATTACCAGATATGCGTTACCGTGTATACCAAGCGATACGCTTGGTATACCTGGTAGCGCAAGGGGAAACATTGTTAAAGGCAGCAAAGGCCATTGCCTTTGTCTAGCCGGCTTGGAAGAAATCAAACACGGTTGCCTCGGCCCGGCCCCCCCACGAACCCCCCAACTTTTCTTTGAGAGTAGAGTTTTTATTGAAAACTGTTAGTGGGTATCCCAAGGACACGGGGGTGAATAAACCCTGGCAACCCCTGAGAATCCCCTCCGCTATAACACCTATTGGTCAGCTCCACCAGTCTCCGCCCTCGCCCATTCCAGGGGACCTAGGAAGAGGTCCCAGTCACCAGTCGACATGCTCGAAAATAGAGACACGTATGGACAGGCCCAAGTCTGTAGTAAGGGTC
>Ga0105055_10010181_pt1 | contig 11817 bp, 9 predicted proteins | sample BON03_FD_78090 | JGI IMG/M metagenome (GOLD analysis project Ga0105055, IMG submission 78090) | Freshwater microbial communities from Lake Bonney liftoff mats and glacier meltwater in Antarctica - BON-03 | ecosystem: Environmental > Aquatic > Freshwater > Ice > Glacier meltwater | place: Lake...
TTAATCTTCGAACCAACACAGACTCGAAGGAGAATAGATGCAACTTGGCGGTAATTGTATACCTTCTGTCTCAAATATCCTTTCGAATCCTTTCGAATCTTGGTATCCGAAACCGAAACTAGTTTATTAAGAAATTAGCATTTGATGGCTTTTATCCACTACTAGTAGTTTTAAAAAAATCGATTTTTGTTGCTCTTTGCTGAAGCTTTAGGGTTACGGATGACTTAATCTTGGGCCATGCGAAGGAATGACAGATGGTTCAGATGGTCCCTGCGAAAGACGACATTGTTCTACCAGTGTGTTTAAACTGATATTTGTAATTCTAAGTTTTCTTTCCTTTTCAATAACTCTCTGTTCTCTTTCATAAAGCATATCAATTCCTTTTAACACTCTTTCTTCAAGGTCGTAAAGTTCCTTGACTCTTACAACATCACTATGTCGGCCACGAATACTGTATGAGTTATTTGTCCTGTTGGTTAAATAGAACTTATCCATGCCAACAATGCTCTTGACGTCTTCGCTGATGTGAACGGTCATTGCCTCGCCGGACGCTTCAAGATCCATCGCTTGCAAAATTCCATCTCCAAATATTTGAAATCTCGGGGAGATTGAGCCAATTAGAGCGCCTACTGCTTTACCTATATGCACACCGATACGCATTTGAATTTTAGCATCGGAAATTTGCGAATCAAGCCATCGGATTGCATCCAAGAACTCAAGTCCACAATCAATCATATTCGAACACGCTGTTGTTGTTCTTTTGTCGTTCGCTCCGGACAAATCTTGAGCTAATCCTCCTATAACAATATAAGCGTCTCCGATTGTATCCAGTTTATGTAAATGGTATTTATCCACAATGGCATCAAATTTACCGAAAAGTCTCGAAAGGGTTACGCATACTTCCATAGGATCTCTTGTTTTTGAAAACGAAGTAAATCCCACCATATCACAAAACAAGCAAACAATCGTATGCTGTTCCGGATCCAGTGCTAATGCATCAACTCCACCAGGACCATTAGGTTTTAAAGCAGGAGCCACTTTCGACTTCTTTTTGAAAATTTCACCCTTAGAAATCGATTTGAAACTTATTCCTCGGTTACTTTGCGGGTGGTCTGCTGTCCCTACTAGAAGTTTTCGCATAACTGTTTTACTAAGAATTCCAGTTGCAATTCGCCGAAGTTTCTTGGACTCAAACTCGCTACTTAGCTGCAGCAAAAAGAGTTCAGTGTTGAGCATTTCAAATTGCATATTGGTGACAATGTGGAGCAGTATCTGGAACGAAAATATCACTAGAATTCTGACCACTTCAATTTTGGATACATCAACTTCTTTGACTGTCCCGTCCTGGTAACGAACTTTGTTTTTGGAATTTGCAACCACCATCAAAAATTCTAAACATGAAACAACGCATAGAATACTGAAAATCTTTGGAGGCAAAATGAGATGCAAGCAACATATGCACGCGATTGCAAACCCAAGAGAAAAGGCTAGAAGTTCGCCTTCGAAATAAACCAGTGAACTCGCCATTGATAGAGTGAGAAACAGAATGAGGGTTCCTAGTGTCTTCCAACGAACATTCAATTCATTGCTAGGTGCATGTTTATCATACAAGAGCAGCAATAAAACGCAGACCACGAATAGCGAGTACACATACAAAACTATTCGACCAGCATTGGAAAACTTCGCAAGTGTCATCGTGAATGTAATGATAGCAAGCATGTAGATAGAAATAGTCACTTGAGACACTTTGGATCGTTTGGATCTCCACATTTGAGTCATGTTTTCGTATCCACTGGGCAAATTCCATGAGATTTCGTCTTCCAGCATGTCGACTATGACCCTGGTAGCATCGTTCTTCGTGGTTGCGTTTCTGGCTGCATCTGTAGCTTGAACCATGGCCAGTCTATCCAATGATTCCCCCGTAGAAGTGAGTGAGGCTCGTCTTGACCTTTTAGAAGTTTGAATGTCCGCAAATCGTGATGCTGCCTTATGATCACTATTACCAGCTGCTTGTACGAATGACGATCGCCTGCAATTGGTCAGTTTCTCTGTTAGAAGCGGTTCTTCGGTCATTTTTTCTGTCCTTCGGTTGTCTTGAACAAGCGAAATTTTTGTATCACGAGATGCGATGGTAAGCCAGTATAGCAATAGAGGGCCTTTACCTTTAACATTAATATATCCTCGAGACTCTGCAAGGATTTCCGATTGATTGCAGTGTACCGCAACGTTACTAGAACAGCATATACAAGAAGGTAGACCATACGATTGCATTCTACTTGCCGTATTCACCGCATCTCCAAAAATACGAAAGAAGCTCCTTGACTTTCCAATAACCCCGGCGACCACCGGCCCAATGTCAATACCAACATTAATCTTCCAGTTCATTCCAGTGTCTTTAGCCATACGAATGGCTCTGGTTGCAAACTTTACGGCGTTTCCAAGCTCCTGCCCCAGACGCAAATTCCTCTCATCGAACGATTCGTGAATGCCTCGCTCTTCAATGATTGAGGAACATACAACATAGTCAGTAAATACATGCTCAATTTTGTGAAGCAAGGACATACTCCGAAGGACTCTATCCCATCTTGCAACGAGTGTCTTTAACTCATTTGTTACCTTGGCTGTTTCCTCCGTTCTCAAGAGGTCTTTCAGATTCGAAATGGAGATGAACATGACAAATGCATGAGGATACGATTCAAGCACCATGCTGTTTTCGTCTACTTTCATTTTCCTATGGCGACTTTTGAAATTTCTGTCTGAGAGCCTGGAATCCATCGACACCATGGAGTGTCTGCTACGAGTTACCCCTTCTTCCGATTCTGATTCATCTTCAGAATCAAGTTTTGAATCCTCTTGATAATGTCGTGAACTATCTGATCTCCTTGGTATATCACTTCCATCTGATTTGTTTCTTTTATTCCCACCCCTGTTTCGAATCATGGTTGCAGCCCAAAGAGGTAGGAAAAGTACGAGGAACTGCATTTCGGAAATCCAGCGCAGCTTCGTAGTTCGTCTAGTTGTAAATGCCTGTCTTTGAATTTTATGAATTCTTGTTTGAAATACCAGTACAGAAATACAAGAAACGATAACTGACCCATACACCATTAGTTCTCTACTTCGGAGTAAAAATGAATCAGCGAACGAAGTAGTGTACAATGTTGAAGAAATTGCTACGAAAGCTATGATCCCTAAAACTATGCTGTGTACATAGTCGAATTGCGTCCAGAGTGAGCACATATACATGATATAAAAAAGACATAGATGCAGCGCTTCGTGGGCAAATTGGACAATAATGCAAGTAAGCGAAAGCAAAAACCAAATAGAAAACAATTTCTTCTTCAGGCTTCCTTTATTTTTCGTAGGAATGAAATCTATGAGGAGCCGCCCCCATCCTCTAACCAAGTAAGAAACGATGTAGACAGTGTCAGGGGATATGCTGTTTACAAGAACATTCGCGGTTTCCGTCGTATCGAAGGAAAGACTCAAAGCCAACCAAATAGTCTCAAACAAGCATCCTACAAGATAAATCCCTTTGGAAGAAATAATTTTCCTTGAGGCAAAATCCATTTTCTGATATTCGCACTCCAGTCGTTTATCTGCAAATTGTTTTACAATGCCTCCTTTCTCGTTGTCAGACTTTTCGCTTCCCTTTTGTAAAATATCTTGAATCACTTGAATATAATCTGCCTCTAGTTGCGAATCTTCTTCTTCGTCATCGAGAGAAAAATTTCTCCCAGACTTCATTGTTTGCAATTGCGATTTCAGAAACGACGAGGCACGGCCCCTGGCCTTCACCCCAGGCTTTGGCCCAGAAACACCTAGCAAATCAATCTCTTGAGATGGCTCTAAACATGTGGTGATGTATCCATCCTCGAGTACCTCCATTAAACAAGTTAAACCAGTGAGAACTTATTGAGATAAAGCAACGGATTTATTAACCGAGCAGAGGTATTAAACCTTTTTTTTTTACCGATAGGGTCTACACCTTGGTCCGATCGATGGATTGGCTGTGGCGCCTCACTCAATGGACGGTGAAACCTGCGCTATACATCGTCGCTTTTGGCACAGTGTGGGCATTTATACAGCGAACTCTTCACCGCGTACTTGCGCGTCAGTTATACCGACCAAGCGGATTCTTTGGAAAAGTAATTATCCCAGAAGTCATGAACCAGATGAATTTAAAGTTGATTGAAGCTGCTATTGAGGAACTAGATACCAGTGGTATGGAGGTTAAGGATATATTGGAGGTAGGTTGTGGATCCGGTACTGCCTTCAAAGTATTAATGAACAAGTTCCGGGATGCTAGAATACAAGCAGTGGACCATAGTTCAGAAATTATTGAATACTGCAACGAAAAATACCTCAAAGAAATTCAAGGTGAATCTATTACTCTTCATCTGTGTAATATACTGGAAATGCCTTTTACTGATAAATCATTTGATATGGTCATAGGACTAGATATATTGCACATGTTTTCGGATCGGAATCAGCTGATGGTCGAGCTGAAGAGACAAGTGCGACCTGGAGGCTGGATTATTATTGGAGTCAAAAACCCCAGCTATTATATAAGAGAGCCGGAAATTCAAAGCGGGATTCATTTAGGGCTCTATAAAGTTCCAACCGTCTTGGACGTTGTTGATCTGCTTGTCAAGTATGGCTTTAAGGATGTGCATCCTGCCAAGTCACAAATTAATGATATTCTTAGTCAAGTAGAAGATTCTCAGATTAATTTAATCTTGGTGTATGCAAGGCTTTCGCAACTTTAAATTTCTAGATAAAAAAAATATATATATGTAAAAACCTAACCCATGCACCTGAATTGAGACTAGTGTAATATTTAAGTAGCTAGTAAGGAAATCTGTGTCGTTCCAAGTACATCACAACACAGTGCACACCCCCCATAGGCCTACTTGATCCCTGTCGTATATTCCGATATCACGTCTTCTCTCAAGGCCCTCTCTAGCAGTTTTTGTCTTCCCTCGGCTATACAAGTCTCAGTTCGCATCATCTGAACTTACAAGTGGTGCTTGCACACATTTTCAGAACTTTAATCTTTACTCTGAAATCCGATGGACAAGATCTCACAACCAACCAACGTACTTCGATGCGTTCATGTAGAATGGGACGAACAATCTGGGACTTTTAAAGGGCTTCCTGATGTGTGGGCTTCGCTGGTCCCAAAAGACATGTCCCAAAATGAAACGTCCACCAAGGCCATGTCTGTGATTGGTGCGCATGTCGCCCCTCCTAAACCTTCCCGTAAAGCAAAGGAACCTAAAAAGAAGAAAGGCAAAGGAAAATCAGCTCCGGCATTTGATGACAATGATGATATCGCTGTTTCGATGCCGTATAATGTTCAGCACTTAGAACATGTGGGAGTAGATAACCGATCATCAACTGGATTTACTGGCTTACCTGACAAATGGAGAAATCTGTTGAAGGTTTCTGGTATTTCCCGTGAAGAAATTGAGCTTCATCCACAAGAGGTCCTCGATGTTTTACAGTTTCACTTGGAAGGACCGCCTCCGAAGCTACCGACAAGACAAACTCTTCAGCGCAACATTGTCAAAGCCATAGACATTTCCTCTTTCGATCCTACGAAAGTGATTAAGCGCGAGAAGAAGCTAGGTGAAGGTGCTGGAGGCACAGTCTACGTTTGTGTAGATACTCGAACCAAAGAGCGTTGTGCAGTCAAAGTATCACCAATGTCTGACTTAGAAAACATCAAAAACGAAATTGCGATGCATGCGCTAAGTACGCACGAAAATATTGTAGGTTACAAAGAGACGATTGCGTGGCAGGAGGAGCTTTGGATCTTGCTTGAATATATGGCAGGTGGTGCTCTGACAGATGTACTCGGACGCGGAGTACCTTGGAAAGAGAGTTGCATTGCCTATGTATGTAGGGAATCCCTTAAAGGTCTTGCGTTTATGCATCGCCATCATCGCCTTCATCGGGATATCAAAAGTGATAACATACTTGTGGATCATCAAGGTAATGTCAAACTAGCTGACTTTGGTTTTGCAGTTGGATTGACTGAAGAAGAGAACAAGCGCAAAAGTGTTGTAGGAACTCCTTACTGGATGGCTCCTGAGTTGATTAGAGGATTAGAGTACGATGCGAAAGTCGACGTTTGGAGTATGGGAATTACTGCTATTGAAATGGCGGATGGGGAACCCCCGCTTATCGACGAACAACCACTTCGGGCCTTGCTTTTAATTACCATTCAACCACCCCCAACACTGGAGGTCAAAGACAAATGGTCCAATCAGTTTAATCATTTTTTAAAACGCTGTTTGATGACGAGACCTGAACAGCGAGCGTCATGTGAACAGCTGCTGATGCATCCCTTCATTAAGACAGCTTGCGAGTCGAGTGAATTTGCGGAGCATGTGACCCGAACTCTGAATGCACGTCGTGCAGGTCAATACAATTAATCATTTAAAAATACCAATTTTATAATTAATGGCTTCCAGTACTTGCAGTTGATTGTGCTTTCATTTAATTACCCTTGTTCACTTTGATCGACAATTTCAACGTATTTAGCGGTTTCGCGATCACGTTTTTCGACGTATTTAGCATACGAGTAAACAATAGAGCCTATTGTGTTAATAGCGATACCTCCTAATAATGTTGCCGTTAGTGGTTGCCCTCCGAATGTAAAAAATCCTAAAACGGTGGTCACTAGTGCTTTACAAACCCCTGTAACTGTTGTAGCTAGAGCTGAATTTACAGTGGTGCACAAAAAGAGTGCATAGTTCAAAACAATACCTGCAAAAAGTAATACACCTAAATCTATCCACAAACTGAGACTGAATGTCTCTTCGTTTTCAAAGGCAGCCATCGTTTCACCTGAGAAGTAAGCAAATGTTGCCAAGATGGGAATACAATTAACACTGTTTGCATACATCATGGTTAAAACATCGTATTTGATTCCTTTTTGTTGAATATAAACAAGATATAACGCTTGGGATATTACGGATCCGATCCCCAAGCCATATGCCCCCAAGTCAAATTTCAAATCTCCAACACCCGTTAAAACAGTTCCGATACATAGCATCACTATACTTATGCCTATCATGGATTTTTCAGTCTTCTTGAGAACAATGTAGGAAATGATCGCACAGGCACCTGGGGTCAGCCTTTTGATCACACCATACACAGGAATAGAGACATAACTTAGAGACATCAACGAGAACCCTACGTTTGCACAGTATAGTACAGCTGGAAACATGATCTCTTTACCAATAGAGAAAGTATAAGAAGTGAACTTCACAATGTTTAGCAGTCTGAGGCCATCAAGAAACGAAATTGTCAAAATCATTTGTAGCAAGAGAATCACGCTTATGTACTTCCACTCATGGTTAACAAAGAGGTTTTTCATCACAAAGTTCATGCTACCACTAACGAGAGCATAGAATACACACACCGATACATTGTAGTTAATTAAACTCCCAATCATTCAGCGTACAGTGTACCAGTACCGTAAAAAAAAATATAGTTTAATGTGCTTGTCGCGAGGAGGACGTGAGCAGTGATTTGACATCATTTTAACTAAGGCTTGTTTATAATCTTCTGAACGGAAATGAGATATTGGAGTTATCAGTTAATACTATGCGTTGAGCCTGGTGTATTAAGCAGAAAGTAAAATATTGCGTACTTTTTTCCCTCCATTGTAAAAGCGTACTTGGAATTGTATTCTGCAACATGGGAACAACGATGATCCAGTTCCCATGATGTGGGGGCGATTCCACATGGAATAGTATAGCTCAATATTTGAAACTTTGCCTTATACGATCTTTCAATGCCGTAACAGTTCAGCAAATATTGACATATCTTGGCTGCCCACCAACATCTATTTATGAAAAGTGAAGGGTTGTAAAAACTTTCTTCTAAGTAAATATTAAATTGGAGAAAGGAAAATAGATAGATTCTTTAGCTGTGCATTATTCGGTGCATTCCGGTACGTCACTATCCAGCCAGAAATGTGTTTGTCCGGTGTCGGTACCTTGAGTTCTTTTGTAGTAAAAATAATAGCGTGGCGGGGTTGCCATGTCGTCATCAATCCCGGATGAGGAATTCTCGCTGATGCTTTTCATGAAACACACAGTGTACTTACCATTCGACATGGATTGTAGCCCAATAGGGCACGAGCTTTGTTTCGTTTGACAAACAATAGGGTTTTTTAAAACACCATTCCTGGTGTCGTCTGCTTTAGGTATCAGAGAATTCGCCATGGACTTGCCTCCGCAACTACAGCTGCCGGTAGAGCAGAAAAAACGGACGGTACTATGACTCCCGCAGTCTTTAGCGCAAATGGTTTCTTCCGGACCCAACATGCCCCACGCGCCTAGAGGCTTGAAGGTGATCTTGGAAAATTCGTCTGGGCAATTTCCGTTCAACGGCTGGACAAGAGCTCCTCCAACATAATTAGCAGTGACAGCGAATTTCATTTGTGATCTAAGTGAAGCCTGGTCAGCAATCGCTACAGGCAGAACGAGCAATAGCAGTGATGCGTGCATTGTGTATTTAAATGACTAGGGAAAAGTTGTGGATTTGTGAGGTTTCTTTTTGAATTCAAGCCAAATTTCATCTGTATAAAAATAATGGAACTTTCATAGCTAGAAGTATAGTACCAATTGGGATTTGGTAACCCAAGCACTTCGAAGTAATGAAGTTCAATGAACCGAGTTCGAATGATCCAATTGATTTCACAGTCGTAAATCAATTCAATTCCACCTAGTAATCGAATGCCTGAACTTCATTAAATTGTCATTTAAAATGGGGCTAATCGTGGGCTGATTATATTGTTTCAACTATCAAATGTCAAATTGATGAAAGAAACGAAACATGAAACCGTGGTTTTCAAATTTTACGTCCAATGCTACAGCTGTGACCTCTGAACTGCACAGCTGTGACCTCTGAACTGCACAGCTGTGACCTCTGAACTGCACAGCTGTGACCTCTGTACTGCACAGCTGTATATCACTATATCTTAACGAGGGGAAAAAGATGTCGTCGTTTTTTTATTGAGATGGAGAGTCTTTGTCCATACTATTGGGTGTTTCCGAAGACTGTTCATGGAGGACAAAAGAAACTTACTGACATGATGTTCATGAAGACGAAAGATATTCATGATGAATCTGACAAACTGGTCATGTCAAAATTCACCTTGTCGCTAAGCAACAAAGACACTTATTTTCGGGCCATTGGAATGTTCTATTTAGTTTACAAAGACGTATTGCGAATATTGGAACTGAATATGGACACTGACCAACGCCTTGCTTCATTAAAACCATTTATTGGACCATTACTGACCAGTCGAGTTCAGCGATTCGAATTTGACCTCGAGCATCATTTCGGGCCACTTTGGAGGAACCATCTGGACCACAATATTGTTGAAGAATACCTGCTTCATCTTTCTAAAGTTAAGACTCCGATTTTGCTGGTGCCATATTTTTATCATTTGTCACTCGCCTTACTCGCTGGAGGACAAACGATACGAAAATTGGTGAATCGTGCATTCTTTGACGTTAGTACTCTCGTTTTTGAATATCCTGGAATCAAACGCTTTGAAATGAAAGCCAAATTTAAAGAAAGAGTTAATGCTCTCTTAATCGAGCCAAATGAAATCGGGTTTTTCCTCCAAGAAAGCAAACACGTTTTTGAACTCAATAACTCCATGGTCTCTCGTTTCCAAGTGAATTCGTCTATTGCTGCTGATTTTGTTCAAGTTTGTGTAATCATTTTAGCTAGCCCAGAATTTCATTCACTTGCTGCAATTTTTTTCGGCATGTATCAAATTTGGTGCGTCGTCATCGAATAAGCAGTAAAAAACTCATACTGTGGTCGATTTTCTGGCAGTGAATCATCCGGCTATTTTCTTTCGCAAAGTTATGGCACGTATCAGAATGTACCATCGTTCAATATAACTATTATTTATTATTATAGAACCTGAGTCAAACGAGTTCAACGGATCCTAGGATGCCCAACTCCAAAACACTCCGAAAGTAAGAATCTTCAGATGTCCAGGAGGATACATTCACGACACTGGAATTTTTTCTTCTACAATTGCAGCATACCAACAAACCTAATCGTTGCTTTTCATCATGTTGCGGGCGTTTTAATTTTGACTTCTTCAGCCTTCTCTGGCACGTTGACAATGTTGGCGAGACGTCGATTCGCAAAGTTGAATTTAGTGTATACTGTATTGGCCGCTGGTATTTGCCGATTTTCTTGAACGTATAAGAGCTGTTTTTCTGGATTAAATGATGGCAAGCCTGTTGCATTTAACCAGCATGTTTATTTCCCCTCTTGAGTCTTGAATCAACTTTCATTTCATATGTATTCATTCCTTATGTAATGGTAGCTTTATAATTCTTGGGCCTGGAAGTACGCAGATGCCCTTTCAAGGAAAAGACCCTGAACCATGTATAATTCATATATCTTCTCTTCGTGGTACCGTTCGTTATTGGAGATATAGGTTACTTGTCTCTATAGCGATATTTGAAGGAACTGGGTTGTCTATTTTGCCTGTGTTAACACGATTCTTTGTGAAATAATATTCGTTTATTAACATGTCTTGAGTGCTCAGTGTATTGGACATCTTGAAATTCAAATGAAAAAATCTATAGATCTCTCAAAAACTCTAGTAATGAAAATGTTCGTAGTCAAAGTACATATGACTTACTATTAGAATAGTTACTAGACGTTTACAAATAGTCGTAGTAATTTCTCACTCGAACTTATGACGTCGTTTCCAATGACGTCGTTGAATAATGCAAATGAAGGAGACACATCAGATTCTCTGGGAGGCGACTGCATTAGTTGTGCCTCAGATGACTCGAGAGATTCCATCATCGATAGAATATTTGACAATAACAGAAAATGGGTACGCGACCAAGTGATGTTGGACAGAAACTATTTCGATGACCTTTCGAACGGACAGACCCCTGAAATTTTATATATTGGCTGTAGCGATAGTCGAGTTACCGCGGAGCAAATCATGGGTCTAAAGCCAGGAGATGCCTTCATCCATCGTAATATCGCGAATATGGTTCTTTCGTTGGATCTTTCATCCGGTTGTGCTATCACCTATGCCGTGAAATATCTCAAAGTGAAGCACGTTGTAGTATGTGGACATTATAACTGCGGTAAGTTACTAAAATATGAAACTTCAAATATTTCATAATCTATATATTATGAAATGAAGATCTCACATTGAATAAGGAGGAGTTAAAGCGTCCATGCTTTCCGACGATCTAGGATTACTTAATCCGTACCTTCGATGTATAAGAGATGTATACAGAATACATAAAGATGAGTTGAATGCCATTAAGAATATTGAATTGAGATACAATCGATTGGCAGAGTTGAATGTTCACGAGCAGGTTATCAATGTACTGAAAACCTCAACTGTGCAAATCGCCTTTCAAGCTGGTGAGCTGAAAGTGCATGGATGGGTTTTTGATATGAGTACTGGCAAACTTATCGATTTGAAAATTGATGCTGTTACCATTATGGACGGTATCCGTGAAATCTATAAAATCACACCTTGAAACCATAATGATATGTTATTATTGCAGTATAATGTTGGCAAGTTCAATGATGACCGGGCCACCATGAACATTTCATTGTTCTCGGGAGGACTATTTTTGCGTTTTTTTGTGTTGTTTTGTTTTTGCCTTATTACTGATTACCGTACACATTTAACTAACTTTTCCCAACAAATGTTTCAAAAATGGTCGATTTGCTCGATATTTTTTTTCAGGAGTTTCCATTTTTACGCACCAAATGTAAATGGAACAAGATTTGAAA
>Ga0105055_10010187_pt1 | contig 11813 bp, 11 predicted proteins | sample BON03_FD_78090 | JGI IMG/M metagenome (GOLD analysis project Ga0105055, IMG submission 78090) | Freshwater microbial communities from Lake Bonney liftoff mats and glacier meltwater in Antarctica - BON-03 | ecosystem: Environmental > Aquatic > Freshwater > Ice > Glacier meltwater | place: Lake...
CCCTATTCGCATCAACAAATTCTTGAAGTCCTGTGTACCCATCATGAACAGAGCATTGGACCCTGATTTCGAATGGGCACAAAATGCACGTATCGTAGGAGCTAGTGTCACGGAGAGTATGCATGGAGACTGCAATGGATGCAAAGTCAACGCATACACAGTGAAGTCAGTGTTGGAACAAGCCCCAGTTTATGACTCATTCGACCCGATAGGCAAGTTCCCAATTCAAAAGCGGAATCAATATGTAACGAAGATGAACAATTGGTTGTCTTGGATATTGTTTCATAATCCCATTTACATAACCTATGCAATAACCAAGGAATTGCGAAACTTCGCATGGAATGTTGGGGAATGGAGTCTGCAGTTTTTTTTTATCCTTTTACCTGGATTGAAAGGTTGAACATATATATATATTTGAATTTTATACATTTTTACACATCTGAAGGTTGGACAATCATACGAGAGACTAAACTGCTGCGCTGGGCCTCAAGCTGGTCGTTGTACAGCCTGGACCATTGCGAGAGTGGTTGACGAGCAATGTCGGCGCATCTGGGACAAAGTTGGTACACTCTCAACTGATTGAAGGTGTGCCAGTCATCCGGTGTACTGGCGTTTTTAGTGAGTGGGAAAAAATACAACTCGTAGCATAATAGACAAGATCGCTGAGGAGCTAATCTTGTAGTAGGTTCACGGTGTATTTGATTTGGACGGGCCACAAATTTGAAATCAAAAACTTCCCTCACTCTCGAAGAAATATGAATATTTCCAAAGCTGTTCAATAAAGGGAGCAGATGGATCGAAAACCCGGCGAAGAGTTCCTTTGGCAAGTTATTTAGCTCCAAAACGTGACACGATCCTTTAATTGCCCCTCCCGCACTGCTAATCCAGGACCGCAGTAGTTTCTTAGCGCCTCCTGGGCTGCTACCGCGACACGACATGTTGGTTGAGGCTCCAACACTCCCTAGAAAGAACGCCTCCAATTGTTCTTCCTCCTCATCAACGGCGGACCATACATCCATGCTTTCTTTGGAAAACGTACCAGTAGCTGACGACCAGCAATCTAATAAATGTCGCAACACTGGAGAATCTAGAGACTCAGTAGGCAGATCTTGCACAACAATGGATTGCCAATCGGTGGTTCCGGAATACAATTCACATTGTATTCCAATTTCCGTTGACGAGGATTTTTTCGTGCGAGGGAAGAAATCCTCAGACATGATCCTCGCCAAATTCGAACCCATTTTCACAGAATCCACGACCTTGCTAACAGCCACATTGAATGTATCATAATGTCCTGTTTCGGATAATTTGAATTCTACATCCTCCACTCTCATTTTTAAAGTACAGGTAGCCGTTTCCAAACGCACCAACTCCTGGACTGATTTTACTTGGAATCTTTCAAATTCTTCTTTAACGTTTTTAAAACGTGCCATCAAACGATTCAACTTAGTATCGGACTGCTCCTTTTGCTTTAATAATTCAAGTTGTAATTCGTGAATCATGGCGTCCTGAGTCATGGCAACTTCGGCAAGACCACTCTGGGAAAGACAATTATATTTCTCAAACCTAAATTCCATGGTCAAAGGCCGTGCATCTAATGACTGCTGGTTTTGCGGGAAATCAGCTGGATGCAAATAGATCACATCATCGTCATCGTCACTCATCAATTTCTTCGCTCCTAAACAAAAAAGCCTATAGTAGACCCTAGATTGGCGTTTCAACACACGTAATGTCTGTTGTTGAGAAGCATCTTGATGTGTGGAAAGCATCACACTCAGTTTTTAAAGGGACTTCAACCTCGAGAGACTCGTATGCAGGTGCTCCTTATGAGCGCCCCCCACTAACGCAACGCCACCATTCTGAGTTCGATCTGACAAACGGGGGCAAAACGTTTTATGGGGAAACAACGAGTTCACAAACATACCGTGGTCATCCTTCCGATGGTCATACGGATATTCAAATTTCTAAAGGTTTATTTAATATCGGCGAGGGTAAACAGTTCTACGGCCAAACCACGTCAACCATGGCGTTTCAATCCCCACCTCGAATTGAAGTACAGTCACACAATACCCAAGCGCCTCGAATTCTCCCAAAAACCAAATTTTACGGTACCACCACCTCAAGTGAAACCTATGTTAAGTTTAGTGCTGAGCGTCAACAGCCGTTCAAACCTACTCCAAGTCAAGGTTTCACCCTGGGAGACTTTGACGGTACTACCACAGCTAGGGATTCGTACACATCTCAACAAACAACCAGACCACATATTGTTACTAGAGAAGAGATGGAACCCCATAATCAATTCCAAGGTGACAGGAAATTTCATGGGGATAGTGAGAGTCGAAGTGCTTATGTGGAACATCGGAACATCAGTGTCAACGACATTACTAAACCGTCAAATCGTTCTTTGGAAGGAGTTCTGCAGGGCTCTGGCAAAATGTACTTTTTGGGATCCACCACTAACATGGAAGCCTATCAACAATGGCCATTGGAGCACCGTGTGCATTGTGCGAAGCCAGAGTACTCGCCTAATACCATTGCCTTCAGCGGGACCACGGAGTCCAAGCAGCAATATCAAAGTTATCCCGTAAACCCTCCGCAATCATGCAAGCCTCCATTGGGCTCGTTTCCAATGGAAGTCGGTTCATTCCAACCTCATAGCAGCACCAGCAGAGAAACATTTAAAGGATGGCAACTGCCCAAACAGAGACTGGCTGTTGGAATGGAGCTATCTGGTGATCGAGTCCATGTAATGATTCACAAGAACCGATTGCTGCCAACGAATCACGAACAGATATTCACAACAGTAGCTAACAACCAGGACACTGTTGAAATTGTTGTGCTGCAAGGGGATTCGCAAAGAGCATCAAACAACAAGATTCTAGCTTCATTTGAACTGGTAGGAATTCCGAAAGCAAAAGCTGGTGCTCCAAAAATAGCTGTCAATTTTATTGTGAATGACCAAGGTGTTTTACACGTTGAGGCCAAAGATTGCGTGACTGGATACGCTCATACAATTGCAGTACCGCGAACATTTTAAAGTTCGACATCGAAAAATGCACTGCAGATATGTGATTGAACTCGATTAATGAATAAAAATTTGTTAATAATTCATTCATTTTTAAAAACGCAATGCCAAAAAGGGATCCATTGAATTCATAATCTGATCGAGGTCGAGTTGGAATAGCAGCTTGCTCTTTTTATTAGATTTAATCGACTGGGAAATCTTGGAAGCTGGACGACGTTGTTCTCTGCTATCGGCTCGACTGTTAGGACTTAAATTGCTGTTCCTGCTGTTAGGTCGATCTGATTTGCCTCGACTGGAATTATTCTCGCTCCGTGGTCTGCTATGTGGACGACTGCCACCTTGCTGTCCACGCATCCATCTGCACAATTGCGGAGTAAAGGTATGCAAGGACCAAAACATATTTGAAGATTGAGAACTATGAACAGGAAGGTCTTCTATAGAAAACCATTTAATATCCCCAATCTCTTTTTGAACCTGGGGAGCAAATTCGAAATTTTCATCGACACCTCTAACAATAAACAGTTTAATACGTTTACCCTGTTTACTATTGGTCTCCACGAATGCATTGGGGTTCACCAATGGAGTCATGTCATAACCGATCTCCTCGTAAACTTCTCGTGCTGCACACACTACTTCATCTTCCGCCTCATTAACTTTTCCTTTTGGAAAACTCCACGATTTTCCCTTCCATCCTTGAACCAGCAGCACTTTGGACATGTCCTGATTCAATAAAATACCTCCGAAAACCGGAATTGTGGCTCGATATGCTTTAAACGCATCGTATTGTTCCTGAAATTGATTTTGCATCGGTTTTAAAATGTCACATCTTGCAAACATCTCTCTACAAAAAGGTTCCAATTTAGCATAGTGCGGTAAATAGGAAAAATGGTCCGCCAAATAATCTTCATAGTACCAATGAGCCTTCACCAAGTTAGCACAACTGAGGAAACGAATAAACAACATACCTGTTCTAGCTGAAAAAACAGCCTCTCTGGGATTTCTATTTCACTCCGAGGAAGGTTAAACAGGAATCGAAATTCAACGCATTCAAAAGCTTCAGCTAAGTCTTTAGGTTGCTCCTCCATCTCTACAACGTGTTTTCACTAAAAGCCCCCCTCATTTGAAGGCGTTTCGATTGCATGCGATTGAGCAATGGACAAGTGGTAGTGAGGACTCTAGGTGGCGTTTTCATGACAGGATGCATGTGGATGTACTGGGGATCGTGTATGCACCAACGTAGGATGGAGCAGGCGAATCGATATGAACGATAATTGGCACATCGCGTCAACTGGAACCACGACATGTACCCTCTTCACGCCTTCAAACCAGAAAACATCCCTTGTGAGAAAAAGTAAAAATTCAAAATATTAATTCTAATCCCATAAGAAAGAATATCAAGGGGAGAATTCTTCGGATGACGAAGATGCTCTCGTGAAACAAAGAAGCAAATCCGGCAGATGACTCTTACAGTATCCCTCTCCCCAAGATGATTTCATGCAACCTTTGGCCTCGCATCTTCCTCCCATACCACTACCTGCTAATTGCTTGCTATGCTGAGTACCAAACGACTCTCGAGAGGTTTTCACCATTTTGCATCGCTTCGCAATTCTACGACCACTATGATACACGCAAGAGGAGGAGTCGGGTAGACATTCTTCGACACAGTTAAAATGCTCACATCGAAGGATTTCTTGGTCACAATATTCGTTTTTCGGTAGCAGATTTAGTTTCTCGTCTCCATGCGCAAAGCAAACCTCTGATAGAGACCGACCTATTTGCATTCTGCATCCCTTCATTTTGCATTTCTTTCTTCCTCCATGACTCGTACATAAGCCTGTGGAACCTATTGCTGATTTGGTACACTCGTAATGACTACACCTCTTACCTCCGCCATGTGCTGCACAAAGCATAGAAGATCCACGAGCGCTCTTCGTACAATCTTGCAAGGTGCATCGTTTCCCCCCACCGTGGGCAGCACAGAATTTGGTTGTGGCACGAGCTGATTTAGAACATTCCTTAAACTCGCATTTTCGACCTCCACCATGCGTGCAACAGAACTTCGTGCTTCCGATGGCAGACTTTGTGCAATCATTGTTGTAACAACGCTTGCCCCCACCGTGCGCCACACAAAACCCGTTACTAACAATAATGTTGGTACAATTTAGTTTGCCACATTTATGACGTGGACAGTATCTACAATCATCCATGGAAACAGGTGATCCGCATTTAGTCTGACGACAAACGGATTCATTGTCTGAAACTCCTACAGTTCGTGTAATGACCTTGACGCACGTTTGGTCACGGGTTCGCTTTCGTTTGATTCCCATCTCAACAGTGTCATCCGTATCATTCCTTGACATGCTCTTGGAGATGCCTTCTATTGGACACTCGCGCATTTTCAAAATGCTTGCAGCAAGTAGCCATTCCTCTTCCATCGAAACCATCTGTGTTCTAGCTGATCAGAATTTCTTGGAAATTAACGAACTGGTTTATCGGAGTGTGCTATTATTTATACTAAGTGGACCCTATAGTGAATTTTGAAATGATCTCGTCTGTCTATTTGAGATAAAAGCTGAACAAATCGGTGGCGGAGAAAAGCCAGTGAAAGTAAATGGGGGACCGTATCGATTTATCAATGATCTAATTTTTTTTTATCAAACGAGCCGCTTCGCAGCTCTCTTCGCCGTTGTTCTATCAATCGCTATTTTCTTATTAAAGCAAATGATTGAGCATCTTGCTGAAAGAAAAGATTACGATGGCTATCTGTGAGGGAAACATAAGTAGCTTGATTCTGAGAAACCACTGATTTCACGTTGTACCTCATCTGGAGGGATTTATTTACCTTCGACTTGGCAGCAATATCATCTTTCAACATCTTCCGAGAAGTAGCCACTAAATCATTAAGAAAAGCTTAACGTTCCTATTTCTGCATCCCTAAAAGACTCCTCTACCTGAGCACTGGAAAATTCAGGATTAACTGACTTGTTTTGAAATTCAGCGATTTGAAATTACTTTTGTAAATATGGAACATCTATATTTTCAAGTCTCAATAGAATTCATTGTAGAATTTCTCCAGGGGATTAATTGAAGTTTGATATCTGTTTCGAAAGAGTGTGTTTTCTATTTTATTAATTTAAATTAATTAATGCCCACCAAAAGCAGAATAACTAAAATACATAAGGCATGCATTATGCAATCACAGGTATTAGATTTTCGAGAGTCAAGGGTTCATTTTTATTTTGGAAGTGTTGTATTTTAAAATATATTTTCAGTTACTCGTGAAGATTTTAGGTATGTACAAGGCAAACGATTGCGAGGGATCATCATATTTCAGATTATCTGCGATACTCGAGCATAATAATAAATAAGATCATCAACAGGCTAGCACGAGAGAAGTGCATCTACTTGTCTCCTCAACTTTGCCACCTTGATGAAGCCAATCGGGTTGTGGTTTTCCTTGAGTCGCTTGTCTATGTCTTCGTGGAGTGTGCTTTCGATTGCATGATTGCCCCCATACACATTATCCCACAGTCGTTCCATGACTATGTTACCTGTGGGGCGAATTGGAGCATTTGTAATTTGAATTGGTTGTGGGAACGAGAACTTCTTTTCATGGACCTTCTTGTGTCGAGGCGACAGATGCGGAAGCGGAAAGATGATTCTCGGGTTCATTGTTGTTTACAGCAGTTGACGATTTGGGTGCTGGAACTATTTGTTCGTTGTTTACTCACTGAAATTTCAAATGACGTCGTATCGATTATCGAAAACGCGAAAACTGCCGAAAACTGAACACGCGAAATCAGTGAAATCACTACTAAATGTGATCTATGGGAAACTATACAGAAACGGATAAAGAGGGGGTCGCATCTTTTTCTGTTCCCAGCATCTTCCTACATGCGAATTTCATTGTTCCAGTTGTTCTCTTCATTTGTTCACGCAAACAACAACTGAAATATTGCGTGAAGAAAAATGTGTCGTTTTTTGGAGGTTGAAATTGATGAAATCGTTTTTGAAAAAATGATGCGTGCATAGTATGAGGCATGTGTTAAAAGTATCTGACACATCAAAAATTCCAAGAAAGATCAAATATTTTATTATGAAAGACTTCACAAGAAACCTGCTAATGGTTTATAGATCGGGCTTAATACATGTGTGTATTTAATGAATCGGGCTTAATACATGTGTGTATTTAATGAATCGGGGTTAATACATGTGTGTATTTAATTAATGTACTATCTCGAATATCAAATACGAAATACCTCATTGCAATGTTTTCCTACCCAAAACATGTAGGATATTCTAGGTGCACGATTTTCAAAGTAGGTACCGCTTGGGTGTGGCTTCAATCAATTTACCACTTCACATTTGACGGCTGAAGGTGAATCATAATGGTTGCTCGTCAAATCATCAGCGCTTTGAATTCGAATTTAAGCAAACGTCCTTTTTTTACCAATTTAGCAATGGGAGCTAGCTTAGGTGCCTCTGGCGACCTCGTTGCTCAGATTGCTCTTGAAAACAAGAATTTTCAAACATTCGACTGGATTCGTTTTGCCACGATGTCTAGTTTCAATGGTTTGTATCCTAGTATAGTTTCTGTCAGAGTCTTTGCCCTGTATCCTAGAATAATCCCCACTGCTTTCAAATCCACTAGACTTCGTGAAGGATTGAGTAGTGCTTTAATTGATTGCTGTTTACACAGTCCCCTGTTATATCTCCCTGCGTTTTATATTTATTCCGGATTCTCAAGAGGGGAGAGTGCAGTGAAAAGCCTCCTGCACTATAAAGACCAATTTGCAGATTGTATGGAAGCTTTACTTGCTGTATGGGTGCCTGCCCAAACTTTGAACTTTTCTGTTATTCCTCCAAAGCAGCGTGTTATATTTGTCGGTGTTGTGAATCTCGGATGGAATTCCTACATTGATTATAAAAACCACCATTGAGTCTTGTTTATATTGTTTAGTGAATCCGAGAAGTTTTATGAGTCTAGTTATATTGTTAAGTCAATCCGAGAAGATTTATCTAAGAAATATCCATTTTTTCATTTGCTTCTGGTGTATTATTGACAGCATTAATCGGTTTGGCATTGAAGAATTGCCAGTGGTAAAACTGTTGTTCATGAATGAGTTCGCTCACTTGCTCCACTTTGAGCTTTTCCCTGAATGATTCGTTTTGCAGCAGATCTAAAAAATATAACGAGTGTGGATATACGATGAATTGAGAGTACCGTGGTTGCTTCCAATACAGCAGATACTTAAGGTATGCAATGAAGGCGTCATCTTGAAGGATAAGACGTTGCGCCAGGTAGTGAAGATATTTTGGATTTGCTAAAGCCTGAACAAATTCCAACTCCGATTCAAATCGAATCTTCTCCTTATCCTCATCCCTCCACTCAGTCATCCAGTAGGGAATTCACAATAGAAAAATGAAAAAAAGGATAGTCCCCCATTTTGACATTTTAGATTGTGCCACCTTTTTCAGCTGCGAGGCAATTTAAGTATTAAAAGTCAATTTATCTAGTCTGAAGTTTAAATGTTAGCTTGATTAAAAGAACCGATCTTAGAACTAGATTAATTAAACTTCGATCCCGCGTAGACGTTAGCTGCATCGATACATGCTTGAATTTTGCCAACGCCTGCTCCTTTGCCATTGCAGGCAGTATCCGACCCCCCTCCTTGTGCTCCACATGCAGCACCAGAGGCGAGAAGCCATTCCTTGGCAGAGCAAAGAGATGCTTGTCCTTTAGGTACACATGCACTTATGAGTACCGAGTCGTCCACACTATTGCCTTGAATGAACAACAAAGCCACGGCATTCTTCTTCAATTTCTTGGTTATTTCTCCCTGGATTTTAGGACACTGAGAACCATCGGTCTCCAAGTGATATACCAAGTACTTGGCACCGTTTGCAATAGCAGCTTGCGTTGCGTCAAGGGCATCAGCAGTCACTTTCTTCAGTGCCTCTTTATGAGCCTCCATCATCTTCTTTGTGACCACATCCATAGCGCTGGAGATTTCCTTGCGGCGTGAAACACTGACAACAGCTGCGTTTACCACAACATTCAACTTCTTCTGTTCCTCGACCAGCGCAGTTCCAGTAAGAGTGGATGCAACTTCAATTTGAGCCAAGATGTCTTCTGCTTCTCGTTCCGCGTTCTGAGCCGCTTCTCCTGTGAGGCAGACGATTCGCCGTATTCCTTTCGCTAAACCTCCTTCTGATACAAGTGCATAGGCTCTTGCTTCACTGCTCTTGGACAGGTGCGTGCCTCCACAAAGTTCAACGGAATAGTCCAGCCACTTTGGGTTTAATGGATCGGCTACCACGTCATCAACAGATGGTCCAACAGTGACCACTCGAACTGGATCTGGATACGTCTCACCAAATACAGCACGAAGCGTGTTGATCTTCATAGCGTCTGCTAGAGGAACAACTTTCGTGTATACCGGCAAGGCGTCAGCAATGAACTTGCGAACAATTTTCTCAATCTTTTCCAACGATTCAATATCCACTGGCTTAAGCGAATTGAAGTCAAACCTGAATTTTTCCTCCGACACCAAGGAGCCTTTTTGATCAATGTTTTCCGCGACTACCTTTCGTAGCGCAAAGTTAAGCAAGTGAGTGCACGTGTGGTTCTTGGCAAGATTGCCTCGACGGGCATAGTCCACCTCGCACGTGATCATATCCCCAACCTTGATGGTTCGAGCCCCGGAATAATCCTCCCAGTCTTCATCCACCATGAGACTTCCAGCATGAACAATGAAGCCTTTTGCTGCTTCACAGTTCTGAACGTCCAAAACCAATTCAGTTCCTTCCAAGCGAAGTTTTCCAAAATCAGCCAATTGACCTCCGGATTCATAGTAGAAGTTTGACTTGTCTAAAACCAAGCCGTAGTTTTTCTGCTTGTCAGATAATTCTATAGACTCGAGAAAGTTTTCCCCATCGAAAATTGCCTGAACTTTGCAACCAGTCAAATCATCCAGAATCTTGTAAACAGTTGAGTGATCTGTTGCCATGAGATGAAGGTCGTTTTCTAGGTAAGCAGTTTCTTTCGCTTCCAGTTTACGAATAGTATCTTCGTCGCCACTTCCCTTCTTATTCGCATTCTTACTCCTTTCAACATGAGCCTTCAAGCATTCCTCAAACCCATCTTTATCCAGGGTCAAACCTCGTTCTTCGGCCATTAATTCCGTCAAGTCAAACGGAAAACCCATCGAATCAAACAACAAGAAGGCAAGTTTAGTTGGAAACTGCTTTTGTCCTTGTGCAATCAAAGAATCAGCCTCCTTGGTGAATCGAATCACTCCCTTTGCAAGTGTTCTAGCAAATGTAATCTCTTCGTCCAGGATAACGTCATATACCAACTGAGCATTGGCTTTCAATTCAGGAAATACTCCTTGCATTAGTTCCGCCAATACAAAAACCAATCCAGCGAATGCTCCTTTTGGCATCTTGAGAACATCTTGGCCGTACCGAACCGCACGTCGAAGTACTCTTCGAAGAACATAGCCCCGGCCCTCGTTGGAGGGAAATGCCCCATCAGCTATGGCGAAACTTAGTGTTCTGATATGATCAGCTACCACTCTGTATGCCATGTCGATACTGCCCACGTCTTGAGCCCCTAGTTTACCACCGTAAACAGGCATATCAATGGTCTGTTTGTGAATCGCATCAAATAACGGGGTGAATATATCGGTGTCGTAATTACTACGCTTGTTCTGCATGATAGACGTGAGGCGTTCGAATCCCATACCGGTATCGATACTGCAATCTGGAAGTGGTTCAAGAGCCCCACCTGGTTTACGGTTGAACTGCATGAAGACAAGGTTCCAGATCTCAAGAACGTCTGGATCATCCATGTTCACCATAGCAGCTGCGTCACGTCCACCTATTCTGTCGTAGTGGATCTCGGTACATGGACCACATGGACCAACTTCTCCCATCTCCCAAAAATTATCTTTCGCATCGAACGGCAAGATGCGGTTTTCAGGTAAATACTTGAGCCAGATTCGTTTTGCTTCATTGTCCACAGGGCATCCATCATCGCCTTGGAAATAGGTTGCGTATAAGCGATCCGCTGGAAGTTTATAAACTACCGTCAAGAGTTCCCAAGCCCAATCAATGGCCTCCTCCTTGAAGTAATCACCAAAACTCCAATTTCCCAGCATTTCAAAATAGGTATGATGGTATACATCCTTACCAACATCTTCCAAGTCATTGTGCTTACCTCCTGCGCGAATGCACTTTTGAGTGTTTACAGCTCGTTTCAATTTGCTCATCGCGGTACTGGGGTCAGCTTGGCCCAAGAAAAGCGGCTTGTACTGATTCATACCTGCATTGGTGAAAAGAAGCGTGGGGTCGTTGTGCGGCACTACTGGGCTACTTTTCCAGAATGTATGGTCATACTTGTCTTCAAAGAAGGAGATGAAAGTGTCCCGTACTCGCTCCGAAGGCCACTCCTCGCCCAACGCCTGATCGCGTTGCATGTCTTTCACTGATAGACCCAAACGCTTAACCTTGCTCTTAGCTACTCCTACGGGTACTTCGCGAGATATGTCCAGTAACAATCCTTCTAGTTCCTTAATACGAGCGTTCAACACCTCACAATTACTGCAATCCATTTTAACCACACAAACGTGAGGATAGGTCCCCGTATGCCTTCCATCGGTGTAACAACAAAAATCGATTTTTTTAAAGCACTACTAGTAGTGGATAAAAGCCATCAAATGCTAATTTCTTAATAAACAAGAGTATCTTGTTGAAAGAAAAGAGCCTGATGGCAATCCGTGAGGTA